>Ga0194113_10000725_pt1 | contig 44131 bp, 38 predicted proteins | sample TA2MahC200mmetaG_FD_146193 | JGI IMG/M metagenome (GOLD analysis project Ga0194113, IMG submission 146193) | Freshwater microbial communities from Lake Tanganyika, Tanzania - TA2015017 Mahale Deep Cast 200m | ecosystem: Environmental > Aquatic > Freshwater > Lake | place: Tanzania: Lake... | reverse complement strand
TCCTGAAATTTTTCACCCATTGGGTTCCTCCAATAAGCCCTTTACCGCGAAGGTTAACCTGCGAGCTTTTGAAGCTATTTTACCACGACAACCCGCCTAAATATCAGTTTGATATGGGAAATGCGGGTTAGATTCTAATGCCCTTGCTGAATGGGTCAACCCATTCTTTAAGTGCAATCGCCAGCTCCTGATGGTCTTTGGCATACTCCGCCACAGGGATGCCCTGCATGGTGGCATCGATTGCCTGCCGGAATGCTTTCCCACCAGCGATTGGGCCTTGAGGATGTGCATGAATGCCGCCTCCAGAACCTATCACGATGTCATTGCCCAGAGCCATCATCACCTGCGGTACCATAGACGGGGTAATTCCGCCAGAGGCCATAGGGAATGTCGGCTTAAGATTATACAGTGGGAATGATAGATTTCTGGCAGCATTTTTGAACTTGTAGTCAATCACGGGCGCTTTTCCATACGGTGCAGGAATAACCACAACATCGGCACCGGCAAGACGTGGCAGTTTGCCCAAGACGAGGTGAGAGCTTATGCCATGATAAGGTGACATGTAAAAAGCGCCAGCCACGTCCATATGGCCAAGGATAGGAACATTGATGCTGAGGTCTTCAGCAATCGCCTGCATCACTGGAAAACCGACAGCGAGGTAGTTTATCATCAGCGCATTACAGCCCAACTCCACGGCACGCTTGGCATTTTCGAAGACCTTGGGTATTGAATCCGTTATGTTCACAGTGTACAGGGTATGTTCACCCGTCTCCTCATAGACCTGCTTCTCAATCTTCATATACGTTTTGACACGCTCTAACGCTGAATTGAACGAGGCATCGGCTATAAGCTCATCATCCTTGACAATATCGCAGCCGCCAGCCGCTGCTTTTCGGAACAATTCGGCGCCAACTTCACACGTGTAGCCAGTGCATGGCTTTATCATGTTGTTCAGGAGAGGTCGTTTTGGTACTCCTAGAACCTCTCTCACCCCATCGATGCCGAATTTCGGTCCCTTGAAGCCGGCAACATATTTCTCTGGGAAACGTACATCCAATAATTTGATATCGCCACCCATGGAGATATTGCCCACCACGGTAGTCAGGAGCATAGGTATCTGCTCGCCGATGTTGACCTCCGGGTAAGCCACCTGGACAAACCATTTCCTGTCCTGCAAATTGGGCGGCACCGTGGCTTCGTAATCCGGCATCTCATAAACGCCGATTACCTTGGCGATATGCTGACGGCGCACCTCCTCGGTTTCGCCAGGCACTGCTACCCAGGTGCCTGTGCTCTGCTCCACAGCCAGCATGGGGGCAATCAGCGGGACGGGGAGCGCCGCCGGGTAGGAAACCAGATACGTACTGATAATATATTCATCATAATCTACGCCATCTGGTAAAGCTATGGGAAGGCTCAAAATCTCGTCTCTATTCATCTAGACACCTCCTTGAGAATTCAGATTGTTCAATAATTACCTCGTTTGTCATCGTGAGGAGCCCTTTTTATTCTGTCATTGCTAGGCACGGAGTGCCGTAGCAATCCCGGTTGCCTTCTCTGTCATTCTGAAGGAGTCCCGATGGAATCGGGACGACCGAAGAATCTCGGAGGGAGAGATAAATGGAGATTCTTCGCTACTTTCAGAGTGACAAAAAGCGAGGGGCTCGCAATGACTGGCGGGAGTTGATAGACACCTCCTTCATGGGCCTGCTTCAGTGAATCTCTTTTCATTAAGTCTCCTATAGAAACCACGCAGGTTACTATAAACCTCTTGATACGAATGAAACAGCGAGTCATAAATCTCCGCATTCTCCGGATGCGGCTCAAACACTGCCTCAACCTTAACCACCTTCCTCAGCGATTCAAAATCTGGGTAAATGCCAAGACCAACTGCTGCCACCAACGCTGCCCCTACTGCCCCTGCCTCCTGCGGGTCACAGACAGTCTCAACCTTTCTGTGCGTGACATCAGCTAAAATCTGCATCCAGGGCTTGCCCTTGGCACCACCACCTATCACTCTGAGATGTGGTAGAGGGAATTTAAATTCCTTCTCCACAATATCCACTATCCATCTGATATTATAAGCCACACCCTCATAGACAGCACGCAGCATGTCCTCGCGTGTATGCTCGGCACTCAAGTTGAGAAAGGTGGCGCGAACATAGCAGTCGTCTATAGGGGCTCTCTCTCCGTAAATCCAGGGGGTAAAGAGCAGGTAATTGGAACCCGGTGGGATTTTAGCAACCTCATCATCCATAAGAGCATAGACATTGGGGATTTTCGGGTCCTTCTTTTCAACTTTGTAGAACTCGTTGGCAATCCACTGGATACAACCACCGGCAGCTTCCGTTTCGGCAAATAGAAATGTCTTACTCGGGTCAGCCGAGTGAATCGTGGCTGCTCCACATTTGCCCTGCAATATACGTTCTGTGACTACGCCTACCCATCCGGATATGCCGAGATAGACATGACCTTCGCCCTCACCTACAGCACCAGAGCCTACAGCGGCACATGGAGCATCCCCGGCACCGGCGATAACCGGCGTGCCCTGCAGCAAGCCACAGTCAGCGGCTGCTTCACGCGTTAACTCTCCGACTTTATCAATAGGCCGCACCAGGGGAGGAAACTTCGCCGGGTCAAGTCCAATATAGCGAAATATGCTATTAAGCCATACCTTCTTTTTGAGGTCAAGTCCAAAGACAGAGGCGCCAGTCCATTCTATAACCATGTTGCCAGTGCTGCGGCAGAAGAGATAACCGGCGACATCAAGAAAGCAGCACATCTTGTTATAAATGTCAGGTTCCTCCCCCTTTAGCCAGAGCAATTTCGGCAGGCCATCCTTGCCACCTAATGTAGCCCCGGCAATCAGCGCGAAAACACGAGGGCCCAGGAATTTTCTCATCAACCGCTCCGCCTGCTCGCAAGCCCTGTTGTCAAGCCAGATTATGGCGCGCCTTAGCAATCCTTCCCGCGAATCCATAGGAATGATGCCCAACATCTGTGTGGCATAGGTGATGCATAAAACATCGCCTGGTGACACCCCAGCCTGCTGAAGAAGAAGCTTTGTCGTCCGCGTGATTGCGTTCCACCAGTCTGCAGGCTCCTGCTCCGCCCAACCGGGGTTGGGGTAGTAGGTCTGATAAGGTTCGAAGCATTTGCCGTGGACGCGCCCCTCGGCATCTACCAGAACTGCCTTATTGCCACTTGTGCCCACATCATGGGCGATTATGTACTTGGCCATTTATCTGTACGCCAGAGCTTATTATACCACCTTTAGCATTCTTTTCTAGCTTTTCGGAACAGCCGCTGATAGAACCTAATCTGAGGCTTTATCCTCACCACCACATCTGAATAAAAAGCGCAGTACGAGAACACCCCCTGAAGTGGCGACCTGAAGTGGAGGCATAGACATCGTCGCTTGATTATTGTAGACTTATGAAAAACTGTAAAAAGGGGGTGAGGACAGATAATCAAAAAACGCCTTTGACAACCATAATCCAAATTTAAACGCATGGGAATGGCAGGAAATTCTGGCCTACGGTCTTTTTGGCTAGAAGCCAAGTGATTAAGCAGAAAAATAAAGAAAGAGAGGAGGTAAGAAAGAAATGAAGCGTCTGTTTTGGTGTATCCTTGTGGGGATGTTAGCGGTGAGTCTGGTGCTGCCTGGCTGTGCCCCGAAGGCAACAGCGGTCCTTGTGGCTACAGATGCCACCTGGCCACCCTTCGAGTATGTGAATGAGAAAACCAAGAAGATTGAAGGGTTTGATATTGACGTTTTAAACGCAATCGCCGAAAAAGCGGGCTTAGAGATTAAATATGTAAACGTGGGATTTGACCCACTTCTGGCTGGGATTGCGCAATGCCAATACGATGCTGCTATTTCATCCATTACAATCACCGAAGAGCGCAAGAAGGACATGCTTTTCTCTAATCCCTACTTCGGAGCTGGGCAGATTGTCACAGTCCGCAAAGATAATACAGATATCAAGGGTAAAGAGAATCTAACAGGTAAGCGTGTTGGTGCCCAAATTGGGACAACCGGCGCTATAGAAGTGGGTGAAATGAAAGATGTCACTCTGAAGACTTATGATGATATTGGTTTGGCATTTCAGGATTTAATGAATGGACAGATTGATGCGGTTGTCGCCGATAATCCCCTCGCTTTGGGATATGTTGGCAAAAACCCTGATAAACTGAAGGCGGTTGGCGATATCTTTACAGAGGAATATTACGGGATTGCTGTCTGCAAGACCAAGCCAGAGTTGTTGGCGAAAATCAACGCAGGGCTTAAAGCTGTCCAAGATGAAGGGTTAATTGAAAAATTAACCAAGAAATGGCTTTCAGGTCAATAAGCAGCTGAAAGTTAAATTTTAGTATATTTCTAGGGACCTCGTGGTCTATTTCGAGAGGTCGTATGGAGTTACGGCCAAAATCCACACCTACAGAAAAAGAGCCAGTCAACATCCCTAGTGCTGGGCCGAGCGCTCGTATTGACGCTTGGTGGTGGTTGGTGGTGTTGGTGGTTGGGTTGGCAGTACTGTTGATTGTGGCAAAATCGGACCCTTTTTGGAACATTTTGCTTTTCGTGCGCGATGGCCTTGTGGTAACCGTTTTGGTCACCGTAACGGCGTTTATATTTACTTTGATTGTAGGCATGTTTGGGGGCCTGGGGCGGCTGTCACAAAATCGGATTGTTTATGGCATTTCATCGCTCTATGTTGAGTTGGTAAGGGGCATTCCTCTCCTGGTACAGTTAATCTGGTGGTATTTTGCTTTCCCGGTGGTAATCCAGCAGATAGGCCGCTGGCTTAATATCTCTACCTTGGCTAACTATCAAGTGAATGCAATTTTCATCGCTGTCGTCGGGCTGGTAGTTTGCTACGGAGCTTATATGAGTGAGATTTATCGTGCTGGCATCCAGAGTGTTCCCAAGGGGCAGGTAGAAGCTGCTCGTAGCCTTGGTATGTCGTACGTACAGACCATGCGATATGTGGTCTTGCCTCAGGCGTTCCGTGTGATTTTACCGCCAGTAGGCAATGAGTTTATCGCTTTGCTCAAAGATTCTTCCCTTGTCAGTGTGGTGGCTGTGGCAGATATGACCCGACGGGGGCGCGAATTCATGGCCACACATTTTAATCCTATTGAGGTTTGGACAATGGTAGCCTTGTTGTATCTGGTAATGACTTTATTTTCAGCTCGTATGGTAGCCTGGGCCGAGAAAAAGTCTCGCTTTGAAAGATAGGGAATTATGGAGCCAATTATCCACGTTGAGAATGTTCATAAGCACTTTGGCAAGGTTCATGCATTGTGTGGAGTAAATCTTGATGTGTATAAAGGTGAGGTTGTTGTTGTCGTTGGACCATCGGGGTCAGGAAAATCTACCCTGCTACGCTGCATCAATCGTCTTGAGGAATATGATGCAGGCAAAATTGTGGTTGATAGTATTCCTTTGGACAGTGCAGAGAACATAAACGCTGTTCGCTGTGAAGTAGGCATGGTATTCCAATCGTTTAACTTATTTGCTCATTTGATGGTGATGGAAAATATCTGCTTGGCTCAGCGTGTGGTACGTAAACGTTCCAAAGAAGAATGCCGTAAAATCGCTCTTGACCTCTTGACCAAAGTGGGCATTCCAGAAAAAGCCAAGAATTATCCCGCACAACTTTCTGGTGGGCAACAGCAGCGCGTGGCAATTGCTCGGGCTCTAGCGATGAATCCCAGGATAATGTTATTTGACGAGCCAACCAGCGCGCTTGACCCTGAGATGATTAAAGAAGTTTTAGATGTAATGTTAGCGCTGGCTAATGAGGGTATGACTATGGTGGTGGTCTCGCACGAGATGGGGTTTGCACGTGCTGCTGCCAACCGCGTCATCTTCATGGATGAGGGACAAATCATCGAAGAGGGCACACCCGACAAATTGTTCGCATCACCCAACAACGAGCGAACGAAACTATTCCTGAGCAAGGTACTGCATTGATGGGTTATTAGCGAGGCCTGTTGAATTTTGATTGACATTTCTTAGGTGTATAATGACCTCGCTGGATACATTACAACACTCGCCTTACTATTCTGAGTTCTGTGAGGGGTCAGGTATATGACATCTTCTAAGGACAGCCTGAATCGAGAACTATTTGAGGCAAACTCGGCTGCGTTTATTGAGAAGGCGATTAAAAAATATGTCGCCCGAAGCCCGAGAAATCGACATCAGGCTTTCGGGAGCGACCGCATTTTTGGTGAGCCATTAGTCGGCTTTGCCGATGGCGATGATGCTATCTTTCAGGATTATAAAGCGATAATGGGCGACTTTCATCTTACGCCTCGGGAAGCTCTGGAAAAGCACCTTAAGCCGAAGAAAGGTAAGGAGAAGTGTCCGGCAAATGTGAGTGTAATATCTTTTGTCTTACCGGCCACTTACAAGACCCGTCTCAGTAACCGCCGTGAAACCCTCATTGCCTCGCCCAGATGGAACCACACGCGCTTTCTTGGTCAGGACTTCATCAATGAATTATCTCGCCACATAGTATCTCTGCTGGAAGGCCTGGGCTGCCAGGCACTAGCCCCGGAGATAGCTGATTTCTTTGGCTGGAAGGACTTTGCCAGCGGTCTGGCATCTAACTGGTCGCAGAGGCATATTGCCTATGCTGCCGGCTTGGGGACCTTCAGTCTCAGCGATGGCCTGATTACTCCCAAGGGAATCGCCATGCGCTGCGGTAGCGTGGTAACTGATGTGAAGCTGCCACCCAACCCTAGAGACTACGAGAATTATCGGGCAAACTGTCTTTTCTATTGGGACGGCTCATGCCGACGTTGTATAGAGAGATGCCCTGCTGATGCTATTAGCGAGCAGGGACATGATAAGAATAAGTGTCGAGAGTTCCTGTTTGTTAAGCAAAAAGAGATTCTCAAGAAGCTGAGGAGGGACGACGTCTATATAGGCCATTATCCAGCCTGTGGGCTATGCCAGACAAAGGTGCCTTGTGAATCCAGAATACCGCCCAAAGCTCAAGGCAAGAACCGACAGTAACGATTGATATAAAAACGGGATATGCCTAGAATATCTGCTCTAGGCACGATTGAAGCAGATGCTCCCATCTAACCGAGGCCTCTCCCTTGGAGGGAAAGAATTTGGATGCAATATGAGCAGAGTTGAAGAAGCTGTCTCCTGCTTTCGTGAAGGCTTTATGTGTTCTCAGGCGCTGCTTTCAACATACGGTGGGCAGTTTGGTCTTGACCGTGAAACTGCCCTGAAAGTCAGTGCTGCTTTTGGAGGTGGGATGGGTCGGATGGGCGAAACATGCGGAGCAGTAACCGGAGCGTTTATGGTCATAGGCCTTAAACATGGTCGAACAGTAGTTCAGGATACACAGTCACACGAAAATACAAATGAACTGGTGAAGGAGTTTGTGGACAGGTTCAAGTCTCAAAACGGGTCAATTGTTTGCAGAGAATTGCTCGGCTGTGATATAAGCATCCCGGAAGGGCGGAAGGCTTTTGTGGAGAAGAAACTCCGTGACACCCGTTGCCTCAAATTCGTCCGGGATGCAGCGGAGATTGTTGAACAGCTATTGAGATAGATGGAGACCTATGCTTATTGACAGGAGGGGGGCGATGGTTTATGCTATACCTTGCAATACGAGGTAAGACACACATGTAGCCGGGGGGTTATCAGTAGAGTGGAAATATCTTGTTATTCGGCATTACTGGCTGTAGCGGCTTTCTGGTTGGCTGCCTGCCCCTTTTCGGTGTGGGTTGGGAAGTGGTTGCTGGGCAAGGACATAAGGCGCTATGGAGATGGCAACCCCGGAGCGTTCAATGTCTTCCGGGCCGGAGGTTGGAAAGCAGGTGTCTTGGCTCTGGTTCTGGATATAGGGAAAGGTGTCCCCTTCGTAGCTCTGGCGCATTATTACTTCGAACTTCCCATGGTGGTAGTGATGGTGGTAGGTTTGTGTGCCATATTGGGACATGCTTACACTCCTCTACTTCGGTTCCAAGGCGGTAAGGCACTGGCAGTCATAGCGGGCGTCCTTTTGGCACTGCCTCAACACGAGATGGTAATCTCAGTTGTTGTTTTTATGCTTTTATCTTTTCTCTTCATAGAGCCTGATGCCTGGCGGGTTATGTTCGGCGTGACGGCCTCTTTGATTTACCTGGCAATTACCAAGGGAATTTCGCTAGAGCCATTGTTTATGATAAGTGTGATAGCAATACTGGTGGTGAAGTATTTTGATGAGTTGAAAACCACCCCCAGACTTGGCGGAAAACTTGGTGGTTGGTTTCGAAGTAGGAGGACGGCAGACTTAGGTCGACATTAGCAGGATTGGACAATGCTTTATCAGATAATAGTTGCTGTCTGTTTGATTTTCTTTACCACTAATATAATCCTTAATTTGAGGGCGCTGAAAAGGCCAGACCGCAATGCCAGAATACCTGAGCCAGCGCCCCTCGTCTCCGTGCTTGTCCCGGCAAGAAATGAAGAGAACAAAATAAAGACTTGCCTAAAATCTTTGCAGCTACAGGACTACCCCAACTTTGAGATTTTGGTGCTGGATGATAATTCCACGGACAGGACGGCTGAAGTTGTCAGCCAGTTTGCAGCCAGGGATGACCGTATCCAGTTGATAAAGGGTGCCAACCTTCCTGAGGAATGGGCGGGCAAGCCCTTCGCCTGCTATCAGCTTGCGGAACGGGCTAATGGCTCCTGGCTGCTGTTTGTTGATGCTGACACCATGCATGTTCCGCACATGATACGCAGCGTGCTGGCTCTGGCCATTGAGACTAAAGCTTCGTTGCTCTCCGGATTGCCCCGCCAGATATCTGGAACTTTTGCTGAGAAAATAGTGATGCCACTGGCATATTATTTTATAATCATGAGTTGGATACCACTGTGGTGGCTGCAACGCTCCAAAGAGCCAAAGCCATCGCTGGCCATCGGTCAGTTGATGCTCTTTCCCAGGGAAGAATACTGGCGAATTGGTGGGCACGAGGCAGTAAGCTCAAGAATTCTGGAAGATGTCTGGCTGGGGGTTGAGACAGTCCGGCATGGCGGTCGGCATGTCGCTATTGATTTGTCGCCGGTGACTTGCACTCGCAACTACCAGAGTTTGGGAGTGATGTGGGAGGGAATAGTCAGGTGGATATACTCATTGGCGGCGTTATCGCCGGTAGCACTGGTTGGGTTGTTGGCGGCTGGGTTCTTCTTCTATCTGGCTCCGTTCTACTGGGTTTTGAATGGCTTCTTCTCGGCAGCGGCTCCCACTGATTGGCGATACATCGCAGTCTTCCAGATAGCTATGATACTGTTCATGCGCTGGCTGGTAGACAGTCACTTTAGAAACTCTCTTCTGTCGACTTTGCTGCATCCACTCGGGTTCTCTTTCTTTTTCGCTGCTGGCGTTTTTGGTTGTTGGCGGCAGGCAGTGGGGTTGGGCATCCGCTGGAAAGAGCGACTATATGGCGAGACATCACGTGTCAAGTAAAATCGGGATAGCCAAGCCCGCCTTTAGTCGTGCCCCCAAAAATCCGGTGCTGTGAGATGAAAAGCCTGATACTTGCCAGTGGCTTTGGAACAAGGCTCTATCCGCTCACCGTCATCAGAGCGAAAGCATTGCTGGAATACAAAACCAAACCACTTATAAGTCACATTGTGGGTAAGATTCCACAAGATATAGATATTCTGGTCAACACCAATAAAAAGTTTGAAGCCGACTTTCGCCGCTGGCAAGGCACCTTAACTAGGGAGGTGGACCTTTGTGTTGAGCCGGTTTTCACCGAGGAGCAGACTTTCGGTGCTGTAGGCTCAATGGATTACTGGATTAAGACCAAGAACATAGCTGATGACCTTCTGGTTATCGCCGGCGACAACTACTTCGAGTTTGACCTTCGCCAGTTCATCGCTGCTTACAATGGCAAGAACGCTCTGGTGGCTGTCTATGACATCGGCGACAAAAGCAAAGCCAGCCAATTTGGCGTTGTCCGGCTGGATGGGCACAGGATAGCTGAATTTAAGGAGAAGCCGGCACAACCTAAGTCCAGCCTCATCGCTACCGCTTGCTATATTCTCCCGCCTCGGATATTCCCCCTCCTGTCTAAGTATTCTGCTCAAGGCAAGAAGGACAATCTGGGTAGCTTCATCTCCCACCTGGTAGGTAGAGACGAAGTCCACGCCTATGCCTTCACTGAGCTATGGCTTGATATTGGTAACATTGATGTCTATCAATCGCTTTAACAAACTGGTTCCTGAGCAGCTACTTCTGATTTTATAGAGGTTTTACACAGGGACAAAACTGCGGTTACAACCCCTCGTTAAACCGGTAAATCACAAATCTCAAGCTTCAAACAAATTACAAATGACCAAAACATCTGTTTTCTGATGTACTAAATGAACAGGGTGTATTGACATGGCGCTCGGGTGACACTATTATTGTAGCGGTCAAGCACGAGCTAATATTTCTTAAATTGTATATTCGGTAGGAGGACATAGAGATGGCTGACAGGAATGAGCAAGATGGGTTAATGGAAACAGTCCGGGAATGGGAAGGTGAGTATGAGAGGTCTATAGAAAAGAGGCCTGAGAGGAAAGAGAGGTTTGAGAACCTCTCCTGGATTAAGGTGAATCCTCTTTATACGCCGAGAGACCTTGAGGGACTCGATTGTGAAGGTGATATAGGCTTTCCTGGTAAATATCCCTATACCAGAGGCGTATATACCACAATGTACCGGGTGAGGCCGTGGACAGTGAGGCAGGTAATTGGCTACGGTGGTGGGATGGAGAGCAGCGAGCGGGTGAAATTCATGGAGAAACACGGGCAGACAGGCTTCAGCATTGTCTTTGACCATCCGACCAATATGGGCCTGGATTCTGATGAGGAGGTTGCTGAAGGCTTCGTTGGCAGAGAAGGAACGGCTCTTGACACTCTTCAGGACATGAGAGACCTGCTTAGAGACGTGGATATGACAAAGGGCGGCATCAACATAATCGCAGCACATCCGGCCATACTCGCCATGGTGATTGCTGTGGCTCAGGAGAGGGGCATAGATTTGAAGAATCTTTCCGGCACTCTTCAGAATTACCCAATCATTGGGCACACCATGGGAAGCTGCTCTGATGTTTATGGTGGTGTATCCTTCTTTTCTAAAAGGATATGCATTGATATCGTGGAATACTGTACGCGGAATCTGCCGCGGTGGAACTCAGTTAGTATTGCGGTAAGAAATACGAGAGAGGCTGGCTGTTCTGCAGTTCAAGAGATAGCCTTCGGTATCGCTCCGGCGATTGCGGTACTAAAGGGATGCACTGAAAGAGGCATCGGCGTTGATGAGGTAGCCCCCAGGATTTCCTTTTTCCTTAATTCCCACAGGGATTTTTTCGAGGAGATAGCCAAGTTTCGAGCTATGAGGCGGCTCTGGGCCAGGATTTTGAGAGAGGAGATGAGTGCTAGAGACCCCAGGTCATGGCAGATGCGGTTCCACTGCCAGACCTCAGGCGATGCCATGACATATCAACAGCCACTGGTGAATATCGTCAGGGGCACTCTTTACGGGCTGTCAGCGGTTCTGGGCGGTTGCCAGTCGTTACACATAAACTCCGCCGATGAGGGTTTCGCCATACCCATAGAGGAGACAGCGAAGCTATCTTTGAGGACTCATCAGGTCATTCTGGAAGAGTCGGGAGTGGCGGATACAATAGACCCGCTTGCCGGCTCTTACTATGTAGAGTGGCTGACAAATAAGCTCGAAAGTGAGGCCAGAGACATCCTTAACAAAATCAATTCCATGGGGGATTGGTGGGACCCCAAAGTCCGCGGATGGGTTAGCCGGGAGATAGCCGATGTTTCATACAGATTTCAAAAAGAGGTGGAGAGTGGCGAACGTGTGGTAATCGGCGTAAACAAATACGTGGAAGAAATAAAATACCCGTTCCCGATATGGCGGGAAGACAAGGATTTCATAAGAAAACAGCTTGAGAGGTTGAACAGGGTGAAGAGAGAGCGGGACAAGAAGAGATGGGAGGAGGCGGCAAATAACCTCAGATATGCCTGTAAGAACGGGATAAATATACTGCCGCCCACAATAGAGGCGGTGAAGGCTTATATGAGTTTAGGTGAAATCACCAGGATTTACCGGGAGTCCTAGTTGACAAACTATTTCTGCGAAAGTGAGCTTCACATGAAAGACGAAAAGATAAGGGTTCTTTTAGCCAAGCCACCTCTAGATTTACACAGCAGAGGCATTCTGGTTGTGGCTGCAGCATTACGGGATGCTGGTATGGAGGTGATATACCTGGAGGCATCGCCGAAGGTCGGCATAAAGGAAATAGTTCAGTCGGCGATGCAGGAGGACGTGGATATAATAGGTATGAGCATCCTCTCTGGTTCTCCGGGGATTATTCTGTCGAAGTTATTGAAAGTAAGGGACGAGATGGGGCTTAAGCGTGTTCCTGTTATTGCTGGTGGCATCTTCCCGGAGGAGGAGCTCGAGGAGCTTAAGGGCAAAGGAGTAGCCGGGATATTCAGGCCGGGGACACCAACCGATGACATAGTCAAATCTGTTCGAGAATTAGCCGCCAGCAGACACAAATCCTAGCGGCGAGGCTTTAGCCTCGCCGGACTCGACCCTAAAGGGTCGAGGCTACATGTGGATTGGTGATTGGCGACCGTGAAGGCTCGCACCTACGTAAAAGGATTGTCGATAGACAGCAACTAGCCGTCATCAATAAGGCAATTAGATTATAGGCTATGTGCTATAATTATAGCTTTCAGAGAAGCCTGAATATTGTGGAGTTCCTACTGGGAGGAGTCTATTTTGGAAGCGGTATTAAGTAATAAGGTGTTGCTCATTCCGGCTGCTGCCTGGTGTCTGGCTCAGGTGCTAAAGGTTATTATCGGGTCGGCGAGAGACAGACGCCTGAATTTATCTTACCTGACTACTATGGGCGGTATGCCCAGCGCGCACTCGGCGCTGGTCTGTGCTCTGGCTACAACTGTAGCTCTGGTTAACGGCGTAGGCTCGGCCCTTTTCGCCGTTACTGCCTTTTTTGCTCTGTTAGTGATGTATGACGCCGCCGGTGTGCGGCAGACGGTAAGTACACAATCCACAATGCTCAACCGTATACTGGAGGAGCTTTTCAAAGGAAATCCAGCATTCCAGCAACGCCTACGGGAGCTTATAGGCCATACCAAATTTGAGGTCGCCGCTGGAGCTGCACTGGGGGTGGTCTTTGCCTTACTGCTGGCATGGGAGTGGTAACAGGACTGAAGGTCTGCAAAGTCCCAGATACTAAATCTTAAACCCTAAACAATGCCTATATCGGAAAATCAAAGGTCAAAGGGCAAGAATCAAAATGACAGGTAAAAATGCAAGGATTCACCCTCACCTTTCCCGATTAATCGGGACTCCCATCAAGGGAGAGGATTAAGGTGATAGTCCTCTCATCAGGGGAGAGAAGATTGCTGGGACTGCACATCAAAGGAGAGGAAAGCTGTCCTCTCTCCCCTGGAGGGAGAGAGTTAGAGTGAGGGGGGATTAACAATCCCGATTTAGCGGGGAACACTTTTTGACTTCTGGGTTGTCATTTTGCCTTTTGTGTTTTGATTCTTTACATTTTTGGGTGAATGGTATTTGGTGCTTTGAATTTGTTTTGAGCTTGGAAATTGAGATTCGGGATTTTGGTGAGAGGATGTAGGGCAGGGGACTATGGTAGGCTGTGCCACAGCTCGGCTACTTTTGCCTTGAGTTCGTCCATGGGGCAATCGGTGTTAATGACTACATCAGCCTGCTTTGCCTTTTCTTCTTGAGGCATCTGAGAACGGAGGCGAGTTTGGATTTGTTCTTCGGTGAGGCCTCTGGAGCTTTTCAGCCGTTTGATTATAGTGGCTTCTGGTGCTGTGGTAACCCATACCTGGTTTACCAGCGGCGTCCAGCCAGCTTCGATTAGCAGGGCGGCTTCGAGGGCGACAACCTTAACTCCATGCTGGCGATATTCCTCTATTTTTTGCTGGACTATTTTGTATATCCTGGGGTGCGTTATCTGGTTGAGTCGGGTCAGGGCTGTGGCATCGTCGAAGACCAGTTGGCCTAGCTTGTGGCGGTCTATTTCCCCATCAGGTTTCAGGATGGATTTGCCGAAAGCAGCTACCACTTCTCTGTAGGCTGGGCTGTTTGGCTGATAAAGCTCATGGCCCAGTTCATCGGCGTTGATTAAAACAGCGCCGAGTTCAGCCAGCATTTGAGACACTGTGGTCTTGCCGGTGCCGAAGTTGCCAGTTATGCCGATGACGAGCATCACCCTCACCCTAGCCCTCTCCCTTCAAGGGAGAGGGAAAATGGCTTACTTCAAGTGTTCTAGACGAAGGCTGAAATGCCGAGCAGTTCACGGCCGATGATTAGTTTTTGAATCTGTGTGGCGCCGTCGGGGAAGGTAAGAGTGCGGGCGTCACGGAAGTATCGCTCCACAGGGTATTCTTCAGAGATGCCGTAGGCGCCATGCACCTGTATTGCCTTGGATGTCACCAAAACGGCCATTTCGGTGCTATAGGCTTTGGCCATAGAGGCTTCCTTCCAGCAGACCTCTCCCTTGCCTGTAAGGTAAAGGGCCCGCCAGCAGAGGAAACGGGCGGCATCGGTCATCATGGCCATATCGGCAATCATCTCCTGGATGAGCTGGAAGCTGCCGATGGGGCGACCGAACTGCTTCCGCTCCCGGGCATATTTGATGGCAGCTTCTATAGAAGCCTGAGCCAAACCCAGTGCTCCAATACCCACGGCGACTCGAAGCTTAGCCAGTTCGCTCAGCGCTAACAAATAGGCGCTACCCTCGGTGCCAATCAGGTTGCTCCGGGGCACACGGCAGTCCTCGAAATTCAACTCTGATGTGGGGCAGGAGCGACAGCCCAGCTTGGGTAATTCCCGGGTGGTAAATGGCGACTCATCCTTATCTACAAGCAGGGCGGATATGCCTCTAGCTCCCTTGCTTCGGTCAGTGGAGGCGAAGACGACTGCCAGGTCAGCGATGCCGCCGTTGGTTATCCATGTCTTTGTGCCGTTCACTATGTAGTGGTCTCCATTGAGTACCGCTGTGGTCGTCAAGTCCCGTGCCCCTGAGCCGACGTCAGGCTCGGTCAGGCAGAAGCAGGAGATTTTTTCCAGCGACATTATCTGAGGGATATACTTTGCCTTTTGCTCCGGTGTGCCATGTGCCACCAGTATGGGGAGCACGCCGCCGTCCTGTATTAGCACAATCATGCCCAGGCTGACATAAGCTTTGGCTAATTCCTCGCCCAGGACGGCATACGAGATGAGGTCAAGCCCCTGGCCGCCATGCTCAGGCGGCAGTGTTGACCCCACATAGCCCAGAGGTACTAGCTTCTTTAGCAGGCCTAAGGCTATATCTTTGGGCATTGGGTGGTACTTGCGGTCATATTCATCGGCGATGGGTATTATCTCTCGTTCCATGAAATCCCGGGCGTTTTTCTGCAGTATTTTCTGTTCCTCATTGAGTTCTAGAATCATGACTCCCTCTGTAAAAGTGACTTTCCTGTCATTGTAGACCAAGTCTTGAGCATTGTCTAGCGCTCGGCAGCTTCCCGTACATGGGTGGCAGTACATTGGTGGGCAGAAAAAAAACAACGTATAGACAATTACAGATGTAGTGCGAGGCTTTAGCCTCGCCCCACCCAGGCGACCCTAAAGGGTCGTACTACATCCCTGTGATTACGTCCCCGTGTTTAGAGTGATATAATAAGGGTGGGGTGCAGGCTGATGCACGAGGCGTTGCTTTACGATAAGCTTCCTGATTCTAGGGTGCGTTGCAATGTCTGCCAGTGGCGCTGTGTTATCGGACCAGGTAAGTTCGGAGTTTGCCGGGTGCGGCGGAATGATGGCGGTGTCCTTTATGTCCTTAACTATGCCCTGGCTTCTTCAGTAGCTGTTGACCCTATTGAGAAAAAGCCGCTGTTTCACTTTTTCCCGGGTAGCCTGGCTCTGTCTCTAGGCACCTGGGGTTGTAATTTCCATTGTAGGCACTGCCAGAACTGGCAGATTTCTTGTGTTGAGCAACCATCCGAGATGGCAGAGGAGTCACGCAAGATAATACCAGAAGATGCAGTGAGGCTGGCTAGACAGCGGGGTTGCGGAGGCATCACCTGGACATATAATGAGCCGAGCATCTGGTTCGAATATACCCTGGATTCTGCGAAATTGGCTAAAAAGAACGGACTCTACACGGGGTATGTGACAAATGGTTATATTACACCAGAGGCCTTGGATACAATTGGGCCTTATCTCGATGCCTGGCGGGTTGATATTAAAGGCTTTTCTGATGCCTTATATCGAGACTTGGCCAAAATCCCACGGTGGCGGGGTATTCTTGATGTGGCTCAGAGAGCGCAGCAGAAATGGGGCATGCATGTTGAGGTGGTGACCAATGTGATTCCGACGATGAACGACGATGAGCAGCAGTTACACGGCATCGCTAGATGGATGCAGGATGAACTAGGGGAACTGACGCCATGGCATGTAACGCGGTTCTACCCTCACCATAACTTGATGCACCTGCCGCCGACTTCGGTATCCAGCCTGGAGAGAGCTTACGACATCGGCAAGAAAGCCGGACTGCGTTTTGTCTATCTGGGCAATGTCCCTGGCCACAGTGCCGAGAATACCAGTTGTTATACTTGTGGGAAGGTGGTAATTCAGAGGTTTGGCTACGATATCCATGTAATTGGCGTTGATGGTTCTAAGTGTAAGTTTTGCGGCGCCGAGCTTAATATTAGGTCGTAGTTCTGTATAGGAGGGCTGTGATGATTAGAAATCCGATTGTTGCCGGCCAGTTTTACCCGGGCTCACCGGCAGGGCTTAAGAGAATGATTGAAAGTATGGTTGAGCCCAAAGCGGAAAAAGTTGAAGTGGTGGGACTGGTTTCACCGCATGCTGGGTATGTCTATTCGGGCTCGGTAGCCGGGGCGGTAATATCCAGAATCAAATTCAAGGATACCTTTGTCATCCTCGGCCCCAATCACACCGGTAGAGGGAAAACTTTCAGTATCATGTCGAAAGGAGCGTGGAGGACACCTTTGGGTGATGTAGAAATCGACTCGGAACTTGGAAGGCGGATTTTAGCTGCCTCCAGCTATCTGGAAGAGGATTCTGCGGCGCATCAGTATGAACATTCTATTGAGGTTCAGGTGCCGTTTTTGCAGTTTTTTAAGTCGAATGTCAGAATAGTGCCTATAGTCCTGGCTCATGGCGATGGCGCTGTTTATAAGAAAATCGGCAGGGAGATGATTGGGGCTATCAAAGAGTCGAGGCGGGGGGTGGTAATACTGGCCAGCAGTGACATGACACATTATGAGCCACATGAGTCTGCTAAGAGGAAGGATAGTAAAGCTATTGAAGCTATACTGGCTTTGGATGAGGACGAGCTGTTGAAGCGGGTTGACGAACTAGATATATCTATGTGTGGTTATGCACCGGTGGTCAGCCTTATCTCTGCGGCTAAGGGGCTAGGGGCTAAAGAGGCGGAGTTGGTTAAGTATCAGACGAGCGGTGATACATCGGGCGATTATAGCGCTGTGGTAGGCTATGCCGGGATAATAATAAAATAGCTTTATACCTGTCATTCTGAGTGCGCGATTAATTTTGTAATGGACATATCAAAGAGCAAAAGTTAAAAACCAAAATGACAGATAAAAATGCAAAATTATTTGTTCTTTGGAAGCGAGGATGGTTGGAGATATGTATCTATTTTTTGACTTTGAGTTGTCATTTTGCCTTTTGATATTTAACTTTTACATTTTGCCCAGTCCCGGGACGCATCGCAATGACGGTGTGAAAAACCAATGGAGAAGGCGGTAATATGGCAAAGCAGCTTCATCCGGTAGTGAAATTAGCTAAAGAGGCAGTGGAAAGCTATGTCCGCTGTGGTAAAGTGCTCAGGCCAAAGGAGTTAAGTGATGAGACGAGGTCGAGGGCAGGAGTTTTTGTGTCTATTAAGAAGCGAGGTGAATTGAGGGGGTGTATTGGCACCTTTGCGCCAACCAGGGCGAACATAGCCTATGAAATCGTTGCCAATGCTATCAGTTCGGCTACACAGGACCCGCGCTTTGTGCCGGTTGAAGCCTCTGAATTGGATGAGCTGGAATACAGCGTGGATGTCCTCACCGAACCGGAACCGGTAGACAGCGTTGCTCAGCTCGACCCGAAGAAATACGGTGTGATTGTGGAGTGCGGGTTTAGAAGAGGTTTATTGCTGCCTGACCTTGAAGGCGTGGACAGCGTCGAGGAACAGATTGAAATCTGCCGGGCAAAGGCAGGCATAGCAGCTGATGAACCGATAAGGCTGTACCGCTTTCAGGTGAAGAGATACCGATAGTTTAGGCTCATATTTGACATAATGGCATATATCTGTTATACTATACACAGATAAAGGTGGAGTAAAGAAAGATGAAAAAGACCATGGTTTATCTTAGTGAAGAAATGCATGAAGGGCTAAGGAAGTTAGCTTTTGAAAACAACACCTCCATAGCCGAATTAGTCAGGAAAGCCGTTGAAATAGTCTATGGTGAAGATATTGAGGACATTAGAGATATGGAGGTGGAGTTAGCCCATTATCAAGCTCAGGCAGGCTCATCGGTGGAATTGGAGGAGTACTTGCGCCGGAGGAAGGCGCATGTATCGGCTTGAGTTGACCCCCAGGGCACAAAGAGAGCTAGATGAGCTTCGGAGTAAGGAGTTCGACCGTATAGTGGGGGCTATTCAGAAGCTTGGACAGAGTCCGAGACCTGTGGGGGCGAGAAAGCTGAGAGGCCCAATTTACCGAGTACGTTGTGGCGATTGGCGTATTATTTGCGCTGTTTTTGATAAAGACCAGCTTGTAATTGTGGGCAAGGTGACAAGACGTGCTGAGGCTACTTATGATAAAGTTGATGAGCTGTTTTAAATTTGCGGTGCTGTGCAGTATCTTTTGGTAAGGAGACATAAGAAATATGAAATTGATGGTTATCGGCGTTGGCAAGTGCGGTTGCAGGCTAGCTGGTGAGTTCGCTCATCTAAATAGAAGGGCAAGAAACGAGCGGCACGTTAATATAATTACGTGCGCCTATGCGGTCAGTAATGAACAAGCCATTCTGGACGCGGTGACCAAGTTCGGGCGTGAGCTGTTGAAACCAGTGGTTATTCGTGGTTCTCTGGAGCTTGATGCCAAATCGAGTGAAGCTGGTGCCAGACTGATGCGCCAGGAAAGCGAGCGGGTGATGCTGGCTATGAGACTTGGTGCCTTTGTTGATACTGATGCCTTTCTGTTTGTCGCTGGTGCTGGCGGAAGCCTTGGTTCAGGCGGTGTTCCGGTACTAGTCCAGTTGCTCAAGGAGCGGCGTGTGGATAAACCGGTCTATGCGCTTATAGTACTTCCCCGTGATTCCGAGCTGGACGACCCATGTCTGGTTAGGAATACTGCTGTGTGCTTGAAATCTCTAGATAAGCTGGTTGATGCTGTAATTCTGGTGGATAACGGGGGATTTGGAGTGGTGGGAGAGGTGGTACCATCCGGTAACATAAGAGGTGTGAATAAAGAGATAACTTTTCTGTTCTACGACCTTCTCTGTGCTGGTGAGATGACTGGTTCAAAATATGTCGGCGGCAAGGTGCTTGATGCCGGAGACATCGTTCAGACTTTGTTAGGTTGGACGGCGATAGGTGTGGGCAGGGCGGAATTTGGCTCGTCAATATTACCTTGGAGGAGAGCGCAGGAATTCGAGGAGAAGAGTTCGGAAACGAGAAAGGCGGTGGAAGCGATGAATCTGGCGTTGATGCGGTTGTCTGTTGACTGTAAGCTGGAGGATGCTGGTAGAGCCATGTATCTCCTCTCAGCTCCGGCGAAACAGGCTAACATAGATATGGTTAGTGTTCTGGGGAATCGGTTGCGACAACTGGTGCCCAATGCTGAAATAAGAGATGGCAGTTTCTACGGAGCCAAAGGTTTTACCCAGGTCACTGTGGCAGTTTCAGAATTGATTTACGTGGACAGGATTAAGAGCTATTACGATAGGGCAGCAAAGCTGACTTAAGCAGCGGAGAAAGAGAAGAAGCCAAGTTAGCATGACTCTTTTTGACCTGAATAAGCTGGAAACGAGCGGGAAGGAGATGTTTGGGGTGGACACAGAGTTGTCCCAAGATGTGCCTTTAGCCACCAGAATGCGTCCCCGCAGTTTTGCTGAGTTTGTAGGGCAGGAGCACTTGGTAGGTGAAGAGCGAGTACTGAGGAAATGCATTGAAAAAGACCAATTGCCATCCATGATTTTCTGGGGACCGCCAGGTAGCGGCAAGACCACTTTAGCCTATGTTATCGCCAGTGTTACTAAGTCGCATTTCAGTCCACTAAGTGCTGTTAGTGCTGGTGTAGCCGACTTGCGCCGCATTGTGGAGGAGGCAAGGCACAGACGCAGGCTCTCTGGACAACGCACCATCCTATTTATTGACGAGATACATCGCTTCAACAAGACCCAGCAGGATGCTGTGCTGCCTTTTGTGGAGAATGGTGTGGTAATTCTCATTGGGGCCACAACGGAGAATCCTTCCTTTGAGGTTATCTCGGCTCTGCTCTCAAGGTGCCGTGTATTTACTCTGAATTCATTAACTGATGACAGGGTTCGTCTTATCGTGGAGCGAGCCATTGAGGATGAGGAAAGAGGGCTGGGCAAGTTTAAGGTAAAACTGGATGAAGATGCTTTGAAGCATCTGGTTGTGATGTCAAATGGTGATGCTCGCGTAGCGCTCAATGCCTTAGAAATGGCAACTCAGGCGAATTCACCCGATGCTGATGGATATCGTTGGCTTAGTTTGAAGACCATTGAGGAGGCATTGCAGCATCGGGCTTTGCTTTACGATAAGAGTGGTGACCAGCATTATGACCTTATTTCGGCACTTCATAAGTCGCTGCGTGGTTCAGACCCGGACGCAGCTTTGTACTGGATGGGGCGAATGCTTGAGGCTGGAGAAGACCCTCTTTACATTGCCCGGCGACTGGTTCGTTTTGCCTCTGAGGATGTGGGAATGGCTGACCCTCAAGCATTGATGGTAGCCGTAGCCGCCCAACAAGCAGTCCATTTCGTAGGCATGCCCGAATGCAATCTGGCACTGGCTGAAGCGGTAACCTATCTGGCTACAGCACCGAAAAGTAACTCCTTATACGAGGCTTATTCTAAAGTGCAAGAAGACGTGGAGCGAAGTCGTAATGAGCCGGTGCCACTTCATCTGCGCAATCCGGTCACCGGGTTGATGCACAAAATGGATTATGGGAAGGGCTATAAATATGCTCACGACTATTCCGGACACTTTGTTGAGCAGCAGAACCTACCGGCTCAGCTTAAGGGGAAGCGCTATTATTCACCAACCGACCAGGGCTATGAAAGGGAAGTCCGCACCAGGCTTAAGGCTTGGTGGGGAAACAAGCAGGAGAAGAAAGACTGAGACAGAGCGCTGTATCTTTCCCTTGCGGCAATCTGACTCTGGAAGGTATCTGCTATTATCCTGAGGGTAGCGGAGTTTTCCCAGCGATAGTCCTATGTCATCCTCATCCTCTCTATGGCGGCTCAATGGATAATAATGTTATCTTGGCAGCAGGTTCGGCTTTGTTGAATGAGTCCATGATTGCCTTAATGTTTAACTTTCGTGGTGTAGGGCGCAGTGATGGTAGCTATGGGGGTGGTGTCGCTGAGCAGGAAGATGTAAAAGCGGCCATAAGCTGGCTGATTTCGCAGCCTGAAGTGAATGGCGATAGAGTGGGACTGCTTGGCTATTCCTTCGGTGCTGCTGTGGTCTTGCCTGTGGCCTGCGTTGATGAGCGGGTCAAAGCGGTGGCACTTATCTCACCGCCGCTTGAGCCATCGCAGATGCCTTTGTTGAAGGGTTGCACCAAACCTAAGCTTATAATCTGTGGAACCGATGATTTTGTGGTGCCGCCAAGTCAGGCGGAGATGATTAAGAAGGAGGCGGCTGAGCCAAGGCAATTCGAAGTTATTTCTGGCGCAGACCACTTCTGGTGGGGACACGAGGTGGAGATGGCGGGTAAGGTAGCTGCCTTTTTTAAGCAGAAACTCTAAATCCCAAGCACCAAGAAACGTAAAAAACAAATGATTTTCCAATATAGTAATGCGAGGTTTTAGCCTCGTCCAAAACCACCGCACCACGGCGACCCTGAAGGGTCGCACTACATAGGTCGCACTACACAGGTGGCATTACTTTCTACGCTGGATTTCTGATATGCGCGCTTTGGCTGCTTCAATCAGGTCGTTGTCATCGGATAGCCCTATTACCTTATTGAAGTCGGCAATAGCAAAATCAGCTCGTCCTTTGTTGAAATGAATGATTCCTCGATTGTAATAAGCCAGAGCGTAGTCGGGTTCAAGCTCGATTGCCTTGCTCAAATCGGCGATTGCCTTGTCCATTTCCCCAAGGTTGAGGAAGCTATAGCTCCGGACTTGGTAGTATGGAGCGAAGTCGGATACCAGTTCAATTGCCTTTGTCAGGTCGGCAACACCTAAATCCCATTGTTGTTTTTGATTGTGAACATTTCCCCTGACGGCGTAAGCTTTTGCTAACTTCGGGTCAAGCTCGATAGCCTTGTTCAAGTCAGCAATAGCAAAATCCCACTGGCCTTTTGCTCCGTAATCGGCTCCACGGAGATAGTATGCCATAGCCAACTCTTTGAGGGCTAATCTTGCCGTGGTGTCCAACTCAATGAATTTGTTCAAGTCAGCAATAGCCTGGTCCCAGTTTCTCTCCTCTCTGTGGACTAATCCTCGATTGTAATAGGCGAGGGCATAATTAGGGGCAAGCTCTATGGCTTTGTCCAGGTCAGCAATAGCCAGGTCGAGTTTCCCAATGTTAGTGTAGGTGGAGCCTCGGTCATTGTAAGCGAGAAAGTTGGTGGGGTCGAGCTCAATAGCTTTGCTCAAGTCAGCAATACTCATATCCCATCGCTCTCGACTATTATGAATCAACGCCCGATTGTAATAGGCCTCAGCTAACCCCGGGTCAAGCTCGATTGCCTTGTTCAAATCAGTGAGAGCTAAGTCTAATTGTCCCTTACTGGCATAAGCCCACCCCCGGTTACTGTATGCCAAGGCCAACTTTGGGTCTAGTTCGATAGCCTTGTTAAGGTCGGCAATGGCTAAGTCCCATTGCCCTTGACTATGGTAAATATCAGCCCGGTGAGTATATGCCTCAACCAGCTTGGGGTCCAGTTCGATCGCCTTACTCAAGTCGTTAATAGCTCGTTCCCAATTCCCCTTGCCAGCATAAGCCCAACCACGTTTGCTGTAGGCCAGAGCAAGGTTAGGGTCAAGCTCGATGGTTTTGTCATACTCAGCAATAGCCTCCTCCCATTGTCCCTGCTGAAGATAGGCGTCACCTTGATTAAGATGCTCTGATGCCGGATTAGAGCATGCCAGTATTGTGAACATGACACAGATTAGTAGAATAACCGTTAATCCGCTTTGCATAGTGGCGGTAAGTATAACACACCCACTAATTTATCCCAAGCCCGCCTTGCCCATACACCAGCGAAACCCAAAAAGCGACAAGATTCACTTGTTTTAATAGAACATTAGTGCTAACATATTGATTATGGGGAAATTGTTGAAAGTGGCTTTAGACGAGCAAAGGTATGACCTAGCTGCGTATGTTCTCGTTTATGGGCTTATCAAGACGATGCAAAACGGGTTCCCAGAAAACGCAGGACGTCTTTTGGGTGAGAAGCAAAATGACCAGAAAAAGCACCGCAAAGGGCAAGAAACCGGGATTCTACGGCCAGGTACTGGATGAAGCTGAGAAGCTGAAGCTTGAGGAGGCCAGAGGTGTAGACGGTATTGATGAGGAAATAGCTATACTTCGTATTAAGCTCCGCGAACTTATTGTGGAAGAGCCCCAGAGGTTTGACCTTCATCTGAAGATGGCTAATGCTATTTCACGGCTTGTTATGACTCGCTACAACATCACCAAGGAGCAGAAGAAATCGCTCAAGGAAGCCATCACCAGGGTGCTCACCGAGATAGCCATTCCGCTGGGAATAAAGGCGATAGTCAGATAAATCACGCTTTTATGACACCCGAGCGAAGCGAAGGGTCTATGAGATTCTTCGGTCGACCTTCCACGGAAGGGCTCCCTCAGAATGACACTAGCCACGAGGCTTTAGCCTCGTAGCCACGACCCTTTAGGGTCGTGGCTACACTAGTTGGCGCATTTTGCCCTTTGATTTTTAATATGAGATTACGTCCATACCAAGCGGAAGTAGCTAAAGCTGTAATCGAAAGTATCCAGCGTGACCTGGGCTTAACATTTTCGGTTGAAATAGCCCGACAGGGTGGTAAGAACGAGCTTTCAGCACACTTAGAGGTGCTGTTGTTGACAATGTTCATGGCTGCCGGCGGCAATGCCATCAAATGTTCACCAACCTTTAAGCCGCAGACTATTATCTCCATAAGCCGGCTGAAGGAGCGACTTGACGATTTCGGCTTTGGCGGTATCTGGCTTACCGAAGCTGGCTATATGGTCAGGCTGGGCAATGCTCGCCAAGTGTTCCTGTCAGCCGATGAATCCAGCTCAGTCGTTGGCCACACCGCTGACATACTTTTGGAGATTGATGAATCTCAGGATGTGGACAAAGACAAATACACCAAGGAATTCAGGCCTATGGCATCGGCATCGAATGCCACTACTGTCCACTATGGCACAACCTGGGATGACACTACACTGTTAGAAGAAGTTAAGCAGACCAACCTGGAATTAGAGAAAAAAGATGGCATCAAGCGCCATTTCAGGTATGACTGGCAGGATGTGGCCAGGTATAATCCAGCTTATAAGGCTTTTGTCGAGTCCGAGCTGGAGCGGCTTGGCGAAGCCCATCCATTATTCCGTACTCAGTATGCGCTGCTGCCGCTCCGGGGTGGAGGTGGTTTTCTGACCAGCCAGCAAATCGCCCAGCTCCGAGGAGACCATTCCAGGTTTCATCAACCTCAGGAACATAGGATTTATGTAGCTGGTATTGATTTTGCTGGTGAATCGGAGCAGCTTGAAGATGAGGTTTTAACTCGGCCGGGCAGAGATGCCACTGTCATAACTATCGCCGAAGTTATACCAGATACTACCGAGGCGGCTAAGGAGCCGCTGATACGTGTGGTAGAGCAGTATGCCTGGGTGGGCAAGAACCACTCTGAACTCTATCCCCAGATGGTGGACATACTCAAGAATGTCTGGCATTGTAGCCGAATTGTTACTGATGCCACAGGCATCGGCGAGCCTGTCACCAGCTTCCTGCGCAAGCCCCTGGGCGGCAAGGTGGTCCCATTCAAGTTCACCCAGAAAACAAAGTCAGACGCCGGTTTTGACCTGCTAGCTGCCATTAACTCAGGCAGGCTAAAGCTGTATAAGCATGATGGCTCAACTGATTACAGGGAGCTTATATTTGAGCTGGAGAAAGCCAAATCAGTCTATAGGCCAAACCAAACCTTGAACTTCTTTGTTGACCCTAGCGATGGTCACGACGACTACTTGATGAGTCTAGCCTTGGTTATCCAAGCGGCAAACAAGTGTGTGCCGAGAAAGGCTAGAGGCCGATTAACCGGCTGATAATCAATTGTCAAGAACGACATAAGAATTTGTAGGGACAGCAGACCTTTAGGTCTGTCCGCTTCCCCTGGCAAAAGTAAAGGACAGGTCTAAAGGAGCCTGTCCCTACATTTGTGTTTTACCAGTAGAAGATTTGAGGCGGTTAGATTAGGCTGGGCAGACCTTTGGCTGCGTCCTCCATGTCACGGAGTCGGCCTGTAGTTTCCTTTATTCGTTCTTTCTGTGTCTGAGCGAAGGCTGTAGCCCGGTCGTAGTAGTCTCTTATCTTCTGTACGAAAGCTAACTGGGAAAGTATTATAGTCACATCAACGGTGGTCCCACCTCTGGGGAAATCGCCCGCTCTGATTACAGCGTTTTCTGCCAGCTCTCGGAGGTAGTCACCCAGACCTTTGGCTATATCCATAGACATATCTTTGGCCGGGGCTGATAACAGGTATAAAGCTCTACCGGCATCCTCGGGGCTGCAGCCAACAGAAAGCTCGCTTACCGCAGCGTCCATTGCCTGCATTGCTCTCAAAGTCTCAGCGCCCTTCTCCTTGAAGCTGACCTTGGCCAATTCCCAGGGGAAGCGGAAAGCGCGTGGTATGCCCGACCTGCCAGTGCCGATGGCTGTCCAGCCATCTAGAGATTGCATAATGTCACCGGCATCTAGGGTCTTAGCACCCACGTATTTGAATCTGGTTACCTCACCAGCGCACATCATGTCATAGAAAGGTTCGGCAATTGCCGAGTTTATCCTGTCCAAGTTCATTGCCAGACTGGCATCCTTTCTTACATAGCGCTGATTATCGGCTAGAAAGACGCCGTCAGCTACCGAATGTATGGACTTGAGACAGGTCGCTGTATTATAGACGCTTCTCAGCTCGGCCATCTCTTCGTGCTCGAAGGGGAGGACGACGAGGGCATAAACTGGCTTGCCTATGTAACGCTCTTTAAGCATCTGAGCGATTATTGATATAGCGCCTGAGCCAGTGCCGCCGGCCGCCCCAGCGATGAGTATGAAGGCGTGAGTCTGATAGAAATTGGGTGCAGTTCTGACGGCATCGACTACCTTGTCCCCGTCTTCTCTGGCCAGCTCGGCACCTAGCTCGTTTACCTTGCCGACGCCGTGTCCCCAGGTCTTGCGTCCGCCGATAAGAATGCGATGCATATAATCGGAGCCGATGTGAGTTAAGCCAGTGAGGTCAGTCTGGTCTGTATTCACGGCAAAGGTTCCAGTGACTATGTCGACACCCCACTGCCCTTGTGCCCGCTTATTTAGGCGGACAAACTGGTCGGCGACTCGGGAGCCACATTGCCCCAGTCCGATAACCAATAGCCTCATAACATTTCCTCACTTTCCGTTAACATATTGGTTAACTTTTTCAATATTAAGTCATAGAGTCCATATTGTCAAGTTTCACGCTTGAGAGTGTTTATTAACTCTGCTTGTGTCACTGGGTAGATTGGAGCATCCGCTCTCGCCTACCCGACAGGCTACAATGTTGCTAAACATTCTCGCGCTTTTATTTCCACTCGTCTCGACGGCTTACAGATACGAAACGCCAGATAATAACAATGGCAAAGATAAAAGCTAGGATGAGGATGGCAATTAGCCACCACTCCAGCCCACCGACTTTAAATAGTTGCCCGTTTGTCCAATCGCTCTCGTTCTCGGCGTTATCTACGGCTTTAACTCTCCAGTAGTAGTTACCTTTGGCCAGTGCCTCTTCTTTGGTCAATGTGTACTCAGATGTAGTCAGCTCCCCTTTGTGAATCACTACACCGGAGAAATCAGCGCTGGGACTTATTTCCAGTACGTAATAGACACCGCTTGGGTCTTCCACATCAGACCAGTCGAAAGCAACAGTGGCTTTGCCGGTGAAACCGAATTCGCTGCCAGCTTCTGGAGATAGCAGTCGGGGAATTGGTGGTGGCGTTGATTCAACAGTTAGTTTTGCTGAGAACACAGATGCTGTAGGGTCGGTGACAGTTACGGTGTGCTCACCAGCCTTGCTTTTTGGTATTTTGAAGCTGGCAATGAAGTTCCCTTTGGTATCAGTAGCCGTGCCGGTGGCTAGTTTAGCTCCATCATAGCTGATGGTTATAATCTGGTTCTCGGCAAAGCCTGTGCCACGAACGGTTATCTCGCTACCTATAGCTCCTGAGGTGGGATTCATTTCTATTTTCGGAGAGACGATTATGATGGCGTCAGGAATATCGCCAGCTTTGGTTATTTCTCCGGAAGCGTCTATAGTATGCTCGCCTCTGGTACTTGGCGGTACTTCCAGTCTGTCGGTCCATGAGCCTTTAGCGTCGGCTATGACACCACTGGTAACCAAGGTGCCATCAAAAGTGACCTTGATTCCAGCCTCGTTAGCTTCAAAGCCAACTCCGCTTACCCAAAGATTGTCGCCAACATGAATGGTGCCGCCGAGGTAACCGGAGGCAGGTTGCAGTTTTATACCCGGAGACACGTTGAAGCTAATCCTAGTTACACGGTCTTCAGGGGTGACTGCTCCAAAAGCGTTTACCTCGTGGCTCCCTTTGGCGGATGTGGGTATGGAAAAACTGGATTGCCATGACCCCTTGGTATCAGCGGCGATGCCGGTTTTTACTGTCAGGCCATCGTAGGTTACTTTGATATTGGTTTCGCCGCTGGCAAAACCGCTGCCGGCTATACCTATCACAGTGCCTACCCAGCCTGAGGTCGGGCTGATTTCGATTCGAGGGACTACGGTGAAAGTCCGGTTTTCAATATCAGTAGCTGGGGTAGTACCTTCAGCATCAATGGTGTGCTGGCCGCTGCTGCTAGCCGGGACTTTGAAGGTGCTTTGCCAGCTTCCTTTGTTGTTGGCACTGATATCAATTTCCAGCGGGCTGCCATCGTAGATTATCCGAATTCCAGTCTCATTACTGTTGAAACCCCTCCCGGCAACTGTCAGATTGGAGCCCACGGTACCCGTGTCAGCGCTGAGACTGATGGATGGCATGACGGTAAACTCGGTGGTGAAGTAATCGCCAGCCACCTTCAGAGTGACCTTATGCTTGCCCCTGGCGGCCTCAGGAACGGTAAAACTGATTGCCCCGGAATCCTTCTTGATTTCGCCTTGACTGATTAGCTGGTCAGCTTCACCCCAATAGAGATAGTAAGTACCGGCACCATAGGCGTACACGTTGGGTATTGATACTATTGTGCCGACGGTTCCTTGCGATAGATTTATGGTTAGGCTACCGCTAGCAGCGATTGGTGTTGGCGATAAGCACACACCCAGCCACAGGAGGGTTGACACTATAGCCGCAGCTCTTAGCTTCATTGATTCCTCCAAGCGCTTTTACCTGTTATCATAGCACGAAATTGATGGAAGATACAGGGGGCGGGCAAATTTTTGAAGCACATTTTCTTATATATCTTTGGACAGGGTTGCCAGAAATTCAGCATTGGTTTGAGTTTTTGCCAGACGGTCAAGAAGCCTTTCTGTGGCCTCGGTGCTGTTTGGTGAGTCTTCAGCTAGCATATTAACTATGCGCCTGAGTAACCAGACTTGTTTCAGTGTGGTCTCGTTGAGAAGGAGTTCCTCACGGCGTGTGCCGCTGTGCAGTATATCCATAGCTGGGAAAATCCTTTTTTCCGCCAGTCGGCGGTCGAGATGTAATTCCATGTTGCCTGTGCCCTTGAATTCTTCGTAAATCAGCTCATCCATGCGACTGCCAGTATCAACAAGGCAAGTAGCGATGATGGTCAGGCTGCCGCCCTCTTCGGTGTTGCGAGCTGCACCGAAGAAACGTTTTGGTGGGTAAAGAGCCACTGAATCAATACCTCCAGATAGAGTGCGTCCACTGGGCGGCATCGCCAGGTTATAGGCGCGAGTTAATCGGGTAATGCCATCAAGCAGGATGACCACATCCTTGCCTATTTCAACCAGCCTTTTGGCTCGCTCCAGGGCTAATTCAGCTACCCGCGTATGGTTCTCTGCTAGCTCGTCGAAGGTGGCTGCCACAACTTCAGCTTTTACCGAGCGTTTCATGTCAGTGACCTCCTCAGGCCTTTCGCCGATGAGGCAGACCATGAGGTGAGGTTCAGTGTAGTTGGTGGTGATGGCATTGGCTATGTGCTTAAGCAGTACGGTCTTACCGGCCTTAGGTGGTGATACAATAAGCCCGCGTTGACCTCGACCTATGGGGGCTATCAGGTTGATGAGCCGTGTTGATAAGTAGCGTGGGTCAGTCTCTAGGTTGAACATTTTATCGGGAAAAGTTGGTGTCAGGGAGTTGAAATGCGGTCGGCTCTTAGATTGCTCTGGGTCAAGCCCATTAATCGCTTCAACACGGATTAGACTGCAGTATTTTTCGCCTTCTTTAGGCGGCCTGCCTTGCCCGGATACAGTATCACCAAGTCTTAAACCAAAGCGGCGAATCTGGGAGTTCGAGATATAGATATCATTGGGTCCGGGAAGCAGGCTATCCTGTCGCAGGAAGCCATACCCTTCGCTCACAATATCCAGGATACCAGTGACGAACAGGAAGCCTTGCTGTTCAGCATAGGCTTGGACAAGGCGCATAATAAGGTCCTGTTTCTTCAGCCCACTGTAACCTTCAACTCCCTGCTGCTTGGCTATCTCGACCAATTCATCACGAGTTTTAGTTTCTAGTTCAGCAACATTCATTTTAGTAACCTCTCAGAAATAAATTCTAATCTCTAAATCCCGAACAAATCCAAATACTCCAAATACCAATAACCAAAACACCACAAATAAATGTCATTCTGACCCTGAGCCGAAGGCGAAGGGGAAGAATCTAACTAAGGTCCTGAAGCAGAAGGTCAGGATGACAATTGGAAGTATGATATTGTTTAGAATTTGGAATTTAGTGCTTAACATTTGCAGTAGCTCCCATTACCTTTTGCCAATCTTCCAGAAATCGCTTGATGCCGATGTCAGTCAACGGATGTTGAATCATCTGCGTCAGCACCTGATAGGGTACGGTAGCAATATGGGCACCAGCTCGAGCTGCTTCAATGCAGTGCTGCGGATGTCTGATACTGGCAGCAATCACCTCTGTCTTGATTGAATCAGGATAATTTTTGAACACCTCGACGATGTCTTTTACCAGCCTCATTCCGTCCTCACCGATATCGTCAAGTCTGCCGACAAAGGGGCTGACAAAAGCGGCACCGGCGGCAGCAGCCAGAAGAGCTTGGTTTACAGAGAAGCATAAAGTGAAGTTCACTTTCACGTTTTCCCTGGCTAATCTATAAGTAGCCTCAACTCCTTCAAGGCTGGCTGGTATTTTTACTACCACATTTTTCGCCCAGGAGGCGACTTCTTTGGCTTCGGCGACCATCCCTGAAACATCCTGACTTAATACCTCAGTAGATACCGGACCTGGGACAACGGAGCAGATTTCCTGGACAAGGCGCCGGTAATCCAGCTTGCCTTCTTTGGATACCAGGCTGGGGTTAGTGGTCACACCGGTGATTACTCCCAGTCTGACTCCGTGGCGGATATGCTCGATGTTAGCTGTATCTAGGAATAGCTGCATTTAATTCCTCCTAAAGGTGAAGTCCGTACTAGTCTCTTGTTAGTGGCAGTGTCACTTGCGTACCTTCAACCAATGTCCCCTTGGCAGCTCCAACAAAGCTGGTAAAAAGTGGGTGGGGGTGGTTGGGACGTGATTTGAATTCAGGATGAAACTGGCAAGCTATCATCCATTGGTGGTCTTTTACTTCAACGATTTCAACCAACCGATTGTCTGGTGATAGTCCGCTGGGTATAAGCCCTTTCCCTTCCAGCGGCTCACGGAAGCGGTTGTTGAATTCAAATCGGTGGCGGTGGCGCTCGTAAACCACGGCTTCCCTGTAGGCCTGAGCTGCATGTGTCGTGGGAACTAGATGGCAAGGATAAGTACCTAGCCTCATTGTGCCGCCCATTTCCGTGACGGTATGTTGCTCTGGAAGCAGGTCTATTACGGGATATGGGGTGTCGGGGTCGAATTCGGTAGAGTTAACCTCTCTGCTGCCCAGAGCATAGCGCCCGAATTCAATGACCATGACTTGCATACCGAGGCACAGGCCCAAATAGGGGATATTGTTCTGGCGGGCATAGCTGGCGGCAATTATCATACCTTCAATGCCGCGATAGCCAAAACCGCCGGGAATGATAATGCCTTGGGCTGTCTTCAGTAGATTTAAGTTGCTATCTGTCTGCAGGTCTTCAGACTGCACCCACAAGATGTTCACCTGCCGGTCATGGTGCAGTCCAGCATGGCACAAAGCTTCTCTTACTGAATAGTAGGCATCTCTGAGCTCTGTATATTTGCCCACCAGAGCTATGGTTACCGGTTCTTTTGGAGCTTTTAGCTTGGCCACCATCTCTCGCCATTCGGTCAAATCAGTGCTTCTGGCATCGAGCCCAAGGCGGTCAATGATTATGTTACCCAGGTTAGCTTCCTCAAGCACTAGCGGTACCTCGTAGATGGTTTCAGCAGTGACTAAGGGTATGACCGCATCTTTATCTACATCGCAGAATAGCGATATTTTGTCCCTCAAACCTTGCGGGATTTCATAATCCGAGCGGCATAGAATAATGTCCGGCTGGATACCGATGCGTCTTAGCTCGTTAACACTGTGTTGAGTCGGCTTGGTCTTAAGCTCGTTGGTGGTGGCGATGTGGGGCAGGAAGGTAACGTGGATATAGAGCACATTGTCCCTCCCCTCTTCGTTTCTCATCTGACGAATGGCTTCCAGAAACGGCAAGCCTTCGATGTCACCGACTGTGCCGCCAACTTCGACGATGACCACTGAAGCTTGCGATAGCTGGGCTACCTCCCTTATTCTCCGCTTTATCTCGTTGGTGACATGTGGGATTACCTGGATGGTGCCACCCAGATAGTCCCCCCGCCTTTCCCCGGCAATTACCGCCGAATAAATCTGCCCGGAGGTAACATTGGAGGCAGAAGTCAAATCAACATCAATAAATCTCTCGTAGTGCCCCAGGTCAAGGTCAGTCTCGGCGCCGTCCTGGGTGACAAAGACTTCGCCGTGTTGATAGGGAGACATTGTGCCTGGGTCAACGTTAAGATATGGGTCGAGCTTCTGGACTGAGACTGAGATATCGCGGCTTTTTAAGATTCTGCCGATAGAAGCGACGCTGATACCCTTGCCCACTGAGCTGACCACGCCGCCGGTGACGAAGATATATTTGCTCATGAGTGGAATCGGTACTTGCTTACTGAGGACCTGCTCTCTGCTGGATTTACAGCCGTGAATTCTATCGAGAAGCGAGACCCGTTAGAGACGATGTGAATATGTATCTCCATAATCACGTCTTAGTCACAGGTATATGAATATACATTATAGTTCATCGTGGAGAAATCTTAAGCAAATAACGGGTTTAAACGCGAGGTGAATGGTTTCTTTTTATTATAGAGAACTCTGTTTAAGGTTGTCAAGTTTTGCCCTTGTGATTTGTAGCCCCGTCCCGCTTTGCGGGATAGCCTCGGGTGCTCGACCCTAAAGGGTCGAGGCTACATTGGTGTTTAAGGTCGAGGCTACATTGGTGTTTAGGGTCGAGGCTACATGTTTATTTTTACATTGTGTTGGCCATTGGTATTTGGTGCTTTGAATTTGGTTGGTATTTGGTGCTTGGGGTTTGGAGTTTACTTAAGCTGCTTATCTCCGACGTACCTTGAAGATGAGGACTAGGGTGACAATTATCAGGATAGCGCCCAGGGCGATTACCACCCAGACCCAGGGCGGAGTTGGCTCAGGTTTTTCTGGTTCTGCTGGTGGTGGCGGTGCTGCTTCAGTTTGGAAGCTGAAGGTAGCTGACCAATCGCTCGGCGCCGGCTCTAGAGCCATCACCCGCCAGAAGTAGCTGGAGCTGTAATCCAGCGTACCATCGTACTCGTAGGCGGTGGTGGTCACCACTGCCTCTTTGACTACCAGGGTCATAGCCGCATCTTTAGCCAGGATGAACTTGTACCTCGTGGTATCCTTGAGCGGTGACCAGGAGAAGGATGCTGGTTTCACCGGGCAACCGGTGCGTGTGTTGCTGGGGTATAGCGGCTGCAGCCCGTATGATGGGGTGCTTGCTGGCAGGCCAGACTTGACGGTGAAGCTTTTAACCTCAGACCACGGGCTGCGGAGCCACTGGCCTGTGGCCGCCTGCCGCACTCTTGCCCGCCAGTAGTAAGTATGACCGGCCTCCAGTGTGCTCCATAGCGCTATCGCCGATGGTGATGCAGTTCGGCCGCCTGCCGGATAATACGCCCCTGGTGACGTTGGGTCTGCCGGGGCGAAGGCGCCCGTGTCAATAACTATCATTGTGAAACCTGGGTCTTTGGCAATCTGCACCTGATACTGGCTGGAAAGGCAAAGCTGTTCCCAACTGAAATCTATTTCCTCGCTTCGTCCCGATACCGGGTCACTACCTACCAAATTATCGTCAGCAAATGCACTTACCGTCTCGTCAGGTGTCACTGTGACTGTGGCGGAACTGGTATCGGTATCTGCCTCAGGGGCAGCCGATGGCTCAGGCGAGGCGGTAATTGCGCAGCCGCCAGCCAAGCCGATTAATGCCACTAGCAACACTACAGCAAACGTCCAGAACCACTTGTGTTTACGCATTTTGCCCCCGTGTTTAAGCTAGTATAAACGGCCAAACAGGCGCTGTCAAGCCAAATAAGAAATCCCAGCGGTTTCATTCAAACGTGTAGCCCCGAGGCTTCAGCCTCGGGTGCTCGACCCTGAAGGGTCGAGGCTACATTGGTGTTTAGGGTCGAGGCTACATGTTTATTTTTACATTGTGTTGCTCATTGGTATTTGGTGCTTGGGGTTTGGAGTTTACTTAAGCTGCTTATCCCCGGCGTACCTTGAAGATGAGAATTATATTATTTTTCAGCGTGTAGCCCCGAGGCTTCAGCCTCGGGTGCTCGACCCTGAAGGGTCGAGGCTACATTGGTGGCTGAATCCCCCTCGCCTTAATCCCGATTTATCGGGAAACATTTTTTGAATTTTGGGTTGTCAAGAATGCAAAAATTCACACCCTCTTCATTAGAGGCGGACAGACCTGAAGGTCTGTCCCTACATGCTGCATTTTACCTGCCCCCAAGCTTATAACCTCCGCTGACCGCGCCACAGTATGACCATAGCTGCCAGTATGATGAATCCAAATATATTCACCAGGACGCTGGCTTGCAACCAGCGCAGGATTTGATTGTACGGTAGTGGTGGCACCTGAGGTGATGGTTCGGCTATGGTGGCGAAACTGAATACCGGGCTGCCCTCACTAACCACCGGCTTCATAGCTATGACCTTCCAGAAGTAGCTGCTGTCATAGTCCAACCTGCCACTATATTTGTAGGCTGTAGTTGTCGTCGCCTCCTGGACAAGCATGTCCCTCAGAGCTGAATCTCTGGCCAGGACGAACTGGTACTCGGTTGCGTCCTGGAACGGTGTCCAGGAGAAGGCTATTGATGACACCGGGGTGTCGCTGGCACCGTGGCTTGGCTTCAAGGCTTGTGCTCCGATATACGGGCTGACCACTCGGAAGCCGGCCTTGATGCTGAAGCTGCCCTCTTCCGACCACAGGCTGCGAATTACCTGACCTGTAGCCGCCTGCCGCACCCTCACCCGCCAGTAGTAGGTGGCGTTGGCCTCTGGCAGCAGTCCGGGCGCAATTCTAAAGGCCGGGCTGGTGATTATAGCCGGCTCATAGTACGGGCTGGTCACGGGCTCAGCTTCGGTGATTCGAAGGCTGAAAGCTGCATCTTTAGCTATCTCAATCTCGTAGGCTTCAGCCAGGGAAAGCTGCTCCCACATCAGGTCAACATCCAAGTTCCTGCCACTCACCGGGTCACAACCAAGCGCTGTCCCATGGTTCGGCTCAATCAGCCTTGGCCCGGCCCTGGCCAGCGTATCGGCAAATGCCCAGAGGCAGCCTTCGTCGTTTGCCGGGTCATAGTCACGAGCGTCAATTGCCCACAGGCTACTCTGGGAAATAGTAATTGAATTGGGCTCAATGCTGAACTGAACGTTGCTGGACAGGCCAGTTGTCAGCGAGTCCCAGTAGACACTTGGCTTGGGAATGCCGCTTCTGGGATACAGCGCCCGGTCAATGCCGCTTTCCGGCAGGCTATAAGCTCCATAGAGAGTGCCTCGGCTGCCGCTAGCTATGCCGTAGAAGCTATGATTGGGCGGTGACAGGTCATCCCAGCTCTGACTTTTGCCCAGACTCCAGCGGTATATACCGCCGGCGTCATCAGCCACGTAGATAATCCCGTTTGTCTCGAAGTAGGCATCAAAGGCTATATGGCGATTGCCGGTGCTTGGCGTCTTTTCAGTTATCTTTGTCCAGGTCTGGCTGCCGTCAGCCGAATAGGCTACCGGTGATGGCTCGTATGCCGCAGCGCCAACCAGTACGGTATCGTTTTGAACGGCGATGGTATGCCCTGTGTTCAGGCCGGTGTCCACCCTCTTTGCCCATATCCAGCCGTTAGTGTGATTGCCGCGGCGCACCTCCCCGTTGCCCTGGAGTATATACAACGTTTGGCTATCCGGTGCCGCCATGTCCTGTATGATGATGTTGGGCAGACAATCATGCCAGGTTTGACCGTAGTCTGTGGAGCTGCGGGCTCTATCAGTGCCTTGGTCGCCCCAGAACAAATTCGCCCCGTTTCTGGCATCTTGAGCCAGCCTCAGTATGGGCGACTCCCCGCTGAAACACATCACTCGCTGCCAGATTTCTCCCAGTATGGGACTGCGGCTGCGCCACAGGCTGTCGAAGCCGTCGTCATTGACCGACGCCAGGTAAAGGGTTGATTCATCCCCAGCCACAGCCACGCTTCTAAATCGGCTGATTCTGGTGTCAATAAGCCCGACCTGGTTCCAGGATTCACCATCGTCCACAGTTATGGAGACTGCTGATTCGTCCAGGCTTTGGCTATTCCAGGCGGAATTGGTTGGGTCTGCCCATTTCTGTGGCGTATCCCGATTGCCCGAGCCAGTGCCGCAGAAGGCGGTTGAGCCGTCAGGCGACCAGACAAGCTGGGCATTGGCATAACCACCCTGGCCACCGCCAGTAGGCTGTTTCAGCGCTCGCCTCCAGGTGGGGCAGGACGATAATGGGTCAAGGCATACCCAGACACTGGCGGCAGCCTCGGCAAGGTTAGCGGCAACCTCGCCTGCCAGTAGCTTGCCGGCTGCTTTATCTCCTGTATAGGCAACCGTGCTTATCCTGGCATTGCTGCCAGCCCCGGGCAGCTTCAGCCGGCTAACTCTGGTGTTCTCCAGGCGGTAGACATCATCCAGCCTTTGGCTGCTGCCGAAGGCGGTTCCGTTGGAGTCATAGGCGGCGAAAATCAGGCGTCCGTTTGTTGAGGTGCCGATGAAATCGCCGGGCAGTGCCATGTCTCCGCTGATGATTTTGTCCTCGCCGCTGCCGCCGCTCTGGCTCGGTTCGCACATCTCCACCGGCCAGCCGCTGTCTTTATTCCAGTCGCAGGTATTAGCCGCTATATCCCGATAACCCAGCGAGATATATGTCCGCTGCGTGGTGGAGGCCATGACCACCAGCGTGAAGTCGGTGGTGTAGTTTGGTGAAGCTCGTACGACGATAACGTCACCGCAGGTGAAGCCCTGAGGCTTCCAGCCGCTGAAGCCGGGGTAGCTTAAGATGTAAATCTCGCCTTGACCGTTGCCATCATCGGGCTGGCGACTGCCGATGATGATGTCGTGCACCAGCTTGCCGTTTAAGTTATAGCCCGGAGAGATGGCTATATCGCCGATTTGCTCGTCACCGCTGTAGACCCAGGGAATAGCACCGGCATAGGCCCAGCAAGCACCGCCATCGTCGGAGAGGTAAACTTCATGGCGTAGTGTGCCGGCATTATTAAGGCAGACGGCGGCTAGCAGGTTTGGGTCGTCGGGAGCCAGGGCAATATCCATTACCGGGAAGGTCGGGCTGGGCGTGGTTCGGGCGAGATGTTGGCTGGGTTTAGGGCTCCAGGTGATGCCGCTGTCGCTGCTCTTCCATATCCCCGGATTGGCTACTGGAGCTGGAGCTGCGTTAGGTATGTCAATGGCATATATGGTCTTGCCATCTGAAGCCAGTGCTATGGCGTTAACCTCACAGGGAGAGCGGATATCGTTCCTGTCGGACATACTGTCCGGGGTATCAATTAGTGCCCATTTCAGGATGGTAGCATCTGGGACGTCGGCTGAGACTGGTGCCGCCGGCATGAGCAATGAGCCCGATAACAAGACAACCAGGAGGAAAATACAAAGCTTCATTAAAAATCAAAATGACAGATGTAATGCGAGGCTTTAGCCTCGCCCAAATGCTTTAACCTCACCCAGGGCGACCTTAAAAGGTCGCACTACATTGGTCGCACTATCCCGCAAAGCGGGACACTATATCGGTGGCTGGGCTGGCTATTCCTGAACTATCTTCGACTCCGCCCACCTGACGCAGTCTCCCTGTGGCGAGTCCTTGGCTTCAACCCAGAGGATGAACTCGGTCTTCTTGCCCGCCAGGCTGCTTAAATCAACTTCGTAAGGCCGCATTGTCCCGTCGCTATAAACATCCATCTTGGGCAGCAGCACCACGCTGCCAGTGGCATCCAGGTAGCCCAGGGCAACTCTGACGCCATCGGTGGACACCTTGCCCGGCTCGAAGCCCACCCGGGCGGTGAACCTGGCATTTTCTGGTACCACGAGCTCCCGGCTGGTGGTTTCTTGTCCGTAGTATTTGATATAAAAGTCGGCAAACCTGCCCTGTATCCAGCCGTTGCTCACCGGTTCCGGGCACATCACCACGGTGTCATAGAGCAGGTAGGCTGCTCCCTTGTTATCATAGGAAACCATAGGCCATTTCAAATCGCCGGCGCTGCTCCTCCATTTAGCCAGATGTGCGTTCTTCACAAAATCGTAGGTAAACGTGTGCCCCCAGATTTTAGTCAGGCAGTTGTTGTCTTTGCTACTTTCCTCGATGTTGCTGCCACCGTCGGCGCAGGCCCTGACGTCAAACCGGGCCATGGTTGTTGACGGGTCTCCGCCAGCGCCGGGGAATCTCCAGTCAAGATTAGAAAAAGATTCGGTTTTTTCCTCGCCCGCAGCCAGTATATCCACATAGCCCTCGGCTTTCTTAAGGTTGTTGACGTAAAAATATGTCCATGTTGGCTTGGCAGCGGCGTTGCCCTGATTTTTTATCTTGTAGTTAACCACTGCTCCGGTGAGCCAGATGTCGGTAATCACCAAATCTGGCTTATCTGTTGATACCATAACTGTTACGGTGACGGAACCGGTGGTGCTGCCGGATTCGTTGCTGGCTGTCAGGTTATAGGTAATAGTGGCAGCCGGTGATAGCAGCAGTGAGCCGCCTGCGCCCACCTCGCCGATTTCAGGTTCTATGGTCACGGCAGTAGCGCCGGTGACCTTCCAGCTCAAAGTCGTTCGCTGCCCGGCGCTGATGGTCTCCGGGCTGATGGTGAAGGAATTGATAACCGGCGGGGGCGGTGGCGGCGGTGGTTGCTCTGCCGGCTGTCTGACGATGGTGATGCAGCCGGCGATTGGCAGAATTAACACAGCCAGCAATACTGCGATGAAAGTCGGAAACCAGTTGAATTTAGTCATGTCGCCCCCCTTTTCGGGCATTATAAAGGTGGTGACAGGTAGTGTCAAACACCGCCGGGGGAAATCTCAAATCCTAAGTTCCAAATCCTAAACAGTCTCAAAATCCCAATTCTCCAAATTCAAAACAGGTAACGGTTTCGGTCATTAGAATTTGGTGTTTTGAATTTGTTTAGAGCTTGGTGCTTGGGATTTAGGATTTATACTGTGGGGTGGAATAAAAAATCCCGTCCCGATTTCTCGGGACGGGATTGCTTATCTCAAGCAGGTTCGGTTGGGCTTACACCCGGCGAGTCTTGAAGATGAGGACCAGAGTGACTATCACCAGGATAGCACCGATGGCAATCACCACCCAGACCCAGAACGGGGTTGGAGCCGGTTTTTCTGGTGCTGCTGGTGGTGCTGGTGCCGCCTCAGTCTGGAAACTGAAGGTAGCTGACCAGTCGCTCGGCGCTGGCTCGAGAGCCATTATCCGCCAGAAGTAGTTGGAGCTGTAATCCAGCGTGCCATCGTACTCGAAGGCGGTGGTGGTCACTTCAGCCTCTTTGACTATCTGGGTCATAGCCGCATCCTTGGCCAGTTGGAACTTGTACTTCGTGGTCTCCTTGAACGGTGACCAGGAGAAGGATGCCGGCTTTACCGGACAGCCAAGACAGCCGTTGTTGGGCGCCAGCAGTTGCGGTCCGTAGTACGGAGTGCTTACGGGGAGCCCTGCCTTGACGGTGAAGCTCCTCACCTCAGACCACGGGCTGCGGATCCACTGGCCGGTAGCACACTCGCGAACCTTGACGCGCCAGTAGTAGGTGTGACCGCATTCCAGGTTGCCGTAGCGACCTATAGCTGAGCCCTCTCCCAACGTCCTAATGGTGGACTTCTTTAAGTCCTCGTCCTCGTACAGGATGGAGAGTGTTGAGCCTGCTGCCTGTCCGCCAGCCGGGAAGTAGGCACACGGCTTGAGGACGTCAACCGGCATGAAGCCGTAGCACTCACCCTCGGGGGCGAGGTCGACAATCACGAGACTGAAGTCCTTCTTCTTGGCAATCTCGATGTCATAGGCATCGGCGATGCAGAGCTGCTCCCAGCACAGGTTGACTTCCTGGGCTCGGCCGGAAACCGGGTCGCAGCCGATGAGCGACTTATCCGCGGTTATCAGAGCTGGGCCCTTCTTAGCCATGCAGTCGGTGAAGCCCCAGACCAGGCCTCGTCTATATGTTGCACTGTAGTTCTGGTCATCAATGGCGTACAGCGTGGTATCGGTTTCCAGCGTGCAGCAGCCGCAGGCTTTGAGCGATGTCGGCTCGAGGGTGAAGCGCACTTGGTTCGGTGCTGCTGGAGGATTGGCGAAGACATTCAGGCAGTCCCAGGCCATGCCCGGCTTGGGCATACCTTCAAGCAAATCCAGAGTGCGGCAGACACCCGTGCTATTATCACTGGAATCAAAGTGTGCTGAATACAGTGCTTCGCCGGTGAAGGACACAACCAGGCCGTACTGTGGGTCTCGGTGTGGAGCCATGCAGCCCACAGCGCCGTTGATGGCGTCCATCATGTCGGTGTCAACCCACCTCTGCTGGGCGGCGGGGTTGTTGCGGTACACCGAGCCGCCGGTAGAACCGGTATCATTGATGAAGATGAGGTTGTTTTCTTTGAAGTTGGGATGGAAGACGGGATGGACACTGCCTGTGTGGTTTGTCTTTCCCGCCAGCACCATGACGGTGAAGGATGGGCTGTCGGTATTGAAGTTGCCCGAGTAGGAAGCGGCGTACAGGGCTGTATGGTAGTCGACACTGGCGCCGACGAGCACCTTGCCTTCAGGATAAGCGGCAATGCTGTGAGCGCCGTATACTACCGTGTCAACGCTGGGCAGCGTGGTTGACCAGGCAGTGCCGGTGTAGGGCATCTTCTGCACTAGTCCGCCGGCGGACAGGTTATACATTACCGTCTTGGACTCAAAGCAGAAGTCCTGAATCTCGTCTCTCGGCGTGATGGTTGCCCAGTAATCGCCGTAGTCCGGTGACCACGCCTGTGCCTTTTTGCCCTGTGCTGCCCAGGCGACGATTTGGCCAGAGGGGTCAGCGCAGTAAGGCACCAGTCTCAGCAGACCCACTGTGGACTGGGTCGTGTTGCAGGTGGTATCAAGCGGGCGGGTAAGTACCCTCTCCCAGTAGGTGCCGGCAGGCATTGCTGGCAGCGGTGACACCACTTCGGAATTGGAGCTGGTGCGCCACACGCTGTCAAAGTCTCTGCACTTATAACCCGGGCCCGCGTTGTGCGAAGCCAGGTAGATGGTCTTGCAGTCCGCCGCTGGTGCCACGTCGGTGAACTTGGTGATACCTGTATCGATTAGGGCGAGCTGGTTCCACGTCTCGCCGTTGTTGCGGCTGATGGCGAAGGCTGACTCGTCATACGCGGTGTAGGCATCGAGCCACCGTAGGTACCAGTCATCAGTCGTATCTATTGCGTTGGCACCGGTGGCAGCATAAGCTAGCTGTCCGTCAGCTCTCCAGCCGACGAGAGCAGCGCCGACACCAGACTGTAGCCCCAGCGGTGATGGACACGCGCTCAGGGTAGCAGCGCCGGTGGTTGGCTTAAGCGCCGGATACCAGCAGGGTATGGGGCAGGTGGTCGGCGAATCGGTGAACCAGGTGGGCACAGTAGCCGTGCACGGATAGCCCATTCGCTCGCCAGCAATCAACTTGCCCGAGGCATAGGTGCCGAAGTAGGCGATGCTGTAGATGGACTTCCTGGCATTGGAATAAGTAGCCATCAGCTCGTAGACAACATTGTCGTCAACGCGGAAGATGCCGTCGCGCTGGTTTTCTTTTGTGGTAGTTCCATCAATATAGGCATCGGTGCTGATGTAGGCGCGGCGCAGCGAAGCCGCCTGCCCCGAGAAGTCACTGGGCAGCTCCAAATCGGCCTTGTTCAGTTCCGAAGTGCTGGGTGAAGTACTCGGGTTTCCTGGAGTGGTAACTTCTACCTCGGTGCGGGTGAATGCCCAGGTATCAGTTGTGTTCTTATCGATGTCGCGCAGGCCGATGTTGTAATAGGTATTACTTGCATCGGCATAGACCACAGCTATTGATGCATCGCTCGCGTAGGTGGGTGAGAACTTCACGGCGAAGATGTCAACAGCAGCTCCTAAACTCGTGGTAGTATTCTGAGCTTTCCAGCCGCCGAAGCCGGTGGACTGAACCACACGAAGGTCACCGCCAGGAGTGCAGGTGGTGGTGCCAACGGCAATATCGCGCTTGCCGCCGTAATCCATCGAGATGTCAATGGCGCGGATGGTCGCAGTGGTGCCTCCAAGGCCCAGGCCACTAGCGTAGTCCCAGGTGGAGCCGCCGTCAGGGCTTACCCACACCGCCTGGGGACCAGCGCCCGGCGTGTCGGGGTCGTCCGAGGTGACAGCGATATACTTGGGATTATCCGGTGCCACTGCCACATGGTAGATATTCGTATCACCGTCGTCAGGGCAAGCTCCAAGGTAGGCCTTTACTGCATTGAGCAGCGACATGCTCTTGGATGCCGTCCAGAAAATGCCGCCCGTGGTGGTGACGAAAAGGTTGGTATAGGAGTTTCCTGCAGTAAGAGTGCAGCCGGTAGCTTGAAGTGTAAGGCTTGCGCCCGTAGCGCTCAGCACCATTCTGACAGCCGCGTATATGGTTGCGCCGTCGCCGGCTACCGCCATGTCTTGTATCTCAAGACCAGGGTAAACATCATACACAAGCGGTCTGTAAAAGGGCGTTGGCAGCACGTCCCATTTGCAGATGCCAGGGTCGGCCTCGACTGGTTTCGGGCTCATAAAGTTGGTAGGCACGACAAAGCTGGCTACCAGCATGAGCGCAACCAGGAGACCGAAGATACTAGGATATTTGGTTTTCATTATACCTCCTAAGTTTTTTAAACTCCGAAGAGCTTTCCTTGGCTTCCTGACTTAGCCTTGGCTCCGGCTTACTTGTAGCCCCGACCTTTACCACCCCTGTAGCCTCGACCCAAACACCCCTGTAGACCCTTACCACCCCTGTAGTCGAGTTCCCGAGGCTATCCCGCAAAGCGGGACGGGGCTACATTTTTTACCGGTCAAAGCTAACGGTCAGTGAATAGTTCAGCTTCTCTCTTCGGAGACCTTCGGCGTCCCGATTTCATCGGGATCGACACGTTTCGCCTCCGGTTTTGGAACCCCTTTTCGGGGAAAAGTATTCACTTTTTCTGGGTATTTATAAAGCCTGCCCTTGTTCAGGCTACTCCACAGACAGCCCAGCGAAATTTCTCTGGGTCTTGGAGTTTATGTCCCGGAGTCAGGACGGGTGTGGTCTTGCCTCGTCCCGATAAAATCGGGATTTGGCTTCCTCCCATTCTCATCACCTCCTTTATTTCATAGATAGTCCAATAGGCAAGGATTTCCCCTTGCCTAGATACTATTTTACCACGCCTGTCAAGCCCCCCAAAGGGGTAAATTTCAAATTTCAAGCACCAAATCACAAAGTAAATCCTAAATCACAATTTCTAAACTCTAAACAAATTCAAAGCTCCAGTTCCCTCGCTTCACTCGGGACAAGTCCAATGACCGAAACTGTCTATTCGTCATTGCGAGTCCTTCCATTCTGGAAGGACGTGGCAATCTCGGTGGTGGGGAAGACGTGAGATTCTTTCCTTCGCTTCGCTCAAGGACAAGCGCTACGCTCAGAATGACGCGGAAAGAGACTGAGATGGCCACGTCGCCCTTCCGTGGAAGGACTCCTCGCCATGACAGACAGGCATGTTGTCTCGAATTTGGAGAATTGGAATTTTGATATTGTTTAGGATTTGGGTTTTAGGATTTGAGATTTCCCCGTATGGGGCTAATCAGCCAAAAGGCTGATTATTTTTTGGAAAAAAGGATGACCCCAGGTCATACTTTTG
>Ga0194113_10000723_pt1 | contig 44167 bp, 30 predicted proteins | sample TA2MahC200mmetaG_FD_146193 | JGI IMG/M metagenome (GOLD analysis project Ga0194113, IMG submission 146193) | Freshwater microbial communities from Lake Tanganyika, Tanzania - TA2015017 Mahale Deep Cast 200m | ecosystem: Environmental > Aquatic > Freshwater > Lake | place: Tanzania: Lake... | reverse complement strand
CGCGCGGGTGAACCGCGTGTTCAAAGACAAGCCGGGCGGCCTTGTGGTGGACTACCTCGGGATCGCCGACGCCCTCAAGCACGCGCTGCACACCTACACCGCCAGCGGCGGCAAGGGGCAGGCTACCGTTGACCAGGAACAGGCGGCGGCAGTCATGGCTGAGAAGTACGAGGTCGTGTGCGATCTGCTGCACGGCTTCGACTACACGGCCATCCTGAAGGCTGCCCCCGCGCAACGCATGAGCGGCGTGGCACAGGCGATGGAGTTCGTGCTCAGCATGGATGAGGGTAAGACGCGCTTTGTCCACGCTGTCGGCGACCTTTCCAGGGCATTCGCACTGGCGGTGCCGAATCCGCGAGCGATGGCTGTCCGAGACGAGATCGGTCTGTTTCAGGAGATTCGCTCGGCACTGATCAAGGTGACGATGTCCGAGAGCGAGAAATCGCCGGACGACATGGAGTCGGCCATCCGGCAGCTTGTTTCGCGGGCCGTCTACTCGACCGAGGTGGTGGACATCTTTGCGGCCGCCGGGCTGGAGAAGCCGGACATTTCCATTCTGTCAGACGAGTTCCTGGCGGACGTCCGGCGATTGCCGCAGCGCAACCTTGCTCTCGAACTGTTGAAGAAGCTGATCAACGACGAGATCAAGACGCGGATGCGCAAGAATGTGGTGCAGGCCCGTTCGTTTGCGGAGATGCTGGAACAGGCGGTCCGTAAGTACCAGAACCGTGCCTTGGAGGCCGCTCAGGTCATTGACGAACTGATCCGCATCGCCAAGGAGATGCGGTTGGCCGAGTCTCGCGGGCAAAAGATGGGGCTGTCGGATGATGAAGTAGCCTTCTACGACGCGCTGGCCGAGAACGCGAGCGCCAAGCAGGTCATCGGCGATGAAAAGCTCCGCTTCCTTGCCCAGGAACTGGTCGACCGGGTGAAGCAGAGCGTTACCATTGATTGGCAAGTGCGGGAGAATGCCCGGGCTCACATTCGTGTCCTCGTCAAACGGGTGCTGCGCAAGTACGGCTATCCACCGGACATGCAGGCGCGAGCGACGGAACTGGTTCTCGAACAAGCCGAGGTGTTGTGCAAGGACTGGAGCACCGACAGGGGGTTCTGAAATCGGGCCATCAGACAAGGGATGGGCCTTCGGCCGTCATTCAACGATGGTAAATTTCCACGCGGTCAAGTTCCGCCGGCCCTTTCCACAGCACCTTCAGGTAACGGTTGTCCACCGGTACTGCACATTGATATTCAACCATCGTCCGGTTCTTGCCAGCGGCGGCGCCCATGGTGAGCTTGGGCAGAACGCGCACCTTTTTCACAGGCACAAGATCAGTAAATATGATCCCATCACCTGAAACCTGCAAGACCAGATCGGTGACCGAGGCCGCAAAGAAAGCGGTCATTTTCACCGAGTCCATGGGAACGGCGGTTTTGTAGGTTAGCCATTCGTTGGTATTGCCCTTCACGCGGAAAAGATATTCGGCATAGAGCGCATTATAGTCGTTGTTCAATTCCAAACCGGCGGATTTCGCATCCGTGCGCGATAAATCCTGAAGTTCGTCCACCCTGCAGAGTCGCCTGACCTGCACGGGGCCTGCACGGTTGGAAGGCCCGGAGACGCCTGATGAGTTGCGAGCCCTCACCCGGTAAACTTTGATCACCGCGCGACTGTAGCGGAATCGGACTGGCGCTGTCAAGTTCGGCGTCACTCAGAAACCGGAGATTTCGAGGCGGCTACCTGGCTTCGTCCCGGTGACGGGCGAAGCGCTCAGCGACAGTCGAAAACGCCAGTTTAGGCCGTCGCCACCGGTCCACGAGCCCCTTGTCATTGATCCCGCCGGGACGCCCGATGGCGTTCCATGCGAGGTCAACACGGACATCGCAGAATTGCCAGATGAACACGCCACAGATCCGCGGGTGAAACAGCAGGCCGTCGAGCTGACGCCCGAGAATTTCGGCCTGGCCGTCTTCCGACCACTTCGAGCGTCGCAACGGATCGCGCAGCCCGGGTATCCCGCCAGCACCCACTTCGCTCACGATCACGGGTTTCCGTCCCATGGGCGCGCGATACCGGTCGAGCAGCCCGTTGAGTTCGGCCACCGGATCGCCGTCGTGGTACCACTGCGGGTAAATGTTCCATCCGCACACGTCGGGCAGATCCTGGCAGATGTCATTCCCATGGCGACAACTCGCGTAGGTCGTGGGGCGCGTCAGATCGCGCGCGCGGATGGCCGTAAACTGTTCGGCGTACATGTCGCGGCCTTCGGGCGCCTCGCTGGCGCACTCGTTCATGACGCCCCAGAGGATGATAGAGGGGTGATTGCGATGTTGCTCGACCATCTCCTGCGCGCTATCCAGCGCCTGCCGCCGGAAGGCCGGATGGCGCATCTGATCCAGCCCCTGCCCGCGGGCGTGGTTCTCTTCCCAGACGAGCAGCCCGGCCTCGTCGCACAGGTCAAGAAAGCGCTCGTCGTTGGGGTAATGGCTCGTGCGCACGGCATTCGCGTTGAGTTGCCGGATGAGTTCGATATCGCGCCGCATCGCGCGCACCGGCAGCGCGCCGCCGTGTTCGCCGTGGTCCTCATGACGGTTGACCCCGCAGAGAAAAATCGGTTCGCCGTTGAGCAGCAGGCGGTCTCCCTCGCACCGGATCTCGCGCAGGCCGATCCGATCACGCCAGCCATCATACACCCCGCCAGCATCGGCCAGGGTGGCGTCGAGCCAGTACAGCACCGGCGCGGCTGGCGACCATGACGCCGCCGTGGCCGGCAACTCAAGACTTAGCCGCTCGTCACTTCCGCCCGGCGCCACGCGGACGGCCGCGCGCGCCTCGACACCGCAAAGTCGGACCGAGAGATCGACGCTCACGGCGGCATCCTCCGGGTTGGCCAAACGCGCAATCGCATCCACGCGCCAACCGCCGCCAGCGCGCGGGGTCACCGTGACGTCCACCCGCCGAAGCCAGGGGACGCGGCGCGGCTGATGCAGTTCCACCGGGCGGATCAGCCCGCCATAGACAAAGTAATCGTTCGGGATATTGAGGCCGGATGCCGGACCGAACCCGCTGTCCACATGCACCAGCACGTCATGCTCGCCCGCAGTCAGATGCGCTACCACGGCTTCGAACGCAGTATGCCCGTCATGATGGGCAGCGACAGGTCGGCCATCCACGAACACGGTAGCGGTATGGCCGACTCCGCCAAACCGCAGAATCGCCGGTCCAGGCCGGTCCATCACAAACGAGCGGCGTGCAACCCCCTGTCCCCGCCACTCCACAAGCCGCCCCACGTCCGGATCCCAGCAGCCGGGCACTTCCAGATCGACGCGACATCCATCGCGCCATCCGTCAGCCGAGAGCGTCGTGCCGCTCTGTGGAAAGAAATGAGACCAAGTGCCGTCGAGGCACTGCCAGCACCGCGCCGGATGGGGAGAAAAGATTCTCAGCATGGTTTATCTCCTGAATGATGACAGTCGCGGCCTGGGCGTCCTTGGGCACATCAAACATGAAGCGATCGCCATGCTCTGTTTCCTCTGCCAGTGCTCAGGGATTAGTTGCAAATCAGATCCTCCATGGATGGCTTTCCGCGCAGTTCATCCGCCATGTTAAGGGCCAGCACGTTCCAGTTGACGAAATCGCCGTTCATCACCGGTTCGCCGGTGAACGGATTGTAGTATTCGTGGAGCGTACCGGTTTTCTCCAGGTCACGCCCGAGCAGGCGCAGCGTCCGTGCACAAAGATCCGTCGCCTGCTCACGATACCCGTAGCGCATCAGGCCGCGAAAGACGCAATACTGCGCGACCAACCAGATCGGCCCGAGCCAGTTGGACGGGTTGTTGGTCTCCCGCAGATCGAACATCTTCTCGTCCATCGCCAGCGAGCAGATTCCGTAAGGAGCCATAAACGTCTTCTCATCCCGCACGTGCAGATCCACCAGCGCGGCCGCTTCCTCCGCCGAGGCGATGCCCGCCCACATCGGAAGGAAACCGCTCCAGACGCGAATCTTGATCGGCAGGGTTTTCCAGAAAACGCCAAGCCCCTTGTGGTACCAGTGATACGAGCGGGTCTTGATATCCACGTCCGCGGAATAGAAAAACCGGTCCCGGCGATCCCAGCACTCCGCCCGGATGGCGGCGGACAGTCTGTCGGCCTTCTCCCGCAAAGCTGCGGCATGCGCCGCGTCCCCCCAGGCGGCAAAGAGCGACGCCCCGGCGCGCAACTCGGGAACCATGAAGCAGTTCAGAAACAGGTTGGCCGTGGAAAAGCGCGGACGGCCGAACGTGGCCGGATCGTTGTCCATGCCGATCATCACATCGTCGGCCCAGACATACAGTCCGCAGCGGGTGTTGAAATAGTCCGCCTCGTAGCGCGTGAAGTAGGCTGCCAGGCCATCCTTGTATTGGGCGGCCCACCCCTTGTCGTTCTTCCATCCGGAAACGAGCGCCATCTGCCGGGCGAGAAACGGCTTGTGCATGTTGTGAATCTCGCCTTCGCGATGTTTCACAATCTCATAAGACTCCTCTTGCATCCACGTCACGAAGGAGGGAGGCAGATAGCCATCCTTTTCCTGGCGGTCAAAGAAGTTGGCAATGTTCCCCTCGGCATAATCGAGCCAGGGGCGTCCGGTATCCGCCCTGGCCTTGCCAGCCAGGCATCCGTCCTTATCGAGTAAGTTCAGGGTGGCATAGACCGCCCAGAAAGAATCCCAGTCCCAGAGGTTGCCCTCATAGCCGCCACCCGGATCGATGAAGGGAAACTTCAGTCTCCCGGCTCCTTCCTTGAAGGTCCTGCCCAGTTTTCCCAGCACCCATTCGCGCACCATGCGCTCGTACCGTGTGGTTTCGGTTGTCATTTCTTCTTTCCCAAAACCCTACTATGTGGACACAACAGGAACAATCGCGCCATGTTTGTCGAGCATGTCCCGAATATCTTTCAGCGCGACCTTGATCGGCGTGGTATTCTGCTGCGCGGCCAATGCGGCGGTTGCGCCTGCGGCCTGTCCCATCGCCATGCAGGAGGCTTGGACACGCAGTCCTGAATTGGCAAGGCGATCACTGGAGACACACCGGCCGGCCACGAGGATATTGGAACTTCCTTTCGGCACCAGCGCGCCCAGAGGGACCGTCGGCACCTTGCCACGGGCCAACGGTTTGGGTTTGACACCGCTTTTCGTATGTAAGTCCACCGGGTAAAAGGCGTAACACACGGCGTCCTCAAACACGCGCCCTGAGGTGTAATCATCGACGGTGATCAGCGTTTCGCCCTGAATGCGGTAGCTTTCACGGAAGCTGGCCTCTGGTTGCAGATGCATCAATCGTTTTTTGGATGAGCGGACTTTGGCAAGCAGATCCTTGCGCCCTTTCAGATTGGCCGCCGTCACCGTGCGGGAGTTCGTAGAATCTGCCCCATGGACATACAGTTTGTCAATTACGCCGGCGCGGCCGACTTGATAAGCGCTGCCCAGACAGAAGAGCAACGATCCGGGTTGGGTCTCCTCTTCACGAAGCCGCGGCAAATTCAGCAGGCCGACCACCTCGGCGCCACCCGTGCAATCGATGACCTGCTTGCACAGAACCCGCCGCCGGGTGCCGAACCCCGCACAATCGACCTGCCAGCCCGCAGCGGTTCGGGTGATGGCTTGAGGAAATTCGTAATAGGCGTGTTGCACGCCTGCCTGCTCGCACTTTTCTTCTGCGAGTATCGTGTAGAGAAACTGATTCACTTTCACCTGATTCATCGAGTGACTCTGCGGCACCTTCGAAAAATCGGGCAACGTTCCGCCATCCAGTGCCACGCTCTCCTTGACCAATTCCCAGCCGATGCCCGCAATCACCTGTTTACCCCAAGCATCGAAAAGGCCGGGAAAAGCCACGCCGCCTGTGGTCATGGTCCCGCCCAGTTGGGAGCCTCGCTCAACGATGAGCGTTTTCGCTCCCGCTCGGGCAGACTGAATGGCCGCGATGGTTCCCGCCGTTCCGCCGCCGACCACGAGCACGTCAACCGAGTCCGAGATCATTTCGTCCTGATTCTCCCTGCTATCCCTGGGTCGGGGCAAGAGCAGCGTTTCGGCACCCGCAGTTGCCGTGGATGAGGCGGCCAGGACAACACTCGCCGCCGTGAACTTCATAAAGTCTCGTCTACCCATGTGACTGTCTTTCATCTCTCATCCCCCTTCGATTCCCAATTGAGACCGACGATATGGAGCGGCGTGGTTTACCGCGCACGCAACAATAGCAAAGGAGAAATCATGGCAGAAGCTGGGATAAACGTCAAGATTGTTGCACCCAAATCCCAGCAACGCCAATGATGGGCGTCGCTATCGGGATCCAAATCGAAATCGGGGTGAACGGAATAGATGGAAATGCGACCCCGATACCGATAGCGATTTCGAATGGCCGGATGCGATCAAAATTTGAATTGCTGACTTGCCGACGCACGTAAATTTGGCTACCCTTATTATTTGAGTTACGCGCGCGTTTTTCGGTCATTTACCCTGACGATAAGGAAATCCATGTTCTTGATCTTCACCTTGCGAAGGGAGACGGGTTCTCGAATGGTTTCGGCTCGTGTGGAGCCAGGGCAGCCGACTGGCGATTTTTTCTCAAGCGGATGGCTCCAGCCTGTGCCTGCCGTCAGGCGATGGGTGCTCGGCATCTGTCTGGGATCGTTGATCGTAGCGCGCGGGGCGTTGAGCGCCCAAGGGTCGGAACCTGTCCCCGAGAAACCGTGGACGGCGCTTTGGATCTCTCCGCCCGCGCCGTCAGCCGCTGGGTGGACCTGTTATCGCAAGACCTTTGCATTAGAGGCGGTCCCCCCCTCCGCCGTGACGCGCATCGCCGTGGACTCGAAATACTGGCTTTGGGTCAACGGCACCCTCGTCGTGTTTGAAGGGGGGCTCAAGCGCGGCCCCGCGCCGGGCGAGGGCTACTACGACCAAATCGACCTCGCCCCGCACCTCGCGCCGGGCCCGAACACGATCGCCGTTCTCGCGTGGTACTGGGGAAAGCACGGCTTCTCCCACCAGAGCAGCGGGAAGCCCGGCTTCGTCTTCGAGGCGGCTCTCGGCGGCACGACCCTCAGGACCGACCGCACGTGGAAGGCGCGGGCGCATCCCGCGTACGAGCCTGTCGCCGGAGAGAAGCCCAACTATCGCCTCTCCGAGCCCAACATTCGCTTCGACGCCCGGAACGACATCGCCGGCTGGACGGCACCGAGTTACGACGACGAGATGTGGGAGGCGCCGGTTGAGTTCGGTCCGCCCCCGTCCGCGCCTTGGGGCCGGCTGGTCCGACGTCCCATCCCGTTCTGGAAGGACTATGGCTTGAAGCACTACACCAACGCCGCAGCGATCCCTGCGGTCGCGAAGGGCGGGGTCGTGACGGGAAAGCTGCCCTACAACGCGCAAGTCACGCCGATGCTCCAGATCGATGCACCCGCCGGCGTGACGATCGACATCCGCACGGATAACTACAAGGGTGGCTCTGAACCGAACGTCCGCGCCGAGTATGTGACCCGCGAGGGTGTCCAGGAATACGAGTCCCTCGGCTGGATGAACGGCCACTCGGTCCGCTATACGATCCCGGCGGGCGTGAAGATTCTCGCCCTGAAATACCGCGAGACGGGTTTCGACGCCGAGTCCATCGGCTCCTTCTGGTGCGATGATCCCTTCTATAACACGCTCTGGGAGAAAGCGCGCCGCACCCTTTACATCACCATGCGCGACACCTACATGGACTGTCCCGACCGCGAACGGGCCCAGTGGTGGGGCGATGTCGTCAACGAGCTCGGCGAGGTCTTCTATGTTTTCGATCCCTCAGCCTACACGCTCACCCGCAAGGCTATCCTTGAACTCATGAACTGGCAGCGCCCGGACAAGACGATCTACTCTCCCGTCCCCTCCGGCTCCGCGAATAAGGAACTGCCGCTCCAGATGCTCGCCAGCGTCGGGCGGTACGGTTTCTGGACCTACTATTTGTATTCCGGTGACGCGGAGACGATACGCGAGGTCTATCCGCGCGTGAAGGACTACCTCAACATCTGGAAGCTCGATGCCGACGGGCTGGTCATCCACCGCGCTGGCGGCTGGGACTGGGGCGATTGGGGAAATAACATCGACGTGCGGCTGCTGGACAGCGCGTGGTACCATCTGGCTCTGCAAGGGGCGGCGGAGATGGCCACGCTCGTCGGACGGCCCGAAGACATCCCCGAGTGGCAGACGCGGATGGCGGCGATCAAGAAGGGTTTCAACGCGACCTTCTGGAACGGAAAGGAATACCGGTCGCCCGCGTATAAAAAAGAAACCGACGACCGCGGGAACGCGCTGGCCGTGGTGGCGGGGCTGGCCGGGCCCGATCAGTTCGAGGCGATCCGCGCCGTCCTGACCAATCACCACAACGCGAGCCCCTACATGGAGAAGTACGTTCTCGAGGCCCTCTACCTCATGAACGATGCGACGGCCGGGCTGGAGCGGATGAAGAAGCGGTACCAGGAGATGGTGGACAGCCCATACACCACGCTCTGGGAGGGCTGGGGGATCGGCAAGAAGGGCTTTGGCGGCGGAACCTACAACCATGCGTGGAGCGGCGGGCCGCTGACGATGCTTTCGCAATACGCGGCAGGCGTGGCGCCGGTCAAGCCGGCCTACGAGGTTTTTCACGTCCTTCCGCAGATGGGAACACTCACGACCATCCGGACGGTGATCCCCACCGTCAAGGGGAACATCCTGCTGGACCTGGCGCGCGACGGGGAAACGTTTACGATCAAGCTGGTCTCTCCCCCGAAGACAACGGCCCTCGTCGGCATACCCAAAGAGGGGCGGACGGTTGCGCGCATCGAGGCGAACGACAGGATCGTTTGGGCTGGCGACAAAGCGAGGGAGCCCGTCCCCGGGGTCACCTTTACGTCCGAGGACGCGCGCTATATTCTCTTTACTGTTGAAACGGGGATCGTTAAGATGACGGTTTTTTATGACCCGAACAACGACAGATGAATCGCTGCTGGTGGCGGCACATGGCATTCGCAAATCATTCCCAGGCGTTCTGGCGCTGGACGGGGTGGATTTTGCGGTTCGCGCGGGCCGGGTGCATGCCGTGGTGGGCGAGAACGGGGCCGGCAAGTCCACGCTCATGAAGGTGCTCGGAGGCGTGTATCAGCCGGATGCCGGAACGGTGCGAGTTTCCGGGAAACCGGCGCAATTCCGTTCCCCGCATGAGGCCATCCTGGCCGGCATTAGCGTCATTTACCAGGAACTCGATCTCGCGCCGCACCTGACGGCCGCCGAGAACATTCACCTTGGCCGGGAGCCACGCCGGTATGGCGTGTGGACGGATCGCGCCTCCATGGCGCGGGCCACGGCGGCACTTTTCGAAGACATGGGCATGCGCATACCGGTGGATGTGCCGGTGGAGCAATTGGCGCTGGCAGACCGGCAGATGGTCGAAATCGCCAAGGCGATCTCGCGCCAATCGCAGGTCATCGTCATGGACGAGCCGACGTCGTCCCTGACCGAGCACGAAGTCGCGGTGTTGTACCGGATCATTCGCCGCCTCCGGGAACAAGGGCGCGCAATCGTCTATATCTCACACCGCCTGAAGGAGATTTTCGATCTGGCCGACGAGATCACCGTCATGCGCGATGGCCGCGTCGTCGGCGGCGGCCCCCTGTGCGACTTCGACCGCAAGGCGATCGTGCGGCTCATGGTGGGGCGCGACGTGCAGGAAAACACCCGACGTACCGATCAGGCTGGCACCGAGGTGGTGCTGCGGGTGCAGGGACTGGGCTTGCCGGGTGTGTTCGCAGACGTGTCGTTCGATCTGCATGCCGGCGAAACACTCGGGGTGTGCGGGTTGGCCGGGTGCGGACGGGAGGAACTGGCGCGCGCCGTGTTTGGACTGTGTTCTTACGGCTGCGGCTCGGTGGACCTGCTGGGGCAACCGTTGCCCGCGGATGGGCCACAGGCGGCAATCCGCCGAAAACTCGGATTTCTGTCGGAGGACCGGCGTAGCGAGGGTATCTTTGCGCAGATGAGCGTACGCGCGAATGCGACGATCATGATCCTGCGGCGGCTGGCGTGGCGCCTCGTGGGGTGGTTGCCAGCCGCAGCCGAGCAGGCGGAGTTGACGCGGCACACCGCCTCGATGCAGATCCGCTACGCAGGGCCGAACCAAGACGTACGCTTGCTGTCGGGCGGCAACCAGCAGAAGGTCTTGCTCGCGCGTGTATTGGCAACCGGCTGCCGGGTGTTGATCCTGTGCGAGCCGACACGCGGCGTGGATATCGGCGCGAAAGCGGAGATCTACGCCTTGCTGCGCGAGTTGAACCGGCAGGGCGTCGCCGTGCTCCTGATTTCCAGCGATCTGCCGGAAGTGCTGGAGGTCTGTCATCGGACCCTGGTGATGTATCAGGGACGGCTCACCGGCAACCTGTCGCGTGACGCGATGAGCGAGGAAGGCATCATGCAATGCGCCACCGGACTAATGGGAGGTGCGGCATGAACGAGGCGCGCTTCTGGCGGTGGTGGGACCGCTATGGACTGCTGGCCATTCTGGGTGTGACCGTCGTGGCGCTGGCGGCAGGGCAGCCCCGGTTTCGGTCGTGGTACACGGCGCTGAATCTGCTTTCGACCAGCGCGCCCGTCGCCATTGCGGGCGCCGGCATGACGCTGGCCATCACCTGTGGCGTGTTCGACCTCTCGATCGGCGCGTTGCTGGCGCTGGTGAGTGTGACGATCGGCGTGCTGGTGCCGCATCTCGGTCTGACCGGCGCCATGGTGGCGGGACTGGCCATGGGGGGCGCGGCGGGCTTGGTTAACGGTCTGATCGTGACACGGTTGAAGATCCAAGCGTTCATAGCCACACTGGGAACCATGCTGCTGTGGCGCGGATTGGCGCTCTGGATCAGTGGCGGCAAGGATGCCAATCTGGTGCACGTGCCTGCGGTGAAGGTGTTGGCACACTGGGGCTGGCTGGCGCTGCTGGTTGCCGGAACCTACGGATTGAGCGCACTGATCTACTACCGGCTGCCGCTGGGGCTGCGTCTCCGTGCAGTGGGATCGAGCGCCACGTCGGCCTGGGCCTCGGGCGTGAACGTCAATGCGATGACGCTGTTCGTGTTTGCGTATGTGGCGCTGACGGCTTCAGTGGCGGCGGCGATCACCACCTCCCAACTGGCCATTGGCGGATGCAATCTGGGTGTCTCCTTCGAACTGGAAGCGATCACGGTGGTTTTGCTGGGCGGGACAGCGCTGCGGGGCGGGCTTGGTAATCTCGGCGGGACGCTGCTGGCCACGGCGCTGTTGGGCGTGATGCGGATCGGCCTCGATCTGGCCAACGTGAAGGACGAATACCAGCGCCTCGCGATCGGGCTGCTGCTCCTCACCGCGCTGGCACTCGATGGGGTGCGCCGCGCACGGAAGGAGGCGGCATGAACGAACCCCGAACAGCCTTCGGACGGCGGGTGTCGGCCGCTCTGGACTGGCGCGAGCGCTCGGTGTTCGCCGCGCTGGCGCTCCTCTTTCTCGCCGTATCGGCGGCCAATCCGCGCTTTGCCGCACTGTCCAACGTGCTGAGCATTTTGGGCGATTCGGCCTACATCGGAATCGCGGCGATCGGCATGACCTTGTGCATCATCTTCGGCGCCTTCGATCTCTCTATTGGCGCGCTGCTGGCGCTGTTAAGCGTCGCGTCCGTGACCTGGGCGCCGCACCTGCAGCCGGTCGTTGGCACGGCTGGGTTCGTGATCATCGTGGCGCTGGCGGGCGCCGGGTGCGGGCTGCTCAACGGCGCCTTAGTGGCCGGGTTGCGGATTCCGGCGTTCATTGCCACGCTGGGGATGATGTACGTCTATCGCGGCGCGGCCTTTATGTTGTCGGGCGGACAAGATCAGCGTCTTGACTCCGCGTGGTTTTTGTCGCTGGCCAACGGCGATCTGGCGGGTGTGCCGGTCGTCTTCTTAGTGTTCGTCGGTCTGACCGTGCTCGGGACGCTGCTCTTGAACCGGCACCCCCTGGGGCGACGCATCCAGGCCGTCGGCAATTCGCCCAAAGCGGCACGTGCGGCCGGCATTTCGGTGTCGCGTACCACCCTGGCGGTTTTCGCGCTCGTGGGCGTGTTCACCGCGATTGCAGGCGTCTTGCAGGCCTCGCTGTTGCGCGGGGCGCAGCCAGGGCGCGGCGTGGAGTTTGAACTCTACGTGATCGCCACGGTCGTGCTCGGGGGCACGTCGCTGGACGGCGGCAAGGGCAGCGTGATCAACACGGCCGCAGCCGCAGTGCTGCTGGCAACGTTGCAGTGTTCTTTCTCATTTCTGGCGGTTAATCCGTACGTGCAAAAGATTATTGTGGGTGGTGTACTCGTGGCTGCATTCTCGATGAACTACCTGCGCGGACAGGTCGAAGACTGGCGAAAAAGGCGGCAACAACAACGAAAGGAAGCGAGCGTATGATGAAAACGACAGGCGCACTGGCGATTGTGGCTCTGGTTCTGGCGACCGCAGGATGTGGCGATTCCAAATCGTCCTCCCAACAGCAGATCATCGGATTTTCAGTTTACGATATGAAGTATGAGTTTTTCCAGATGATGGAAAAAGGGACGCGCGAGCGGGCGAAGGAACTCGGCTATGGCTACCAGTTGCATGACCAGAAAAGCGATGAGTTGCAGATGGTCTCCGGTTGCAAGAGCCTGATCAATCAGGGTGCGGCCGCGCTGATTGTCAGCCCGATCAAGCCCGACGCACTCGGCGCCGTGGTGGACGCGGCGCAGAAGGCGGAAATTCCCGTCGTGATTAACGATATCGGCGGCGGTGGCACGCCCTATCATGCAATCATCATCTCCGACAACTTTGGCGGCGGCAAGCTCGCCGGTCAATATGTGGTCGACAAACTCGGAGTTGGCAACGGCCGTAACGTGGCGATCCTCAAGTGCGAGCCCTCGGCCATCTACGCGATCCGGCGCGGCGAAGGGTTCAAGGCGTTGATGACCAGCAACGGCTATACCGTGGTGGCCGAACTGTCGGCCCACAGCAAGACCGAAGAGGGCTATGCGAAGATGAAGAACGTCCTCGCCGGAACGCCCGACCTGGTGGCCGTGTTTTGCGAAAACGATCCCATGGCGGTCGGCGCGGCCCAAGCCGTGGCTGAAGCAGGTAAGACCGCTCAGGTGCTGGTGATTGGTTTCAACGCCGATGGCGTGGCGATTGAATCGATTCGCGCCGGCACGATGGCCGCCACCGTGGCTCAGTTTCCCGAACAGATGGGGCGCATCAGCGCCGAATTGACCGATAAGTTGCTGAAGAAACAGCCCCTGCAGTTCGACGACGTCAGCCAGCGCGAAATCTTCGCTCCGGTCAAACTGATTACCCAAGAAAATCTTTCGGAGGCGTCAAAATAGCAATGACGAATCGTCATCTCCCGCTGGTCGCCGTGACGGCGTTGTTGCTGGCGACGAAGAGCCCGGGTGGCGCTGTCGAGCCGTTGCCGGGGCTTGTCTATCACCCCGAGGGGGACGCTATCGTCGTGCGCAACGGCGATGTCTGGAATAACCGTCCGCTGTACTGCAACCGCCGGATGGCGGTCGTGCTGGCTGGCGAGATGCCGTCGCTCAACGGGCCGATGGGGATGGCGTTCTTCGGAATCCAACGCGGTGAGACGCGCGTGTGGCTTCATCATTTCGCCGAGCGGGTCGCGCGGTACCGGGCGGGGCGGATGGAGTGGGAGTTGTCGGATTCCCGGTTCCCCGGAATGACGGTGCGGCTCACCGGCACGACGCTCGCCGATGCAAACGGATTCACGGCCCGCCTCATTGTCGAAGGATCACAACCCGGTGACGGGGCGGCGTGGTGCGTGTTCGGGCGGGATGGCAAGGGTGAACCGGTCAAAGGAATCCGACTCTCCGATCCGGTCCAGAACCAGGAACGCCTCGCGTTCGAGAACCGCAATCACTTGACCAGGACCGGCGCCGGCAATGGGATCGTTTTCTGGACGGCGTTGTCGGACAAGCCGCAATTCATCGCGGTCGTGGCGGACGGCGAGAAGCTGGGCGAGCCAGCCACGGAATTCGCCGACGGCTTGGCGCGCGTCGTGGCGGTCGGCAGACGCGTCGTGGTCGAAACGCCCGACCCGTATTTCGATGCGGGTGTCGCGGCGTCGAGTGCGGCGGTGCTGGGCTTGTTTGTCGAGCCGTGTTTCGTGCATGGCGGCTCCATGTGGCGCTACCCGATTCCCGGCTGGCGGACCATGGGCGGCGCGATCAACTACGGCTGGCACGATCTCGTGGCCACGGCGCTGGCGCACTGGGATTCGAAACAGGTCAAACGCGACGACAAGAAGACCCAGCCGGAGTATTCCGCCAACGGCTGCCAGCAGTCGGGCAATTCGCGGTTCTTCGGGACGGGCTTTCTCAATTACCCGATGGTGCCTCATTACGAGTTTCAGACGCAGTTCTTTGACGAAGCCGTCCGCGCCTGGCGCGCGACGGCGGACCCGGCGTTCGAAAAACGGCTGCTGCCGATGCTCGAACTCCATCTGCAACGCTGCCGCGAATGCTACGATCCGGACGGCGACGGCCTCTACGAGAGCTACAACAACACCTGGCCGAATGACTCGATCTGGTTCAATGGCGGCGGCACGAGCGACCAGTCGGCCTATATGTATTATGGCTTCCGGGCCGCCGCCGAGATGCAGCAACGCGCCGGCAACAACACCGCTGCGAAAAAATACACCGCCCAGGCGGACACGATTCACACCGCGCTGAACCGGGTGCTCTGGTTGAAGGACAAAGGTCATTTTGCCTCGCACATCGAACAGGGCGGGCACCAGCGCGTCCACGAGGACGCCTGGATCTACGCCCAGCACGTCCCCATCGAAGCCGGGATGACGACGCCCGAACAGGCGTGGCGCGCGATGGACTACACCGAGTGGGCGATGGAGCGGTTTCTGTTCCCGTTCGGCGGCGAGATGCGGCAAACATCCAACTTCGTGCCCGGCCAGTGGTCCATCCGCGAGTTGTACCACGGCGACAACTTCGCGATGGCCCTCGGCTATTTTCTCGGCGGCATCGGTGACACCGGCTGGGACCTCCTGCGCGGCACGATGCTGCAATCGATGTACGGCGACCCGTCGCCGCGCAGCGGCTTCAGCAACGAGGCTGGTGTCAGCGGCCGGATCAATATCCGTTCGCCCGGCGGACTGAGCCACCCGAACTGCGGCATTGATTTCAACGATATCACCACACAGTTCGCCCGCGCCGTGGTCGAGGGTCTGTTCGGTTACCGGCCCGACTACCCGAACGCCATTGTCCGCATCGAGCCGGCGTTTCCGTCCGCATGGGATCACGCCTCGATCCGCACCCCCGATTTTACGTTGTCCTACCGGCAAAACCGGTATCAGGTCACGCTCACCAAACCGGCCGCGATGAAGTTTCGGTTGCCCGTGCGCGCGGCGAAAGTGAAACAGGTGCTCGTCAACGGACAGTCCGCCACGTATCGCCTCGAACCGTGGGCCGGTTACGGCGCGTTGTTCGTGGACGTGCCGGCGTGCAGCACAGCCGATGTCGTCATCGAAACAGACGGCCCGATGGTTTCGCTCCCGGTCGCCGAGAAGACCGGAAGTACGCCCGGTTTGGTGCTTGAGACCGTCGCTGGCGACGTGCCGCGTTATCACGTCACCAAAGTCCGCGCCGTCGCGCCCGTGATCGAACCCATGATCGTCCCGGCTGGCGCGACGTGGAAGACGCTCGACATCTCCGGGTGCTTTAACGGCGATGTGCGGACGATCTTCCAGCAGGAATACCGGTCGCCGCGCCCGAACACCTGTTCGATGCGGATCGGGTACGACGGCTGGCGGGCGTGGACGTTCACGCCGTGGAAGATTGCGACACCGAAAGTCAAACTCGCCAAGCCCGGCGAGCCGGTCACGACGCCGCAAGGCGTACCGTTCGGCACGATCGGCGCGGAGAAGAACATCGCCTTCACGTCGCTCTGGGACAACTGGCCAAAATCCGTGATGGTACCGGTGAATGCGCGCGGCGACGCATTGTGGCTGCTCGTCTGTGGTTCGACCAATCCGATGCAGGGCAGGATTGTCAACGCCGTGCTGCGCTTCCGGTACACCGACGGCCAGGAAGAGACACTCGAACTCGTGCCGCCGCTGAATTTCTGGTCGCTCTGCGGGTTCGGCCGCGTAGATTATGATTACAAGCGGGACGGCTTCGCCTTGCCCAAGACGCCGCCCCCGCACGTCCAACTCGGCGAGAACTGCCGGGCCATGGTCTATGGCCACAAGCTGCGCCCCGATGTGGACGTGAAAGACGTCACGCTGGAAACGCTCTCCCAGGAAGTCGTCATTGGTTTGATGAGCGTGAGCGTGATGAACCCAAAATGAATCACACCCCTTTCGACGAATCAGACAAAGCGTGCGCCGCGATGAACAGAATGACAACCATTCATGACTCTGGGGGTTCGACCGCTCACGGGGAATCCGCACCTGACGCCGCAGCGGCGGCGTGCGCACTCTGTCCGCGCCGGTGCGGGGTGAACCGGCTCGCCGGGGAGACGGGCTTCTGCCGGGCGGGTGCCGTGCCCAGGCTGTTCCGTTACGGGCCGCATTTTGGCGAGGAGCCGCCGATTTCCGGCACGCGAGGCTCGGGCACACTCTTCTTCTCGCATTGCACCCTGCGCTGCATCTACTGCCAGAACCACCCCTGGAGCCAGGGGGGGCTTGGAGAGGACCTGGAGGTGGCCGGCTTGACCGCCCGGATGCGCTCGATCGCCGAGCAGGGGTGCCACAACTGGAACCTCGTCTCGCCTACGCCCTGGCTCCCGTGGATACGCGAGGCGGCACGTCCGTTAATTCAGGCTGGCATTCGTCTGCCGTTTGTCTATAATACATCCGGTTTTGAGCTGCCGGAGACGTTGTCGGCCTATGCCGACCTCCTCGATATCGCGCTGGTCGACTTGCGCTATGCGCGCAACGAGACGGCCCGAGAGGCTTCCGCATGCGACACGTATGTCGAGGTCGCGCGGGCGTGTGTCCAGTGGTTTTGGGACCATCTCGGGCCGCTGGAGGTGGATGCGGCGGGCACAGCGCGACGAGGCGTCATTTGCCGCTTGTTGGTGCTACCTGGGCGCGCCGACGAGGCGGTTGACAATTTGCACTGGCTGGCGGCGCATGTGGGTGTGGACATCCACATCAGCGTGATGTCGCAGTACACGCCGACGCATCACGCGCTCGGTCGACTCGGATGGGACCGAACGGTCACCGCCAGAGAATACGGGCGCGTGACCGATGCGTTTGAGAAACTGGGCTTTGAGAATGGATGGGTGCAGGAGTACGGGGCCGAGGCTCCTGCCGATCTGCTGGGATGCGACATGCCTGCCGGCGCAGGGGCGGTGGGACGGTGAGTAAGAGAGACGGCTTTCAACTGACACAGCACGCGCTGAGGCGCGGGAGCGTTAACGAAACGGGGAGACACCATGAGCGGTCATAGTAAATGGGCAACCATCAAGCACAAAAAGGGCGCGGCGGATGCCAAGCGCGGCAAGATCTTCAGCAAGCTCGCCAAGGAAATGACGGTTGTCGCCAAGCAGGGCGGCGGCGACCCCGGCAATAATCCGACCCTCCGCACGCTGATCGCCAAAGGCAAGTCTGTCAACATGCCCAATGACAACATTGAGCGGGCGATCAAGAAGGGCACTGGCGAGCTTGCGGCCGACGTTCTCGAAGAGATCACCTACGAAGGGTACGCCGGCGGCGGCGTCGGACTCGTCGTCAAGGTGCTCACCGACAACAAGAACCGCGCTGCCGCGGAAGTGCGCAACGTCTTCAAGAAGAACAACTCCGACTTTGCCACCCTCGGTTCGGTCTCGCGCAACTTCGAGCGCAAAGGCACGATCATGATTCCCTCCCAAGGGGTCTCGGAGGATCAGGTCATGGAGGTCGCCCTCGGCGCGGGTGCCGATGACATGGTCACCGAAGAGGGCGGGTACACCGTCACCTGCCAGCCGTCCTCCTACTCCGCCGTGTGCGAAGCGCTGGAAAAGGCGGGCATCGCGTTTGATCAGGAAAATTCGCGCGTCGGACTCGTCCCCGTGGCGCTGACTGCGGTCAACGACATCGCTATCGCCCGATCCGTCAACAAGTTCATTGCCGCCCTCGAAGATCTCGACGATATCCAAGACGTGTTCACCAACATGGACGTTCCGGACGCGATCTCCGACGCGCTTGACGCAGAATAGGCCCTCTATCCGGCGAGGCCAAGTTTGGCCATTTTATAGCGGAGGATGCGGCGGGTGGTGCCGAGGCTTTCGGCGGCGCGCGTTTGAACGCCGTCGGCCCGACGCAGGGCCTCTGAGATGATCCGGCGCTCGCAGGCGCTGACAGCCTCTTCGAGTTTCAGCCCGCCAGCGTCCGGCGGCGCGGCACCGGGGACGGCGGCCGTGTCCGCAGCGGGCGCCGATTGCGGCCATCCGGCGTGGAACTCCTCAGGCAGATGCCGCACGGCGATCTCCGGCTCGCGGCTGTGGAGGACCAATACCCGTTCGACGACGTTGCGCAACTCGCGCACATTTCCGGGCCAGTCATAGGCGCACAGCCGGCTCAGGGCCTCCGCATCGAACCCGCGGGTTTCGGCATGCAGGGCGGGGCCAAGCCGGGCCATAAAATGCGCGAGCAGCAGCGGAATGTCATCGCGCCGCTCGCGAAGCGGCGGCAGTCGCACCTGAACCACGTTGAAGCGGTAGAAGAGGTCTTCCCGAAAACGTCCCGCAGCGGTCTCCCGCCTCAAGTCGCGTGCCGAGGCCGCCACGATGCGGGCGTTGGTGCGGAGCAGCCGGGTTCCGCCGACACGCATGAATTCCCGTTCCTGCAGCACGCGAAGCAGCTTCACCTGCGTGGCGATCGTCATCTCACCGATCTCGTCAAAAAACAGCGTCCCTGAACCGGCCAGGTCGAACCGGCCCTGCTTCTGACGGTCTGCGCCGGTGAACGCCCCCTTCTCGTGTCCGAATAGCTCGCTCTCCAGGAGGTTTTCGGGAAGGGCCGCGCAATGGACGGCAACGAACGGTTCGTCCCGGCGGGGGCTCTGCGCGTGCAGCAGGCGGGCGGCGAGTTCCTTGCCCGTCCCGCTCTCCCCCTGGATCAGCACTGTGGCGTCGGTGACAGCCGCCTGCCGCACATGCTCAATGGCCGCGGCGAAGGCGGGGCTTCGGCCGATGATCTCCTGGGTCGGAAAGGCGGCCGACAGTTCGGTCTCCAATACGGCGACCCGGCGGTGCAGCCGTTTGGTTTCGATCGCCCGCCGCACCACATGGCGGATGTTCGCCACGTCGAAGGGCTTGCCGACGAAGTCAACGGCTCCCTGGCGGATGGCCTCGACGACGGGCGGGATGGCGGTCGAGGCGCTGACCATGATGACCGGCATCTCGGGATGGTCGGCGAGTATCTGGCGCAAGAAATCGAGCCCGGAACGTCCGGGCATCACGACATCCAGCAGCACCAGATCGACGTGTTCGCCCGACAAGACCGCCTGCGCCTCTTCCGCCGTGGAGGCCGACAACACGGCATAGTCGCGCGCAAAGATCAGCCGAAGCGCTTCGCGGCTTCCCCGTTCGTCGTCAACGATCAGAAGTTTCAGCATAGCTGATGCGTCCCTCCAGCGGCAGGGTAATCGTCACAGTGGTTCCGTTCTCGTTGGTATCCACGTCGATCCGTCCACCGTGGTCGACGACCGTCCGCCGCGCGAGCGGCAGACCCAGCCCCAGCCCGCGCGGCTTGGTCGTGCAGAACGGGGAGAAGAGCTTGTCCCGAACCTCCACAGCGACGCCAGGTCCGTTGTCGGACACGGCGAAGATTAAGGTCTGGGCCGGGCCGACGCCGCTGCAGCGGACCTGCAGGACGATGCGGGGCGAGGCGAGTCCGACGACCGCCTCGTGCGCATTGACCAGCACGTGGGCGAGGCCGTCGATCAGCGCCTCGGCGTCGGCGTCTATCAACGGCAGTCCCGCCTCAATCTCCCGGACTCCGTCGAATGTTCCGGGAGCGGCTCGCTGCGCGGCAAGCGCGCAGGCGCGCGTCGCAATCTCGCCTGGCGCGATTTTGCGGAAGACCGGCTGCGGCGGATGGGCGAATGTGTTGATCTGGGTGATGATGGCATTCAGCCGGCCGACTTCACCGGTCACGATGCTGAAGAACTGCTGGCGGAATTCGGGGTCGGCGTAGCGGTCCGGGAGGAGCTGCGCGAAGGTGCTGATGGCCACGAGCGGGTTGCGGACCTCATGCGACATGGCCGCAGCGAGGTCGTTCCAGAAGGCATGACGCTCCATCTCCTCCTGCTTCTCGCGCAGCAGACGCTCGCGGGTGATGTCCGTCAGCAGTAGCATGGCGCCCCAGCACGCGTCATTCGCCCCGATGCGCTGGACGACGGCCCGCAGGGTGCGCCGGCTTGCGGTATCCGTCCAAATAGCGGGGGCAACGTCTGAGCCGTTCCGGATCGTCCGCAGGGCCAGATCCGCGATGCGGCTGCCCGATTGCTCCACGGGGCGGTTGACCGTTTCCGCAGCGGTCACGCCCAGCAGGTGCTCCGCCTCACGGTTGAACCAGCGCACCGTTCCGTCCCCGGCAACGGCCAGAATGCCCACGGGAAGAGCTTCCAGCAGGTTTTCGGCCAGCGTTTTCTGGACGGCCAGTTCCTCGACCAGCAACGCGTTTTCAAGCAGGGTGGCGACCTGCTCGCCGATGACGGCCAGATCTGAGAGATCGTGTGACGCAAACGGGATGCCGGTGGCGCGGTGGCCGACCGCGATCCAGCCCAGCAGCCCCCGCTTGCCGATCAGCGGCACAATCACCTCCGCGCCGGCGCTGTCCAGCGCTCGCCGCAGCATCTGCTGGTCGCGCAGGTCGGCGACATGGTCGAGGTTGGCACGGCAGACCAGATGCGCCTGACGATCCAGCCATCGCACCAGCGGATCTGCGGGATCCAACACAAGCGTGTCGGATCCATCCGGGCAGCGGATGCCCGCCCGCAGCCGATAGGACGAGTCTTCGTCGAGCCGGACCACAACGCCCACCCGGGCGAATCGGCCGACGGCGGCAATGCCTTCGGCCAATTGTTCCAGCAGCTTCTGAGGATCGCGGAAATGGCGCGAGGCGCGCCACAATTCATGGAGCGGCGCGAGGTTGATCGTCGGTTCGGCGGCGGCCGGATGCGGATCCGGCGCACGGGCGGCGCGCGGGCGCCGCTCCAGGGCCAGATCCTCGCGGGCCTGATGCAGGAGGATGGCGTGGCGCACGGTTCTCCGGAACTGGGCTGCGGGGACGTCGAGCGGCTCCACGGCAAAGAGGTCGGCATCGCGACCGGCCAGGAAAGCCTCGGACTCGGGCAGGCCGATGGCGATCATGCATCCGCGTGATTCCGCAGAGGCGGCAGCAAGCACCGCCTCAGTATCGGGGTGCCTCAGATCGAGCACCCGCACCGTCGGACCGAGCCGCTGTTCCGCGCGCGCCAGCTCGGAACGGTCCGACACGGCGAGAATATCGGCCAATCCGCCGGCGGATCGAGCGAGGCGATCGGCCAGATCCGGGGCGAGCGTGAGCAGCAAGCACACGGGGGCGGGTGTTGTCATGCCTCTCCTTTCGATTCAGTATCGCCGATGGGGTCTCCACCGGCAAGCAGGGGCAGCAGCACGCGGAAGCAGGCGCCCGCACCAGGAATGCTCTCCACGTCGATCATGCCCCGGTGTTCGATCACGATTCCGTGGGCGACCGACAGACCCAGACCGGTACCGGTGGCCTTGGTCGTGAAGAACGGATCAAAAATCTGCGGCTTGTCCTCCGGCGAAATGCCGCGGCCGGTGTCCTGCACCCGCACCTCGATCCACGCTTCCGCCGGTGTCCCGGCGTGAGCCCAACGCGGATCGGGCCTTCTGACGGCCTGTGTGGTCACCGTCAGCGTGCCGCCGGGCTCCATCGCGTCCATGCCATTTAAGAACAAATTGATGAACAACTGACTCAGCAGCCCCTGATCGCCCAGCAGACGGTCGTTCTCCGCTTCATAGTGGCGTTCGAAGACCAGTCCGCGCGCCTTGATCTGCTGCGCGACCAGCGTGCGTGCGGCATCGAGCGTGGCGTGGAGTGCGAGCGGATTCAACGTCGGCTTGACCGGCCGGGAGAAATTGAGGAGCTGCGAGACGATCGCGTTGATTCGTTCGACCTCGTTGCCGAGCAGCGGCACGAAGGTGTTGCGGAAATCCGGATCCTCGTAATGGTCAGGCAGGAGTTGGATGAACGTCTTGAGGCCGACGAGCGGATTTTTGATCTCGTGAGCCATGCCGGCCGCCATCGTTCCGATGCTCGCCAGCCGGTCGCTGCGCCGGATCTGCTCCTCCAGCTTCCGAATGGCGGAGGTGTCCTGAATGACCAGCAGCGCGCCCGTCGAGGCTCCGGCGTTGCCGCCGAAAACGGCGGTGGAGAGACGAACCGCCTGCTCGCGGGGCGACTGCGGATACAGCCGCATATCCTGATCGCGCACACCCCGGCCCAAAAAAAGGCAGGCGCGCAAATCGTTCCAGACCGGCTCGGGCAGAACGTCAGCGGCGGATCTGCCGATGACCTCCCCGTCCGGGGCTAGGCGCAGGATGCGTTGCGCCTCGCGGTTGCAGACGGTGACATGCCCGTCGGCGCCGACGGCGACGACGCCGGTCACCAGATTGTCGAGCAGCACCTCGTTGTAGAGGCGCGCGTCCTGGAGCCGCGTATAGAGCGTGGCGTTCTCGATCGCAAAACCCAACTGATCCCCGAGAAACGCCAGCGCATCCTCTTCGCGCTGGCCGAAAACCCGGCCGTTCGCACGACGGCCAAGGAGAAGAAAGCCCGCCAGGCCGTTCTTGGATTTGAGCGCGACCGCCACCTCGACGTCCAGCCGGGCCAGCACGCGTTCGGCCCGCACCTCCAGTGGCGTGTTGCCGCCGCGCCGTAACACGTCGCGGATCAAGGGGTAACGCTCCGCCCGCAAGGCCTGCACCAGCGGATCGGCCTCCCCGACAGGCTCCGCCGCTTCCTCTCCCGGGACCGGATGCGGCACGAAGCGCGAACCGTCCTGGAGGTACACCTGCATCCGGGAGACGCCGAGCGCGTGCTGCAGCAACCGGCTGAAATCGGTGCACAGCGCGTCAACCGTGGTAATGGAGCGGGCCAGATCGCCCCCCCTGCGAACCAGTTGGGACAACGCATCGTGGTCTTTCTCGAACAGATAATCGGCCCGGCTCCGAAGAAACGCATTCGCCGGCGCGAGACTCAGCGCGATGACGATGCCGGCGCACACATGGGCCATGTGATGCTGCAACTCATCGGCTCCATAAGAGGGAAGTCGCATGACCAGGCGGAACACCGCGTAATACATGATCGCCAAGGCACACGCCACCAGCGACCAGATAATCCCGCGCCGCAAGAATTCGCCCACGCCCATGATGTGGCGGGTGGCGATTCCGTAGGCCATCGCGCTGTGCCAGATAACCACCGTGATGGGCGTGAATCGCGCACTTTGCGACGATTCGGTGAACAGGGGGATCAGCAGCACCAGGACGACGCCAGGAACAAACGAGAACAGCGATCCATACGCCATGATCTGCATTTCCATCCGGTAGACGCCTTCCGCCCGAGCCAGCGCCCGGAAGAAACTCCAGACCAAAGCCACCACGGCGACCAGCCAGAAGGCGACAAACAGGGTGAACCCCGGCCCGTAGAGCGGCTCTCCGATCGCGTTCCCTCCGATCGACAAACGGGCGCCAACCAGGAAGAAGCGGGTCTGAGACAGAACGGCGGCGCCAACCACCGCCGCCGCCCACGGCCACGCACGGCGCAGCAGGCTGGCGAGCGTCGTCGAGGGCTGCACAGCGGCAGCCCGCAGCAGATGGAATAACAAGGGGATCAACACGCTGGTGGCGCAGGCCTGGCGGATCCAAAACTCCAGCCACGCCTCGCTCACTGCTATCGACCCAAAGTACTGACAGGCCAGCCAGAGGGCGAACACCAAAGAGAGAAGGACGAAAACGCGGTTGGCCAGCCGGCCCATATTCGTCAGAAACACGATCATGCCGAGCAGCAGGTTGATCGTGATCACAACAGGGAGCCCGATGATGAACAGGTTCGTCATGGCGGCGGCCTCCGCACCACGAGCGTGGTGTTGCCACCGCCCATGCCGTGGACGTTGATCAGCGCGTGTTCAATCCGCATCCGCCGCGCCTGGGGCACGTAGTCGAGATCGCAGGCCGGGTCGGGCGTCGTGTAATTCGCCGTCGGCGGGACCCGATTGTCGCGCATCGCCAGCGCGCAGGCAATGATCTCCAGCGGACCGGCCGACGCCAGCGGGTTGCCGGTGACGCCCTTGATGGATGAAACCGGAATGCGATAGGCGCGGGATCCCAGCACGTTGCGGATCATGGCTGTTTCCACGCGATCAATCCCGATATCGCTCGGCCCGTGCGCACAGACGTAATCAATCGCCCCGCTATCGATCCGCGCATTGGCCATGGCCAGAGACATGCACACCCCCAGACCTTCAGCCGCTGGCGTGCCGAACGCGTCGGCATACGATGCCCCGCCGCAGATCTCCAGCCTCATCCGTGCGCCACGGGCACGTGCGTGGGCCAAACTCTCCAGCACCAGGATGCCTGACCCCTCCCCTAACACACCCCCGTCACGATCACGATCAAAAGGCCGGCTGGCGCGCTGGGGATCCCCGTTGCGACAGGAGAGCATCTTGCTCGTGCAGAACGCGGCACAGGTGGTCGCGCAAATCGACGCATCCGTGCCGCCGGCGATCGCAATGTCTGTTCGCCCCGTGCGAATCGCCTCGGCTGCGTCCAAGACCGCATCCGATCCGGCTTTGCACGCTGCCGCCACGGTCTGGTACGAAACTTGTGTGCCAATATATTCCGCCAATGTCGTGGCGACGCAATGGGGTTGTGTGGCCCAAACCACCCAGGGGCGCACGTGGTTCGGACTTCCCTTGTACACATTGTGCGCCGCCCCTTCGACCACCTCGATTGCACTTGTGCTGACCCCAATGAACACGTTCACCTGACGCCTGGACTTCGTCAGACTTCCAGCACTTAGTCCGGCGTCTGCCAACGCCATGTCCAAAGCCGCCAAAGCAAAATGCGCTTGTCGTGGAATACGCTTCCACTTAATACCCGTCGGTAAATGGATGTCAGGGTCAAACCCCTTCACCTCAGCCGCGATACGAATGGGCAAGGCAGAGGCATCGAACAATGTGATGGGGCCGACCCCTGATTGTCCATCGATGAGTGTTTGCCAGAATGCGTCGACGCCGATGCCATTGGCCGCCACCACTCCGATTCCGGTGACAACAGCACGCCGATCATCATTGGAATAGACATTCCTCATGTATTGATGCCCGTAGTTTCGCACCAAACCGAGTGGAATGTCCAGTACAATATTGTACGCGATTGATGTTTGTTCTAGTGACAAGACCCATCGCGTACATTATTGAACACAGCGTGCGCCTTTATCACACTTCGCGAAGTGTGATAATGACGCATTCTGAATTCTGAAGATTGGCTTCTGAATACGGCGCTTACAGAACCAACGAAGAGGTCCTTCTGATGGCGTATTGGCATCATTGAGATGCGTTTTCCCGGGCCACCCGGCCTGCTGATGGCGGTGGCACGAATGGTGCTGTAGACATGTTCCTTAGTGATCCCGTGCAGAAATGTTCCTAACACGCAAAGCGACTGGAGGATGGTCTTGATGAAACGGCATTCTGTTTTTCATTTGGCGCTGGCCCTGATGGGGCTTGGGGTTCTGAATATTCTGGCGGATGGTTTCAGGAATCCGCCCGACACGGCGGCGGCGCTCGGCAAATCGGGAAAACACATCGTCTGGGTTGACGATGCCTCGGCGGTCTTTCTCAACCCGGCCAATCTGACCGAGGTCGCGTCACGCCAGGTCCAGATATCGTCCCTGCTCGGCTACAGCCACGCCGACTACGTGGGTCAACTCGGACGAACCGACACGGGGTCGCCATGGAGCCTCCTGCCCGCCTTCGCCATCGCCTGGCCGCTGCCCGAAGGCAGCGATCTGACGCTGGGGTTCGGCGTCCACGTCCCCTTCGGACGTCAGACCCGGTGGGACACCGACGGCGTGTTCCGTTACGCGGCGCCCGTATTCAGCAGAATGTCCGTGATGGACATCTCGCCCGCCCTCGCCTGGCGCGTCTCCGAATCGGTCTCGATCGGCGCCGGGCTCGACGTGTACTACGGGCGCCTCCAATTGCGCCAGTTGCTCCCGTTCAGCCCCGGCAGCCGCATCACCGCCGAGGCGGACGGCCTCGCCGCAGGCGCCAATGCGGGCATCACCTGGCGCATCACGCCCGGCCAGCGCCTCGCCCTGACCTGCCGCTCGCCGTTCGACCTGAAATTCAGCGGCGAAATGAAGACAGCCGGCATCCCCTTCCCTCTACCGTCGGTTCCCACGAGCGATATCGAAACCACGTTCAAATACCCGACCATCGTGGCACTCGGTTATGGCGTGCGCCTCACAGACACCCTGCGTGTCGAGGCGAACGCCGAGTGGCTGCAGTTCTCGCGTTTCAAGACGATGGTGATCGACGCCAGCGGCAATAATCCTCTGGCGGGCATGCTGGGCCTCGCCAACACCCCGCAAAACTGGAACGACACCTGGACGTTCGGCGTGGGCGCCGACTGGCGCTTCGTTCCCGACTGGACGCTGCGGGCGGGCTACCTCCACCTCCAAAGCCCGATACCGAACCGGACATTCGCGCCGATGGCCCTGGACGTCGATCAGTCGGTCGTCAGCGTCGGCCTCGGCTACCAGACCGGCCGCCATGCCATTGACATCGCCTACGCCATCGGCCTTTTCAATACGCGCCGGGTCGGTGACAATCAGAATCCGCTTTATCGGCAGGGCACCTATGACTTTGAAGGCCATCTGGCCGCATTGACCTACACGTATGCCTTTTGACCTCCCATCCGGAAACTGGTATGCTTGACGCTGACCGTTTCTGTTGCGTACTTTTGGGTGGATGTAAACTAAGAGGCCCACATGAAGCACGGCGAACCTGTCCAGAATAATGACGCGCGGCCGACCATCCTTGTGATTGATGACGAGCTCGGACCGCGCGAAAGCCTCCGCTTCCTGCTTAAGAACGACTACCGCGTGTTGTGCGCGGACTCGGTCGAACGCGGTCTGGCTCTCCTGCGCGAACATACGCCGGATACCGTGATCATGGACATCCGCATGCCTGGCTGCAACGGGATCGAAGGGCTTCGCGAAATCCGCAAGCTGGATTCGGATCTGGCCGTGATCCTGCTCACCGGCTTCGCCGCCCTCGGCACAGCGCAGGAAGCAATCCGCCACGAAGCCAGCGACTACATGGAGAAACCTTTTGACGCGCCGGAAATGCGTCTCACCGTTCAGCGCCATGTCGAACAGACCCGGCTGCGCCGTAAACGCGGCAAGCTTCTGGGTGATGCGGACGCCTTGGAGCGGCGCATCCGCGAACTCCAGGACAAGGGCTGGCTGGCCGAATTGGGGCAGGCCTCCGCAGAGTTTGTCCATGACTTGCGCAACACCCTCACCGTGGCCAGCGGATCCTCAAGCCTGCTGCGGCTGGAGTTCGAAGGGTTGCAGCAAGGGCAGCCCGACGCTCAGCCGGAAACCGGACGCTATCTGGACATGCTCGAAAACGCGATGCAGCAGTGCGTCGACATGCTCGACTCCTGGCAGCGCCTGATCCGCCAGACCCCCCCCCAGCAGGCTTCGTTCCTTTTCCACGAGTTCGTCGGCACCTGCGTCGAAAACGTGCGGCCCGCTGCGGACGCCGCCCACGCCCAGATTGCGTGCGAGACCTCGGGCGCCGACATCCCAATCACCGGCGACCGCGTGCAACTCGCACGCGTGCTGGCCAATCTCATCACCAATGCGATCCACGCTCTGCGGCCCGACAACAGGCTGATCCGCGTCCGATCGGAAATCCTCGACACCTCCGTCCGCGTCAGCGTGGCGGACAACGGATGCGGCATTTCCGAGCAGAACCTGAAGCACATCTTCACGGCGAACTTCACCACCCGCCACGCCCTGGGCGGCATGGGGCTGGGGTTGTTCATCGCGCAGAAAGTCGCCCAGGCGCACAACGGCACGCTGACGGTGGAAAGCGCCGTCAACCAAGGATCGACGTTCACCTTGACGCTCCCCCGATCCGCGCCGGTCAAGGCCGACGGCGCCGCCTGACGGGCCACGGGAAGAATGCCCAGACGTCGTCCGCATACCGCCGGTAGTCCGCGCCGAACAGTTCGCGCAGGAAGCGTTCCTCGTAATATCCGCGCGCCACCTCCAGCGGCATGAAGACCAGCACGCCGAACAGCAGGGCGCCCCACGCGCCCAGGAACAGCGGTATCCCGACGATCTCCAGACAGGCGCCGAAATAGAGCGGATGCCGCATGAGCCGGTAGGGGCCCTCGCGCACCAGATGTCGTTCGCCGTCGGTATCCGAGACATCCACATGCCACTGATGCCGCAACACTCGGAATGCCCAATACCGCCACGCCACACCCGTCGCGTAAACCGCCAGGCCGGTCGCGAAGAGACCGGAAGGCGGCGCATGCTGCCGCAGCAGAAACTCGGCAATCGCGCCGCCCAGCGTCAGCGGGTACGCATAGCCTACGGCAATCGCCGTCCAGTCCCGCCCCGCTCCATCCCGGACGCGCGCAAGCCCCTGCCTCACGTACATGGCCCAGATGCGCTCCGCGCACACCGCGACGAAAAGGATCACGCCCGCAACCTTTCCCGGAAACCCGGGTGTGACCGGAAACAGAGCCACCGGGAGCAGCACCACGAGGGCGACCAGCATCGTCACGCCGTGGAACAGGAGCACAACATACCGGGACGGCCGGCCCGCTTTCTCACCCGCCGAATTTGTTTCTGTGTCACTCATCCTCGTCTCTTTCGTGCGTGTCGTCCCGTCGCCGCCGCGTTCGCGCAGACCGTTCCGGAAGCTGTCAACAGTACACAGGACCGTTCCCTGTGCTCGGAAGCGACTGTTTTTAGATCATCGCTTATTCTATCGCCACTGTCAAACGATCTTCTGTCAGGATGGATCACGGGTATCCGCATCTTGACGCATCCAACCCCTTCTGCTAAGGTTTGAAACACATGGTCTATTCTGAGGCGACCCACTGGACGCGCGCTCGGGAGAATCAAAGCCGATGAAATCCTACAGACTGCAGTTGATCAAGCCCGCCGAACTGGTGAACGGCGAGCCCCGTAAACTTGAAAAAGCACTCACCCCGACGCGTGCCCTCCCCTACCTGGCCGCCTTGACGCCGGAAAACTTCGACACCGTCATCACGGATGACAGCATCGATGCGATCGACTACGATGCGCAGGTGGATCTCGTTGGCATCACAACGCTCATTTCGCAGGTGCCACGGGCGATCCAGATCGCCGATTGCTTCCGGTCACGCGGGGTGAAGGTGATCATGGGCGGCGTCGGCGCGAGCGCTGTGCCGGAGCTCGTGCTGCCGCATGTGGACAGCCTCGTCATCGGCGAAGCCGAGACCGTCTGGGGCGGCGTCCTGGACGACTTCGCCGCAGGCCGCCTGCAGCACCGCTATCAGGCGCCCGCATTCTGCTCCATGGATCACCTTCCCGTTCCGCGCTTCGATCTGCTCAGAACCTCGTCGTTTGTCCGCCCCGGTCGCGCCATTTCAACAAGCGCCCTGCCTCGCATCCCCATCGAGACCTCGCGCGGATGTCCGCACGGGTGCGCCTTTTGTTCCGTGACCCGGTATTTCGGCCGCACGATGCGCTTCCGGCCGATCGAACACGTGATCGCCGAGATGCGCCACTATCCCGGCGCCTATTTCTTTCTGGTCGATGACAACATCGCCGCCGATCGGACGCGCGCCAAGGAGCTGTTCCGGGCGATGATCCCGCTGAAGAACCGCTGGATTGGCCAGTTCAGCTCGCTCGCTGCAGCCGACCCTGAGCTGCTCGATCTCGCCCGGCAGTCGGGGTGCATCAACGCCTTCGTGGGAGTGGAGAGTTTTCACGCCAACAGCCTCAACTCGGTGGGCAAGCGGCACAATGTCGGCAAGGATTTCGGCAAGATGCTGGCCGCCTTTCGTTCCGCCGGGATCGACCTGAACGTCAGCCTGATCGTGGGCTTTGATACCGACACGCCACAGACCATCCGGGAGACCACGGATATCGCCATCGCGCTGAAGGTGCATCTGATGACCCTGTTTATTCTGACACCAATCCCAGGCACCCAGCTTCACGCACAGCTTGATCAGGAGGGGCGCATCCTGCACCGGGACTACTCCTTCTACGACGGCACACACGCCGTCTTCAGACCGCGGAACATGGATGCCGCTGAATTGGAAGCCCTTTACTGGGAATCGTTCGCCCGCTTTTATTCGGTTGGCAATATCGCCCGGCGCTTTTCGAATGTGGTGCGCTGGCCCCTGAAGCACCCGGTGACGCCGGTCATCTACACCGGCATGGGCAACCGGTTTTACCGGAAGGCGATTCAACAGCGCGTGCATCCCCTCTGCGGCGGCAGGGGTGTCGGTGTGCCGCGCACGCACAGGGCCGATCCGCAGGCCGGGATACTCCGTTAGTTTTCCCGCCGGGCGGAGGACGTAGACACGTTCACTGCCCCCAACAGATTCTTTCTGCTTTCACTTGATCGGCAACACCTCCCATGACCCCCGGCACGGTCGGGCTCGTTTTTCCGTGTACGAATCGCCCGATCCGTGTATTATACCACCCACGTTGGTTCTGTGCGCAAAACACACGCTGGCGTGTGGACAGCGATGTCCGGTCTCTCCGGCCACTCGTGGTTGGGGAGAAGGACCAGACACAGTCAAGGCTGAACCTTTTAACAGACAGGGGGAACCGTCTCGTATGAAAGACATTGCCGTCGCAAACATTCGGAACTTTGCAATCGTGGGCCACTCAGGCAGTGGTAAAACCACGCTCACCGACGCCATCGCCTTCAAACTGGGGCTTAATGATCGCTTCGGATCCGTCTCCAACGGCACCAGCGTGTCGGATTTCACAGATGAGGAGAAAGCCCGGAAGATTTCGATTTTTGCGGCGAACTTTGAAGGTGTCTACACCAACCCCACCGGCACGTTCTGCCTCGTGTTTACCGATTGCCCGGGATTTGCCGATTTTCACGGTCAGGTCGTCGGCGCCGTGCGCGCCGTCGGCAACGTCCTCATCGCCGTCGATGCGACGGCGGGCGTTCAGGTCGGCACCCGCCGCGCCTGGGAGGCCTGCGAAGCGGTCGGCCTCATGGCCCGCAGCTTTGTGATCACGGGGATCGACAAGGAAAATGCCGACTTTGAAAAGGCGGTCTCCTCGATTCAGGCTGCGTTCGGAACCCATTGCATCCCCGTGGTCGTTCCCGATGGCAAGACGCGCGTGACCGATATCCTCGCCACGCAGGAACTCCCCGCCGCACTTAAAACCATCAAGACCGCGCTGATCGAAGAGGCGGCCGAAACCGACGAGACGCTCCTCGAGAAATATCTCGACGGCCAGGATCTCTGCCCCGAAGAGGTCGCCAATGGTCTGGACCATGCCATCCTCTCGGGGGGGTTTCATCCGATTTTCGCCCTCTCCGCGCTGACCGACGTCGGCGTGAAGGAACTGCTGGACGGCATCTGTCGCCTCCTCCCCTCGCCTGTCGCCCGCAGCTTTGCGGACCACGAGGGCCGCACCATCGATCCCGATCCCAACGGGCCGTTCACCGGCCTCGTCTGGCGCACCGTGATCGACCCTTTTCTGGGGCATCTCAGTTATGTGCGCATTGTCTCAGGAACGCTGACCCCGCGCATGGAGTTGCTTAACGCCTCCACCGGCGCCAAGGAATCGGTCGGCGCGCTCATCACCATTGTCGGCAAGAAGCAGATCCCTCTCGAAAAGGCCGGGCCCGGTGAAATCGTCGCCCTGACTAAGCTTAAGGCGACCAAGACCGGTCATACGCTGTGCGCGCCGACCATCAAATGCGTCTTCCCTCCGATCCTGTTCCCCTCGCCTGTCTACTACATGGCTATTCAGGCCAAAACTCAGGCCGACGAGGATAAACTGGGCACCGCAGTCCATCGGTTGTGCGAACAGGATCCGACGCTGCTCGTCGAAAAAAACGCCGAAACCAAACAGATGCTGGTCAAGGGCCTCGGCGACGTCCATATCGATGTGGCCGTGAGCCTGATGAAATCGCAATCCAACGTCACAGTCGAGCTTTCCATGCCCAAAGTCCCCTACCGCGAAACGGTCGCCGGAACCGGCGAGGGGCACTACAAACACAAGAAACAGAGCGGCGGCCGCGGCCAGTATGGCGAGGTCTACCTGCGGGTCAGCCCGAAGCGGCCCGACGAGGAGGAGTGGTTCATCGACGATATCGTCGGCGGCACCATTCCCGGCAACTTCCTCCCCGCCATCCAAAAGGGTCTCATCGATGCGATGCTATCGGGCGTTCTGGCGCATTGCACCGTGGTGAATGTCAAGGTCAGCGTCTATGACGGATCCTATCATGACGTGGACTCCTCCGAAGTGGCGTTCAAGATTGCCGGATCGCGGGCCTTCCGAGATGCCATGAGCAAGGCGCGCCCCGTGCTGCTCGAGCCGATCATGACCCTCACCATCACTATCCCCGAGATCTTCCTCGGCACGATCAACGGCGACCTCACCCACAAGCGCGGCCGCGTCCTCGGAATCGACTCGGTCAAGGGAATGCACGTCATCACCGCCGAAGCGCCTCTGGCCGAAATCTTTAAGTACGCCGCAGAGCTCCGATCGATCACCGGCGGCCAGGGCTCGTTTGAGATGGCTTTCACCCGTTACGACGTCGTCCCGTCGAACATCACCCAGAAGGTCATCGCCGAGGCGGCCAAACACGCCACTGCGGATACGGACGAATAGGCAGACACGCATGGCGCAAGAGTGGAACATCAAATCACGCGGGCATGCCTGCCTGCTGTGCGGCGCGCCGTTTGCGGCCAAACAACCCTGCATCTCGGCCCTGCGCGAGTCGGAAGCGGGGTATGACCGCGTGGATGCGTGCGCCGGCTGCTGGAAGGCCGGCGGTCGCGACTGGAAGCCGTTCAGCGAGTGGGAGGGCGTCTACGAGAAGCCCCCGGCGGCGCCGAAGAAAGAGCCGGTCACGAAGGAGTCGGCCGAGACACTGTTGCGCCGGCTGGTGACGATGGGCGACCCCGCCATGCAGAACGTGATCTACGTGCTGGCGGTGATGCTCGAACGCGGCAAGCAGCTCATCGAGCGCGATGCGAAACCGCAGGCGGACAGCACCATCCTCCGTGTCTATGAACATCGCGCCTCGGGCGATTCGTTCGTGGTGCTCGACCCACGCCTGCGCCTGGACCAGATCGGCGACGTGCAACGACAGGTCGTCGAGCTGCTCGGGGGCACGGGACACCTGTAGCGGCCGCTCAGAACGTTCGCCGGATCGGCACGCCGTAGCCGGCCAGCGCGCGCTTGATCGCCGCGATGGTGGTGTCGCCGGTATGGATCATCCCCGCGATGATCGCGGCGTCGGCCCGGGCAATGAGGAAGGCGTCGCGGATGTGCTCGGGCGTCCCCGCGCCTCCGGATGCGATGACCGGGATGCGCACCGCCTCGGCGATGCGCCGCGTGATCGCCAGCTCGAACCCCCGCCGGGTGCCGTCGGCGTCAACCGAGTTGACCACGATCTCCCCCGCGCCCAGCCCCTCGGCCCGCCGGGCCCACTCCACTGCATCCAGGCCGGTCCGCTCGCGAAAGCCCCTCACCGTTACCTCGTAGCCGCTGGGAAAGCGGGAGGCGTCGAAATTGGCTACGGGGTCCATGCCCAGCACCACGCACTGCGCGCCAAACGCCCGGGCACCCTCGGCGATCACCGCCGGGTTGTGGACGGCGAGCGAGTTGACCGACACCTTTTCCGCACCCGCGAGCAACACCCGCGACATGTCCTCCAGACTCGAAATTCCGCCGCCCACCGCGAAGGGTATCCGCACGGCGCGGGCCACTTCGCGCACCATGTCAATGTCGATGGGCCGACGTTCAGCCGATGCGGTTATGTCGTACACCACCAACTCATCGCACCCCTCCTCGTAATAACGGGCGGCGAGTTCGACCGGGTCGCCAAGGTCGACATTGTTCTGAAACTTCACGCCCTTGGTGACGCGGCGGCGGATTACGTCCAGACAGGGAATAATGCGGCGAGTGAGCATGGGTGGCCTCGATTACGGGTGTGCCGTGTTCAGCGGTCGGTTCCATTCCACGTTGAGAAATTTTTCAGCATGCGCAGGCCGGGACGCCCCGACTTTTCAACGTGGAACTGCGTCGCCACCAGATTGCCGCGGCCGACCATGGCGGCAAAGGCAACGCCCGCATAGTCGGTGACCCCGATGGTCACGGCCGGATCGGATGGATCGGGATAGTAGCTGTGAACAAAATAGAAGTCGGTGTTGTCGGCGACACCCGCGAGCAGCGGGTGGGGGCGGACGATTCGCACCTGGTTCCAGCCCATGTGCGGAACCTTGTCACGGCTGTCGGCGGGCTTGAAAAGCCGCACGCGGCCGGGCAGAAGCCCAAGCGCGTCCGTGCCGCCGTCTTCCTCCGAAAAATCAAACAGGACCTGCGTGCCGACGCAGATCCCCAGGAAGGGCGTCCCGGCGGCGATGACCTCGCGCAGAACGGTGATCAGGTTGAGGTCGGCAAGGTTGCGCATCGCCGAACCCGCAGCACCGACGCCCGGAAAAACGACCCGCGCGCACGAGCGGATAACTGCGGGATCGGAAGTCACAACCGACTCCGTGCCCAAGGCATCAAAGGCCAGCTTGACGCTGGTGAGGTTGCCGGCCCGGTAATCAATGATGGCTATCATGCTCGCTCTCATTCGATGTTTTGAACCTGCTCGCGCACGGCTTCAAGACTTGTTTTAAAGGCAATGACGGCCCGGGTAATGGCTGCATCGTTGGCCTTGGAACCGACCGTGTTGATCTCTCGGAAAATCTCCTGACACAGAAAGTCGAGCGTCCGGCCGCAGGGTTCGCTGCCGGCCAGGAAGCCGTCGGCCTGGTCAAAATGGCTGGCGAGCCGGTTCAGTTCCTCGCTAATGTCGCACCGGTCGGCGAAGAGCGCGACCTCGCGGGCGAGGATCTGTTCGTCGATCAGCTGCCCCTGTATTGCGAGGAGGTCATTGATCCGTATGCGCAGCGTGTCGCGGTACTGTCTGGGAATCTCGGGCGCGCGCGCGGCGATCTCCGCAGCGACGCCCCTGAGGCCGGCAAAGCGGGCGCAGATGTCGGCTCGAATCGCATCGCCCTCGCGGCGGCGCATCTCAACCAGTTGATCCAGCGCCCGGCCCAAGGCAGGCTCGATGACCGCCCACGCTTCATCGGCGCTGATCGTCCGCTCCGTCGCAGCCACACAATCAGAGCTGTTCAGGAGGCTGGAGGCGGAGAGATCGTCGGGGAGTCCCAACGCCATGGCGGCCGCACGCACGGCGGCGACCCGCGCCCCCCATTTGGCTAGGTCGATGCATGCGGCGTCCGCAGAAGCCGCTTCAGCAACCAGCGTGATCACGGTCTTGACATGGCCGCGACAGACTGCGGTCTTGACCGCAGTCTGCACACGCGCATCGAACCCGGCAAGCGACCGTGGCAGCGTGGTCTGGCAATCGAACTGCTTGCGATTGACCGAACTCATCTCGACAACCGCCCGGAGCCCGTTGGCGGCGGATTCCCCCCGGCCAAAGCCGGTCATGCTCACAACTCCCATACGCGACACACTCCCCGTGTTCTGGTCACCCCGATTGAATCCCGCTACAGATTCATTTGCACACACTGAACGGCTGACTCTTCTGAAACAGGACTTCCACACCACGCCGTTTTTGGCTATTCTGTCTTCTCGTCATGCCCCTGTAGCTCAGCTGGACAGAGCAGCGGATTTCTAATCCGCGGGTCGGGTGTTCGAGTCACCCCAGGGGCGCCACCTCAAAAAAACCCGTTTTTATTGGGATTCTCGCCACTTTTTGGTTACACTTCGGACACACCCCCACCTTGCGGCCTGTGCGGTGTGCGGGCAGTCGGTGAAGGTGGAAGCCATTATTTCAGGTAACGGGTTGCCCGTCAAGCCGCCCGTAGGGATGCATGGCCATGACCCATGCCAAAAATTCATGCTTGCCTGTGTGGGGGATCTTGTGCTATAAGGTCACCCGACAACAGAGGCAGGAGAGCTCAAGGCGGGACGGCCCGTCAGGTGCAAACAGGCCGGTATGGGGTAACCAATTGGACTCCGTGCCGGTCTTTTTGTTTTCCACTATTGGGCCGACCGGTCGGTAAAACGAAAGGGAGGAACACAGATGGCACTCACATGTAAGAACGAGAAGCTGGTCAAATGGGTCAAAGAAGTTCAGGAAATGGTCACGCCGGACAAGGTCGTCTGGTGCGACGGCTCGCAGGCGGAATACGACGCCATGATCAAGATCATGGTGGACGCAGGCGCGGCAACCCCGCTGAAGAAAAGGCCGAACAGCTATCTGTTCCGCAGCCACCCCAGTGACGTGGCGCGCGTTGAGGATCGGACTTACATCGCGTCCGTGACTCAGGACGAAGCCGGTCCGACCAACAACTGGATCGATCCGGTCGGACTGAAAGAGACCATGCGCAAACTCTATAAAGGCTGCATGAAGGGCCGGACGATGTACGTGATCCCCTTCAGCATGGGCCCCATTGGTTCGCCCATCTCGAAGATCGGCATCGAACTCACAGAGTCGCCCTATGTCGTGGTGAACATGCACATCATGACGCGCGTGGGCGACAAGGTCATCGAAGCGCTTGGCGAAAAGGGCGAGTTTATCCCTTGCCTGCACTCCGTCGGCGCGCCGCTCGAACCCGGCCAGAAGGACGTCACGTGGCCCTGCGCCCCCATCGAGAAGAAATACATCGCCCACTTCCCCGAAGAGAACCTGATCTGGTCCTTCGGCTCCGGTTACGGCGGCAATGCCCTTCTCGGCAAGAAATGCCTGGCCCTGCGCATCGCCTCCACCATGGCCCGCCGCGAGGGGTGGATGGCCGAGCACATGCTCATCCTGCGCCTGACCAACCCGCAGGGGAAGCGCTTCCACATCGCCGCCGCCTTCCCCAGCGCCTGCGGCAAGACCAACCTCGCCATGCTCCAGCCCTCCATCCCCGGCTGGAAATGCGAGTGCATCGGCGACGACATCGCCTGGATGAAGATCCGGCCCGACGGCCGCCTGCACGCCATCAATCCCGAATCGGGGTTCTTCGGCGTGTGTCCGGGTACGAGCTACGACTCCAACCCGATGGCCATGGAGAGCATCAAGACCAACTCCATCTTCACCAACTGCGTGCTGACCGATGACGGCGACATCTGGTGGGAGGGCATGGCGAAGGAGTGCAAGCACGGCATCGACTGGAAGGGCAACGACTGGACGCCGGACAAGAAGGACGCCGATGGCAAGCCTGTATTGGGCGCCCATCCCAACGCCCGTTTCACCGCCCCGGCGAAGCAGTGCCCGGTCATCTGCCCCGACTGGGAAGACCCCAACGGCGTGCCGATCGACATCTTCATCTTCGGCGGCCGGCGCTCCAAGCTGGTGCCCCTGGTCAGCCAAGCCTTCGACTGGGACCACGGCGTCTACATGGGTGCCACGTCCGCCTCTGAAGCCACGGCAGCGGCGCTGGATGCCAAGAAGGCCATCCGTCGCGATCCGATGGCCATGCTCCCCTTCTGCGGCTACAACATCGGCGACTACTGGCAGCACTGGTTCAACATGGGCGAAAAACTCGGAGCCAAAGCGCCGAAGATTTTCTATGCGAACTGGTTCCGCAAGTCAGCCGACGGCAAGTGGCTATGGCCGGGCTTCGGCGAGAACATCCGCGTCCTGAAATGGATGTGCGAGCGCATCGAAGGCAAGGTCGGTGCAGTGGAAACGCCCATCGGCTATGTGCCGAAAGCGGCCGACCTGGACGTCGGCGGGCTGAAGATCAGCCAGGCCGAGGTCGCCGAGCTGCTGCGTATCGACGTGGACGGCTGGAAGGGCGAGGTGCCGGAGATCGAGGACTATCTCAACTCGGCCGGAGCCAGGCTGCCAGCCCGGATGAAGACACAGCTCGCCGGTTTGAAAAAACGCATCGGTCTGTGATAAACGGCGCGAAGCCGATCCCCCGAGGGGAAGGACGTCGTCCTTCCCCTCGGGCATTTCGACGCCGTTGACGTACACAGACGTCACCCATTCCTCTCCGGTCATCCGGTGGCCCGTCGCATCACATCCCTTCTCTTCACGTCTTCTCTTTCCGGCTTGCCGCAGCGCGTAAATCTGACTACGCTTTATCCCGGTCGCGCGCACTCACTGCGAAAAAGAGAAACGGGTACCCAGACATGATGCGAAATCAAACGGCTTGGATTCTGTTTGGCGTCCTGGCTGCGATCTTTCTGGTGACCTTGGTACTGCCGGTCGGAATCGTGGTGGTGGGCGGCTTTCAGACGGAGGATGGATGGACGGGGCGCTATGTCGCCGACGTCTTCCGCAATCCGATCTACGCCGAGGGCTTGCTGAACAGCTTTGGAATCGCCGTCGGCACAACACTCCTGGCGTTCGGTATCGCTCTGCCGCTGGCCTGGCTCGCGAACCGCTTTGACTTTCCAGGCAAAGGGCTGTTGGGCGCGCTAATCCTGGTGCCGTTGATCCTCCCCCCGTTCGTCGGCGCGATCGGTCTAACCCAGATCCTCGGCCCCTACGGCGCGCTGAACGCGCTGCTGGGGCTTGGGCCGGTGGACTGGCTCGGACAGTCCCGATACGCCGGTGTGGTCCTCCTGCAGGCGCTGGCGCTCTATCCGATCCTTTTTCTGAACGCCTCGGCCGCGCTGGCCAATGTCGACCCGGCGATGGAGGAGGCCGCCGCAAACCTCGGATGCCACGGATTCCGAGCCTTCCGGCGCATCACGCTGCCGCTGATACTGCCAGGCCTGTTCGCCGGTGCCACGCTGGTGTTTATCGCCAGCTTCACCGAGCTGGGAACACCCCTGATGCTCAACTACACCCGCTGCTCGGCGGTCCAGGTGTATGACGCGCTGAAAGAGGTGAGTTCAAGTCCGTTCCCCTTTGCGCTGGTGACGGTGGTGCTCACGACCAGCGTGCTACTCTATGCCGCAAGCCGCGCCCTCTTCGGACGCCAGGCGTACGCCATGACCGCCAAGTCGTCCGTCTCGCGCACGCAGATCAGGCGGGCGGGCGGACGCGGTTTGATGACAGCCCTGCCCTTTCTGGCGGTGGCGCTGGTGGCGTTGCTGCCCCATGCCGGCGTGGTATTGACCAGCTTCAGCGCGCCGGGTGCGTGGTACCGGCAGGTCATTCCCGAGGCGCTGACGGCCGCTCATTACACCGAGGCGCTGGGGCACGGCATGACCCTGGACGCGATCCGCAACAGCCTGGCTTTCTCCTCGCTGGCCGTCGTGCTCAACGTGATTCTGGGCGTCGCGGTCGCGTGGGTGGTCGTCCGCTCCACCCTGCCGGTCCGGGGTCTGCTCGACGCAGCGGCGATGATCCCCCTGGCCGTGCCCGGCCTGGTGATGGCGTTCGGCTTTCTGGCGTTGAGCACCCGCCTGTGCAATCTGCCGTGGTTCCACGCGCGGCCCGCATGGGCGGCGCTGGTGGACGTGCGGGAGAATCCCACGCTGTTTCTGGTGATCGCTTACGCGGTCCGGCGGCTCCCCTTCATGGTGCGCGCGGCCGTGGCGGGGCTGCAACAGACGTCTGTGACGTTGGAAGAGGCGGCGGCCAACCTTGGCGCGCCGCCGCTAAAAGTCCTGCGGCGGATCACGGTGCCGCTGATCGCCGCCAACCTGATCGCCGGCGCGCTGCTGGCCTTTGCCTTCAGCATGCTGGAGGTGAGCGACAGCCTGATTTTGGCTCAGAAGATCGACTATTATCCCATCACCAAGACAATCTTCGAGCTATTCCAGCTCATCGGCATCGGGCGCTACCTGGCCGCCGCCCTCGGGGTGTGGGCGATGGGCTTTCTGGGCGTGGCGATCATCGGCAGCAGCCTTCTGCTCGGACGCAAAATGGGAGCGCTGTTCCGGGCGTAGCCGGCGTTCAGAAAAACAGATCGCGTTCGCCGGCCACAATCCGGTCGTAGGCGTCCTTGAACGACGGATAGAACTTGGGCAGGTTCGTTTCGACCTCGCGCAGCTCGCGCTGCAGCACCGGTTCGCAGATCGCGCGCGTCTCGGGCGAGGCGAAATCCTCCAACCACTCGCGGAACGTGAGCACGGCGTTGATCTTGCAAAACTTGCCCTCCTTGCCCGTCTTGAGCGCGTCCATGATGCAGCCGCCCGTGCGGCCGCACCGGTAGCCCGCCGTGCAGAACGAGGTGATGATGCCCATCCCCGCCAGGTCGCGAATCAGCTCGTCGAGCGTCCGGATGTCGGCCAAGACAAACTGCTGCCGGTCGATCACCTGCTGAGTCTCGCTCGCAAACTCGCTGTAGCCGCCGATTGCAATGTTGCTGCTGGCATCCATCTGCGTGGCTCCCCCTCGGAGCACGGCGCGGTCGCGCACCGTCTTGCACTCGCGACAGGTCACGATCATTCCGGTGTACGGCACCGACAGTCGGGTGACGGTGACAATCTTCTGGAAATCGTCGTCGTTCACGAGGTACGGCGATTCGGTCGGCACATCGGTTCCGCTGGCGGGTTCGAGGCGCGGGAACGAGATGGTGTGAGGGCCGATATTGAACCGCCGCTCCAGATCGCGGGCATGGCAGACCAGTGCCAGAACCTCGAAGCGCCAGTCGTACAGGCCGAACAATGCGCCCAGGCCGACATCGTCAACCCCCGCCTCCAGTGCCCGGTGCATGCAGGTCGTGCGCCAGTCGTAGTTCCCCTTCACCGTTCCCGCAGGATGCAACCGCTCATACGTCGGCCGGTGGTAGGTCTCCTGAAAGACCTGATAGGTGCCGATGCCCACACCTTTCAGGACCCGCAGATCCTCAACCGGCAGCGGCGCCGCGTTCACGTTCACGCGCCGAATGCCGAGCGTGGCCCCGGTCCGGGATTTGATCTCCCGCGCATAGACGGTGCGGATGGTTTCGGCGATGTACGCGGTGGAGGTGTTCGGATGCTCGCCATAGACCGCGATCAGCCGCTTATGTCCGAGGCGTCCGGCGAGCACGTCGATCTCCTGGCGCACCTCGTCCATGCTCAGCGTCCGCCGCATCTGGCTGAGGTTGCCCGCCTGGAAGCCGCAGTAGGCGCAGCGGTTGACGCAGAGGTTGCTCATGTAGAGCGGCGCGAAGGTCACGATCCGGTTGTCGTAAACCGCGGTCTTCACGCGGAAGGCGGTCTCCTCCATCTCGGCCCGCAGATCCGGATCGGTCACATGCAGCAGCACGGCGGTTTCTTCCGGAAGCAGGGTCTCGATGGCCGACGACTTGGCCAGAATGTCACGCACGCGTCCGCGGTCATTCCGATGTGCAGCGGCGGCCGCCAACGCGTATCCGATCGCCGCAGTGTCGATGAAGTGCGTGCCGCCGCTCAGATAGGGCCCGATTTGCTCCGGGCGGATCATCCGGCGCGTATAATCCGCGGCGCCGGAAAACTTACGAATATCACCGATAGCCGATTCGTTCATGCGTTCCCCTTCCTTGGATTCAGAGCGCACACGCACTCCTTGTCTTCAGAAAACAGCGTCATTATAGCAAACGACTTCGCTCAATAACAGGCCCTTCGTTAAAACGGCTGCCCCTGAATGACCCTCGAAAACCGGCACGCTTCAGGCGCCAATAAGCGAGAATCTCTAGGTGATAGGCTGCTCCGAATCCGCCGCCACCTTCCGGATCAAGCGTTTCTTGGCCGGCATGCTCTTGATCGGCTTTTCGTGCCGCAGGAGTTCACCGCCCACAACGGAAGCGCCGCCATCCACATACAACGTCTGCCCCGTAATCTTCCGGGAATAGTCTCCCAACAGAAAAACCACCGCATGAGCGACTGCCTGCTTGTCCTTCAACGGATCCCACGGCAGGGGACTCATTTTCTTCCACGTATGGGTCAGGGCGGCGAAATGCGGAATCGATTTTGCCGCCTTCGTGGTCAGCGGCCCAGCGGAAACCGCATTGACACGAACATGTTCGCGGCCGTATTCACGGGCCAATGCGCGGACCAGCGCCTCCAGGGCCGCCTTGTTCACCCCCATCCAATTGTAATAGGGAAACGCCACTTGCGATGAAAACGACAACGTGACAATGGAGCCGCCCTTGGGCATGTGCTCCTGGGCAAACTGCGAAACGGTCGCCAGCGACGCGCAACTGATGCCAAACCCCTGCTTGATGTCATCGAATGAATTCGTGTAGATGTGGTGGCCGAGGCAGGTTTTCGGATTGGCATACGCAATGGAATGGACAACGCCATCGACCTCGCCCAGATCCACAAACAGATTGCGCACTTCGTCTTCAATCGTGACGTCGCAATACTTGATGCACATCGCCTCTTTCTCCGCCTGCGACAGCTCGGGGCAGCCGCGGTCAAAGAAGATCTTCTTCATGCGGTCATTCTGCGCCGTATAGATGACCTTCCCGCCCAGTTCCTCAATCATTTTACCCGTGGAATAAGCGATGGAATCGGTGTTCAAAAGACCCATCACGACGTACGTTCCGCCTTTTTTGATCATAATCCTTGTTCCTTTTTGACCGGCTTCAGCCCATGTTTCTGAAGCAATTCCTCATACTGATGCCCTTTTTCGCGCGCCTTGACCAGAATCTGCGCACACGCAAGAGCATCCGACGCGGCATCATGGTGTTGCAGCGGGATCTGCAAATGACGCGCCACATCCGACAGTTTGGTTGGAAAAATACCCCAGGTAGCCCGCGCCAGTTTCACGGTACAGAGAAAGGGGACGCTCACCGGTTCGTGGCCCGACATGTCGCAGCAGGCCCGGAGGACAGAACGGTCGAACGACGCATTATGCGCCGCCAGAAAGTCAACCGGGCCCATCCAGTGTGAAACTGCCGGCCAGAGCTCTCCAAAGGCCGGCTTGTCTTTCACATCCTGCCAGGAAATACCATGCAGATAGGTGAAGACGAACTCCCGTCTGGGCGGACGGATCAGGCTGGTCCAGCGATCAATAATCCGCTCGTCCTCAAGCAGGACGACGGATAACGCGCAGGCGCTGTCGCGGCCATAATCAGCGGTTTCAAAATCAAGCGCGGCGTAGCGCCCGGTCAACGCGGGTTTCGGAACCGGCGACCGCGGCGTGCGGACCTTGCGCCCGGGTGCCGCTGACACCGGCTCATCCGCCGGTTGTCGCGATGCGTTTTTGATTTCTGTCATGCGTCGTTTTTTCCGTGTTGGTTCGGTCCAATTTATAACATGATCTGGCTGCTCTGGCAATCCGTTCATGGATACGACTTGAACGGACCTGACCCGTGACCCCGAAATCACGATTGCACGGTGTGCCGGTATCGGGGTATCATTCGAATCAGCGCCGACTGCGCGTCGTACGAAAGGCACCTCCTATGAACCAGCATCTCCATCTCGCCCGAGATCCCGTCATGGCCGGGCTGATTGCGCGCTTCGGCAAGCTGCGGGTGATGGCTGATCGGCGCGAACCGTATGAGGCGCTGAGCGAGGCGGTGGTCTACCAGCAGCTCCATGCGAAGGCGGCGGCCACCATCATGGGCCGCCTCGTCGCCCAGATCGGGAACGGCGTCCTGCCGGATCCGGAGGGGATGCTCGACGCGCCGGATGAGGCCCTGCGAGCGGCGGGCCTCTCCCGCAACAAGATCGCCGCGCTGCGGGATATCGCCACACACGCCCGCGATGGCCGCCTGCCCACGCTCGCCGCCTGCCGCGATCTCAGCGATGCGGAGTTGATCGCACGACTCACCGACATCCGCGGCATCGGCCCCTGGACCGTCGATATGTTTCTCATCTTCACCCTCGGCCGACCCGATGTTCTCCCCTCGGGCGACTTCGGCGTGCGCCGGGGCTACTCGATTGCCTACTCCCTGCCGGAAATGCCCGCGCCCAAGGCTCTGGCCCTCGCGGGCGAGCGCTGGGCGCCGCACCGATCCCTCGCCGCTCTCTACCTCTGGCGGGTAGCCGACGGC
>Ga0194113_10000720_pt1 | contig 44217 bp, 36 predicted proteins | sample TA2MahC200mmetaG_FD_146193 | JGI IMG/M metagenome (GOLD analysis project Ga0194113, IMG submission 146193) | Freshwater microbial communities from Lake Tanganyika, Tanzania - TA2015017 Mahale Deep Cast 200m | ecosystem: Environmental > Aquatic > Freshwater > Lake | place: Tanzania: Lake... | reverse complement strand
ACCTCAACCCGGGTGCCGGAAATGAGCTCATCGACCTTTTTGCCGGAGAGTCGGCCGTATCCGTCGAAACTCTCCACCGAGAACATCACGTCTCCGTCCGCTTCGTATGCGTGCTCTCGCTCGATGAGCCGCTCTACAAGCGACTGAATTTGAGGGATATGATCGGTGGCTCTGGGCTCGACGGTAGGCCGAAGCAGGCCCAGGGCGTCCACGTCGACATAGAATTCCCTGATGAAGCGTTCCGCGAGCTCTTTCCAGTCTTCTCCCAGTTGGTTTGCCCGGTTAATAATCTTGTCATCAACATCGGTGAAGTTGCGCACGTACGTGACCTGGTAACCCAGATCCAGCAAGTACCGGTATATGACATCAAAGACCACGAGGGATCGGGCATGGCCTATGTGGCACATGTCGTAAACCGTTACCCCGCAGACGTACATCCCGACCTTTCCCGATTCGACAGGCTCGAACGGCTCTTTTCGTCCGGTCAGTGCATTGAAGATGTTGAGGCTCATTCCAATCTCTCGTCCAACATTGGGATCGGCAGCATTCCTTTACGTATCGTCTCTGGATTTCAGTAGAGCCACAGCAGAGGCTGCGATTCCTTCCACTCGACCCACAAAGCCCAGCCCTTCGGTCGTGGTGGCTTTTACGTTGACCCGGGCCGGCTCTGTTCCCATAGCCGCTGCAAGGTTTTCCACCATTGAGGGCCTGTGAAGCCCGATTTTCGGCTCCTGCGCCATGAGCGTCACGTCCACGTTTTCAATAGTGTAACCCAGGGAACCGACCGCATGGGTGATGATGCCGAGCAATTCCATGCTTGAGGCGTCGCGGTAAGCCGGGTCCGAGTCCGGGAAATGCATCCCGATATCTCCTAACCCCGCTGCCCCGAGCAAGGCATCGATCACTGCGTGCGTGATTACATCCGCATCCGAGTGTCCCGCAAGTCCCAGAGGATGGTCGATAACGACGCCTCCGAGAACCAGCTTGCGCCCTTCAACCAGGGCATGTACGTCGAACCCGTGACCTACCCTCAAAGCCCACTCCTAGGCTCCATGTGATTGGGCGAGCTTAATTCATGAGCTGATCCACGTCAAGACGGGCGTCCTGAAGGCCGGCATTGACCGCGGGCCGCTGATAGCGTAAAATTCGTCGAATTGAACGGAAGGCGCGTTCCGCGTTTGCAGGGGTCTCTCTTGAGTGACGGGTATGGGCGGAAAAGAAGAGCCGGGGTGATGACGGGGCTATCCGTGTGGCTCTTCGCTGGGATTCCGGTCCTGGTGGTGCTGGCAGTGGGTTCATTGGTTGCAGGCGTCGGACTCGGGACCTATGCCTTTTTCTCCGCAAACCTGCCTGATATTCCCGACCTGAGGGCTTACCGCCCCAAGACCGTCTCGACCTTTTTTGCCGAGGACGACACGCCTATAGGCATTTTCTATCGCGAAAAGCGCTTTCCCGTTGCGGTAGGTGATATTCCTCCCCATGTGGTGCAAGCGTTCTTGGCGGCCGAGGACGCGCGGTTTTTTTCCCATCCCGGCGTGGACTGGCTCGGGGTGGCCCGCGCTCTGATAAAAAACATTCAAGCAAAAGACTATGCCCAGGGCGCGAGCACGATCACGCAGCAGGTTACCCGCAACTTCGTTCTCACACTGGAAGATCCCCTCAAAGCAAAAGAAAAGAAGCTCTCTCGGAAGATCAGGGAGGCCATCCTCTCGTTCAGGCTGGAAAAGACCCTCTCAAAGCAAGAGATCCTGGGGCTGTATCTCAACGAGATTTATTTGGGCCGGAGCGCGTACGGAGTGGAGTCCGCGGCTCGAACGTACTTCGGAAAAAACTGCTCGGGCCTCACCGTCGCGGAAGCGGCTTTGGTGGCGGGGCTGGTGGCAAGTCCTTCCAAGTTTTCGCCCGCGCGGAGCGTGGAAGCAGCGCTGGAGCGTAGATCCATCGTGCTCGCCACCATGCTGAGGAACAATTTCATCTCCCCGGATCAGTACGAGCAGGCGCTCCAAGAGAAACCGCAATTTCGCGAGGAATTGCCCAATCCGTATCAGAGGGCGCCCTATTTCGCTGAAGCGGTCCGTCAGTACATCGTGGAAAAATACGGTGAGGAGCGACTGCTCAACGAGGGGCTCCAGGTGATGACCACCTGCGATCTCAATCTCCAGAACATAGCCGCCGAGGCTTTGGAGAACGGCGTCATCGAGTGGGAGAAAAGGCAGCGACGCCCCACCGGCCTGGCGCAACGCCTAACAGCGCAGGAAGCGAAGGCTTTTCTTGCAAGCGGACATGACGCCTCTTACAAGGTGGGTGATACGGTCAAGGCTCTGGTGATTAAGAACAACACTCCGAGCCAGCGCAAGAAGGGGGAGCCTGTAAGTCATGAGCAGGATTGCGCCCTCGCTCTCCCCGGGGATCTTCAATTCAGGGCAACCCTCACCAGTCCCATCCCCTACCGTCCCAACGATCTGCTGGAATTCAGGGTAACCTCAGCCGGTGGATCCAAGTTGAGCCTTCAACCGGAGACCTTGCCTCCGGTGGAGGGCGCCGTGGTCTGCATTGAAAACCGGACCGGCTACGTGCGGGCGCTCGTGGGGGGACTGGACTTCGAGCGCTCCCGCTTCAATCGGGCGCATCAGGCGAAACGTCAGCCCGGGAGCTCCTTCAAGCCCTTTGTTTACGCGGCCGCTCTTCAGTGGGCCTATTACAGTCCGTACAGCATGATCGTGGACGAACCTATCGCGGTGGTGATCAATCCTCGCGATCAAGAATGGGTGCCGATGAATTCGGACCATCAATTTCTCGGTCCGATAACGTTCCGCCAGGCTTTGGCCCAATCCCGCAACGTCGCTACGGTCAAACTCCTCATGGACGTGGGTATTGACGCTACGATCCACACGGCCCGCGGCATGGGAATTGTGTCGCCACTGGGCAAGAATCTCTCCATCTCCTTGGGCGCGGCGGAGGTGACGCCTCTGGAACTCACTTCAGCGTATACCGTCTTTCCTAATTTGGGCATGAAGGTGGCGCCGGTCCTGGTCAAGAAGGTTCTGGACCGATTCGGGAGAGTGTTGGAAGATAACACTTCGGAACCATTGGCCATTTCCCAAGAAGCACTAGCTGTGGAAGAGGCGACGGAGTGGCTCCGGAATCGGGCGCTTCTCCCGGAGCCTGAGCAAGATTCGCTTGCCGCTGGGCAGAACCAAGCGCATCGTGGGCCGGAAGCGCTTTTCGCGAAACGTCTCGGGTTGATGCGGAAGGATCTCTCGTCAGGTGTTGAAGAGGAAGACGCCTCGGATCACCTCTCTATTGAGTCGCTTCTAGCCAGTCCCCGGGGGGTCGCGCCGGCTGTGGTGCGCCGCCGTCCCGAACCGAAACGGGCGTTGAGTCCGCAGACCGCCTACCTGATGACCAGTATTCTAAGAGATGTCTGTGTTTCCGGCACCGGCGCGGCTGCGCGTCGTCTAGGGCGTCGAGACCTGGCAGGGAAGACTGGAACCACGGATGACTGCACGGACGCGTGGTTTGTCGGATTCAACCCTCGGTACACCGCGGGTGTCTGGATTGGATACGACGCCAAGGTGTCTCTGGGAAAGGCCGAATATGGAGCCCGAGCCGCTCTTCCGGTATGGATGGCCTTCATGAAAGAGGCTCTGGCCGGCCAACCGGTGGAAGGATACCCTGCGCCGCCAGGGCTGGTCTTTCACGAGGCAAACGTGCGAGCGCCAAGGAGTGACACCATAGCGCTTCTTGAGGCGGGGCCGGATCTCGCAGCGCACCTTCCCGCCAAAGCAATTTCTCCTGTTGACGCGATCTTTGCCTCGTCGGGAGTTGCTCTCTCTGAGCCTTTCGGCTATTCGGGAGACATGGGGCCTGGTTACGCTCCGGCAGCGGGTCCCCGGCGTTTCCCAGGCCAGTTTATTGCCGGCCCGCTCGGTCAGCCCGAAGGTTACTTCGGAGGGTATGTTCCGTCGTTCTATCCAGGGATGATCAGGGTTCTCTCTCCCACGGGCGAAACTTTGGGGCACGCTCCATACTCGTTTGATGAACGAGGAAGGGCGATGGTCCACCGTGAGGGCTTCACCCCCAGCCACGTTGACTCATACGATTCAGACCACGATCAAGATGAGCGGCCGGATCGATGGAGAGGCGCCGAATCCGAGCAGGCGACTGCCGGAGGCGAGGCCTTCCTCCCCAGGGCGGCTCGATTCTTTCGCGACCTAGGGAATTTCTTCCAATTATCCCCTCCCACGGGGCGGTTCCGATGAGCAGGACACGGAGTTGGTCACTGGTCGTGACGGTGGCCGTAATATTCGGGGCTGGAGTGCTTGTCGGCATGTGGCTCTTGCAGGCCCCCCGACCCCCCGAGCCGGCGCCCGTTAAATCGTATGTTCCCCTGGAGTCAGGGGAGGCCGTTGTCATGGACGTTTACCGTCGACTTAATCCCACCGTGGTCAATATCGTCGCCACTACAGGAATTGCGCTGGATAATTGGATGCGTCTCTGGCCGCAACAGGGCCAGGGAACCGGCCTTGTGGTAGATATGGAGGGCCACATAGTGACGAATAGTCACGTGGTCGCCAAGGCTTTAGCTCTTGAAGTCACGTTCCCGGGCGAGAAGAAAGTTTCGGGGAAATTGGTGGGGCAGGATTCGGCCAGCGATCTGGCTGTGATCAAGATCGAGCCGTTCCCGGGCATGATGGTGGCGCCTCTGGGGAATTCGGATAATCTCGCCGTTGGACAGAGAGTCATCGCGATCGGTAATCCCTTCGGTTTCCAGCATACGGTCACCGCCGGTTTCATCAGCGCATTGCACCGCGATGTGAACGTCGATCAACGAACCATGACGGACATGATCCAAACCGACGCGGCCATCAACCCCGGCAACAGCGGAGGACCCCTGATTAATTCCCGCGCGGAAGTGATCGGGATCAACACCGCGATCTACGCGCCTGCAGGTGGATCGATCGGCATTGGGCTCGCCCTGCCCATCAATCGAGCGCGCAAGGCGGTCCAGGATATCGTGAAATGGGGCAAGGTGATCTATCCGTGGATGGGGATCAAATCATCCATGGATCTGGAGCCCAAAATCGCCGCCCAACTCGGACTCCCTCGGATAAGCGGGGTGCTCATCTTCGACCTTATCCCTGGGGGCCCTGCTGAACAGGCAGGGCTTAGGGGCGGCCACACCCGGGCAATCCTCCGGGAACATCGTCCACATCTCTCCCTTAAGCCCATCATTCTCGGCGGGGACGTGATTCTCGCCGTTGACAACATGCTCACGCCCACCTCTGACGATTTCAAGAATGCCGTGCGGGAAAAGGAACCCGGCCAGAGGGTCCTGGTGACAATACTCAGGAACAACCAGGAGCATGGGGTGGAGGTTATGCTCGGCGAAGACCCCATCGTTCGGAGATAAGGGAGAGACCCGAAATCAGCGCTCGGCAAGGATTTCCGGTATGTTGGACGCCCCACGATAGTACCCCTTCTCGTAGATCGCCCGATACCCTTCCAAACCCAGAACCTGCCGGGGAGACATGGCTAGGTCTTTGCGGATCTTATCGCGCAGCGCGGCTTTCTTTTCCGGCGGCATTGAGAGCATGTCGCGGTCGACCAAGGCTTGCGCCACCACATTGGCGACGAGAAAATGGCCCACAGGATTCCAGTGTCCGTCGCAGGAATACCAGAGGTACGGATCCTTGAGGCTTTGGCGGTCTCGATACTCCAGGAATACGGGAGCGAGGTTGAGCGCTGCAATGTTGTTTTCCCTCCCGAGCCGCTCAAGCCATTTTTCGCCCATGAGCGGGTCGAAATCATCCGGCGGCTGATCCAAGCGCGTGCCTTCTTGAAAGACCTTCTTCCAGTCGTGGACCACCGAATAGGAGGAGGGAACGGCCACGATCAGCAATTTGCCGCCGTGAGATCGGACTTCCCGGTTAAGTTGCAAGATCGCTTCCTTGGTAATCGTCCAACCGTCTTCCCAAGCTTTTCTAAATTGCTCCGGGGGCTTTTCGCGATAGGAATTGTAGAGGAAATCCAATTCACCGTGACGAGCCCTGTTCACCACATCGTACTTGAGTAATCGGTATGAAAGAAGGCAAGTGAGGCAACTGCGTTTGATCAGGGCCCTCAGAATACTGGTGTCACGGGGCCCGGCTTCATCGTACGTAGTGCGCCAGCGCACGCTGCCCTCCGAAATATCTCCACAGGGCTGCATGATCGATTCCCCGTAGAGCCGAGTGAGCACGCATGAATTGTCCTTCACGTCGTTTTCCGTAAAGAAGAAAAGAATGACCGCCTGCGGCCTGTAGCGGGCTAAGAAGGTCTTGTACACGAAGAGCTGCGCGACTGTGCCGTAGGAGCTCACCCCCGTGTTCAGCACGGGGACTCCTGTCAATTTCTCCAGTATGTCAGCGGTGGTGACCTCCAACGGGACTTCAAGGGCCTCCATGAAGGAATCACCCAGCACAGCGATACTCGGGGCGCCGGGCTCAGGCCACTCGCGATCCCGGAAGCCTGCCGAATTGAACTCAATGTGAGTGGTCTCATAACAACTTGTGCGGAAGGAAGCCTTTTGTCCCGGGAACCTCGTAAATCCCACAGCGTCGTTGGGTTTGTTAGGAATACGGAAATAGGCGCCCTGGATCGGGAAAATCCTTAGGAGGACCTCGGCTAGTAAGAAGGCGACAAAGAGACCGATGACAAGAGCGAGTAACGCCATCAAAGACTGTTTGAAACGCGCTCCCACGTGCTTGGCTCCTTTCAACGGCCTCTTCAGGGGCCACGAAGCTTGTTCGGATCAAACCCGACTTCGCGGCCGGGGCCTAAAGAAGTATGGCGCTTCACTCTTCGGACGAATCGGTCCCGCTGAATCGTTGGGCCATGTGAACCAGCTTCCCCAGCGCTTTCTGGCGACTGAGGAGAATGGCTTCCGCCTTTGCCCTCAAGAAAGCGATCCGACGATTTCTGGATCGCCTGATCCACGGGACCTTGATGTGCGCGCCGCCGTATTTTTTCTTGTAGTCTCCTCCCCCAACCATATCGAACACGCGAAGGCCCCGACGCTTGGCGTATGAGATCCCGTGCCAGAACAGCGCTTCGTTGGGACGCACACTTGAGTGCTGGCGCCAGCTTGCTTGGCCCCAAGCGTACATGACGCGGTCGGTAAACGGAAATATTCCCGTAGACACGCAGACGCCGTCTTCGTTCCGAGCCCGAAGAAGGAGGAGACGCCCCGAGGGTGACAAGCAGTTCACCAATTCCCTCACACGAGGAACGCCGAAATGGGGAACACGCTCCTTAGTTGCGAAGACGTGTTTGAGCTGAGCATAGTAATCGTCGACAAATTCCGGGTCCTTGGCTTCTTCGATGACTACGCCGCTTCGCTTGGCCTTCCGTATGCACCCCCGCGTCTGGTGGCGCATGCTCTTGAAGAGCTCTTCTTCGGTCGGCTCAAGGTCTATCTCGTAGCTTTCAAACCACCAGGTCTCGAACTCATCTTCGCTATAATCGGCAGGGGTCAGATATCGGTCCATCAATTCAAGGTGATGACAGTTCAGCCCGTCAAATGCAAATTCTCGGAGCGCTGAAAGGGCGACGGACCTAGACGCCCCTGGATGGAGATTGAAACCCATGTAAGTGCTGCTCCATCCCGGAAAAGGGCTGCCGAGGATCCTGAACCCAAACCTCGTCACAATCAGTCCGGTGAAATACCCGATTGTCTCGTTTGCTTGCCTGAGCGCAGCCACTACCGGCTCGGCATTTTGCGTGCGGGCGACGAACGTGAGCCAAGGGACCGTTTGATATATGGTCCGATCCGCATATTTCGCCAATTGTTGATCGTCCAAGTCGGCCAGGTCCACCGGCTCAAAGTGCAAACCCACGTTAGACTCCCCGGTCGAGCGCTACTGTTTGCAAAGAGCTTAGCGACTCCGGATCAAGCGGCCGTTGCGCTCCAGATCAGCCATGATCCGGATGGGGACGGTCAGGCGTTCCCCCTACCGCGCTATGTCACGCGCCACCGACCACAGGATGGTCTCTTTTGTTCAACTGATTTAAACTACACATTGTTCCTCTTGATTGCACGTGGTTTCTCGTGCAATTTTTTCTTCGCAGCTCACCTATTCTTGTCGGGAAAGCGGTGGCGCGTTGAGCGCGAGCTATCCGATGTGGGAGCGTAGCGCTCGAAGCTCGCAGAAAAAGGCGCCTTGGCTGCTGAAAACCTGCTCGTGAGTCTTAGAGAAGAGATCGCGCCCCATTGCCTCAGATGGGGCTTTCGGTCGTGGCGTGCGGCATTGGGACGCGGCGGTTTCCTACGTGCGCTTTTCGCACATCATGGAAAAAAGATACGTACCGATAATCAGACGGAATATCTCCAAGAAGGCCAGACGCGTGCGAAATTTGTACAATCTTCAGTCTGTCAATCTGTGCGCCGAAAAAATCGGTTTTAGGCGAAAACACCTTTTGGAGCGCCCTTGGCTTTGCCGATTCCCATATAGGGATTTGGCATCTGAATTGCACAGTATTCGCGCACGATTTCCCTGTGCTCGACAACTTGTTTGCTGCTGCGATGCAGCCGAAGCAGCCCCGGGAGGGACTTGCAAACCCAACCGGCGAGCCCGACCTGCCCGAAGTGAGAAGGAGCCGTGGTCTGCCGTGAATCCACCTCATCCTTTGTAGGGCAGCGGGCAGGAACTCCCAGCCCACCCCCGGGCGGGGGCTGCTTTCGTATTCTGTGCCGTCGCGGGGATGGCCGATGAGTCGCACGATGGAATTGATTGCCGCGGCATCAGCCGGGAACGCGCACCTCATACGAGAACTGATCTTTAGAGGTGTTGATGCGGACTGCGCGGATGAGAGCGGCGCCACGGCGCTGATGGAGGCAGCGCACTGCGGACATACGCACGTGGTGGAACTTCTCCTGAGAAGCGGCGCTTCGGTTCATTCACAAGACAAGTTCGGGAGAAACGCGCTCTTCATAGCGAGCGCGGCAGGGAATCTAGATATAGCGCGCCTGCTCGTGAAAGCGAGGTCAGCGGTCGATGTGACCGACGACCACGGAACGACGCCGCTCATGGAAGCGGTATGGGCCGGCCATTTCGCTTTAGCCCGGCTCCTGCTTGAAAACGGCGCGGATCTCGACGCGAAAGATAACATGGGCAGAACTGCGCTCTTTTGGGCCGCTTTAGAGGGGCACGCTCCGATAGTGAGATTACTCCTCCGACACGGAGCGACTCCGCATCAAGAAGATAACCATGGAAACACCCCACATTCGTGGGCTCTATTCCGGGGTTATAAGGAGGTGGCCACATTACTCAAGGCAGCGAGGGCCGGCGCGTCCGCGGCTCAAGGGGCCAGCCTACGGCGCCTACGACGAGCCCTAACGCCGGCAGCTTAAAGTACGTCAACACAGAGGGCGAGGGACTTTCAGTTGCCCGAAGCGTTCCTCGCCTCGCAAAGGAATCAGATATCCTGGGGCCGGCTTCGAGCTGGCCCACTCTTATGTCTGTTATGAGGTGAGGGGTTCCTGCCGACTCAGCCCAAACCGACGGCTTCGGTTCATTGCGAGATCGGTCTGAAGCCCCCACCCAATTCTGTCCACTGGGATGTTTTGTCCGCCCAGGGCTGCGGGCGTTGTGCGGCGAGCAGTCCCCGCGATGAGCCGCACTCGCACACTAACCTTCACGCTCCGATTACAATTGAAGATCCCGCATGGTACAAGCGTTTCATAGCATTGAAAGGCGGAAGTGGTGAAACGCGTTCTCTTTGTGCAGGCGCCTCCTCCGCGGTTCCGGTTTGAAGAGCCTCCTGCCAACGTCCCTTTGGCATCGGGCTTTCTACTCTCCGCCCTTCGCGTGAGCGCCGCGCGGCGCGTGCGCGTGTCCGCACTCGATCCCTCGGCTGCGGACATCTTGGCCGACGAAGGCCTCACCGCTCGTATCCTGAAGGAACGACCTGACGTGGTGGCTATGACGTTGTACGTCTGGAACTCGCAGAGAAGCCTCTTCCTGGCGTCAAACCTGAAACGAAGGGCGCCGGGGCTCCGCATTCTCGTCGGCGGGCCGGAGGTGACACCTGACAACCGGTGGGTCCTGGAACATCCGGCGGTGGATGCGGGGGTGTTCGGAGAAGGCGAATCACGGATTGCCTCGATGCTTGAACTCATCCTTTATGGGGACGCGGCTCAGCCCCAGGGAACGTTCTTGAAAGCCCCCGGAAGGCTAATGATGAACGACGACACGCCCCAGCCGTGGGATCTTGCAGTCGCGCCATACCCATACGTGGACCGCGGGATTGCCCCTTCATGGGACGGAACCTTATTCCTGGAAACGGTGAGGGGGTGTCCGTTCCGGTGCAGATATTGTTACTACCATAAGAGCTACGCCGGTGTGAGAAAGCACCCGGCGCAAGCCATCAAGTCCGCGCTTGAGATGGCCTATTCCCCTGAGTCCGGCGTGCGTGAAATTTATCTGATGGATCCCGCATTCAACGCGATCCAGGGCTTCAAAGCTCTTTTGAAGGAGTTCCGGGAACGCAGGCGCCGGAGGGACTTAGCGCTTCACGCTGAGTTGAGGGCCGATATCTTGACTCGTTCGGATGTGGGGCTCCTCAAGGACGCGGGGTTACGATCCGCAGAGGTCGGATTGCAGACCATCAACCGTGACGCTCTCCGCGAAGCAGGCCGAACCGGTGACCCCGAAAAGGTGGCGAGAGGTGTGGGATTCTTGAAAGAAGCGGGTATCGAGGTGATCACCGGAATCATCGTCGGATTACCCAAGGATTCGCCGGAAGGGTTTGCCGCAACGTTAGCCTGGTTGAAGAAAACAGAGGCTTACTCGACAGTCCATCCGTTTGTGCTCTCCATCCTCCCCGGAACGGACTTCAGAGCCAGAGCAGGGATGCTGGGGCTCACGTTCGATCCACGGCCCCCGTACTATGTCCGCTCTACTCCCACTTTCACTCGGGAAGCGATCGGGACCGCTCTCCTCAAGTGCGAAGAGCACCTTGAGATGGAAATGGACCACATCCCGTTGCCGTCGCTGGTGGATGACGGGCCCAAAGTGATTGCCAGACCTGAACAGGCGGATTACATAAGCAAGTGGATACTTGATCCGTCCTACGAGCGGTCTTGGATGCCTTTCCTTGATGAGGTGATCTCGCGGGCCACCGCGCCGTTCACTTTCTGGTTTCGAGGCGCCTCGGCCCCTCGGGCGGAGCAGGCGATGGTCAAAATCCTGGGAGAGTTTTCCGCTCACAACCCGCACGCGACCCTGCACGTGATAACGGAGTTTGCCAAGCCGCCGGGATCGTCTTTTTTCCGCAACGCACTGGACGTTACAGCCGATCCAGGGTTGTTCATCAATCGTTCGTACGCTCCTCTCCGCGGCGAGGGTGAAGTGGTGTCGGTGAACTTTACGTTGATTCTGCCCGATCCCGGCGATCCGGATCGCCGCGAAGCCCTCGCGAACGAGTATGGGCTATTCGGGACCGTAGTCTGGAACGTTACAAGGCCCAAGCGGGGGAGAGTGGCGGATTTGCCGCTCCCTGCGCTCGTTTCCTGGGAAGAGTCCGAGAATTGGGAAGCGCAAGATGAACTGTTCGAAGACCTTAGTCGACTGGCCGCAGGCAGCGCGGACGAAATCCTATTTCGATCGTTTTCATTGCAGCGGGCCTGGGAGCGACACCTGCTCGGCAAGGAGCCTGCGGCCAGGCTGGAAGAGCGAATCCTGGCATAATTACCGATTCACAGGTTCGCTCATCTTCGTGGGCGGCTCCTTTGTCCTACGGCGAAAGACCAGGTTTTACAGTCAGATCCAGCGTCGTGTCCGCTAAATGAGTCGGTTAACCGGGACAGCAATACCCGGCGTATTATCGACCGGCTAGAGACAAGGATATCTGACGGCGACTTTTGAGACGTACCCCTTACCTGGAGTTCCTATGAAGCAAAAGAGTCCTATTCCTTGATGCTAGACCTCATTTTGACAGTTTCGAGTTTGTGTTCAGGAGTGGTCGACCGAAGACATTTTGATTGACAACGGAGCGCTCGGTAACATACGGTAAAGAGAAGGATCAAAGGGGGTTTTTGGAACATGACGACGGTCTGGCCTTACTTAGCTCTTGTGGTGGACCATCGTCGGGCATTATGTTTCTCAAGGAGAAACCGCCGAGAGAGTATTCCGAGCATATATCCCCGAGACATGATTCCGCATGAATCCGTAAACTCAAGTTCTGGGAGGGAAACATGAACTTCAAGCGACTTGCGCTGTTGTTGCTAGTAGTTGTCTTTGCTTTGGCGGTCACTGTGTTGACAGCCTCAGCGAGCTACGTCGTCATCAAGGACAAGAACGGTGTCTGCAAGGTGATAGAGGCAAAGGAAAAAACCCCCGCCACCATAGCTGGGCCATTCAAGACGAAGGAAGAAGCGGAAAAGGCCAAGGCCAAAGAATGCGCTACGGGCGGAACTACGGGAACTACCAAGGAAAAGCAATCGGGCGTGGTTGACAAGATCAAAGATAAGGCTAAAGACGAAATGGACAAAGTCAAAGAAAAGGCGAAAGAAAAGCTCAAGTAAACTTCGGATTCCGACAAGGACGGCCTTGAAGAGGCCAAGGAGGCCGAAGGATCTTCCCGAGTCTAGAATCTCCCCGGTCTGGGCTCCTTTGAAAAGGAGCCCGCATCAGCTTTCTTCTCCCAGGTACGCTTGTTTGACTTTGGGATCTTCCAGGAGGTCCGATCCGGAGCCCTCGAGCACGATCCGCCCTGTTTCCAGCAGGTAAGCGTAGTCAGCTATCTTGAGCGCTGCAAAAGCATTCTGCTCGATCAAGAAAATGGTTACGCCTTCCCCGCGAATCGTGTGCGTAGTGCGGAAAACCTCTGCCACGACCAACGGCGCCAGACCCAAGGACGGTTCGTCCATCATCAGGAGCTTGGGTTTTGACATCAATGCTCGGCCCAGAGCGAGCATCTGCCGTTCACCTCCCGAGAGGGTCCCGCCGAGCTGATGGAGCCGAGCCTCGAGAACCGGGAAGATAGAAAAGACTCTCTTCACGGTCTTGTCCACGTCCGCGTGATCCCGATTTGCATAAGCTCCCATGATCAAGTTCTCCCGGACGGAGAGGTTCGAGAAAATTTTACGCCCTTCCGGAACGTGTATCAATCCCCGCCGCTGAATCTCATGCACCGGCGCATCGTTGAGGCGTACCCCCCGGAACAGCGCCTCCCCGCGGGCGATGGGAATCAGCCCGGAAATCGCTCTGACCGTGGTGCTCTTTCCCGCGCCGTTTGACCCGAGGAGAGTCACTATGTTCTTTTCATGCACGGCCAGAGAAATCCCTTTGAGCGCTCGGATACCTCCGTAGCTCACGTGAAGATCTTTTATGACCAACACAGCACGCTTCTCCTGTAATCGCAGGGGCGGGCGACTCGTTCAGTACCTCATCATGGCGCCTGAACGGGAATCCGTCACCAGTTCTCGGATCCGCCCGTAAACCTCTTCGAATGACTCAGCGGAATTGACGAAATACTGAACTCCGCCTTTGGCGGGCACGCGTCGAAGCCCATCCACCATGTGGAGGAGTTCCATATGGACAAGGACTTCCAACCCGGCAAGCAGGTTGAACTTCTTCGGATCAACATACGTGTCGAAGTAGCCCTCCAGCGTTGCCACATCCCAAACGCACCGGGGTTGAGCACAGGTTTCGTACGTGACCTTGAGACGTCGCTGATGGTGCTCGCGCAGGGCGCGGATTCGTGCGGCGGGGTCGCGAATGGCGTCTCCGTGCGCTGGGAGCGCTAAGACAATATCATCCCTTGCGCCCAGGTCTTCCAGAGTTCGCAGGTACACCAAAAGGTCATCGGGATGGGGACTAATGGGATGCATGAGCACGTCACCGCACAGGAGGACCTTATCCTTCCCCTCTCCCACCAAGAGTCCGATGCTGCCGGGAGAATGACCCGGTAGGCTCCGGATCTCTACGGATTTGACGGGGGTCCTGTTCACCCGTAGAGGCCCACTCCGGAGCACGGGCTGGTCAATGCCGAGCGCCATGCCCAGGGATACCGGATCCATGCCCTCACGGAGTTGATCGCGCGCCGATTCTTGAGCGGACCAGGGTTCAGGCATTCCGGAACCCCGCATCTGATCTTGCCGGAGTATCCACATGTTCAAGAGGCCCCAGGGGTTACAGATTGCCGGAGTGTCAAAGATATGAGCCGCGATCAGAATCTGATGGCCGTCGAGGATGCTCCTGGCCATGAGAAAATGATCCGCGTGGCCGTGGGAGATGACGAGCATGTCAATGTCCGACAAGGACCGCTCCGCAAGCCTGAAACCGTCCCGCAGTTCTGTTTCGCTATGATCCGCCGGCAGTTCCTCGACCTCCCGTGGCATGGGCTGGGCTCGCCAATGGTAGAAAAAGGATTTGGCGATGTGGGTCGGCAGCCCCGTGTCCAAGAGCACCAGCGCATCGCTCTCCACCAGATAGGCATGAACCGGTCCGGGGCCTACGACGTCCGGGCAGAACGTGGTGATGCGTGTAATACTTATCTTGCCATCGGGCAGCGTGAACCTGCGGACTTCACCGCTCCCCACGGCTGACGCCGATTTAAGAAGGGTTTCTTCCAGGGTCATGGGTTTCTCACTAGAACTATTACGCGTCGGGAGCCTCGTCTTGTTCTCTTTGTATCGAAGCAGGCAAGAAACATTCGCGCTCTCTCATGGGGCGGTCATGCTATCCAGAGGCGTTGGCGCCGTAGAAAAAGATATCCATGATCCTGGACGCCAACACAGCCAGCGCCAGGGCCAGCGCCGTATGGGGAATCAATCCCGCCAGGGCTGTTGAGAATCGCTCTGTGCTTGCCCGGCCCAGCCGGTAAATCACCATAAGGGTCCAAGCGAACCCAAGCCAGACCATGGTCTGTTGAATCGCACGCGTTACGTGAGGCGGCACAGTGATGATCAGCGGTTTGAGGATTTCCAAGTCAAACATGCGGCTTACCAGGATTGGCAATTGCACTCCCAGGTTGATAAGGTAGTACACGTGAAAGGCCGCAAATGCGCCGAGGACGAGCGGGAGAAGAGCCAGGCCGTATCGAGAGTAGTTCTCCTCAAAGGAGTCGCCGTACACCCTGTACGAGAACGAGGTGGCGCAGATGAGCATCAGATTCACCACAATAATCAGCGCGCAGAAGATAATCGAAAACTTGACCACCGGCGGTCCAGGGAAAAAGTCGGTCAACCAGGAGTAGATTGGGGTTTTGGCAATCATTTCGCACAGCAGTCCGCCGACCATCCCGATCACCAGGAAGGCTGTGCCTGTATTCGTATGCCGAATCTCCCACAATTCCTGCGCAGGAACGCGCAGATTGAGGTTTATTGCGCTGTGAGGGCAGTTCTTGAGACAGGTTGCGCACATCTTGCACAGACGGTTGCTGTGCAGCTTTGGTCCGGCTTGTCCGAAGGGGCATCCCTCCCTCTCCCCGGTCCCCAGGAAGCATTCATTGGAAGCGCATTGGGAGATGCACACGTTACGATCGGCGCGCATCTCCAAGAGCGATGTTTTCGCGAGGACTCCTATCATCCCGCCCAAACCGCACAAATAGCGGCACCATGACTGCCGCTCGTATATGACCGCGACAAAGAGGGCCGATACCAGCATGGCGACAAGCAGCAATCCCACGTTGAGCGGGGAGCTTCGCATGGTGGTGGCTGTTTCGAGCCAGATGATAAAGAGCACCGCCGCGGCGACAAGAAAGTCGCTGTGGTTGCGCAGAAACGCAGGGAAAGGCTTCTCCAGGGCAATGACTTTCTTGGCAAGATTGCTGAGGAAGCCGATAGGACAGAGCGTACACCAAAAACGGGCCCAAAGGAATGCGCCGAAAACAAGCATGGGCCAGCCCAAGGCCCAACTGAAAAGCGCTCCGGGATTCTGCAGAGGATCGGCAGGCCCCAGGAAGAGCAAAACCAGAAGGATAAAGAAGAACGGTGTGACCGCGCTCTGCAGAATGGCCGGGAACAAAGGGCTCAGCAGCGACTGACGCACCGGCCTGAACCGCAGCAGGTTGAACTTCCCCACCCCTTCCACCCGCTTGAGGTGAAAATAGATATCTTCCGGCTTGAGGCTCTCTTCCTCTGAGACCATGACGGCTCGTTTTAGCGTCGTAGAAAGCTCCAGATCGTTTCCGGGCCATGTGTAATTTACGAGCGTCTTGAGGGTATCCGGAGGAACCTTGACGATCTCCTTGCGGAGCTCCTGGCTGTATTTGGTCAGGTAGTGCTCCACCAGACCGGAAATCTCCCGGCGTCTCTTTCGGAGCGGTGGGATGCTCAGAGACCTGTCTAGAAGGCCGTGAGCGAGCGGGTGTTTTTCGGGGGATATTTCAGCCGGGTCAAGTTCGGTGGTGGCAATGAGCCTTGTTCGCACCGGATAGAAATCCGAACCCCCCACACGACGGAACTCGCCCGTGGAAATGGCTTTCAAGAGTTCGCTCTGCATGCGGGAGGTAAGGTGTTCGACTCCACGGACCAGCAATGTCCCGTCTTCAGTCAACTCCACATATCCAGGAGTCTCTTTATTCTTGCCATCCGGCCCCATTTCCTCGGAACCGAAAAAGAGACGCATCTGGTCTTCGGTGGCGTCATTGTTCGAGGCCGATCGGGTGTCGGCGAACTCCCCGAAGGGATTCTCCACTCGGCCCCTGTGGAGATCGAGAAGAAGGAAGACATCCTTGTGATGATGGCTCATCCGGTAGATCGCGTGGGCCAGCACCTCCTTACCTACGCCGGTTTCTCCCACGATGAGCACCGGGCCTTCCGAGTGGGCCAATTCCTGAGCGTCGTCGACCAAGTGCTTGCGGACATAATCGCCGATCACATAATCCGGAAAGATGTGCTCTTCTCGGCTGATGAGAGCTTGCAAAGCTCTTCGCCTGACCTTGCTCCTCAAGATCTGTCGGTCAAGCCGCATGACCTTGCGCGCCAGGCCCTGCACGACGGAGAGCGCAAATTCAGGGCTTTCTTTGACTATCTCCTCGAAATCGCGGGATGGGATTTCGAGAACCTGACAATGCTCGTCAGCCACCACCTCTGAATCGGACGGAGAGGGCTTGCCTGTAATAAAGCTGATCTCGCCGAAGATATCCCCCCGCTGCAAACTGTCGACCGCGACCTCCTGATCCTCTTCGTCCCGCAACATGACACTGGCCTGCCCGGACATGAGGAAACGAATGCGGTCTCCAGTGTCACCCGGCGCCACGATGGCGTCACCCGGTCGGTAATCCAGGATCTCGCCTTTTTCGCGGACAAGTGGCCGCACTTGCTCTGGGAGAAGCTCCAGAGCGTCAGCAGAAGCGTCGGTTGAAAGGGGTATCTTGAGCATTCATGAATAGAGTGAGGGGGCCGGCCCGCTCGCCACAACGCGTTTGACGCCGACCGTCAATGACATGGAGAGCCCTTGCTGCGAGTCACAACTGGAAGTCCTCCGCACCCCTCTGAACTGTCGTCTGCGGCCAAAGGGCCGTTCGCAGGCCGTCGAGCGCCTGCCCTTTTACTTATACACCACTTCACCCGGACGGGCAATTGAGCGTCTTCAAAGCTTTGTGAGAATGCAAAGCCAGGTAATCAAGGTAGACGCGCGCATCCTCCTGAGAGAGCGATCCCTGCGCCTCCGGTAACTTCTAAGAGGGGCCCTGATCCTTGATACGCAGAGCGCTCATGTCGATGTTCTTTGCCAGCCGCTCCAGGATTGTCTTCAGAGATGACGAAACGTAGAAGTTGATGGCCGGCGTGGGAGTATGAAGCGCCGCCAAGAATGTGTCATTACGGCATCGCACGACAATGAGTTGAGCTTGTGACTGATCCGAATCCGTGTCCTCCCCGAAGTTCGCCTGGAAAGCCCTGTCTTCCAGGTACGCGGACCAGCCGTGTTTCGCTATGTAATCCATCGCTTCTTGACGCCTATCTTGCATGTAGGATTGCGCCGCAGCGCCGTCTGCAAGCAGAGTCACGGGGCCTCGGTACAGGAGCTTTTCCACCACAAAAGAGTATCTCTTCCCATACAGGTTTACCTTAAAGTTGGCTCCTGGAATGGTTTCTCTGCGCGTGGAGAAGAGCTCCAGGGCCCACGAATGGTTCCTTTCCGGCTCATGGAGCACGTACGTTTGGATCGGGGACGCGCCCTGCGAAGCGGGGGAGGCTGTTGCGGCGCCCTCCAGTGACTTCTCCGCTTCCGGCGCTGTCCCGTAACGTCGGGCCTTCCAAGCCTTATACTCGTCCTTTGTGAAGGATCCTTCGCGAATCATCTCTTTCAGAAGCTCTTTGAAATCGTGCAGGCTCAAGCCGTAACGGGAGAGCACATGCCGGGTCCGCGCGCCTCCGCGCATGTCACTAAGGATCTGCTCTTTGATACTCCTATCAAAGGACGATGGAGACACGCTTCCTATAAATCCTTACGCCGATAATTAGAATCAGAGGCCCTGCCCTCAAAGCCTTCGAGCGAAAAGGCCGCCGGCCCCACGAGCCGTAGGCCGCAATGGAAGATTAATCATATTAGCACAGATTGGCCCTCATTCACCACCCCAAAGCCCCTGTGGAAAAGGCTTGCGCCCTCCCAAGCGGCGGAGTCAAAACCGCGCGTATTACCGCTGTGCTCCGGTCGCGCCGGAAGAAGTCCCACACGCCGCGGCCACCCTCGCAGTCCCACAACGAATCATCAGCCGGGGTTCCAATTCATCAGCATTGACTCATTCCCCCGCGTAGCAGAAGGTTTACGCCGCCGCCTGTTTTGTTCTTTACCGCACTCAATGATTGTGAGAGAATTGTTTACCATGGCGGTCGGATATAAGGGGCAATCACGACCGCCGCACCGGCCACGCTCTCTCCAGACGGCCGCTCGACAGAGACGAACGATCACACATAAGTCGGTAGGGCACCAGAGCCTTTTCGCATACCTCCATAAGAGTAGGAGCGCTAAGGAATGAAAGGGCTGGAGACGCTCGCGTCGATCCGGGCCGGAAACCGGCGGCGCGGACGAGAAAGGGACGGTAAGCCCCTCTTGCACAAGAGTGGAAATCTGTGGAGACAGGGCGAGCAATGAGAAGGTACTGCCTGGACAATGTGGCATCCGTTGGTGGCACGCCGATGGTGCGGCTGATCAGGATCTTTGATCCTTCCAAGACGCTCGTCCTGGCTAAAATCGAAGGCCGAAACCCAGCTTTCTCGGTCAAAGACCGAATCGGCTATTCCATGATCAAGGACGCGGAAGAAAAAGGCCTCGTGAGAAGCGGGATCGAAATCGTAGAACCGACGAGTGGTAACACAGGAATTTCTCTGGCTTTTGTCTGCGCGCTCAGGGGATATCCGCTCACTATCACCATGCCTGAGACCATGAGCGTCGAACGACGGAAGCTCATTAGAATACTTGGGGCCAATCTCGTGCTCACTGAAGGCGACAAAGGAATGAGAGGCGCGGTGGAGCGCGCGTATGCAATCGTGAATTCCAATCCGGAAAAGTACTTTATGCCTCAACAGTTCAAGAATCCGGCCAATCCTAAGATCCACGAGGAGACCACCGGATGGGAGATATGGGAGGAAACCGAGGGAGCAATCGACGTTCTCGTTTCGGGAGTGGGGACCGGTGGAACAATTACCGGGATCTCTCGTTTCATCAAGCACAGGAAAGGCAAGAAGATCCATTCGGTCGCGGTGGAACCGTCTGAGAGCCCTGTCATTACACAGACACTCCAGGGGAAGGAAGTAATCCCCGGGCCTCACAGGATAGAAGGTATCGGAGCAGGCTTCGTGCCTGATGTGCTCGATCTGAATATTATCGACGAGGTCGTCACCGTTTCGAGCGATGAAGCTGTGACTTACGCTCGTAGACTCGCTCGGGAAGAAGGGATTCTGGCGGGCATTTCGTCAGGCGCTGCCGTGGCTGCGTGCGCAAGACTGGTTTCACGGCCGGAGTTTCTGGGGAAAACCGTTGTGACGTTACTGCCCAGCGCTGCGGAACGCTATCTGACGACCGCGCTCTTTGAAGGGCTCCTCGATGCGCGAACCGGCCTATGATAAGAGGTAGGCGCGGCGCTTATAGTCTTCGACGGAATTCTCGCCTCCTTGCATGGACGGAAGAACGTCGAGGTTATGAGCGGTTGTCGTATTGTGGTTAGCCCGAGTCCATGCGAGCGGGCAGGAGGCTTTCATCGCCTCTTGCGTTTCAACCGGGATCGTGGCAGACACGACTGAGCAGACGGATTTCGAGAGGGGCAGGAGCGATGAAGACCGATAGAGACTGCATCTTTTGCAAGATCGTTGCCGGAGAGATTCCCTGTTTCAAGGTATACGATGACGACAGGTGCATCGCCTTCATGGACATCAGCCCCCTCAATCCCGGGCACCTGCTTGTTGTCCCAAAAGAGCACTTTGGAAACATTCTAGAAATGGATCCGGGAACGTACGGCCACCTGGCCGGGGTAGTGTGCAGGCTGTCCAAAGCCGTTCAGGCCGCGGTGGGGCCTGATGGAATGAATGTGCTTCAACTCAATGGGAAAGCCGCCAATCAGGTTGTGCCGCATCTTCACGTCCATCTGGTGCCGCGTTGGCACGACGATGGGATACAGATTTCAGAGTGGGAGCCGGTTCCTGGAGATAAGGACTCCATTCGGAGCGCGGCGGATCTGATTACCGCAAAGCTCGCGCAATGACAGCCGGATGCCGGCGCGAGAGGCGGATACGAGGACCAGCGCAGGAAACGATTCGCGAACCGTTGGCGCCGACTGGATTGCCTGAGATTGAGCCCGGACGGGGAGCGACTTCGGCCTTTGTTTTCCAGCGCATCCGTCATCAACCGCGCCGACCCGACAGCGGAACGGTCGGCATTGATGCTATGTTTGGCACGGAGAATGCCCGCGGCGCATGGAATCGATGCGAGATGAACCACCCCTGAGCATCAAACCTGAACCCGAGAAAGAATTCTTTCACTACTTCGGGAAAGATCGCTTTATTCATGTCTGGTTTGCGAACAAGCGGACCAGAATGGCGGCCGCTCTTGTGCCTCTCTTTAAGAGGTTAGGGCTTGTGCCGGACACCATCTCTTACATTGGCATCGCGTTGCTGGCCGGCGTGGTGCTCTATTTTGTGCGTAGCCCCCGGATCGCGGTCATGTTCCTCGCCGCGCACATCCTATGCGATGGCCTGGACGGGGCATACGCGCGGTATGCGGGAAAGGCTTCTCAATCAGGGGCTTTCACGGATCTGGTGTGCGATCAATTGGGAATGGTGGTGGTTGCCACCTTGGCGGTTTTCCATCACTTTGTCGAGCCGCTTCTTGGCTGCATATACATCACGCTGTACCTCATTGTGGTGGTGTTCGGCGTAATCATCAACTTCATGGGTCTGGGGACCCGTATCACGCTCACCAACAAGTACTTCCTGTACGCCATGTACGGCGTTTGGGCGGGCTGGGGGCAGAACTATTTTCCGCTCTTTATGTCCGTCTGCTCGGTGCTCATGACCGGCGAAGTGCTGGTAGGCTATTTTCGATTAAAGAGAGGAATACGGAGAAAATTTGACGCGGAAGTGCGCTTCACCCAAGGTGACGCCTATTCCAGTAAGCTGAACTATGCGTTGAACGCGGCCGTGCCACTGACCGTGCTTCTCGCCATACTGGTCTGGGCAAATCAGGTGCCCATCAGGGCAGTCCTGGATAACCCGAAAATGCGGGTCGAATGGAGACCGGGGCCCGTGCTCGTCGAGGAGAACGAGTTTGCACAGGTGATCGGTTTCGGTGTCCAAGAGAACAAATTTCTGCTCATGTTGGAGAACGGTGACGGCGCCAAAGTCGTGCGACGGACGGATCCTTCCGGAAAGACCCCGGTCGAAGAATTCGTGCTTCCCAATTATATGAATCCGGCCTTCACTGCTTTTCCCGTAACAGACGGTGTGCTCTATGTGGTCGATCGGACCACCCACCTGCTGATGGGAATAAATTTAGAATCATCGTTCCGGAACGGCCGCGCGGTTATCCTTCTCACCCTGCCCATGAGTCATCTGCGCATCACCGCCATGGGCGCAACGCAACACAAGGGGAAGGATGTCTGGCTGGTGGCCAACTATCTGTACACGCGAAAGACGTATCTTATCGACCCCGGCAAGGCCATTGCCGCGGGGTCGATACTGAATGGGCGAGAAGCCGCTTACATCAACGGCGGGTTCCCGTCCGGGCTGGCCATATGGGAAGATACTGTGCTGGAGCTTAATAGGTCACCACGCAGAAGCTTGGTCTACGTAGCTCCGCTCAAGTCGCTTCTCGGCGGCAAGGGACTGCTCGACGCCCGCACCACGTCCTTCGCCCCTCCGGATGACAACGCGGTGGGGCCTGCGATTCAGGGGTCCGATCTGGTCATGCTTTCCGGCACAGGACGCATATTCCGTGCGCCGCTAAGATCGGTTCTGAAATAGCGGTCTCAGCGCGCCAGGAAGGACCCGGCGAAGAGATAGAAGCGCCCCAAATAAGCATCCCGGGGCATGATTGAACAGGAGAGCCACCTGGATTCTACAGCCGAATTAGACAGGACGGGCCGGGCAACCGATCGTGATACCGGTCCCGTGACGACATACGTTTTTTTCGCCGGTCTGTTCATCTATCTCTGGCTTCTCGGCGCGCTGGGACAATCGCCGGCGCACGATTACTTCGATGAGATCGGCATCAGGGATGCCGCCACCACCTTTTCTTATTTCACGTCTCAGCCGGATCCGTGGAGCACGTTTTTCGGGGTGGCGTTCCTCCACATGGAGGGGCCTCTGCAATTCATGCTCATTAACGCGTGGGCCTACGCGGTCGGCGATATCCTGCCGTTAAGCCCTGCCACAATGCAATTCCCCAATACGCTCTTCACGTTTGTAGCGAGCATATTTGCGTACCTGATCGGAGCGAGGCTTTATTCAGCTCGATTCGGCTACTTGTGCGCGCTGATATTTGCGCTGAGTCCCTGGTGGGGTGAGACCATACGCGTTCCTTGGGTATTCAATACGGTATCCACGCTGTTGCACTTTGCCATCTTTTACTTTCTCGTGAGCTTTCTACTCTATCCCGAGAGGAGACTTTACCGGGCCGCTGCCCCTGCTTGTGTTGCTCTGTATTTTCTCACGGCATTGGATTGGCCCTCTTTTCTGTTCACCCTTGCCGTGTTTGTCATTCTCAGCGGTCGATCGGGCGCTATCTTGGGCAATCCATACAACGCTCTTCCCTTATCGATCGCGCTTATCCAGATTGCATGGCCGATTTGGTTGTTCTTGAGCGGCCGACAGCATGTGGCGCACACCACAACGCTCCTGTATCCATTTGTGCGCTATTCGGAATTGGCCACCAACCCCGACTTTCTCGAAAGAGTGCTTCAGAACGTTTTGCTCGGCGGCGGTCTTCACTTGGCGCTGGCCTGCGCAGGCATCGCGCTCTATGTTCTCAGGGAACGGACCTCGTTATCAGCGCTGCGCATACAACGGTCCATGATGGATGCGCTGGTCATCTGGTTTGTGATCGCGCTGTGCGGGCTTGTGTCATCATCCACGTCCGCGACTTATTTGTATGTGGCGGCCTTGCCCACAACCGTGCTGGCTGCGATGAGCGTTTCAAGGCTCCCAAGGCCCGCGATTGGTGTTTTGTGCGCGGTAATGCTGGTATTTCAGGTGTGCCTCACGTTCAGCAAGGATTTCACACCATACGACGACGGTGACCGTCGTGTGCTGGCTGCTGCTTATTTCCTCATAGAGCAGAGGCCGGACCTCCTCCGAGAAGATAAGACCGCGTTCCTGCCGAGGAATATTGCAGCCGCAGTAGGACAATACGCGAGAGGGCAAAACAAGCGGGTTGTGATGCCGAAAGACTTCCCGATAGATCGACGGAAACATGCAATCGGTTCTCCCGAACCCATCCTGCACGCGTTTGTGGATGCATACGAAAAGAAGAATGAACTCATGGCGGACTGGTTGATTCTCGATACAGAGCTTTTCTCAAAAGACATACGATCCAGGGACTTCTATCGCCTGATTCAAAACGACCCAAACGTGCGCTGGATCGCTCGATTCTCCGATCCGAACCGAGGCGAGCTCTACATAGGGGAAGTGCAGAAAGGAAGAGGCCCTCGCGCAGAAGATGCGCCGGCTCTGGACACACGCAAACTTTCAGATTCGTACATCAACAAATATGATCGCATAAGCTTCCTGAAGCGCAATGTGCAATATATAGATCATTTCTAGGAATGGGCCGGAAGTTGCAACCTCCAGATGGCGATAAGAAGTGGTTGCAAAAGCCTCCCCTCACACACCGCACGTATCCAATAATCGAGCGAAGCATTCTGCGGCTTGTATCCCAAGGCCCCAGGCTTCTTGACGGGCAAAGAGCGCCCGGGTATAGTACAGAACAATGCTTGCGCTCAGGCTAATCCCCCGGAGGTTCATGTGATCGTTGCGCGTAGGAAGCCATTCCCTGAGATCAAGGGGATGCTCGACCCTTATTCGCGTGCGCTGGTGGCAGGCTGCGGAACCTGTGTGGCTGTTTGCTTGGCAGGTGGCGAAAAAGAGGCCGGCGTGCTCGCTTCGCAGTTGATGATAGCCTCCAGCGTGGACAAGAAAGAATTCTACGCTTCAGCAGCTACCGTTGAAAGACAATGCGATCGAGAGTTCCTCGAACTCTTCCGGGATCGAGTGAAGGAAGTCGATGCGGTGGTTTCTCTCGCGTGCGGCGCCGGCATACAATTCTTCGCGGAAATGTATCCTGAAGTTCCAGTCTTGCCGGGCGTGGACACGAGCTTCATCGGCGTCGCCGAAGACGCGGGTGAATGGTCGGAACGTTGCCGTTCGTGCAACCAATGCTATTTGGGAATTACCGGCGGCATTTGTCCGGTTACCATGTGCAGCAAAGGGCTCCTGAACGGGCCGTGTTCCGGGCCAATTCACGGTAAGTGCGAAGTTGACCATGAACGAAACTGCGCCTGGATCATGATCTACGAGCGTCTCGAACAGCAATCCCGAATAGGATTGCAGGACGCGCCTGCGCCTCCGATGAATCACGGTCTGCGTCCGCATCCATCCCGATTGGTCCACAGCGCTTACAAGAGGAGGTTCAATATTGGCTAGCCTCTTCAAGGAAGGGCTCAAATCAGGCGCCTTTCAAATTGTGGCGCGTTTGGTCCCGCCCCGAAGCGCGAATCTGGCAGGAGTAAGCGCTCTGGCAGCGTCTTGGAAAGGAAAAGTCAACAGTATCCTTGTTGCGGACAATCCTTCCGCGATAATGGGGGTCGCATCGTTGGTTTCAGCCGAAAGGCTCGTCAGAGACGGTCATGATGTGATCATGACGCTCTCCTGCCGTGACCGAAACAGGATGGCGCTTGGCTCCACCGCGCTTGGCGCCGCCGCGCTGAATATTGAATCGATCCTGTGCGTTTCCGGCGATCATTTCAACTTCGGCGATCATCCGGAATCAAAGCCCGTGTATGACCTCGATTCGGTTCAATTGATCGGGATGCTTCGAGACATGCAAGATGGCAGCGGTTCCACAGCGAACGGTCCTACCGAGCCTTTCTCCTTCTTTTTGGGAGCTGTGGCGCGCGCCACGGCCGATCATTCAATGCCGCACTTGATGAAGGCTCGGAAAAAGATCTCGGCCGGCGCAAGGTTTCTCATCACACTACCCATATTCACTATGAGCGAGCTTGAACCGGTGCTGAGCGGTTTGAGCGATAGTCCCGTAAAGATTCTGGCCGGCGTGCTGCTCCCTTCCTATGAACAGATACGGAGCTATCAGGACGGATCGATTCCGGGCACGCTTATTCCCGAAGAGCTCGTGCGATCCTGGAAAGATGCAGGCGAAGAGGCGTTTATTTCTTCTTCCGCGGCCCACGTGAAGAAGTTGGTTTCTGAGCTGAAAACTTCCGGGAGAGTTGCGGGGGTGTGTGTGAGCGCGACCGGAAGAGAATCGGAAATCGAGGGGCTTATCTGAGCAGAATGATAAAGACCGATGTTGCCATCATAGGAGGAGGCATTTCAGGTCTCTGGTGCGCCAACGAGCTTTCCCGATTGGGTTTCCGATCCGTCATTGTTGAACGGAATGCGCATTTGGGCGGCCACGTGGCCTCCTATTGCTGCAAGGCGACCGACCAATGCCAGCGATGCGGCGCGTGCCTGCTCGAGGACGTGATCGAAATAATACAATCGTCGGACAAGATCTCGTACCATGTCAGAACAAACGTCACGCGCGTGGAGCGGACAAACGGGGCTTTCAGCCTTGAGCTGCTCCGTCGACCTCCGCGTATCCTCACTGAACAGTGCAACGATTGCCGCATATGCCTCGATGCTTGCCCTGCGCCGGGCGCGCTGGCTCGAACACCCAGTGGCGATCGTCTCTTCATAAACGAAGAAGCCTGTCTGTTTTTCCGGGATCGCTCATGCCGAGCCTGCGTTGACGCGTGCCCCGAAAACGCCGTTTCTTTGGACGCGGCTGATGAAGAAATCGGCGTGGATGCTTCGTCGATTGTCTTTGCCACCGGGTTCAAGCCATTCGATGCAGGCGAAAAGCCTCGTTTCGGACACGGCCGCGTCCCGGGCGTTATCACAGGGCTTGAACTTGATCGAATGCTCAAAGCGGACAATTTCGATGCGGATCAAGGCGGAGGATCGTTCAGATCGGTTGCATTCATCCAGTGCGTAGGAAGCCGGGACCCGAGAATAGGCCGAAATTACTGCTCGCGCGTTTGCTGCGGGTATGCGCTGCGTTTGGCAAGACTGTTGCGCAATCGCTTTCCGGAGATCGAGCCCTCCATGTTCTATATGGATATCCAGACATTCGACCGGGACTTCGAGCGCAGACTCGAAATTGCTCGGAAGGAAGTGAGACTTATTCGAGCCATTCCCGCGGAAGTTCGCATCGGGAGCGACACGCGGCCTGAACTGACTTATCACGGACCGAACGACGAGAAGTTGTGTGAATCGTTCGATCTGGTGGTCTTGAGCATCGGTATTTCGCCGAACCCTGCCGTTACGCGGCTTGCGCAGCTCCTGGCCGCGCGGCTCAATGAAGACGCGTTTCTCGGGCTCAACGGAGACGAAGTGACGACAGGTTCTCCCGGGGTTTTTGTGGCAGGCGCCGCGCAGGGGCCGAAATCTATTGATGAGACCGTATCTCACGCGATCAGGGCCGCGGCGAACGTGGCGTGGTATCTAAACAGCTCCGGCCCGGGAGATAAGCCGTGAAAGCGCCGGAACTCGAATCCGTCTTCCTGAACCGCGGCCCGATACCCGAAGAGAGGGACTTCCGCCGCGTGCTTGTGCTCGGGGGCGATCTCGCGGGCGCGACGCTACGCGACCGACTCATTTCAGAGGGATTCGAGGTTGTGGAGCTGGGCGACGAGATTTGCGCGCCGGCGTCCACAGGAGATGGGGTGGCCCCCGGCCGGGTCCTGGAACGAATTGACGGCTTTGTAGGCGGGTTTAACGCCACGTTGAGTTCCGGGAACGGTGTGGAAACGGCACGCTTCGGTTTTGTGATTGCCGCACAGCCGGCCCGGCGGTCGGCCAAGTTTCTTGATTACGGGCTTGGCCAATCCGAGAGGGTGATCTCTCTGTCGCAGCTCGAAAACGCCCTCAATGTTAACGGCCTGTTGCCTGAGCCGAGAGGAGAATGGTTTCACGCGGCGTTTCTGTGTGGATTGGAAGGAGACGCGGATCCCGCCACATTCAAAAGGGTTTTCGACGCAATTGAGCAGCTCAGATCCGTCCTGCGAGTTCAGCCGTATATCCTGACTCGGCATGTGAAAGTGGCCGCAGCAGGCATGGAGCGCCGATACCGCGAGATTCGAGAAGCAGGCGCGCTCTTTTTCAAGTTCGATGACAGCAGGCCCGTCTTCGAGCAGGGCTCGGGAGGGCTTGTGATCGCTTTCGCGGATCCGATCCTCGGGGTCGAGCTGGAACTGGCCCCGGATCTGGTTGTTGTGGATGAGCGCTTGGCGCCGCCTGATTCGCTCAAACCATTGCTCGACATGATCCCGTCATCCGCCGTGACTACGCCGTTTCTCCAACCTGAATCTTCAAGGTTCAGCGGTGTGAGGACACCCAAAGCAGGCATTCTTGCCGCCGGAGCATCCCGGGGGAACTTCAGCCTCGGTTCGGATGCGGCTGATGTTGAAGCCGTGGTGGTAGCCCTCAAGACCTCGACGAATCAAGAGATTCCGGCCGGGCTCTTCGGCCCGCCCATCGTGGACCCCGCCAAGTGTACGATCTGCCTCACGTGTGTGCGCCTGTGTCCCCACGGCGCAATGAGCTTCCGCAAGCGTGCTGAAGCCGATCCCGTGAGTTGTATGCGGTGCGGAATCTGCGCTTCTGAATGTCCGATGGAAGCGATCCGTCTGGAGCCTGCGGAAGGCCAGGAGGAGGTTGTCGGCAAGATAGGCGTGGCGCTTTCTTGTACGCCAAACACGGAGCGTATTGTGGCCCTGCTCTGTTCCCGGTCGGCAGCTCATGCAATGGCCACTGCTGGTCCCAGATTGTCGACAAATGTTATCCCAATTGTCGTGCCGTGCGCCGGCGCGGTTGACATTTCCGTCGTGTTGAAGGCTTTTGAGCTCGGAGCTGACGGAGTTCTTGTCGCCGGCTGCCACACGGGCAATTGCGCTTCCATCTGGGGCACGGCGCTGGCGGCAGGCCGTATCTCTCATGCCGCGGCCATGCTGGAAGAGGCCGCCATCGATCCGCGTCGTGTAATGTTCGTCAGCCTCGCAAGCAACACTCCAGGGGCTTTTGTCCGGGCTGTGCAAGAGTTATCCGACAGGACCGCGAAACCAGAGCACATGCGACTGTAACCTCACCGGGTCGTGAGTTGCCGTGGCAGCAAACCTCCTGCCGAAAAAACCTTCACACAAATCCAATCTCGTGAGACACTAGCGTTCAGTTCCAGAAATACGCCCAGCTATTTCTGGGACTGTGCGCTAGCTCGGTTGACGTTCGTCACCCGGGGGCAATATTCTGTGCGGCATCATGGGGCGCGGGAACCTAAAGAGCGTCTTGCATGCTTAGAAGTGGGGTAAGTGAGCCAAGAATATCTCACGCTCGGGGCGGCCTGAACTGGGAGAGGACACGTTACCAGAAAAGGAGTTTGGACGATGGCACAAGAAAAGAAGGCATCTTATCCTATGCTACCCGTCGCGCACTGGTGGAAGCTGAGAGAGAAGTTTAAACAAAGTATTCCAGGGGTGGTTACGGACAGTTACCTGGCCGCGGCTCTGGACACACAGCCAAAATCAGCAAGGGTAAATGTTTTGCCGTACTTGAAGGCAATTGGACTAATCGACGACGAAGGGAAGACCCAGGAATTGGCGAAGGCTTGGAGAGATGATGAGCAGTACTCCGATGTCTGCAAGACTATACGGAAAACCCTTTATCCTGAAGATTTGATTTCGGCAGTTTCTGATCCGTCCTCAGAGGGACAGGCTGTGAAAAGATGGTTCGCAAATAATACTGGCGCCGGTACCAGTGCAGTAAGCCGGATGACAGCGTTTTACGTCGTATTGTCCGACGCAGACATCTCAAAGAAACCCGATAAAAAACCGTCTAAACCTCAAACCCAGCCTAAACGAAAAGGGGAGGCCAATAAGGCAACCGAAAAGCATCAAGCGAGGAAGTCAGATGAGAAGTCTTTTGAAAAGGCAATCTCTGGGCAGTCTGGTGTGCCTGGTATAAACATCAATTTGGAGATACATATCTCCTCGGACGCAACGCCGGACCAAATAGATAAGATTTTCGAGAGCATGGCAAAACATATTTACGGGAAGTAGTGACGAATGAAGTTAGCAGCACTCCGAGCTCTGTCGATAGCAAAAATGATTCAGCACGATGCGCCCGTTTGCTACGTTCCGCCCTCCGAGGGCACGAAGCCTTTGAGCCAAAATGTCCTGCCACATGCGTTATGTGCCAAAACCAGGGGTTACATTGAACGAGTGGTCTTCCAGATAAACGGTTCTTACGAAAAGGGGTGGTTTGACGCGTGCGCGGTCATGATGCGGCGGCTCATCGAGACGCTAATAATCGAATCGTTCGAAGCCCATGGACTGGCCAACAAAATCAAGGACCCTGTAACCGGGGATTTCTGTCATCTGTCCGTCCTGATAAGCAAGGCTCTCCAGGAGACCTCATGGAATTTGGGACGTAACGCCAAGAGGGCACTGTTGGATCTCAAGACGGTCGGGGACCAATCGGCCCACAGTCGCAGATACACCGCGCACAGGGAAGACATAGATAAGCTAATTCCCGATTTCCGAATCGTCTGCCAAGAATTAATTTATTTGGCAGGTCTCAAGTGACTCTCACCAAAGCTGAGGCCGTTCCGCAGTGGGAAACGGGTCTACGGATTAGTTGCTCTGCGAAGGGGTGAGGGACCGTGTTCTCGCACTCGTTCGGTCATGGTTTTAACTGCTTCAACGAATTTTTGCGCCATGGATGCGCTCATGTTGAACATTTCCAAGCGGCCGGGATCAATACCGGCCTCTTCCAGGAGCTTTTTTGTGTACTCCACAACCTGTCGGGCGCGCAGGTTTCCCTGCAGAAAATGACATTCACCTTCCATGCATCCCGCGACAAAGACAGCATCAGCGCCGTGGCGGAAGGCTTCCAGCAGCAGGATCGGCTCGATCTTCCCGGTGCATAACAATTTGACGATTCGCACATTGGGAGGATACTGCATCCTTGTGGAACCGGCCAGATCCGCCGCGTTGTATGCGCAATACGTGCAGGCGAAAGCTACAATTTTTGTATCGTTAAGGTCCATAGGAACGGTTCCCTATTACAGCGCCCCAACTTTGGCAAGAAGCTGTTCATCCGTATTGTGTTGGAGCCGGATCGCCTTGCGAGGGCAGACGCTGGCGCAAATGCCGCACCCCTGGCATGACGCTGCTTCAATGCGAACACGATTCGTTGCCGGATCGATCGCGGGAACATTGTACGGACATGCCCTCAGACATGTGAGGCACGACGCGCACAGTTCCGGGTCCACCACAGAGACTTCACCCGACACTTGCAGGGACTCTTTGCTCAGTACCGTCGCGGCTCGAGCCGCCGCGCCCCTTGCCTGGGCAACACTCTCGGATATGTCCTTCGGGCCGTGGGCAAGGCCGCACAGATAAATCCCTTCACTGGCGAAATCCAGGGGACGCAGCTTCAAATGGGCTTCCATGAAAAAGCCCACATCGTTCCGAGGGACCTTTAGTAATGCTCCCAGAGACTCAGTTTGCGCATGAGGCCGCACTGCCGCGCCCAGTACAACCCGATCCGCAGAAAGCTCAACCTCGCCTCCAAGGATCTGATCGAATACGGTTACTTTTAGTCGAGCGCCGTCCGTCTCAACCACGGGCCTGTTCTCCCTGGAGTATCGTAGGAAGATCACCCCTTTCTCTCTCGCTTTGCGATAATAGAGTTCCTTGAACCCATACGTTCTGATATCTCGATACAAGATGTAAACGTTCGTGGATGGATACTTCTCCTTGAGCGCAAGGGCATTCTTGATGGCCGAAGAACAACAGACGCGACTGCAATAGAGGTTGTCAGGCTCTCTGGAGCCCACGCACTGGATCATCACCACATTGTGGACTCCGTCAAGTTTGGACGGCTCGTCATGGAGGAAGCGATCCAGTTCGGTCTGTGTCCACACCTTATCGGATTGCCCGCGCAGGTATTCATGTGGCTCGTATTCCTGCCCGCCAGAGGCCACGATAACCGCCCCGGCCTCGATTTCGGATTCCTGACCGTTGGAGCGATTTCGGACTCTTGACGAAAAACGGCCCACATGGCCCGAAAAGTCCACAAGCTCCGAAGCAGTAAGCGCCGTGACCCTGGGATGTGACTTGACCTGCTGCGCCAGCTCGCTCACAAAAGCCTGCACGTCCGCGCCGGAAAGACTGCGCCGGTGTTTCAGCGCCACTCCTCCCAGTTGATCTTCCCGTTCCACCAGCACGGCCTCGAATCCCTGATTTGCCAGAGAGAGAGCCGCGGTCATGCCCGCTATCCCCCCGCCGACAACGAGCCCCCTTGCGACCACCGGAAACGCGTGATCCCGAATCGGTTCCAGACGGGCAGCACGAGCCGCGGCCATCCGCACAAGGTCTTTTGCCTTGAGCGTGGCGGCTTCGGGTTCGGCCTGATGCACCCATGAGCACTGGTCACGAATATTAGCCATTTCAAAGAGATACTGATTGATGCCGGCTTCGCGGCAGACTTCTCGAAAGAGAGGCTCGTGTGTGCGCGGGCTGCACGACGCGACCACAAGCCGATTGATGTCCTTTTCGCAGATCGTTTCCGCTATGGCCGACGTGGAATCAGACGAACACGTGAAGAGGTTGTGTTCCACATGGACTACATCAGGCAAAGTCCCGGCGTATTCCGCGACCTCGGGAACGTTTACGATACGGGCTATGTTTGTGCCGCAATGGCACACGAAAATCCCGATCCTGGGCGCTTCACCCCGCACGTCACGCTCCGACGGATGGGTCTTCTCCTTGACAAGGGTTTTGCGGACTTCGCCGAGCAATTCCGCGGAAAGCGAGGCTGCCGAAGCCGCTCCCATCACCGACTCGGGTATGTCCATAGGCGCCTCAAACGCGCCCGCGACGAAAATCCCCGGTCGGTTTGTTTGATTGGGCGCAAATTCCGGGGCTTGAGCGAAACCGAAGCGGTTGAGATCTATGCTTAGGCGCTCTCCAAGCCTGCGTGTGGACGCGGACGGCCCCAGCCCTACGGAGAGGACCACCATGTCGAATGCTTCAGTGTTGATAGATCCTTGCTCGTCACGATAGGTGACAAGGAGATTCTTCGTTTGCTGCTGCTCCTTCACCGTAGAGACGATGCTCTTGATGTATCGAACGCCGAGGGTGGTTGCGGCGTTCTCGTAGTACGCCTCGAACCCTTTTCCGAACGCTCGGATATCGTTATAGAAAATCGTGGGCTGAACGCGCGAATCATGTTCACGGCCTATGACAGCCTCTTTCGTGGCGTACATGCAACATACACTGGAACAGTAGTCCCGATCGCATGTAAGGTCACGAGAGCCCACACACTGTATCCATGCAATCTTCTCAGGATGTTTGTTGTCCGAAGGTCTCAATACTGCGCCTTCAGTGGGCCCGGAAGCAGAGAGGAGCCGCTCGAATTCAATGGATGTGACCACATTGGCCATCCGACCGTACCCGTATTCGTCTTTTATTCGAGCGTCGAACGTGTCATAACCGGGCGCCAGTATGACCGCGCCGACGTCAACGATAACTTCCTCAGGTAGTTCGTCATGGCGGACCGCTTTTGGAGGGCAAACTCGCACGCATTCCAGGCACTCTGAGCAGATTCCGCAGCTCAGGCAACGTCCCGTCTCAGCCATGACCGCGGCTTCGTCAAAGCCGATATGTGTTTCTGCGAAATCTCTCTTTCGCAGTTCCGGCGCAATCGCCGCTTTGCGGCGTCTGGCCAAGGCGGGGATTCCGGCAAGGTCCCGTTCCGCTATCGGTCGGGAGACCTCCCGCCCCGCTTGAAGATCCTCGCCTCCGAGAAAGCGTCGTATGGATTCCGCGGCTTCTTTGCCGGCAGCGAGCGCTTCAATCACGGTGCGGTGACCTGTGCCCGCGTCACCACCCGCGAACACGCCCTCGAATGAAGTGGCAAACGTGACCGGGTCAACCTTAATGGTGTTGTGGGAAGTCATTTCCAATCCGGACAGTTTGTCCAACACATTCGGGTCGATCATTTGACCGACCGCGGCAATGACCAGATCGCCATCCACGAAGAACTCGGAGCCCTCCACAGGCACAGGTCGGCGCCGTCCCGTGCGATCAGGCGAACCCAGTTCCATCCTGAGGCACTGCAAGCCCTTAACCTTGTTCGTCTCGTCGGGCGCAACCTCGACAGGCGCGGTCAGGAACTCGATCTTGACGCCTTCTTCCAAGGCCGCTGCGACCTCTTCATCGTACGCAGGCATCTCCTCCCGAGAGCGCCTGTACAGTATGGTCACGCTCTCCGCGCCCAACCTCACAAGGGTTCGCGCCGCATCAACCGCCACATTGCCGCCACCGATAACCAGCGCCCTCTTGACCGGATGAGCCTTCCCATCCTGCGCTACGGTTTTGAGGAATTCGATCCCTTGCAAGACTCCTTGAGCCTCTTCGCCTCGAATACCCAATCGTGCGCCAACGGCGCATCCCACAGCCAGAAAGACGGCTTCGTACCCTTGATCTCGTAGATCTTTCAGGGAAAAGTCCTTGCCCAACGAAGACGAGCATCGAGTATCCACCCCGCATCGTAGGATGTAATCGATATCACGCTTCAGCACAGCCCGTGGTAAGCGATACTCAGGAATGCCGTAACGGAGCACGCCGCCAAGCTCGGCCTCTTTCTCAAAAATGGTGACGGCGTACCCTTGTAGAGCGAGATAATATGCGCAGCTCAGTCCTCCAGGACCTCCGCCCACCACTGCTACTTTGCGATTTTTCGGCTCGGGCCTTTCTGGCGGATCCTCGTCGATGGGCTGCTCGGAGAGAAACCACTTCACGTCATTGATCGCGACGGGCTCGTCCACTTGCCCGCGCAGGCACTTTTCTTCGCAAAAACGCACGCAAACTCGCCCGCACACGGACGGGAGCGCACAGTCCTTGCGTATAAGGTTGAGCGCTTCCTTGTGCTTTCCCTGGCGCGCCAGCGCGAGATATCCCTGCACGTGTACATGGCTGGGACATGCGGCTTTGCACGGGCTGACACCAGCCTTGTGGATCGCGGCTTTGTTCGGTATGGCTTGAGGATAGAGCTTGTAGATGGCCTTCCGGGGCCTGAGCTTCTCGTCAAACTCGTTGGGCGCCTCTACCGGACAGACCTCGAAGCAATCTCCGCACGCATTACATTTCTCTATGTCCACGTAACGGGGGTGTTTCAATATCCGCGCTTGGAAACGACCTGCTTCTCCTTCGACCGCGAGCACTTCGGAATTGGTCAAGATTTCGATGTTCGGGTGCTTGTCCACGTCCACCAGCCGCGGAGATATGGTGCACATGGAACAATCGTTTGTGGGGAAGGTTTTGTCGAGCTGAGCCATTCGGCCCCCAATGGCGCTCTTTTCTTCGACCAGGCACACTTTGTAGCCCGCGTTGCCCAGGTCGATAGCGGCCTGCATTCCTCCTATGCCGGCGCCGACCACCAGGACAGCGCCTATGTTCTCTTTGTGCTCGGCGTGTTCCTTCATCGAAGAGCATTCCCTGCGATCAAGCACGATGTATGATGGCTCTCATTAGCGCGGGTTTCTTGGCTCCGTCAAATCCCCCTGTGTCCCCCTTTAGAAAAGGGGGAGTCTAAGGAAATCCTCGGCAACTTCTTCAAAAGCTCCTATCATTCTCCCCTGACTCTAGGCGGCCAGGCCCTTGCTCTTCAGCATGGGTAAAGGATCCACAAGATGTTTTCGCCACCAGGTTCGTGTCTCGGGTAGCTGCATAGCAATCGCTACAAGCTCCGAAATGTACATGACCGGCATTTCGAAGGAGGTATTGGTTTCCCGCTCGATCTCGCGTTCGCGCATGTCCAGATTGGCCTGGCACATTGGGCAACAGGTCACCAGGACTTCGCCGCCGGCCTCTCGTGCAGCTTCAAACAGCTTGCCCGAAAGCCTCCGGACCACATCCGGCCGAGTCATGGCCAAACTTCCACCGCAGCAGTCGGTCTTGTAGCTCCAGTTGACCGGCTCAGCGCCTAACAGAGAAAGGAGCCGATCCATCTCCATCGGATCTTCAGGTCGAGGATGCCTTATGGCGCGAGGAGGACGAACCGTGAGACATCCGTAGTACGGAACAGCCTTCAAACCGGCCAGCGGAAGCTTGATACGCTGACCGATGATGTCCAGGATCTCCTTTTGCAGGAGCAAATCATTGACATGAACTACTTCCACCGCGGAAATGGCACGCGCGTCCGGGTGGTCTTCCGGGCGGCTGTTCAGATGGTCCTGGCAGAGTTTCAACCGATGGAAGCAGGCTGCGCACGGTGTGAGCAGAGGCAGCCTGCTCGCAGACGCGATCAGGAGGTTCCTTGCAGGCAGCTTCCGTGCAGCCTCTGGGTTCAGCACATGGGCGCTACTGGCGCCGCAACAGTTCCAATCTTCCAGCTCCAACAAATCTATGCCCAGCGCCTTGAAGACCGCAACCACACTGTCGTGAAAATCATGAGCAGTTCCATGCAGCGTGCAGCCTGGAAAGTAATTGACGTTCATGTCAGATCTCTATTACGGGTATCGATAAATAATCCTCAGGCGAGAAACGATCGAAGCGCGAGTTGTTCGAGCTTGCGCATGCGTCACGTGAAAGCCTCATCAAAGGGCGGACTTTGTCTCGCTCCTAGCAGGAGGCGGGCTCAACATATCGCGCACTTCCTTCCTACCCTTAATTCTCTCGGGAAGGAATCTCATGCGCCCTCTGAGTAACATTTCTTGTCCTAGTTTCATGTCTTCGAAAAAGGTCATGGTCTTGAGCTTATAGCGGGTAACCAATTCCAGCTCGTGGACTCGGCCGTGCGTGCGGATCGCGTTCAGAAAAGCCTCGTGGAAAGTTCGGACGTGGGGCAGGCTCACCGAGCCTTCTCGAATGGACATGCGACGCAGCGTGTCCATCACATGCGCGAGGTCGATATCGTTGGGGCATCGAGTAGAGCAGGTTATGCACGACGCGCAAACCCAGATGGTCTCCGATTGGAGAACTCTCGCTCGTTGACCCAACTGCATGAGGCGGATGAGCACAGTAGGAGCAATGTCCATCGCATAGGCCACCGGACAGCCATTCGCGCACTTCTGACAATGGAAACAGGCTGAAACCGGGACTTCGGAAAGGCGCTCGACCTCCGCAAGGAACGAGCCGTCGTCCGGCCGCAAAGGCATGGTCATACGCAAACGACCCTTATGACGTGGATTGCAGTCATGCTCTCATAGCTACCATAGTCTGCCCTACAGAGGCTGTCAAGTAAGGGACGGAGGCCGCGAGCGCGGCATACAGGCTCCACGCGGCTCATTGACGGAACGATGAGCGTGGGCTATTCTGATTCCTAGTTTTCATGAGCACAAGAAGGTACCAGCGATACCTTGTGCTTGACAGCCTGACAGGAACAGCGGTTCATGAATCGAAAAAAGCTGAATGAGCTGGACCCTTCATTCAAAGAACAGGTTGCACGACAACCCGGCGGCGAGGGCTTGCGGGTCTGCTTCGGGTGCAAGGCTTGCACCGCGGTCTGCCCGATAGAGCCGGTGGACAAGCGCTACGATCCCCGGAAGATCATCAGAATGGCGCTGCTTGGCATGAAAAGGGAAGTTCTGGAAGCTGATTTCATTTGGCTGTGCTCGTCCTGCTACGGCTGCCAAGAGGTTTGTCCGCAAAATGTGTGCTTCACTGAGGTGATGTTCGCCATTAAGAACCTCGCGGTGGCTGAAGGCTGTGTTCCGCCGGGCCTTGCTGCGCAAAAGACCCTCCTGAAGCAGCACGGGCGTCTATACGAAGTCACGGACTTTGAAAACGAGAAACGCGAAAAACTAGGCTTGCCGAAGATTGTAGAGCACCCGGAAGACTATGATGCGCTACTCTAAGCCGCGGCCGGCGCTGCTCCGAGAATCCTGCGAAAGGCTGTAATGAAGGCTCTTCTATACCTTGGCTGCACTGTTCCGGTCCGGAACCTAAACTACGAGCTTTCCGTGAGGCTTACGGCGCGGGCGCTGGGCATAGAGTTCCTCGATGAAGAAGCGTTCGGCTGCTGTGGTTTCCCTGCCAAATCCCTCGATTCGCGGGACAGCTTGCTCTTGGCTGCGCGCAATCTTGCCCTTGCTGAGAAGCGAGGTCTGGAAGTCTGCGCGTTGTGCAACTCCTGCGCCGCAGCCTTAGCGGAAGCCGCGCACCTACTGGACCACAACCCTGAGCTGAAAAAGGACGTGAACAAGAAACTCGAGATCATCGGCCTCCGATACGAAGGGCCGGTCCGGGTTCGTCATTACATGAGGCTCCTTTGGGAAGAAGTCGGCCTGGAGCGCATCAAGATCGCTGTTTCACGGCCGTTGGAAGGCGTGAAGCTGGCGCCTCATTACGGCTGTCACTATCTCAAGCCGTCCGAGCTGACCGCAGGATTCGATTCGCCGGATCTTCCCAGGACCATGGCCGAACTCATCGCGGTGACCGGCGCAGTCTCTGTCGATTATTCAACGCTCAAAGACTGTTGTGGCGGGGCTGTGCTGGGGTTTTCAGAGCCGGTCGCGAATGCGCTGGCTGCAAAGAAATTGGAAGAGCTTTCACGGATCGAAGCGCATGCCCTTGTTCTGGTCTGTCCGTTCTGTAATGTTATGTATGAGGGGCAACAAAAAAAGATCGCAAAAGCTATGGGGGTCGATATCAAAGTTCCGGTTGTTTACTACCCGCAGATTCTCGGGCTCGCACTGGGCCTGTCCCCGGATGAATTAGGCTTCAAGCTCAATCGCATCAAACCCGCCGAACTTTTGAAGATGGTCGAGGCATAAACCCGGCTTTACGGGTTGGGTCTTTCATACGCGACCTTCCCGTACTTATCCGCGAAGTACACGATGTGATTCACCACAGATCGGCTGCGTCGGTATTCTTCCGGGGTCTTCATGATGACGTCAAACGCGACGGGGTATTCGGCCAGAAAACGGCTCAGGACGGGAAAGCGTTCCTTAGCGGGCAGGTCGGTTTCGGCGACGATGAGCAAATCAAGATCGCTTTCTTCAGTCGTTTCACCCGTCGCGTAACTACCAAAGAGGATGATCTTTTCCGGACGAAACCGAACCTTGATTCGATCGATGATTTCCTGGAGCGTGCTGGAATCTATCACTAGCTTAGCTCCATTATGCCCGATGCTTCACCAGACCCAGGCTCTACTAAGAGCGCCCCTGGGATCCCGGAAACTGCGAAATTTGTTTGGTACGCCCGGCAGGATTCGAACCTGCGACCTACGGATTAGAAGTCCGTTGCTCTATCCAACTGAGCTACGGGCGCAGCCGGTGTGACATTGCGGGCCGACGACTGATAGCCGCGCTATAAGCCGCCTGCCTAGTGCTCATTGGTACACGCGGGCAGCGGATCTGTCAACCAATGTGTGCCCGGAAGCCGGTCCGACAGTCCCGCGCAAGCGCGGGATTGCGCGGAACTGTCCCTTCAAACATGTTGGAACATGTGACAGCGCTCATGACACTGATTGCTTAGCGGGCGAAGAGAATTCCTTCGCGCCGCGGTCCATAGATGCTGATCGGTCCGGGCGCAGATTGACTCTCCTCGGAGAGCCTGATATAGTGCATATTTGAGGTCTGCAATGATCATAAGAGGTTAGAGGGATCTCCTGCAACGCGGCGCAGCATTATGACCTCAAAGACGTCATGATCGGCATGGGGGCCACGCTTTGAGGTACCGAACGGATTCCGTGCTCACGGAAAGGCGCGATTTATGAAATCACGTGTGCTCCTCGGCGTCACCGGCGGTATTGCGGCGTACAAGACACCGTGGCTCGTACGCTTGCTGGTAGAGTCGGGCATGGACGTTCACGTGGTCATGACCCGGGCCGCGACGCAATTTGTCACGCCGCTCACTTTGGCGACGGTCAGTGGAAATCGTGTTGAGCACGATATGTGGGAAAAGCCGTTCGAGCCCCAAATCGAGCACATAACGCTCGCGGATCAGGCGGATGTCGCGGTGATTGCGCCCGCGACTGCGAACATCATCGGAAAAATAGCATCAGGCATAGCCGACGATCTGTTGACCACGATGTTCATGGCTGTGACATGCCCAGCGCTTATATGCCCTTCAATGAACGTGAACATGTTCCGCAATCCTGTGGTCCAAAGGAACCTAAACAGATTGAGAGAACTCGGATACCACGTGCTCGATCCCGCTTCAGGATACCTGGCGTGCGGATGGGTCGGCGAAGGAAGATTACCTGAGCCGGAATGCATTGTTGAGGAGATCCGCGGACTCTTGGCGCCCCGTGACCTGGAAGGCGAAAACGTGCTGGTCACTGCGGGTCCGACAGAAGAGCCCTTGGATCCGGTGCGGTTTCTGACCAACAGGTCTTCGGGAAAAATGGGTGTGGCGGTCGCGACGCGAGCCTTGGCACGAGGCGCGCATGTTACGCTGGTAGCCGGACCCATAAACATACCTGTTCCGCAGGGCTTGAAGCATGTTCCGGTGAGGACCGCGCAAGAGATGCATGATCGAGTCATGGAAGTCAGTAGCAGGATGAGCGTTATCATAAAGGCCGCGGCCGTTGCTGATTTCCGCCCTGCCGTGGAGAGCGCGGACAAGATCAAGAAGGAATTCGCGGAACCGCACATACCGCTGGCGCCAAACCCTGATATACTAAAGGCTCTGGGTGCAAGAAAGCGGCCGGATCAAATTCTTGTGGGGTTTGCCGCGGAAACCGGCGATGCGGTGGAAAACGGGCGCAAGAAGCTTGTTTCCAAGAACCTGGATTTGCTGGTAGTCAATGACGTGACGCGGCCCGGGGCTGGATTCGATTATGATACCAACATCGCGCGCTTTCTCCATCGATCGGGTCTTGAAGAAGAATTTGAGATCATGCCAAAAAGGAAGGTCGCGGACCTGATCTTGGATCGAGTGCGCGATCTGCGAAAAAACCTGAAGACAGGCGGCGAAAGATAGGGTCCAAGCGCGTGCGAGTCAAGCGGCTTTGCCGCGTTTAGAGTATTTGCCAAAAGCTTCGGCCTATTGAACGCCGTCACCCCGGCGAGAGCCGGGATCCAGTCCCGCGGGGAACGCGGGATTGACGAGACTGGATTCCTGCTTCCGCAGGAATGACGCAATCACGTTGCCTCGAATCGGACGAGATTTTGGTAACGGGTGCAGTCTGGTAAGGACAGGAGGCGTCTTTCGCCGCGTAAATGGACAAGATATCGGCAAAATGGTTACAGGAGGCCAAGGATTATCTGGAGTTCCAGGTGCGCCAGGGCCTCACGGAAGTGATAATTCCACCCTTTGTGGAACCGAGCGGTCCCTTGGGGCCGTTGGATGTTGTTCGTAATGATCTTGGTGAATGCGCCCGGTGCCCGTTGCACCGCACGCGAAAGAAGATCGTGTTCGGAGAAGGCGCTCCCGCCGCGAGACTGATGTTCGTCGGCGAAGGGCCCGGGGCAGACGAGGATCTTCAGGGCAAACCGTTCGTGGGCAGGGCCGGTCAGCTCCTCACCCGGATGATCGAAGCAATGGGCCTCACGCGGGAAGATGTGTACATAACCAACATCGTCAAGTGCCGGCCGCCCGGAAACAGAGATCCCGAAGCACTGGAAATCGAAACCTGTTTTCCATTTCTGGAGCGCCAGATAAAGGCCATATCCCCCGAGGTCATCGTGGCCTTGGGAAGGATTTCCGCGGGAACGCTTCTGGGCGCAAAGGCTCCCTTGTCGCGGCTGCGGGGAAGGTTTCACGACCGCGGCGGCATTCCGATCATGCCGACCTATCATCCGTCATTTCTGCTCCGTCAGGAGCGGGAACGACGATGGAAAGGCGAAGCATGGGCTGATCTCAAGCTGGTCATGGGCCTCTTGGGCCTTTCCGGCGCCAACTCCGGAGACACACCATGAATCAAAAGAGGATTCTCATATATATCTTTCTCATTGTCGCGGGACTTGGGTGGTCGCTACTCGACGGTCCCGCACTCTTGTACGGCGAGCAAGATACTGCGAGCAAGCCTCTGGTCTATCTGCTGGACGTGGATGGTTCCATAAATCCGGCCCTTGCCGATTACATCATGAAGGGAATCGAAAAGGCTGAAACCGACAAGGCCGCTGCCCTAGTTATCCGCATGGATACTCCGGGCGGGGTCCTCACCACCACCAAGACCATAATCAAGAGCATGATCAACTCCACCGTTCCGGTTGTGGTGTACGTGGGCCCCACCGGCTCATCAGCCGCATCCGCAGGTGCGATGATAACAGTCTGTGCCGATGTCGCGGCCATGGCCCCCGGGACGAACATAGGAGCAGCTCATCCCGTGGGTGGAGGCGGCGAGGAAATAAGCAAGACGATGTCCGAGAAGGTCATCAATGACATTACGGCGTATATACGGGGCATAGTCACCGAAAAAGGCCGCAACGCGGAGTGGGCGGAAAAGACGATCCGGGAGAGTGTCTCAGCGACGGCAAGAGAAGCGCTGGACCTGAAGGCGATAGATCTGATAGCAGATTCCGTGCCGGAGCTGCTCGAAAAGATTGACGGCCGCGTGATCAAAAAGAAAATCGGGGACGTTACCCTTAAGACCAAGAATGCTCAGGTTGAGAGGATCAAGCCTGGCTTCCGGTTTCGGATCTTGGACGCGGTTGCCAATCCAAACGTCGCATACATACTCATGATGCTGGGGACCCTTGGCCTCATCATGGAGATGTATCATCCCGGCATGATCTTTCCCGGAGTGGTCGGCGCGATCTGTTTGCTGCTGGCCCTCTTCGCGCTCCAGGTGCTGCCTGTGAACTACGTGGGCTTTATGCTCATTGTTCTCTCCATTGTCTTGTTTATTCTGGAATTAAAAGTTACCTCATTCGGTTTGTTAGCCATTGGGGCCATTATCAGTCTCACGCTGGGGTCAATCATGCTCTTTGAAGGCGGTGAGACTGCGATGCGAGTCTCGTGGTCAGTGATTGTTCCCACAGTTGCGATAATTTCGAGCTTTTTCATCTTCGCTCTGGGTCTGGTTGTTAGGGCCTGGAGGAAGAAGCCGCGAACCGGCGAACAGGGCCTGATGGGAGAAGTGGGCGTGGCTATCACTGACATTCACGATACGGGCAAGATTGCAGTCCACGGAGAATATTGGAATGCTCGGTCCGCGAGCCTTGTTCCCAAAGGGGAACGGGTGCGGGTTATTAGGGTTGACAAACTCTCCGTATTCGTGATCAGGGAATAGCAATTAGGCTCTGTGTTGGAACCGATACGAAAACGCATCCGCATAATTCCTCACATCCGGAGTGAGGCCGAACCATTGATGTGAACGAGGGCTTGGTCCATAATAGAGACCGAGCAAAGCTCATGAACCGCGTGCCAAGCGGCCTGCCCGGGACGCATATCTAAGGAGGGGCGTATGTTAACCACTGTGGCTGTTGTCGTTTTTCTCGTCGTCATTTTCCTGTTCATGGCCATCAAGGTGCTCAACGAGTATGAGCGCGGGGTCATATTCCGTCTGGGCCGGGTGATAGACCATAAGGGTCCCGGTCTGATACTTCTCATCCCCGTCATCGATCGCATGGTGCGGGTGAGCCTGCGAACCGTGGCCATGGACGTGCCCCCGCAAGACGTAATCACGCGAGACAACGTTTCCGTGAAGGTCAATGCGGTCATCTACTTCCGGGTTATGGACCCTACAAAGGCCGTGATCGAAGTGGAGAACTACCTCTACGCCACGTCCCAGCTCGCTCAAACTACCCTCAGAAGCGTGTGCGGCCAGTCGGAACTGGATGAGCTCCTGGCGGAACGCGAGAAAATAAACGTGGAATTGCAGGAAATTCTCGATCGCCATACCGATCCTTGGGGTGTCAAGGTGAGCGCGGTCGAGGTGAAGCACATCGACTTGCCCTCTGAAATGCAACGAGCCATTGCTCGCCAGGCTGAAGCGGAACGAGAGCGCCGCGCCAAGATCATCGCGGCGGAAGGCGAGTATCAGGCTGCTTCACGGCTGAAAGAAGCTGCCGTGATTATTGCTGAGGAGCCCACAGCGCTCCAGTTGCGGTTCCTCCAGACCCTCGTTGAGGTGGCTGCCGAGAAGAACTCCACCACCATATTCCCGGTTCCTATCGATCTCTTGGAACCCTTCGTGAAACATCGCCTGAAGGCGAAACAAGAGTGAACAAAGGGCCTCTGAGAGTGATCGTGTGCGGGTCGGTTTAGGATTCCGGAACGGCCGCCTCTCGTGGGAGGGAAGATAGCATGCCCGGCATTCTGATTCGCTGGCTGGTGACTACGCTTGCTATCCTGATGATCCCCCATCTTATCTCCGGCGTGCGCGTGGAGGGGATTGGCAGCGCGCTCGCGGCCGCGGCCATACTGGGCATACTCAACGCCCTGATTCGACCCATACTGATCGTCCTGACACTGCCCCTCACCATCGTAACGCTCGGTCTGTTCATACTGGTCATCAACGCCCTGTTGTTCCAGTTTGCAGGATGGGTGGTTTCAGGCTTGCACATA
>Ga0194113_10000719_pt1 | contig 44239 bp, 40 predicted proteins | sample TA2MahC200mmetaG_FD_146193 | JGI IMG/M metagenome (GOLD analysis project Ga0194113, IMG submission 146193) | Freshwater microbial communities from Lake Tanganyika, Tanzania - TA2015017 Mahale Deep Cast 200m | ecosystem: Environmental > Aquatic > Freshwater > Lake | place: Tanzania: Lake... | reverse complement strand
CTTTTTCCTTAATAAACTTCTCTATCTCCCCTTTCGGCGTATGATAAGGAACAGAGAGAACGACCCCCCCGTCTTCTTTAATTCGGAGAGAGAGCGTTTTTCTCCTCTTCCTGCTTCTGATCAAATGAACGTTAAGACGATGATCCATGGGCCATGTAATTCATATAATTTTTATTCACCAGCTTATGGAATATTTCCATATCTTTCAGGAATCGATTCATAAATTCAAGCGCCGAGAGGACAGTTTCCGGCTCACCGATCACTGCGTCGCTGCCAAAAAGGACCCGATCCTGATACTGATGGATAAAACTCTTATAGGCGGCCGGCTCTTTTTCCATAAAGGATATTAAAGAGGACATATCCGTGTAGCAATTTGAATACTTATCTAACAGCAAGGACATGACCCTTCTGGAAAATCCGAAATGGGGGATATTAAAGTTTGTCCCGGGGTAACTTCTGAGCATTTCGTCAACAAAATCTCCATATCTTCTCAAGTCGACATGCATCAAAATGGGCATCCCATGAGAGGATGCCTGTTCGATGATGATGGATGTAATCTTCTCCGACTGCTTGCATGTTCGTCCAAACGTCTTCTCCATGCCGCCGACGCGCAAGGTAGTATCTTCTTCCGGAACGTAAAGCAATTTAAGGCCTATGAACCCCCTCTTCCTGTACATTTTAATTTTTTCTTCAATATGATTCTCCAAAAAGCGGGCGTCTAAAAAGGGAACCATCTTTAGCTGAGGAGATAAGTTGAAAACCGCAAACGGGTCTTTCTGATTTTTAAGAGCCTCCCGGGTGACATGGGAATGATAGGCTCCGGGTATCATCTTCAGATAAGCATCTATTTCGGCGGGGAATTCGCTTATCACCAGGATATTGATGCCTGCAAGGCCGGCCTTTTCCAAAAGACCGATTTTTTGCCGGAGCTCGTCTAATGAACAGTCATAAAAAAAATGAATATGAGCGTCATAATATTCCATGTTCAAAAGTCTCCATTAGGATAAGGAAGGACTCTATATTATCATCCCTTCTTCAATATCTCTAAAACCCGATCCCGGTAGTCCTGGCTATTTTCATCGGCAGGTATCACCTCGATCTCTGAGGGAGACGATGCCCCCAAGCCAAGCTCCACTGCCCTTGCAATCTGCTCCTGATCAAAGATCTTCGGTTTCATAATGCTCTCGTTGCTTCCGAGAAATTTTAAAATGGCAACTCCAACGGCATCCATGGCCACCCGATCGGTTGAGGCAAGGAAGACCTCCCCTTTCGCACGCTTCCCAGTCATGGGACCCCCATCCACAAAGGCATCGATTCCGTCAAGGATGACAAGGGCAGGTTTAAAAGGTTCGTTGATCTCTGCAATCATCTTTCGTTGATGGGGAGAACTGTGAAGCTCCCGCATATACTCATATCCATGACGGGAAGTAGGAACAACACCCACATGGAGCTTTAACGATAAGGTGAAGATTCCTCCAAACTGATGGGTCTTCAGGCAGCAGGTGGAGATGAGGCACTCTGCATCGACAATGGGCCGTGCAATCCTAAACCCATTCGGCCAGTGGCTCTTCTTGGGTTTGAATAACACCCAATCCTTCTCCTCAAGATTATCAAAATCAATGACCTTTACATTCAATTTATCAAGAATGGGCAAAATCCCTTTTTTCTCCATCACCTCACGGGTAGGTGGATAGCTTCTCTCTCCGAGGCTGATCGACCTTGCCCCCATCTCCCAGATCTCTTCGACCAAGGAAACTAATGTGTCGTTATGCGTGGAGCCTGGCGTGATATCTGCCGTGTTGAAATTGGGCTTGATCAGGACATTCTTTCCTTTGACAGGATTGACATTAAGGGTTTTCAAAGATTCCCTTACCCCTTTCCTACGATCATCCGTCTTCACCAACGCCACACGGCTCTTTGTGTTGGACATAGCCATCCCTCCATCAATCCCCAAAAATAATGCTCCTCCAGCTACGCAGGTATATCTCAAAAAATCTCTACGATTAATTTGGTTCATCCCTGTATTTTATTCCGTCCCTTGTGTATCTCCCTGCCTTTCGAAGTCTGTAAAAATCTAAACCACTTTCTGATGCCCGGTAGGACACGACGGATATCTTCGAGCTTCTCTCTTGTCGCTCTCTCACCTTCGTTAATCAAATTAATGGCCTGAGAGAAGTCAGACCAATGTAGATCACCAACCTCTGGAAGGATCACCACATCCGCCTGAGCCAATTCGTAATCTTTCAGCCTCTCCCCCATAATCTCGCTAACTCTATAATAGACGTCCACAACGTTCCGCAATTCCTCTGAGCTCATACAGCGGTCTACGGCCACGGAAATGACAACATCTGCCCCTTCCTGTCTCGCCACAGAACTGGGGACGAGGCAGGTGATGCCACCATCGGATAGAAGCTTTTCTCCCTCCTTAAGCGGCGCAATGGCTCCTGGAACAGCACAACTTGCCAACACGGCCTGCCGAAGAGATCCTCGAGAAAAAGTGATCTGCTGGCCACTCACCAGGTCGGTGGCCACGGCCCGAAAGGGAATCCGAGTCTGTTCGATCTGAATGTCTGGAATAAAATAATCGATGGTGGTCTGGAAATCCTCATTTGAAAGAATCCCTGGTTTGAACATGGCCTGGATCAGATAGAAGTAATTTCTCAAGTGGGCCTGAATCTTCTGGGCCAAACCTATCTCTCCCTTTGAATGAGCCGTCCCAAAAGCCTTCATTGCCGAAGATCGAAAATCCGAACTCTTCAGATAGGACTCTACCCTTTCTTGTAATTCATCCGGACTGGTCCCACTCGCATAGGCCCCGCCGACCAGTGCCCCGATGCTGGTACCCACGATGAGATGGACGGGAATCTTCTCCCTCTCAAGTGCCTTTAACACGCCGATATGGGCAAGCCCTCGTGCGCCCCCGCCTCCTAGGGCAAGGCCAATGCGTTTCTTCCTCCAAAACATGACAGCAGTTTCCTCCAACGTCCGCCAAAACTATTTTACCTTTTATCACTCGGCAACATCAAGGGTAGGTTTTTTAAGGTTCTGAGAGAATAATGATTAGGAGAGAAAGGAAGCTAATCGGATATCAGATGTTTGTATCCCGCACCACTCATACTATCTTTTTCGGCTTCTTGCCCACTGGATTGCCTCATCCACCTCTTTTTCAGTCAGGCCGACCTTCTTGATTTTTTCTCTTACACTATCAAGGGATGATTGAGCAGGGGTTATCTTCACCGGCATTAAACGGATCGTATTATCCCTTACGCTGACATCAAAATACTCGGCATCCGGGAAGGCCTTCACAATCTCCTTTGGCAAGGTGATTTGGCTCTTGGGTGTCATCTTGGCAAGCATTATTCCTTACTTCCTTTTTGTGAGGATACCTTACTATCCGTTATTTCTCAACCCATTCTTTGGACCTGCCATCGATTTGTAACCCCTCCCCCAATTCCCAAATTGTTTTAGAACCTATGTCCTTTTTCTTTATGATATTTGTGTATGCCACTGCGCTTTCAAACTTCTCCTATAAATGCGATCGCATTTATAGGAGAAGTTGGGGGAAAAGGAATGCCTAATAAGTTGACTGAAAAATTCAGTCAAATGGGTCAAAAAGAAAGGAATAGTCTGGATTAGAATATCAGTGTTTGACTCAAAAATTGAGTCAAACGTTAAGGTCTTTCTTTGAGCTTTTTAATAGTTCGCCCGTTTTCTTTTCCTCCAAACTTACCCACCATGAACATTCAACAAGCAGATTCAGTACCGACTCATCTTTTCGAGCCATAAAATTATATAACCGAATTACCGCTGCCTGACCCCAGATCCTACGAATGCGAGCTCGATCTTGGTGAATTGATCTTGCATTTATTTTCTCTCCGCTGGAGAAATCTCTTGTACTTTTCTTCTCTCTCTAGCCGTCTTTTCTCCTGAAGGTAAAACTGTTCCTTTTTAAGTTTGAGCTTCTCCCGTCGGAGTTGGACTTCGAACTTAAACTGATTCTCTTTCTGCTTTCCTCTATCTTCCATGAGCTTTTTCCAGGATTCAAACCGATCCTTCTTAAATCTAAGCCATTCTCCTCGCAACCTGAGTCTTTCTGCTTTGAGTTCGATATCTCTTCTTCTTAGCTCAATATTTTCATTCTTTTTATTGAAGTACTCACCTATCAGAAAATCTACTATTTTTTTATAAAGACCATCATGCCCATTGTCTTCATCTTCAATGTCCTCTTTTCCAGGGCTTTCCAGTATTGATTCAAAGGTGAATTTTTCGTCCCTACCCTTTCCAATAGGTTTGTACAAGCTCTCCTCTCTGTATTTTCTGTTTAAGTATTGGTTTATCTCCTTGCTTCTAATCTTTTTAATAATGGGCGTTACCTCTTCTAGTGTCTGGGGCTTGGATTCAAGGATCTTTACCCAGGCCTCTTGAAAACTATCTTCGTACCGTCCCAAAAAAGGGGCCAGGTAATTATTGATTTCGGCCTCATTCAAATTCATACCAGTTCCCTTTCCGAATCAACCTGAGAGGTGGAAAGAAAAATTAACATAGCAGTCCAGAAGTATTTGTTAACTAAAATTTGACAACCGTCCCTAATGATACTAATACCTGAAAAAAGCGTGAAAACGGTATTTTCTTTATAGCCAAAGACACAAATTAGCCTTTAAATGCTAATGAAAACACTATATAATCTTGATAAAACTTCTCCGGCAGAACCTTCCCTAAAAGGGAACATTGTGCCCGATGCCAAAAGGTCTGAGAATTTTACATATCTCCCTTGGAGAGCGCAATCTGACTCACTTTGGGGGCATCTTCCTTATTCATCAGTTTTGCAAAAAACTGAGATTAAAATGGTATTTGCAAAAACAGGTTCCTTTCCCTCAGCGGTCCAGTTATTATCATCCCGTCGAGCTGGTCCTGGCCATCCTTTATGCTTTGATTGCTGGAATCCACCGTCTAAACAAAACGAAAATCCTTCAGGGCAATGGTGCGTTTCAACAAATTATTGGGCTAAAAAAGTTTCCCTATGCCAGCAGTTTAAGGCGATTTCTCAAACGAGTCAATCCCCATGTCGTTCAAGATATCAGCAAAGTTCACGACCAGTTAAGGCTGAAGATGTTCTATCTACCCAAGCCCCGTACCAGCCTTCTGTTCGATTTGGATTCCTCCGTTCTCACTCTTTTCGGCAAACTCATCGAGGGTGCCGAAGTCGGCTACAATCCTCACAAAAGAGGGGCTCGTTCTTACCATCCGCTGCTGTGTTTCGAATATCATTCCAGAGACTTTTGGCATGATCTGTTAAGACCTGGAAACGTTTATACCTCCTCGGGTGCACCAGAATTCTTCAAAGAATGTCTCCGAAAGGTTCCTCCTGGTATCTATCGGATTCGAGTACGAGCCGATTCCGGTTTTTTCGATCACAAATTTATCGAGCCCCTGGACCAAGATGGCATTGGCTATGCCATCGTAGCCAAGATGACAAACCCGATCAAAAACAAAATAGGGAATCTTCGTTATCACCGGTTCAAGAAAAACTGGGGAGCAGCCGAGTTTTTCTACAAACCTTTCCGGTGGAAGGAACCCCATCGTTTTGTAGTCATCCGCCGCCCCCTCCCCGAGAAAGACTCCGAACAACTGACGCTTTTCAATTTGAAGCGTTACAGCTATCAGGTCTTTGTCACCAATCTCCCTCTCAGAGCCGAAGAGATTTGGTATTTTTATCGACCCAGGGCAGCCATCGAAGTCACTATCAGGGAGCTCAAAGAAAGTTATGCTTTGGCCAAGATTCCGACCAACAGTTTCCAGGCCAATCAGTTCTATTTCCATCTCTTGCTGTTCGCCTACAATCTCGTCAATTGGTTCAAGAGACTCTGCCTGCCTCCAAGATTTCAGAATGCAACCTTGGAGACCATTCGGACAGAATTTTTAGTCCTCCCTGCAAGATTGGTCAAATCGCAACACCGAAACGTTCTCAAATTACCCAGCGAGTATATCTCCAAACAGACCCTGGATCATATCGTCCAGAAGATCAGAGAGATGAAACCATTGTAAATTTTCACCAATTTGTAAATTTTTCCAGACATGAGTGCTCAGAATCTCCAGTGTTTTAAAGGTTTTTTAATCTGAAACGTAACTTTTCACGCTTTTTTCAGGTAATAAAGCTATCAGGCAACAATATGAATTTATGTCTTGCGGTCAAATTGAACCGGAGGGAATAACAAATCCGGTAGCACATAAACTCAGTGAATGAATAAATTCATTAAATGTTAAGTGACAACGTTCAGGACATCGTTCACAGAAATAATGGTCACGACATCGTTCAGTAGGCACTCTGAAACTATTTGGTTAATGTGATGCCGTGACCTGTATCATATCGTTACCGCATTGGGTACTTGTATTCTTCGACCTGGATCGTATCCAGAAAAAGTTTTAGCTTTTGTTCTTTGACATCGATAATAGCCACAACGTATTCGTACTGGGTTTCCGGTGGAGCGGGAAACATTTCACCGAAGATATTTAGTCGGCAGTCGCTTCGGATGAATCTCACAAGATGATAGCATCCTTCCTCTGGCTTATCCAAGGGATGTTTTGGGGCATGGCTTTTACTCGGAAAGATCAATTTTTTCTCCATGTCAGCCAATGCCTTGAGAGGCGTCTTCCCTTTGATCTTGCTGTAGCGATAGGTGCTGTTATGCCGGTGCTCGAAGGCCAGCGATTCTTGCTGAAGCTGCGACATGGAGGACATGGCGACTTTGTCGAGAAACCTCTGCTGGTAATGGTCATTGAACTTCTCGACGACTCCGTTTCGCCATGGCTCAGCAAGCGGAATGAACCAGAGATGGACTCCATAATTCAGGCAGAGACGAATCAGGGGTCCCATGCCTCGTGGATGGGTTGGGCTTCCGTAAAAGGCCAGTTCGTTGTCCACCTGAAGGTTTTCCGGGATGCCCAAACGCAGCCAGAGCGCAAAAACAGCGTCCAAAACGCTTTGGGCTGCTTTGGAGGGCATGGGTTCTATTCCGCACCGGTTGATCGCGGTATCGATGGCATTCAGGCTGTAGAACCGGATCGGACCGGTAAGATAACGCGGACCAACCAAGTCCACCTGATGGGTTTGGTTGGGCAAAAGCGCCGGGAGTTCGGGATATTTCTTGCCCTTCGGGATGTATCTTCCGGTCCGACGATGGGTTAATTGGCGGCGGCGTAAGATACGGCCAATGGTACTGAGGGAGGGAACCGGTTGAACTTCCATATCGATCAGCTCCCATTGGATGACCTGATTGCCGCAGAAGCGTCCCTTGTTGTACAGGTTCAGCCGAACCATCTCCACGATCTTTTCGATCTCTGCAGGGGTGCGGTATGGGCTGGAAAGAGGACGCCGAGATTGATCTTCAAACCATGTGAGATCATCCGGGGTGTGCCGTGCTACCCACTTGTACAGCCATCGGGTCGTTTTACCCAGTGAGGCACAGATTCTCTCTGGGTTTTCTCCGGCGAGATACCTTTGCACTGCTGATGCCCGTTGTTTCAAAATCTTCTTTTTCATGAACACCTCCTTAAGTAAAAATTGGGTGTTCATGATATAACGGGCTGTGGCTATTCAATTGTCAAAGAACGTTTGTGAACGATGTCCTGAATGCTAATTTAGTGAACGATGTCCTGAACGTTGTCAGTTAAGGGTTAATACCCCACCTGCCGTATTGAATAATTGAGGGGTAAAGAATAATTCGTTTTATTCTCTCAAGCTAGCCTCTTGGGGTCAGGAATTCTTCGTCTCGTTTTAGATGATCCTTAATGTCCACATCGATAGATGCCACACATCTTCCGATAAGAACCTTCAGTTCACCAGGCTTAGCCATTTCCTCCATCTTTTGAAAAGTTCCTTTTAGTTCTTCTAAGGCTGGAGGAGCCTCACCGGGCTTACCTTCCCATCCTCCCTTCGGCAGGGTCTTGGCGAAAAGCATTCTTTCAACATCCTTTGAGGCACCGGTTTCCATAGCTTTTTCTGAAACCTTTACGAGCAAGGAGCTGGTATTTTCATTGATAGGCAAATACTCAGATGCGGTCATTGCTTTTTGTACATGCCCCTCCAGGATTTGTTTATCTATGTATTCCTCAAGGAATGTTTTCTGGGAGTCTTTGTCCGAAAGGCCCAATATCGGCTCCATTAAGTATTCTAAGTAAAACTTTCTATAAAGCATATCCTCCTTATGCCAATCAATCACCCTTTCCATCAGCTTCTCAAAATCGGCATAAGATTTGATCTGACCAGAAATGGATTTCAACCCGTCAAAAGGCACGGCATCCAATTTTTTCCTTCTCTTACTCTTTTTTCGGGCCTCCATTGATTTTTGAAGCCGGTATTCAACAAAATTGATTGCCGAATCAATCCCGCTGAATGAAAATCTTAATAACTCATCAGCATCCCAATCAAGTTCAGGAACGTCCTTTAACTTTCTCAGCAACTCATCCCTCAGGTGATCAAGCAATTTATTATCGATTTCTTCTGGGTGCTCCTGAATCCTATGTATGATGAATGACAAATTATCCGTCATCCTGGGATTCAGCTCTTCTTCCATTGAAACACACTTGTTCAGTATTTCTAGCATGAGTGTAGGAATCTTTTTTAATACATGATCGAGATGGATAACCAATAATAACCGATGCTCTTTGTCCCCCTTTTCCGCTATCTGCATCAACCAATTTCTTAGGTCTTTTTCATCAACTTCCTGCCTACCAAGCATAGTCAGGAATGTATCGACCTTTGATATAGGCGCACTCGGCAGATGTGGCAAAACCTCTTCTGCAAGCTTCTTTATAAATCCCGTGTCCATTTCGCTCAAAGCCAGGTCAATCTCGTTCCTGAACCTCTCAGGAACCTTCTCCCACAACTCTTTATTACCTCTGATTGAAGCAAACTTTTCTTGCTCAAGGCGAACCCAGCACCTGACTATTTGCGGCCGAGGCCATCGGTCATAACCTGATATCCTCTCATGCAACTCCATTAAGAAACCGACTGCCTTTTCTTGCGAGTCATACTTCTGTATAAGCATCTCTACTTCCGGCTTAAAATACTCAGGCTTAGAATGATCGTCATTATGCATAATATTATGTACGAGCCAACCCCACCTATCTGTATCTGGAACTTGCTTCTCGATGGCTTCAAAGTCTATAATTACGTAATCTGGTGACGCGAAATATCTGAAGACAATGTATTCTACGCTTCTTGGGAAATTTCTTAAGTAATCTGCAGCCTTTTCGGCTCCCGGAATTTCAAGGCCCCACCACCTTATAAATAAATTCTCTATTTTGTTGAGGAGCTGAAAGTCCGCTTCAGGGTTAATACGCTTCGCAATTTCCTCTAGTGCCACCGCTGTATCTTTAGCTATCCTGTCAGAAAGAGGCATACCCCGTCTAGGTCCTACGCCTCCTCTTGTGCTGCCAATTCCCTCCGCAACTTTTAGGGCGGCCAACTGTACATCTGATGAGGGATACCTAAGCATCTCGATTAGAAGATGCATTGCTCGATCTCTTATTTCGGTAATTTCTTTGGTTGGTCTTAAAATCTTATCGCCAAACTCTATCCCTCCAATAGTAGACTTGGTATAAGCATGGGAACCGGCTAAAATTTCGGTCAGGCCAGCTGAGATAAGCTCAATCCTGTATTGATTGGGATTTTTCAGCCATTCCACAAAAACCGCAAGCGTATTTAATATTTCTTTTGGGCTGTTGTGCAACGGCGACAGAGAATGTCGCACCAAAGTCAATGGCTTATAATTGTCGTAAAATCCTTCGATCTCCCTTGCATGTATTTCTTCTAAAAGCGGAAGTATCTCCTTTCTCAGGTCTGGTATTTTAAAAAGAGTGATAATAACTGGGCCAAAATCATCTGTCGTGAGGTTCATTCCGCTCTCTAGAGATTTTAGGTATTTATCTTGTGAGACAGGAGCCTCTGAATGTAAATATGAATACATTAAATTGAAACAGCTTTTAGGGGCCAGGCGGGCAACCGTTTCTGAAAGCTTTAGCCTTTCATCCCTTATGAATCTTGGGGTTTTTGTCGCTTCTTTGGTCCATGTATCAACAATCTCCGAGAAGATTTTCTCTAAAGCTGGCACATTCCCATACTTCGCAGCACCTTCCAGGTTTACAAAGAGCTTTTCTGCGCAGAGAGTAAGCCAATCTTTTACAAGTCTATTCAGCTCCTCATGACGGGCTTTTTCCAATTCATAGGCAAGATATACGTCGCCTCTCATATCTGGACTAAATCTTATTGAATTTCCTACTGTCCTAAGAACACCAGCTTCAACCAAGGCGTCTATCTTTCCTCTTATTACTTCAATCTTCCTGCCAAATTTCTCAGCCAATTTCCCTAACAAGATCTCATCTCTCATTGAAAGCGGGGCAATGCAAGCCAGGTTAGTAATAAACTCCTTAATCTCAGAGCTTGTGAATACATCCTTTAGACATCGGTCTGCTTCAAAATCTACATCATTGACAAACTTTTCCTTAACTTTCTTAAAATCCATTGAGGGGGCTTTTCTTTTCTGCCTCCCTATCCACACCATGAGGTAAGGGTTTGGATACAAGGCTGCCAGAATCTCTTCATCCTCTACCGTTCCCTGTTCAGCAGCTATCCGTAATAATTGCACCAAATCATTTCTTGACCAGTCTGATATGCTAATCTCCCCATAAATTGCTTCGCACCTCAATTGCCGTAATATTTCATGGATAGGCCGGAGCCCTGACGTTCTCAGGGTCAAAACTAGCTTGACAGCGCTGGCTTCATGCCTTGCAAAAGCTATTAATGATCTAGCCTCGTCCAAGAACCTGTCAGCATCATCAAATATTAGAAGGTAATTTCTTCCCTTGATTATCTCATCTTGTATAGCGTCTTCAACTGAACGGTGTCCCTGCCTGGTCATCCATGATTGCCTATTAGGGTCAATCTTATGCGCCTCTTGAGAAATGTCCCGGAGCAAATGAGATTTTCCGTAGCCACCTGGAGAGTGGATTAACAAGATGCTGCTTTCCGACAGCAAGAATCCTTTCACTTGGCCTGCATATTCCTTGAATTTTTCAATTTTGGAAGCTGGAAGAAGATCCTTTTCAATCTGGTCAAAATACAGATTCGAGGGAACAAATTTGGGGTGCTGGGGCAACTCAAAAAACAATGACTTCAAAAAGGGCTGCTGCTCTACCCTTAGAGTTAGCCTTTCCCTATGCCAAACTTTTAATGTAGCGACCTCTCCCTTGTTTAAGCCCTCTAAATCTCTGACCTGTTCAACTTTGAGTTCTGCGTTTGTCGCAATCCTCAGGTGCTGAACCTTATTCTTATTCGCATTTTTGAGCTCTTTCTTTATTTCTGTCCTTTGCCAAGAGTGGGCCTCCTTGAATGACTTTTTTGTCCACTTCGATTGGATCGACCAGATGCCTGTCTGGTTTTCTTGCGCGTAGCGACCTTCATAAAAACCGTCCCAAGCTCCATCTGCACCGATGTATGGGCTGCTCGGAATGAAACCTGGGGAGTTGCATTCCAGTGCGAATAGATGATTGACGAGCTTTTGAAAGATTTTTTCATTGTCTATTTTCTCCTCCCAGTTCAGCATCCCAGTTACCTCAGTTTATTGAAAATACCTTTTGTAACGCTTTACCTCTGATTCCAGTTCGTAGTTTGGTGTCAGATATTTGTAACGAAGTATTTCCACCTCCATTAATTCTCCCCACCCTCCCTCAATTCTTTGTCCTATTTGACTGAGTCATGATAGGCTAACCCTATTTACATTTAGATTTTTATCATGGATAAAATTCCAACTCATCAACGACCTTATATTTATCAACAAGCCAATGTTGGATGCATCTCTGATATCTCCGATCATCTCGATATTCCATTCTATCACTCTTTCTGAAGGAATGAGCTTGTTCACCAAATCAAAGATCTGGTTGTCCACAAAATCCTGGCGTTTTATTTGTTCGTCGCCAAACCCTTGCATCATGACCCCTTTCGTATGACCTGCCCTGCCCTGTTAGTGATCACCTTCTATCTTCCTCTGTAATTGATCCAGGCCCTGAAAAAAGGATTCACAAACCTGTATTCGTTATTCCTCTCGAATAAAATATTGAGGGTAATCATCCGTTTAATCGCCCTGCGAACAGAGGATGGATTATTTACTCCAGCAGATTTCATGAATGAGACGGAAAAAACCCTGTTTCCACCTTCTCTTGCGATTGTCAGAAGGCATCTGATCTGGAAGTCTGTTAGGAGACCCCTGTCGTTTTCATAAGATTTTTGTTCCCTGGCGAAAATTAACTCAAGGGCATCTTTCAGTCTATCTGTACCTATAACGCTATTACTTGAAGTTACTGTCCATAAAGCCTCGCATAATTGCTGAATATCTCCCGGGATGTCATGCGCAATTTCAAAAACTTTTTTCAATACATCATCATTAATCCTCCGTTTTCCTGTCAAGAATTTCTTTTTTAAAAAGTCCGAAAACTCGGTATAGGGTAAGGAATCCACCGTTATGGGAATAGCGGACTTAAAGAAAGGCGAATCAGGATGGGTAAATATTTCATCCATTTTATTTCGAATGCTTCCTGTAAACACATAGGGAATATCTTTCTGAAACTGAATCTTGCTCCTCATCAGTGAAAGGGCCTCCCGGGCATCAACGAGTTGCAGGATATCCTGGAATTCATCGAGAACCACGACGATTCGGTTTTTCTTATGAAGAGATTCAATGAGCGATAACACTTCCGGGAGTGAATTCGCTTTCAACTCAACGGAGGCATCAAAAGTGATGGTCGGCATCAAGGTGATGGGGTCCAGCGAAATGGAAGGTCTCAGATAAGATAGTGTTTTGATGATTTTGTCAAAAAGCCCTGCTTTTTGTTCCAAAACAACAATGGCCCGAAGTATTCTCTTGCATAGCGCATCAATGGATTTTATGCCCAGCAGATCCACATACAGATACTGGATTCCCTTACATCTCTGGACCGCTTCATAGATGGTAGAAGACTTTCCAATTCGTCTTTCACCCTTAATCGCAATATTTTGTGACGACTTGATATATCCGATGATTTGCTTTAATAGGGGTTCCCTACCACAAAAATCCTTGCCCGAGACGATTTTCCCGTATTTAAAAGGGTTCATAAATCTCCTTCTCTAAGATGTCGCTGTTTTGTATTATACATAAGTGCATTATACACATTAGTATAATATTGTCAAGAAGCAAAGAAAGATATGGGGAGGCGCTTGCCGCCCAACAAAATCCTGGCGCTTTATTTGGTCTTCGGTAAAGTTCTTCATATTTGCTCCCTATCGTATTACCTACTTTTTTTACTCTTTGACTTCATAAACCCAACCAAAAATTCTGAGACAGTCTGTATAACAACACCACCGGTAAGGCTCGGATTATTCATAAAAGGGCCGAAGTCCTTGATATCTCCTGTGAGCAGATGAGACGCCTTACAATGGATGGCGGCTTCAAGAATAGGGCGGTCCTTTTCTGGAAGAATGACTGGACAGTTTCTACCTGATCTGGAAGGGACTTTTATAACCGTCGCCATTAATGCTTCGAATCTTTTCAAATAGTCTGGAAATTTGATTGAAATGTTACGACGGGCTTCTTCAATCGCATAGGAACAGGACATCACTTTCCAATATCCTTGGGCTCCAAAGTCAATGATGAGAGCTGCTTTTCCAGAAGGATTATGTGCAGCTGTGAAGAGGACATTTGCATCAAGGAATGGGCGAATCAAGATCGCTTCCTCAGGCGTTTTAAAAGGGCATTCCGCTCAGCAGGTTCAAGACGGTCTTCTTTGTCCCACTGGGCAATATTTTCGTCGGAATAGGTTTCAATTTCGACTACGGCTGCAGGTCGTAACACTACTACATTATCCCTTTCCTCAAGGGTCACAATTCCTCCGGATTGGATGCCCAAGCGTTTTCGTACTAAAGAAGGAAGAGTAATTTGTCCCCGGCTGGATACCAAAAGATTTTGGCGCATATTCCCTCCGATATCAAGGATTTCGAAATTCAGAATAACAGAATTTCAGTAATTCGTCAAATTTATTTCATCACGACCCAGAGGCCGCTTTTGAGGTGTTTATTTCTTCAATTCCTCCTCAACTTCGAATTCACCAAAGATCATTTCAACTAAGTTTTAACGGGTCGATTCTTTTGATTTCTTGAATGAGGTCGAAGTGAGGATCGGTGGAGATGATCTCTTTTATTCCATTATGGATCATGGTGGCGGCATGGACAGCATCACGGGATGTGATTCCGTTAACCCTTTTTAAAATCTCAAGGGCCTTATCTGTGTCCACAACCCTTACCGGAAAAATATCTGTGCAGAATTCGATCATCGATCGATAGGCGATTTCGCCGAGCGTTCTTCTTTCTATTGAGAAATACCGATAGAGGATCTCCTGGAGAACTTCTGTATTCGTTACGCCGAGAATTTCTCGAGACTTGATTTTTTCAAGGAATTTTTTGCAGGGTTCACGAAGGGGATGAGGGCTGCCGATGGAATACATGATCAGATTGGCATCGATGAAAAAGGCTTGCGGCGCCCTTATCGACATGAATACTTCCCCTCAAGATATTCTGCTTCCCATTTCTGATAATCTTCTGGGGCTGGAACTTCAGGAAGTGATAGGAGTCGGTCTACGGCTTCGGCAATCTTCTCCTGCTTATTTTTCTTGAGGTGGTACTCTTCGATAGCTTCACGGATGAGGGTGCCGAGCTTTTTATGATTCTTTGAGGCAATATCTTCGAGGTCTTTCAACTGCTGTTCGGTCAGTAACACTTGAACTTTCTTCAGATATTTTGCCATATAAACTCACCATTATTATACTCTCAAGAAAAGACTATAATATAAATACTCTTTTGTCAAGAATATATTTTGCATACCCCTCAATCCCCAACTGCAAAAGGAGGACGTTTGCAATGGGGTTAGGTTATTCAACCCCATATTGGCGGCGGTAGGAGAGGATATAGTTTTTCACATCCTTTTTGGTTTTAAAAATCCCGAAATGGCCTTCGCAGAGGATGTCAGCATTGAGGTCGAGTAATCTCGTTGTTGAACGGTCCCAATCTTTGAGATTGGAACCAAACTCTTCAAGTAAAGGTCCATGAAGATCCTGAGCAAAAAGAACCCTCTTCCCGTCTCGGTCCAAATAGATGCAGATTGATCCCGGTGTGTGGCCTGGCGTATGCAGGCAGACGATCTTCTGTTCGCCAATCGTGAGCGCCTCTTCAGTCAAATTGAATTTTACATCCACGGGCGTGGGAGGAAAAGTGGTTTGATACCAGGTGGCCGCCGTTAGCATCTGGTCTCCATTCTCAAGGGGAGGCGCATCCAATTTGTGAATATACAGTTTAGGTTCGAACCTTTTCTTAAGTTCCGGAACACCTCCAATATGATCGATATGGCAGTGGGTTAAAATGATCTTACTAAGATTCTTAGGATCTAACCCCAATTTTTTAATATTGCCAATGATCTTCTCAATGCTCCAACCTGCCCCTGTATCGATCAGGATCAATTCACCCAGATGGATCAGATAGACGCATCCATCCCGACTATCCGTAATATCAGGCCCTCCTACAATAAAAATATCTTTGATGATCTCATAGGGTTTCATTAAATTTCCTCCCTTTTTATCTTCTCTTTTAACCTCCTGAAATCAGATAAAGTAAACCCGTCCCACTGGCAGGGGAAGATGGAATTATTCTGGAATAACGGCTCTTTTTCAATATCGAATTGAGAAAACCTCTTGGCCTTTTCAAAAAAGGGAGTTTGAGGGATGGGGGAATATTCCACCAGGATTGGTTTTGCACCTGTTTCTCTCACAAAAGCAATGCTCTCTTCAACCTCCCCTACCCTCTGGCCTGGCAATCCTACCATGATGTAAACCCCGAGTTCATCACGCGAGTACCCTGCCTTTTTAAAATTTTTGATCGCCCGCCGGAACTCATGATTGTCCACCTTCCCCCCAGTTTCGACTTGAGCTTTTTCATTCGATGTCTCAAAGCCAAGTCGGATTGTTTTAAATTGGCCTTGATAGAGAAGCGTTGCAACCTCATCATCAATCTCCCTGATATGGAGGGCATTAGGAGTGTGGAAGTTACATCGAATGGAACGCTTGATCACCTCTTTGATCATCGGAATGAAATGTCTGGATGGATCGACAAGAAGTGCATCATCATAAAAAGCAATATTATTAATTCTACAATTAGTTGTCCAATGTTCAATCTCTTCTACCACTTTGAAGGGATCCCGTCTCGCAAAACCTTTTGACAGAATGGGTGAGGCGCAGTACGTGCAACGGAAAGGACAACCACGTGTTGTTGTGATGCAGACATAACCGAGATGGGGATAGAGATCGAAGGAGGGATAAGATAAATCGTCAATTTTCAATTCCCAATTATCAATTCTCAATTCAAAATGAGTTAAATCTGAAATCAGCTTGAGGGCTTCCCATTCATTTCCACTTTTAAACACAATGTCTGCCCTGGAGTTCTTTTGCGCGTGGTCATGACAGAGGGTAGCGTAAACACCTCCTAAGACAACAGGGGTTTCTTTAAATAATTCTTTTGTAATTTCAATAACTTTAAAGGCACCTGGATACCAGTAGGTCATCCCTGATGTGACCCCTATTAGGTCTGGTTTTTCTTCAATCATTGAAAGTCTTTTCAACAGCATTTCTTCCGGTATTCCATATTGGCAGTAATTTCTTGGGATCGATTTCAGGGAAAGAGGTTTTTCAATCTTTGTCTTAAAAATATTTCCGTCCCCAAATTTTTTTGTTTTGCTATAGAAATCGAGGCAGTCAATCAGGGTAACCTGGAATCCATTTTCTCTGAGAAGGCCGGCAATATAAAGAAGTCCCAGTGGTTTAATCCAGAAATTATAGGCGGCAAAATCTGTAATCCAGGGGTTGATGAGGAGGATATGCGGTATCATGGGGACGTAGTTAAAATATTTAAATATTCATAAAGACCCACTTTCACTTCCTGATTCTCAGCTAAAAATTTTTCTCCTCGTAGAACAGCGTAGTGGATGGCGGCAGGCGTAAGACCTAATGCTCTTGACAGATCTCTCCCCGTCAATCCCAAATCCTTTGAAGCTAAAAAACAAAATACGGATCGCGCCAAGCTGACCGAATGCCTCTGACCTCCTCCTGTAATCTCTTCCGTGGTTATCCCAAACTTCTCGCCAACAATATCTATAAACTCTTTAACGTTGATCCATTTCCTCTTAATTGGAGTTTGCTGTCTAACCTTTCTCTCCTCCTCAGCCAAAAGTTTCTCTACAAATGCGCCACTACCAAGTATTCTTTGGTCGAGCCTTCTTAGAGGTTTCCCCGCCAGCTTTTTTCCACCCTGCCGCCTAACCTCATCTCCTGTTAACTCTACCCTTCTCCCCAATGTTATTCCATCAAAGACAAATTGCCGATATTTCCTTCTGGCTAACTCCTCTCTCTGGCTGAAATACGACAACACCTCCTCCTTCTCCTGCCACGGTCGATTCTGTATTCCCATGAGAGCCGAATGACCACACCAGCGATGTCTGTCCAGTTCGTCTATATCCTGCACCAGCCCAGCTCGTATGCTGTTGAGATGGATATAGCGTATCAGCTCAAGCAAATAGGAATCCTCTTCACACAAGATGGATTTATAGCGGTTTTGAAAAAGATGGCCGGATCGCTGATGTCGCAGATTGAAGCTGACAGCATAGCCTGTCAACAACCTTTTCATCAATTTTCCCAGTGGTGCCGTGCCTGTCCTAAGGAGGATATGCGCATGGTTGGGTATTAATACCCAAGCAAAACAGGTGGCTTGCTCTTCTTTAACCACCTGCCCCAACCGGGCAAGGAAGTTCTCCCTGTCTTTATCGTCCTCAAATATCTTTCTTCTATTGATTCCCCGGACAATAACATGATGTAAGCTTCCCGGAGCATCTAACCTGGGACCCCTTGCCATATACACTTGTTATCACAGTTAGATAGGGGAGTCAAGATATTTAATTAATTTAACTACGTCCCCGGCAATGGTGTTTCACGTGAAACATTACTTGCCGATGCAGAATTGGTTGAAGATTCTGCTCAATACCTCTTCGTTTGTGGTTTCGCCAACCATTTCTCCTAGGCTGTCGAGGGCGGAGCGGATTTCTAAGGCAATGAACTCAAAAGAAACCTCCTCCTCAAAACCTTTAACGGCATTGGAAAGGCTCTCTTTTATCTGGCTAAGCAACATCTTGTGCCGGATATTGGCCACGATCAAGTGTTCCGGCGATATTCTGACCTCTCTATGAATCAGGGTGGCATAGATGGTCTTTTTCAACTCTTCGATCCCTTCATTTTTAAGGGCTGAAATCGAGACCGGCTGCTCCATCGGAAATCGGTTCCTAAGTTCTTCTAAAGAAATTTTCTGTGGAAGGTCTTTCTTGTTGACAATGACCACTTTCTTCTTCTCTTTGATCTCAAAAAAGATTTCAAGATCATCCTCATTGAGTTCCCGGCTTCCATCAAGGATTAGAAGGATGAGGTCGGCATTTGCTGCCCTTTCTTTTGCCCTCGCTACTCCTTCCTTCTCAATGAAATCTCTGGCTTTTCGCAACCCTGCGGTATCTATCAAACGGACTGGAATACCATGGATATTCAGAACTTCTTCAATGATATCCCTCGTCGTTCCCGGAATCGGAGTGACGATGGCTCTCTCCTGTTTCAATAAGACATTGAGAAGGCTTGACTTCCCTACATTTGTTTTCCCAATAATGGCGCAGGAGATCCCTTCCCGAAAAACTCTTCCCTCTTCATAGGTGGAAACCCATTCTTCTAATTTTTGCACTTTATCGATGAGGTCCTGTTTCATTTGGGACTGAGGAATTGCTTCAATCTCCTCCTCCGGAAAATCGATATGGGCTTCGATCAGGGAGAGATGGTTGATCAGCCTTTCTTTGAGAAACACCATCTCTTTATTTAGCCAGCCCCTCAGTTGCTGATTCGCAATATCGATGCCTTCTTTTGTCCTGGCTTTGATCAGGTCAATGACAGCCTCTGCCTGAGTGAGATCGATACGCCCATTGAGAAACGCCCTCTTTGTGAACTCACCCGGTTGGGCCATCCTGGCCCCCTGCACCAGCGCCAATTCCAATACCTTCTGGAGAACGAGGTATCCTCCATGACAGTGAATCTCCACGATATCTTCCCTCGTATAGGTCTTTGGAGCTCTCATCAGAACGAGGAGAACCTCATCAACAGAACGGCCATTGCTTGGGTCGATGATTTCTCCGTGATGGAAGCGGTGTGAAATAAAAGAGGATTGGTCATTTCTCGGTCTGAATATCTGTCTGATAATTGATTCGGCGCAGGGCCCGCTCATGCGGACGATGCCAATGCCACTTTCTCCAAAAGGGGTTGAAATGGCTGCTATCGTCTCCCCTGTCCCGTGAAAGGTATTTTTAGAAAAATTTGTGGTAATCTTGTTCAAGGGGTCTGACTCTTGGGGATGATCCTGATTCTCTTCATCTCCCCTTCCCCAAGGCTTTCCGTATCCAGGGTAGGGTCTTCTTTTAGAGCCAAATGAATGATTCTGCGGTCATGGGAATTTAAGGGGCCGATCGTAAGAGACTTTCCATCTCTTTTTACCTTCTCTCCCAGGCGGTCGGCCATTTTCGTTAATGAATCAGTCCTTTTCGCTTTATAGCCGTTCACATCGATATAGATCTTTACCCCTTCTTTTAGCTGTTTATTCACCATCCGGTTAAAAAGAAATTGAAGAGAATCAAGCGTACGGCCATGTTTTCCAATCAGGACGCCTTCCCTGTCGCCCGTGATATTAAGATAGAGGTCTTCTCCTCTCTCGGAGGCTTCTACCTCTGTTTTCATTCCCATAACCTCAAGCAGTCGTTCCATCATCTGTCTAACCGTATCGATCCCTTCTTCTTTCAACTGGTTAACCTCATCATTGCTTATTCATATAATATTGATGCGCAATCGATAAGACATTGGTGACCATCCAGTATAGGACCAAACCGGAGGGAAAATTTAGGAAGAGAAAGGTGAACATGATTGGCATCAGCATGAAAATTCTTGCCTGAGCCGGATCGGCGGCCGTGGGGGTCATCTTCTGTTGAAGGACCATGGTGGCGCCCATGATAATTGGGGTGACATAGATGGGGTCTTTTGCAGAGAGGTCCATAATCCAGAGGATGAAGGGGGCATGCCTCATCTCAATCGAATTCTGAAGGGCGTTATAGAGGGCAATGAAGACCGGTATTTGAACCAACATGGGGAGGCACCCGCTCATCGGGTTTATCTTACGCCTCTTGTAGAGGAGCATTGTCTCCTGTTGAAGCCTTGCCTTATCATTCTTGAACTGCTCCTTGAGCCGGCTCATCTCCGGCTGGACCTTCTGCATCTCTTTCATCGACTTCATACTGATCTGGGTCAATGGAAGGAATATTATTTTAATTAAAATGCTCAGGATGATGATATCGATTCCGAAATTTTTCGTGACGGTGTGGGTTATCTTGAGGAACCAGAGAAGGGGTTTTGCCACAATTGTAAAAAAGCCGAAGTCGATCAAACCCTCTGCCCCCACGCCCAGTTCCTTCAGTGGATCTATCACTTTGGGGCCCAGATAGATCCTGTAAGTTGTTCTGATGCTCCCTTTGGGTGGCACAGAGACAGGCGGAGCGCCTAATTGAGCCTTTAACATATTCTTATCATTACCTTTTACATTGAGGAGGATATTCTTTTCCGAGGAGGGTGGGACAAGAAGGGCCGTGAAATATTCTCCTTCGAAGGCATACCATCCGATGGCTCCCTGATCCGACGATTCGAAAGGTTCCAATGTCTTCTTGGGTGATCCACAGCCAGGCGTGCACCCCGCAGCGCCTACACCTCCGAGATCCTTTCTTTCTACCTTCTGGTCCTTCATAAAGGCATATTTCAAGCCAAAATCTTTATTCTCATTGTCTGCAAATTTTTCCAGCTCAACCTTTCCGGTCCATTCCAAACCAAGCTGGGTAGAGATTTCGTTTGCTGTGGTATTCTGTGTTTCCACCTCAATATCGATGACATTATTTTCCGAAGCAAATCTATATTTCTTTAATAATTTCAAGCCATTATTTAAGTTTTTTGAAAAAACGATCTCTCCTTTTTCTCCCTCCTTTAAGACCTGGAGCTTCTCCTTGTCAATCTCCCATCCTCCACTGTCAGGGGATGGTTGAAAGATAAGCCCCAGGGGGAGTCCTTCCTCTTCATTTGTATTCACAAGGTCTAGGGGTTTTGGTTTTTTCGGCTCTTCAATTTTTCCGCCGAAGAGGTTTTTGAAGAACTGGGTCAGTTTTATGGTGAGAGAGGATTCTTCTACCCTGTCCTCATATTGTTTCAGCCTAAAATGTTTCAACCTCGCGTCTTCATTGGTAAATATTGCCGTATAGTTCTTCGTTTCAACCGAAATCTCTTTTTTAATAACAACTCTGGGTTTGGAGATGGGCCTCTCCTCTTTTAGAGGTTTAACCTCCCTCTTCTCCGCAGGGACAACTTCCTCTTTTTTGACCTCTTTTGGGGGTTGGTCCGCGGGAGGGGGTTGGGGGAAAAACTTGGACTGGATGGTCCCCCAGAAGAAAATGACTAAAAATGTCAATACAATCGCCAATAAAGCTCTTTTATCCATCATTGATTTTACTGATCTTCCTTCCTATGGATTTTTATTGATACATTCGACTGAGCCAAGTCCCGTTTTTTAAACCTGGTAAAGACTCTGCTCAGTATCAACCCTGAGCGTCCCTGTGCTTCAAGACCGGGGAGTCGAACGGGTTGATTTCAGACACAGGATCATAACCTCCGGGATTGAAAGGGTGGCACCTGATCAGCCTCTTAAAAGAAAGCCGTGCCCCTTCTGCTATTCCGAAACGTTCGATCGACTCAAAGGCATAAGAGGAGCAGGAAGGATAAAAACGGCAGCAGGGGCCCAAGGTGAGCGAGAAGGTGTGCTGATAGATACGAATCAGGGTCAATAACACTCCCCTTAGAATTTTAACAACCCTTTTTTCCATCATGCCAGGACCCTTCTTAATTCTTCCTCGGTCTCCCTGTAATATTCGGGAAGGCTGCCCTTCTTTATCAGGATGATCATATCAAACGACCCTTTGATCTGTTGTTTGTTCAGGCGGAAGAACTCACGGAGATGCCGTTTCATTCTATTGCGGATGCTTGCCGGACCGACCTCTTTTTTTACGACGATGCCTAATCGATGAAATCCTCTCTCGTTCTCCTGAAGAAAGAGGATGTAATGCTTTGAGATGAGCCTCCTTCCTGACTTCATCACCCTTCTAAAATCCTGTGGAAGGGCAATCCTCTCCTTTTGAGTGAACCTGAACGATCCCTTCACTAAACGGTCAGCCTTTTCCTCCCCTTGGCTCTCCTTCGCTTCAGGACATTGCGGCCGCTTCGGGTGGACATCCTCTCTAAAAAGCCATGGGTTCTCTTTCGTCTGATCGTGCTTGGCTGGTAGGTTCTCTTCATAGAATCCCTCTTCGTTAACGTGCCTTGTTTTTTGAAATGATTAAACTTTTTGAGTAAACCATATTTCTTCCCAATTGTCAAGACCGGTTCGAATTTCTGTTGACAGATGAGGTCCAATTATATTAAGTTTTTCAATAAAATGCGTTGATTATTTCTGAGGCGACCATGAACGAATATCAGTTAGCCATCCCCGTCAATATCGAAGACGAGATGAAGAAGTCCTATATGGACTATGCGATGAGCGTCATCATCGGCAGGGCCCTTCCGGATGTCCGGGACGGCCTCAAGCCCGTCCACCGGCGCATCCTTTACTCGATGAACGAATTGAATAACGACTGGGATAAGCCCTACAAGAAGTCGGCACGAATCGTCGGCGATGTGATCGGAAAATACCATCCTCACGGAGATATGGCTGTTTATGACTCCATTGTCCGGATGGCGCAGGACTTCTCGCTCCGTTATACCCTGATCGATGGACAGGGAAACTTCGGCTCGGTTGACGGCGATCCTCCGGCAGCCATGCGTTATACCGAAATCCGCATGGCCAAATTAGCGGGTGAACTGTTGGCCGACATTGACAAGGAGACTGTCGATGTTGTTCCGAATTACGATGAATCCCTGTTCGAACCCTCTGTCCTTCCTTCCAAATTCCCAAATCTCCTTGTGAACGGCTCTTCCGGTATCGCAGTGGGAATGGCCACCAATATTCCTCCCCATAATCTGACCGAAACGATTAACGGACTGATCGCCCTCATCGACAACCCGGACATCTCTTCCGGCGAGTTGATGTCGCACATCCCCGGGCCGGACTTTCCCACCGGCGGTTTTATCTACGGCCAGGAAGGCATCCGGTCAGCCTATGAGACAGGGAAGGGCGTCATCCAACTTCGGGCCAGGGCCATCATCGAGAGGGACAGAAAGGGGGAGAGGGAGAGCATCGTCGTCACCGAACTACCCTATCAAACGAATAAGGCGAAACTGATCGAGAAGATCGCAGAGCTGGCTCAGGAGAAGGTGATCGAAGGCATCTCCGCTGTTCGGGATGAATCGGACCGCGAGGGCATGAGGGTGGTCATCGAACTGAAACGCAATGAGGTCCCTGAGGTCATCCTCAACCAGCTCTATAAGCATACACAGATGCAGACTTCTTTTGGCATCATCCTCCTTGCCATCCATCAGAATCAGCCGAAGCTCCTCCCCCTTAAAGAGATGCTTCATCTCTTCCTCCAGCACCGGAGAGAGGTGGTGACCCGAAGGTCGCTCTTCGAGTTGAAGAAGGCGGAGGCAAGGGCTCATATTCTTGAAGGCCTCAAAAAGGCGATCGACCAGATCGACGCCATCATCGCCACGATCAAGGCTTCCAAGACTCCCAAGGAGGCCAGGGAGAGGTTGATGGATCGGTTTGACCTCTCCGAAGAGCAGGCCCAGGCCATTCTCGAGATGAGGCTCCAGCGCCTCACCAATCTGGAACAGCGGAAGATCGTCGAAGAGTATGAGGAGACGATCAAACTGATCAACCGCCTCAAGGACATTCTCGCCAGTGAGCGGTTGATGCTGAACGTGATCAAGGAGGAACTCGTTTCGATCCGGGACGCTTATGGAGACGAGAGACATACTGAAATCGTGGACGTCGCTCCGGAGATTAAGATCGAAGACCTCATCGCTGAAGAGGATATGGTCGTGACGATCACCCATACGGGATATATCAAGAGAAATCCCATTAGCCTCTACCGGAGTCAGCATCGCGGCGGGAAGGGGAAGATGGGGATCAACGTGAAGGAGGAGGATTTTGTCGAAGATCTCTTCATCGCATCCACCCATGACTACCTCCTTTTCTTCACCGACGCCGGAAAGATCTTCTGGAAGAAGGTCCATGAGGTCCCTCAGGCCGGACGCATCACCCGTGGAAAGGCCATCATCAACCTCCTCAATCTCAGCCCCGAGGAGAAGGTGACCGCCATTCTCTCCCTCAAAGATTTTTCACCCGGTAAGTTCATCACCTTCATCACGAAAAAGGGGACGATCAAGAAGACCGCACTCGAAGCCTACAGTAACCCCAGGGCAGGGGGCATCATCGCTCTCGGCCTCGATGAAGGGGATGAACTCATCTCCACAAAATTGACTGATGGCGAGCGCTACCTTTTCATCGGGACGAAGATGGGGAAGGCCATCCATTTCTCCGAAAATCAGATCAGGGAGATGGGCCGCACCGCCCGTGGCATCCGTGGGATCCGCCTCTCGAAAGGGGATGAGGTCGTGGGCATGGAGGTCGTCCTTCCACATACCCCCCTGTTGACGGTCACAGAACACGGTTACGGGAAGAGGTCTCAGGCATCGGAATACCGGACCCAGAACAGGGGAGGATCGGGCATCTTTACCGTGAAGAGGACGAAGAAGACAGGCGATGTGGTGGGCGTAAAGTCCATCATGGATGAGGACGAATTGATGATCATCTCGAATAAGGGAAAGATCATCCGTTTGAGAGCCGCCGATATCCCGGTCCAGGGAAGGAGCACACAGGGGGTTAGGCTGATCACGATCGAGGAAGGGGAACGGGTTGTGGCTGTGGCCAAGCTGGCCGAGAAGGAGTGAGTGGGGTAGGGGTTGCATTGTGATGTGATCAGGCAAACCTGCGCAGTTCAACGGATAAAGGTTTCGCTTCAGGGTTTTTCCAGAAGAATCTCCCGACCCTTTTCTGACTCTTTTAACGAGGAGTAATCTTCAGTCAAAAAAATACTTGAATTTTTTTTAAAATGGGGTTATTGGTATTGAGGTTTGATAATAAAAGTTTAATCCGCAAGTCATTTCCCCTCAATCTCTTTTAAATTCATTTATCCACAATTGTGGAAACATTGTGAAAAGAGCTTGATAACCTATTAAAAATGAAGAAGTTTTTCTTTCGTGGTCTGGTCTGTCCATTCCATAAATTATCTTCGTGTTATGCCTGCTGTTCTCAAGGTTGAGTCCATGGACGATCTTTGGTCTAAGGTGACCGACACTCTAAAAGAGAGGATTGGCCCGCAGAATTTCGATATCTGGATCAAGCCCATTCAACTCCTATTGATGGACAATGACAGAGTCGAGATGGAAGTGCCAAACCGTTTCTTCCGGGAATGGATCCAGGAACATTACTTGGGCCATATGAAAGAGGTCTTCACACATCTGACCCAGAGGTCCTTTCATCTTCAATTCAGAATCAAGAATGACCCCGCGGGAAAAGGGGGGGAGGGAAGGGGGGCAACGTCTTCTCCTCAGGAAAATCATGTCCCTCAGGTTCCTCGCACCCTTAAGGCTCCTTTTAATCCCAAATATTCCTTCGATAACTTCGTGGTGGGAGCGAGCAATCAGTTCGCCAATGCCGCCTGTATGGCTGTGGCCAACCTGCCGGCCAAGAATTACAATCCTCTCTTTATTTACGGAGGCGTGGGGTTGGGAAAGACTCATCTCCTCCATGCGATCGGAAACCATATCTTTCAGCACAGAATCATTCCCGATGCGAAGAAGATCTGTTACACCTCGGCCGAGGAATTCACCAATGAGATGATCAATTCGATCCGCTTTGAAAAGATGGAGGAGTTCAGAAATAAATATCGACGGATGGACATTCTCCTGATCGACGACATCCAGTTCATTGCCGGAAAAGAGAGAACACAGGCGGAATTTTTCCATACCTTCAACTCTCTTTATGAGGCGAGAAAACAGATTGTCGTCACGAGCGACAAATTTCCAAAAGATATTCCTAATTTTGAGGAGCGTCTCCGGTCCCGTTTTGAGTGGGGACTCATCGCTGACATCCAGCCGCCGGATATTGAGACGAAGGTTGCCATTCTCAGAAAGAAAGCGGAGAATGAGAAGATTCATCTTCCGAACGATGTGGCCTTTTTTTTAGCCTCTCAAATCGACTCCAATATCCGAATGCTGGAAGGATGTCTCATCCGCATTGGGGCTTTCGCCTCCCTCTCAAAAACAGCCATTGACCTCAATTCGGCCAAAGAGGTTTTAAAAAATATAATCAAACCCAAGGATGAATTGATCTCCACCGAAGTCGTTCAAAAGGTGGTCGCCAATTATTTTAATATTAAAATTTCCGACTTTAAGGTAAAAAGGAAGAACAAGGGGTTTGTGGCGCCCCGTCAGGTCGCCATCTATCTCTCGCGAAAATTGACAGGTTCATCGCTGATTGAAATCGGAGAAAAATTCGGCGGCAAAGACCACTCAACGGTCCTCCACTCCATTAAAAAAGTGGAAGAGAAGATGGCCAATGACCCTTCTTTTAAGGAAATGATAGATTATTTAAGGGGTAGAATTAAGTCATAAATCGAGTGGAAGGATTGTTTAAAAAATAGGAGAAGAAGAAAAATGCTTCATTCGGTATAAATTCCTTTCCTTTTTTTTATGGATTTATACATTCAATCCTCTATTCTTTTTTATCACTTACATTCTTTTTCTTCATTTCCACAGGAATAGATGATGACGGTGATAGATTATATTAAATGATACTACATAGAAGGCACAGAGGAGGAAAAGATGACACACCTTGAAATTGAGAAGAAGGAGCTTCTAAAGGGATTAGGTTTAATGCAAGGCATTGCAGGCAGAAAAACAACCCTTCCTGTTCTTTCCCATATTTATATGGAATGGAAAAAGAGTTCCCTCTTCCTTACCGGAACCGATCTACAGACAGGCATTCAAGAAGAGTTAAAAGCAACGGTTCATGAAGAGGGAAAAGCTTCTGTCTCCTCAAAAAAATTATTTGAAATTATAAAGGAATTACCCGAACAGATGATTCATATTCATAAAAAAGAGAATCACTGGATTCATCTGAAGTGTGGCAAATCCGTTTTTAATATAGCAGGACTGGATCCCGAAGAATTTCCATCTCTTCCCGCCTGGCAGGAAAAATCATTCTCAACCCTTTCAACTAAAATTATCAGAGAGATGATTGAAAAGACAGTGTTTGCCGCATCCAACGAAGAGTCAAGATATCATCTCAATGGAATTCTATTGACCCAGCAGAAGGCAGGAGGAAAAGAATTCCTTCGAATGGTAGCAACGGATGGACACCGCCTCTCCCTGATTGACCGGGAAGGGCAGGTGATTCAAGGGGCAGAAAAAGGAATGATTATTCCCAAAAAAGGGGTTCTGGAGATAAGGAAAATTGTGGGGGAAAAAGACGATAGGGCAGAGGAAATGGGGGTCTGTTTTGACAACACTCATGCCTTCTTTAAAATGGGAACGTCTTTAATGGTCATCCGTCTGATTGAGGGCGAATTCCCCGAATATGACCAGGTCATTCCTAAAAATAATGACAGGAAATTAATCATGAGGAAAGAGATGGTCTACGGGTCTCTGAGAAGGGTTTCTACCATGGCGAGCGAAAGAGCCGAGGGAATCAAATTCTCCTTTAAGAAAAATTTAATGGAACTGTCTTCTTATCATCAGGATTTTGGAGATGCAAAGGAGGAGGTTGATATTCAGTATGATGGTCCTCCGATTGAGATCGGGTTCAACGCAAGATACATGATGGAAGCCCTCCAGGCATTTGATACCGATGACATTCTTATGGAACTGAAAGATGATGGAAGCCCGGGGATCATTCGGCCGCATACCCCCCAGACCCCATCCCATCAACTCTATATTATTATGCCGATGAGGATTTGAATCATAAGTCCGTTGTGCTTGGTCCTTCGTCCGTTGTTGATATGATGAAGCGCTAAGGACAAATGACCATCGATCACTGACGATTTAACGAAGGAGAATGAATGAGCGAGATGCCCGAACAATATACCGCAGAACAGATCAAGGTCTTAGAGGGGCTGTCGGCCGTTCGTAAAAGGCCCGCCATGTATATCGGCAATACCAGCGTGGAAGGCCTCCACCATCTCGTCCATGAGCTGGTGGACAACAGCATCGACGAGGCCCTGGCCGGTCATTGTGACAAGATCGAGGTGATCATCCATATCGATCAGAGCGTGACGGTCCGGGATAACGGCCGAGGCATTCCGGTCGATCTCCACGAAAAGGAGAATCGCCCGGCTGTGGAAGTGGTCATGACTAAGCTTCATTCCGGAGGAAAGTTTGACAACCGGAGTTATAAGATTTCCGGGGGCCTTCACGGGGTGGGGCTCTCTGTGGTCAATGCCCTTTCGGAATATATCGATCTCGAGATCCGGAGGGATGGGAAGGTCTATCATCAGGTCTACAAGAGGGGAGAGGTTAAGTCAAAACTGGAAGTGACCGGCAAGACCAAGCATACGGGAACCCAGGTCCGGTTTAAAGCCGATGGCGAAATTTTTGAGACGGTCCAGTTCAGCTTCGATCTCCTTTCCCAGAGGCTCAGGGAGCTGGCCTTTTTAAATAAAGGATTGTCCATCAGCATCGAGGACGAGCGATCCGGGAAGCGACACGACTTCTTCTACAAAGGCGGGATCCTTTCCTTCATCGAATTTCTGAACAAGAACAAGAACTGCATCCACCCGAAGCCCGTCTATATCCAGGGGGTGAAGAATGGGATCGATGTGGAGATCGCCTTCCAGTATAACGATGGGTATGCGGAGAACCTCTTCTCCTTCGCCAACAACATCAATACCCATGAGGGAGGAACCCACCTCGTCGGCTTCAAGGCTGCCCTGACCCGGACGATCAACCAGTATGCCGCCAATGCCAATCTGCTCAAGGGCGCCAAAGAAAACATCACCGGCGATGATACCCGTGAGGGGTTGGCCGGGGTGATCAGCGTCAAGATCCCTCAACCTCAGTTCGAAGGACAGACCAAGACGAAACTGGGAAATAGCGAAGTGAAAGGGCTTGTGGAGGCCCTGGTCAACGAGAAATTAGGGGGTTTCTTTGAAGAGAACCCTTCCATGGCAAAGAAGATCATCACCAAGGTGATCGATTCGGCCAGGGCAAGAGAAGCGGCCCGAAGGGCGCGGGAATTGAGCCGGCAAAAGGGATCCCTTGAGTCCAATGCTCTCCCCGGAAAACTGGCTGACTGCCAGGAGAAAGACCCTCAGCGGAGCGAGATCTTTATTGTGGAAGGAGATTCGGCAGGCGGGTCCGCCAAGCAGGGACGGGATCGAGCCACCCAGGCCATCCTCCCCATCAAAGGGAAGATCCTCAATGTGGAGAAGGCAAGGTTCGATAAGATGCTTGCCAACGAAGAGATCCGGATCCTCATCTCCGCTCTGGGCGCAGGAATAGGGAAGGAAGACTACGATATTCATCGAATTCGTTATCACCGGATCATCATCATGAGCGATGCCGATGTGGATGGATCGCATATCCGCACCCTGCTCCTCACCTTCTTCTACCGCCAGATGCCCGAGGTGATTGAGAAGGGATTTCTCTATATTGCCCAGCCTCCTCTTTTCAAGGTGATGGAGGGAAAGAGCGAGCTCTATATCAAGAACGAGGAGGAGTTCAGCCGGCATCTGATGAACCGGGCCATCGCCAAAAGCGAAGTGACCGTTGAGAAGACGAAGAAGAAGCTTCCCGAAAAGAGGCTGACCTCATTGCTGGAAAAGATCTATCTCCTTAACGATTTGTCCCAGAGGCTCCAGAAAAAGGGCACCCCGCGGTCCCTCCTCAACTTCCTTATGGAACAGGAGGTCCGGAGCAAAGCGACCTTTGAAGAGAAGGGGAAGATCGCCGATCTCCAGAAGCGTCTGAGAAAGATCGGGTTTGAAGTCTTCGATCTCTACCGGGATGAAGAGTATAACCTTTACGGGTTTGAGGTTCAGGAGTCTAACGGAGGGAAAAGCCTTCGATGCCGTGTCCAATGGGATCTCATCGCATCGGTCGAATACCGGAACCTCTTTCAGGTTTATCAGGAGATTCAGGAGATAGCGCCCCCGCCCTATATCCTGTTGGAGAAGGGAAAGCAGGTGATGGTCGAGAGGATGGAAGACCTCCTTCAATCGCTGAGCCACCTGGGAAGGGAAGGACTCTCCATCCAGAGATATAAGGGGCTAGGAGAGATGAATCCCGAACAGCTCTGGGAGACGACGATGAATCCGGAAAAACGGACGCTTCTTAAGGTGAGGGTGGAGGATGTGATCGAAGCGGACGAGACCTTCAGCATCTTAATGGGCGACGAAGTGGAACACCGCCGCCACTTCATCGAAGAGAACGCCCTCTTCGTCCAGCGTCTCGACATTTAGACAGAAAATGGATCTCGTCTAACGGTAAAGGTAACGATGCCCGTATCGGTTTTCGGTTAGGTCTTGGTAATGTCTATCGTTGTCGAAGCTCGTATCGATGCTCGATTGACGATGCTGGGAGCTCGTCTCGTTTTTGGTCGAGCTTCGATTTTCGAGCTTCGTGCTTCGATACGAGCTTCGTCACCGTGAAACGAGTTCAACTTGAACGAAACGGGCTTCGTACCCGTAACCCTAACCCGAGTGCCTGTCAAGGATGGTTTACGGTCATGAGGGCATGAATTAGAAAAAGCCGAAGGTGAGGAATGCTCATCGTTGGAGTGACGGGAGGGGTGGCCAGCGGCAAGACAACGGTCTCCAGGATATTCGAGGAGGAGGGGGCCTACCTCATCGATGCAGACCAGATCGCCAGGGAGCTGGTTCAGCCCAATCGCCCCGCTTGGAAAGAAATCACCCGGGCCTTCGGGAAAGAGATCCTTGAAAAAGATGGAACCATCGACCGGAAACGATTGGCTGACATCGCTTTTTCCGATTCCGGGCGGAGAAGAATATTGAACAATATCCTTCATCCCCGGATCAAAAAAGAGATGGGGAAGAGGGCAAGAGAGATTGGACGAAAAGACCCGGGTGCCATTGTCATCTTCGATGTTCCCCTGCTGGTGGAGACAGGGTTTCATCAGGATGTGGACAGGGTCGTAGTCGTCGCCTCGAAAGAGATACAACAGATAGAAAGGCTGAAGAAGAGGGCAGGGGTGAGCGAGGAGGAGACGCGAAGGATCATCTCCTCCCAGATGAAGATCGAGGAGAAGGTGAAAGCGGCGGACTTCGTCATTCGAAATGAGGGGTCCATCGAGACGACCCGGACAAGAGCCAGGGAGGTATTTCAAGAATTGAGGAGGATCACCCTTCAGAAGAGAAGGGGACCGACCGATAAGTAAACCTAACCATTGCATCAACGGCCATGGGTAAATCCCGCAAAGGGCGGGACTTCGGATGGCGGTTGAATTGACATGTTAAGGGAATGAGAGGACTTCTCTAAAGGGGGAACTTATCAGGTGTCGGAAACGTGGGTGCCCATACCATTAAAGGTTCGCCCCGAACTCCCGCCTTCGGCGGGATTCACCCATGGCCGTATAACAAAATTTTTACAACGTTAAGGTAAAAGAGGAGGATAAAAGGGAAGACTATGAACATCAAGGACTTGAAGAAGAAGAAGATCAATGAACTGACAAAGATTGCAAGGGAACTCAACGTCGAAGGAGCGACCGGGATGAGAAAACAGGACCTCATCTTCGCCATCCTTCAGGCCCAGACAGAGAAGAACGGCCTGATCTTCGGGGAAGGGGTGCTCGAAATCCTGCCCGATGGCTTCGGATTCCTGAGGGCGCCCGATTACAACTATCTGCCCGGTCCGGACGACATCTACATCTCGCCTTCACAGATCAGGCGGTTTAACCTCCGAACCGGCGACACGGTCTCCGGCCAGATCCGGCCCCCCAAAGACACGGAAAGATATTTTGCCATGCTGAAGGTGGAGATGGTCAATTACGAAGACCCGGAGGTGGCGCGGGATAAAATTCTCTTCGACAACCTGACCCCTCTTTACCCTCAGGAAAAGATTTCTCTGGAAATGGACGGAGAGAGAAACAACTACTCGGCCCGGGTGATGGACCTGCTCACCCCCATAGGAAAAGGACAGAGGGGTCTCATCGTCGCCGCTCCCCGAACAGGCAAGACCATGCTTCTTCAGGCGATCGCCCACAGCATCACGAAGAATCACAAAGAGATTACCCTCATCGTTCTCCTCATCGATGAACGCCCAGAGGAGGTAACCGACATGGAGCGCTCCGTCGACGGTGAGGTGATCAGTTCCACGTTTGACGAGCCGGCCCAGCGCCATGTTCAGGTGGCGGAGATGGTGATCGAGAAGGCGAAGAGATTGGTGGAGCATCAAAGGGATGTGGTGATCCTTCTTGACAGCATCACCCGTCTGGCGAGGGCCTACAATACAGTCGTCCCGCCCAGCGGGAAAATTCTCTCCGGCGGGGTCGATGCCAATGCCTTACAGAAACCCAAACGATTTTTCGGCGCCGCGAGAAATATTGAAGAAGGCGGCAGCCTCACGATCATCGGCACAGCCCTCATCGATACGGGAAGCCGGATGGATGAAGTGATCTTTGAGGAGTTCAAAGGCACGGGAAATATGGAGATCAACCTGGACCGGCGACTGGTGGACCGGAGGGTCTTTCCCTCCATCGACATCCAGCGATCCGGCACACGGAAAGAGGAACTCCTCCTGGCCCCCGGTGACCTCAACCGTATCTGGCTCCTGAGAAAGGTGCTCCAGCCGATGAACTCGGTCGACAGCATGGAATTCCTTCTCGACAAGATGCACGCCACCAAAAGCAACCGGGACTTTCTCGATTCGATGAATCAATGAACACCATCACTCTCACCCTCACCAGGGGAGTTGAAAATCTTCACAAAATCAGTTAAATAGATTTGGAGGTTATGGAGATGAAAAAGGATATCCACCCCAAACTTTTTGATACGGTGATCAAATGCGCCTGTGGAGCGACCTTCGAGACACAGAGCGCGCAGAAGGAAATCCATGTGGAAATCTGTTCGAGCTGTCATCCCTTCTACACCGGCAAACAGAAATTTGTGGACTCCGCAGGCAGGATCGAACGGTTTAAGAAGAAATACGGAGAGACGATTGAAAAGAAAGATTGATCTCTTCAACTTTCTATCCGGTTTTCTACGAAGAATCTCAGATCCCGGGTCGAGGCGTACCCGGACAAGCCTAAGACCGATTCCCGCCCAACCCTTATTCGAACCAGCCATTCAGCATTAGTTTATTCGGAGGATGAGGATGTCTTTAGGGAGAAGGAGCCCCGGAGAGGGACGTTTCCCATGGAGCCGTATTATCTCCAAAAAAGAGGAAGGGCCGCTTCGCGTCGGCGGGCAGGCCGTAATCGAAGGGGTGATGATGAGATCTCCCCACTGCATGGCCATTGCCGTCCGGAAGCCCGGCGGAGAGATCGTCGTGAAAAAAGAGGGACTGAACTTCTTCTCCGAGAAGACCTTCTTTTTTAAAATCCCCCTGGTGAGGGGCGTCATCGCCCTGATCTCGGCCCTCAGCCTGGGAATACGGGCCCTCCATTTCTCTGCCAACCAGGCCCTCCCCGAAGAGGAAGGGCAGAAGGAGATCAGCTCCTGGGCGATGGGACTGACCTTTGCGCTGGCCCTTTCTTTTGGCATCTTTCTCTTCTTTCTCGCCCCTCTCTTTCTGACGAAGGGGTTGAGGGGATTCTTTCCTATCCTTTCAACAAGCGGATGGCTCTTCAACCTGACAGATGGCCTCATCAGGCTGGCCTTCTTTCTTGCCTATATCCGGGCCATCTCCTTTTTAAAGGAGATTGAACGGGTCTTCCAGTACCATGGCGCGGAACATAAGTCGATCTTTGCCTTTGAGGCGGGAGAGCCTTTGAATATCGAAGGGGTGAAAAAATTCGGTTATCTCCATCCCCGGTGCGGAACAAACTTCCTTCTCATCGTCATGGTGGTGAGCGTCTTCATCTTTGCTCTCATTCCCCACCACCTTCCCTTCGGATATAAAGTGGCTTCCCGTGTGGTCTTCATCCCTTTGATCGCCGGGCTCTCCTATGAGATCATCCGGTTTGCCGATCGGAAGCGAAACCGGAGAGGAGTAAGGCTTCTCATCCAGCCCGGACTCTGGCTCCAGAGGCTCACGGCACGGGAGCCAAACGAGCCCCAGATCGAAGTGGCCCTGCGTGCCCTTCAGGAGGTGCTGGAAATGGAGAGAAGTCGATCATAAAAACAGCGTCCTGGAATAATGGAATGTTGGAATAATGTGAAAGAGCAACCATAATTTTTTTATGAACCCAATATTCCAATATTCCATCATTCCATACTTTTTCCTTTTGGTACTCCTATGACATTTAACCTTTCACATAAACAATGATGTAGAGGGAAGAAAGATGTTTGAGAAATTAGAAGAGGTGGAGCGCCGGTATGAAACGCTCTCCCACCTTCTCACCCAGCCCGAAGTGATCAACAACCAGACAGAACTTCAGAAGGCGGCCAGGGAGTTTTCGGAGCTGGGAAAGGTGGTTGACCTCTACCGGAGGCTGAAAAAACTGGAAGAGGAAATCAATGGGAACCTTCAGCTTCTTTCCGGTGACGAAGATGAAGAGATGAAGGGGATGATCAAAGAGGATCTTCATCGGCTCACCGCAGAGAAAGAGAAGATGGAAGAGGATCTTCGGACGGCCCTCCTTCCGAAAGACCCCAATGATGAGAAGAACATCCTCCTTGAGATCCGGGCGGGAACCGGAGGAGATGAGGCAGGGCTCTTTGCCTCCGACCTTTTCCGGATGTATGCCAAATATGCGGAGAAGAGCCGATGGCGCGTGGAGATCATGAGCCAGAGTTTCACAGGCGTGGGCGGGTTCAAGGAGGTCATTGCCCTGATCGAAGGCAAGGGGGCCTACAGCCGACTGAAGTATGAGAGCGGCGTGCACCGCGTTCAGAGGGTTCCTGTCACAGAGGCCCAGGGACGGATTCATACCTCAACGGTGACCGTGGCGATCCTTCCGGAGGCAGAGGAGGTGGAGGTGGCAATCGATCCGAACGACCTCCGGATCGACATTTTCCGGTCTTCAGGCCCGGGAGGTCAGAGTGTCAATACCACGGACTCCGCTGTCCGGATCACCCACCTTCCCACAAATATGGTGGTCACCTGTCAGGACGAGAAGTCCCAGCATAAGAACAAGGCGAAGGCCCTTAAGATTCTGAGGGCGAGATTACTGGACAATGCGAGGCATGAGAAAGAGAAAGAGATCTCGGCGCAGAGAAAGAATCAGGTGGGGACCGGGGAACGGAGCGAGCGCATCCGGACCTATAACTTTCCGCAGGGAAGGGTGACGGACCACCGGATCGGTTTGACCCTCTACCGGTTAAGTGGGGTGTTAGACGGCGAAATCGATGAGATCATCGATGCATTGACCACTCACTATCAGGCAGAAGCGCTCAAAGGGTAAAAGTCGTATCGTCTGGTAGTCTCATAGTCACATCGTCAAAAATCGGATAAAAAAACAATAGACGATGAGACGATACGACTATTTGACCAAAGTGCCCTGTCATCCCGAACTTGTTTCGGGATCTCGGTTTAGGTTGAAAATGACTGTCCTAGAGGCACTCAATTGGGCGACTGATTATTTAAAAGACTGCGGGATCGACAATCCCCGGCTCAATGCAGAGCTTCTGCTGGCCCATTCGATGCACCTCAGCAAGGAGGTGCTTTACATCCGTCTTCACGACCAGATGAGGAAGGAAGAAAAAGAGACGCTTGAGGATTTGATCCGAAGAAGAGGTTCCGGCGAGCCCCTTCAATATATTTTGGGACATCAGGAATTCTGGTCCATCGACCTCAAAGTGGATTCCCGTGTCCTCATTCCAAGACCGGAGACAGAACATCTGGTTGAAGAGAGCCTTTCGATCCTCGCAAATATTTCTTCCAAAAAAATTCCATCTGTTTTAGAATTGGGGACGGGAAGCGGAGCCATTGCCATCTCACTGGCAAAGGAAGTGAAGAACATTTTTCTTGTTGCCACGGACCTCTCAGGGGATGCGCTCATCGTGGCCAGGGAGAATGCGACACAGGCGGGTGTTTCCGATAAGGTAGGGTTCGTGAAAGGCGATCTCCTTCAACCTTTCCATCAGGGAGAATCCTTTGACCTGATCCTTTCGAATCCTCCCTATATCCCAGATTCGGAAATAAGCGGTCTGGCAGGGGAGATAAAAAATCATGAACCCCTCATCGCCCTGCAGGGTGGGAAGGACGGTCTGGAGGTTTATCGAAAGTTGATTTCTCAGATTCCTTCTTATCTGAAGAGGGAAGGGTGGCTCCTCCTGGAGATAGGAAGCGCTCAAGCGGACAGCGTTTCTGAGATGATCGGGACGGAGGGCTATTTTCAAAAGCCAGAATGTGTGAAAGATCTTGCCGGGATTGAGAGAGTGGTGAAGGCACAGCGAAAGTAAAAAATTCGAAGCACCTGCCTGCGCGAAGCCGCTTCGGCGAAGGCAGGCGAAATCCGTGCGAAGCATCCCAGCAGGGATCAATTCGAAACAAGCACGAATTTTCAAAACATTAATGGCCACAACGAATAAAACTTTTTTTAATTTTGAATTTTGATTTGAAATTTGTTTCGAGTTTCGATATTCGGATTTCGGATTTGAGGTCTAAAGATGGATAAGATCGTCATTCGGGGCGGGGAGAGGTTGATCGGAGACGTGGAGGTGAGCGGTTCTAAAAATGCCTCCCTTCCCATTTTTGTCGCTTCCCTCCTCTCAGAGGGGGAGAACCTCTTCCACAATGTTCCCAAACTGAGGGATATCCTGACCATTGCGAGGGTCCTGAAGAATCTCGGAGCCAAGGTCCGGGAGGAAGACGGGATCTATCGGATCGATGCGACAGAGATCTCAAACGATGAGGCCCCTTACGAACTGGTGAAAACGATGAGGGCTTCCGTTCTCGTCCTGGGCCCCCTGGTGGCTCGAATGAGAAAAGCGAGGGTCTCCCTTCCAGGGGGGTGTGCCATCGGCGCAAGACCCATCAACCTCCACCTCATGGGGCTTGAAGCAATGGGAGCCAAGATCGATCTCCGCAAGGGATATGTGGAGGCGAAAGCGGACCGGTTAAAAGGAGCCGACATCTCGTTTGACACGGTCACGGTGACCGGAACGGAGAACCTGATGATGGCCGCCACGCTGGCCAAAGGGAAGACGGTTATACAAAACGCAGCGATGGAGCCGGAGGTGGTTGATTTAGCCAAGGCCCTTAAAAAGATGGGAGCGAAGATCGAGGGAGCGGGAACAAACCTCATCGAGATCGAAGGTGTGGAAGCCCTTCATTCGGCAGAGCACACAATCATCCCTGACCGGATCGAGGCAGGTACGCTGATGGTGGCGGCTGGCCTGACACGCGGCAACATCAAGCTCCATCGATGTCCCTTCCACAATATGGAAGCGGTCATTCATAAATTGCGGGAGACGGGAATGGAGATCGATCCCGAAGGAGAAGGGGTAAGGGTCGTGGGAAGCCGAAGGATCCGGAGCGTTGATGTGAAGACACAACCCTATCCCGGATTTCCCACAGACATGCAGGCCCAGTTCATGACCCTGATGTCGCTTGCCAGGGGATTGAGCATCATCACTGAAACGATCTTTGAAAACCGTTTCATCCATGTGAATGAACTTCAAAGAATGGGGGCGGATATCCGGATCCAGGGAAATGCGGCGATTATCCAGGGCGTGGAGAGCCTGAGCGGAGCCCAGGTCATGGCAACCGACCTGAGGGCGAGCGCTTCCCTCATCGTTGCCGGCCTTGCCGCAGACGGGGTAACAGAGATCTCGAGGGTCTACCACCTCGATCGAGGCTATGAAGGGCTGGACAAGAAATTGGCCGGACTAGGTGCCAACATCAAGAGGGTTAAAGAAGGGGATTGAGATTTCGCCCGCCTCCTTCCTCCCCCTTGAGGCTGTGTCGCAATTACTATTTTGTCACCCTGAATTTATTTCAGGGTCTCGCAATTGATTGAATTAATTAGAGTCTGTTTATAAATTCCCTTTTTCCGTCATGCCGGACTTGATCCGGCATCCAGAAGGTCTTGAAAGAACTGGATTCCGGCTTTCACCGGAATGACAACCTTTGGGGGAACCATTAGTTTATAAACAGACACTAATTAGATCCTGAACCAAGTTCAGGATGACATTTTTATCAATTCCCTTATTGCGACACAGTCTCCTTCAGGGGGGAAGGTGGGGGCGGGGTAATAGGCAATAAATATAAAGGATTGCGCGAGTAAAAAAAGAAAATTCAAAGAGGCTTTTGAATGAGGATTCTTCGGACCGGAGAGAAAGGATTTGATCGATACCTTTCAGAGGTGGAAAGCAGAATTGCCGAAGATCCACTTCGCCTTGAAAGAGAAGTCCGATCCATTCTGGGGGATGTGAAGAAGAGGGGAGATAAGGCTCTTCTTCGCTATACGCAGCGCTTCGATAATGTCCGGCTCACTCTTTCCGAACTCGAGGTGAAGATGGGGGAAGTGAAGGAAGCCCGCAGGAGAATCCCCCGCGATTTCTTGGAGACCCTGAAGAAAGCCAGCCATCGCATCCGAAAGTTTCACGAGCTTTCGAAGAAGAGAGGCGTGGTCAAATGGATTGAAGAGGGGATCAGAATTGAACAGGTTGTGAAGCCTCTTGAGAGGATAGGAATCTATGTTCCCGGAGGAAAGGCATCCTATCCATCGACCGTGCTGATGGCTGCCATTCCGGCAAAGGTGGCAGGCGTAAAGGAGATCATCATTGCAACGCCTCCTCATCCGGAGGGAATCAGCCCTGCGGTTCTCGTGGCCGCGGATCTGGCTGGAGTGGATCGGATCTTTCGCGTGGGAGGAGCTCAGGCGATCGGAGCCTTAGCCTATGGCACTGGAACAATTCCGAAGGTGGATAAGATCGTGGGCCCCGGGAATCGCTACGTGGCTATTGCCAAGCGGCTCGTCTATGGCGCTGTGGATCTGGATATGGTGGCCGGACCGAGCGAGATCGTGATCATCTCTGACAGAAAGACTCCTCCGGCCTTTATAGCGGCCGACCTGATCTCGCAGGCAGAGCATGATGAAAGGGCGCTCTCCATCCTGATCACTCCTTCCGAATCCTTTGCAAGAAAAGTGGAAGAAGAGGTTGAGAAACAGCTCTTAACCCTGAAGAGGGAGAAGATCGCACGCAAAAGCCTCCGCCAGAGAGGCGCCATTTTGGTCGTCAAAGACCTCGACCAGGCCATCGAAATAGCGAACAGGATCGCACCCGAACACCTCGAGCTGTGCGTGAAGAATCCTCTGCGCCTGGCCAAGTCGGTGAAACATGCGGGAGCCGTCTTTCTCGGTCCCCATACTCCCGAAGCCATCGGAGACTATCTGGCAGGGCCCAACCACATTCTTCCCACTGCCGGCACAGCCCGGTACGCATCGGCCCTGGGCGTGGAGGACTTTCAGAAAAAGACGAACCTGATGCAATTTAGTAAAAAGGCGTTGAAGCGATTTGAAGGGGATGTGAAGAGGTTTACGGAGTGGGAGGGGCTGGAAGGACACTATCGGTCGGTTCAGATGAGAACGAAGTGACAATCACCAAATTCCAATAATCAATACCCAAACTTTCTTGGCATCATTGATTATTGTTTGGTTATCGACAGTTGGTAATTGGTGATTATTTGGATATTGGAATTTAATTTACCGTGAGGTTTTTGTAGGGGAGTCTCTCTGTGGGCTCCCAGAATAGGCGGCCACAGCGGGCCGCCCCTACGTCATTTCTAACAGGGGAGATACGATGAAGAGACATCGGAAGGCAGAGGTGAAGCGGAGGACGAAGGAGACAGAAATCTTCCTAAAGATCGATCTGGATGGGTCCGGTAAACATTCGATTCAGACAGACATCCCCTTTTTCGATCACATGCTCAGCCTGATGGCTTATCACAGCAGGATGGATCTCTCTCTCAAGGCAAAAGGCGATATCGGCGTGGATGCCCACCACACTGTAGAGGATGTGGGGATCTGTCTGGGAGATGCCATCCGGAAAGCGCTCGGAGATGCAAAGGGGATTTGGCGATATGGCTTGGGTTTGATTCCGATGGATGAGACCCTGGCCGCCGTCACCTTAGACCTTTCGATGAGGCCCTGCCTGGTTTATCATATGAAGCTTAAGCGATCGCGAATCGGAAACTTTGATCTCGAGCTGGTTGAGGAGTTCTTAAAAGCCCTTGCCAATCACGCAAGGATGACGCTTCACATCAATCTCCTCTACGGCCGGAACAGCCATCACATGGTAGAGTCTGTTTTCAAAGGGCTGGGAAGGGCACTGAGAGAGGCGGTCTCTCTCGATGAACGGGCCATGGGTGTGCCATCGACGAAAGGGGTTTTATAATGCGGAATTCGGATTGCGGATTTCGGATTTAATTCCGCATTCCGCAATCTGCAATCCGCAATCGGAAGAGCTATGAATCCAAAGATTGTCATCATCGACTACGGAATGGGGAACCTCAGAAGCGTTCAGAAGGGGTTCGAGCGAGTCAGATTTGAAGCAAATGTTACACGTAATAAAAGGGAAATTGCTGGGGCTTCTGCGATAGTTCTGCCGGGGGTGGGCGCCTTTAAGGACTGCATGGAGAATCTGGAGAAGTATGGATTGATCGAATCCATTCTCCGTTCTATTGAGAAAGGAAAGCCTTATCTCGGAATCTGCCTTGGTCTTCAAATTCTTTTTTCAGAGAGCGAGGAGTTTGGTCATTGTAAGGGGCTTGATCTGATCAAAGGAAAGGTCGTGAAATTCCGGCCCGATCCAGAGCATAAGGTTCCTCATATGGGATGGAATTCGATAGAAAAGGAGAAAGAGACTCCCTTATTCCAAGGGTTAAAGAGCGGAGACTTCTTTTACTTTGTCCACTCTTACTATGTCCTTCCTGATGGAGAGGATTGGACTTCTACGATCACCCGATATGGGATTTCCTTTGTTTCGAGCGTCTGGAAGGAGAATATCTTTGGGACCCAGTTCCACCCGGAGAAGAGCCAGCAAAAAGGGCTAAGGATTTTAGAGAACTTTGCGAAAATGATTTGAATATTTTTCTCCCTCCTCCTTGATGGGGGAGGGAGCGGGTGGGGGTGATGTTCCCTATTCCCCCTCACCCTATCCCTCTCCCGCCGGGGGAGAGGGGAGTGAATGGGGAGGAGCCACCAATGAACGAAGTGAAAGTAGGAGAGGTTCGAATCGGAAAGGGAAATCCGCTTGTCTTGATCGCTGGTCCCTGTGTCATAGAGGGGGAAGCCATCGTCCTGGAGATTGCAAAAGGTTTAAAGGCGCTCTGCAAAAAGCTGGAGATTCCCCTGATCTTCAAGGCCTCTTATGAAAAGGACAACCGGGGTTCGGAGAAGTCTTATAAGGGCCCGGGGCTTGAAGAGGGATTGAAAATTCTTGCAATGGTGAAGGAGAAGACAGGCCTTCCTGTCTTGTCCGATGTGCACCGGATGGAGGATGTGGATCAGGCAAAGGAAGTTTTAGATGTAATCCAGATTCCAGCCTTTCTCTGCCAGCAGACGAGCCTTCTTCTCAAGGCGGGGGAGTCGGGAAGGGTGATCAATATCAAGAAAGGGCAGTTTGTTGCGCCGGAGAATATGGCAGGCGCTGTCAAGAAGATCCACAGCACCGGAAACCGGCAGGTCCTTCTCACGGAGCGGGGAACCTGTTTCGGGTATAACAAATTGATTTCGGACTTCTGTTCCATTCCCATCATGCAGGGGATCGGCTGTCCGGTCATCTTCGATGCCACGCATGTGGTGAGAAATTACGGCATCCCGAGCGAAGACCCGAGGGGAGGAAGCCCGCAGTATGTTCCTCATCTTTCCCGTGCGGCGATGGCCGCGGGTTGCAATGGCCTTTTTCTCGAAACCCATCCGAGGCCGGCTGAGGCGCTCTGCGATGCCTCGAGCATGGTTCCTCTTAATGAGATGGAACAACTTCTCCGTCAGACCAAAGCCATTCACGACCTGGTCGGAGGGTGGGGAATCGTATAAGAAATACAATGTCAAATATCAAAGTTCAAATGCCAAATGAATATCAAATTTCTAAATCCAGATTCTTGACATTTGAACTTTGACATTTGGTATTCTGCAAATAGGAATTATTCTGGAATGCTGAACCTGTGAAACTGGGAAGACGTTGACATCGGGAAGGAGGACAGGGAATGAAGATATTTATTGATACGGCGAATCTGGATGAGATCAGGAAGGCGAAAGCGCTCGGTCTGGTCGATGGCGTCACCACCAACCCCACGCTCCTTGCAAAAGAAGGGGAGGAAGCGGAGACGCTGATCCGGAAGATCTCTAAAGAGGTGAAGGGGCCTGTCAATGTGGAAGTCACGGGCATCACCTGTGAAGAGATCGTAAATGAAGCCAAAGTGCTGGCAACCTGGGGCGATGAGATCGTGATCAAAATCCCCATCAATCAGGAGGGATTAAAAGCAGTGAGAATCCTATCTGATGAAAAGATTCAGACGAATGTCACTCTCCTCTTTTCGGCGAGTCAGGCCATTTTAGCGGCAAAGGCAGGAGCGACTTATATCTGTCCTTTCATCGGAAGACTTGATGACATCAGCTTTAACGGCCTCGAATTGATCCAGCAGATCAGGGAAATCTATGACCAATATGATGAGATTGAGACCCGCATCATTGTTGCCAGCGTGAGAAACCCCATTCATGTGATCGAGGCGGCCCGGATGGGCGCAGAGATCGTGACCATCCCGCCTGCCATCATCGAGCAGATGGCAAAACACCCCCTAACGGACAAGGGCATTGCCCAGTTTTTAGAAGACGCAAAAAAGATCGGCGTTAAGAAATAGTCTCTTCGTCGGGTAGTCGTATGGTCATAAATGAATGAACAGACAGGTAACCCCCCTTCATCCCCCCTTAATTTAAGGGGGGAATAGAAGGGGTTATAAGAGGTGGAGAGATGAAAAGAATCCTTTCCGGCTATGGGTTGATCATTCTGTTATTGGGCTTAATGATTTCTTGGATACCCGGAGCGATGGCCGAGGAGAAACCCCGCCTGGCCATCCTTCCCTTCTTCGTTGAGCGGGAAGCCTTCTGCCCGGTTTGCAAGACGGTCTTTCAGAGGGGAGAGGTCCTGCCAAGCGCCCAAAACACGATGACGAGGCTTCTCTATCAGAAGTTAGAGGCCAAAGGAATTTTTAAGGTCATCCCGTTGGAGAAGGTCGAAGAGGGTTTCTCTCGCAGGGAGAAGAGGATCTTCGAAGAAAGGCCCAAATCCTCCTCGATTGAATTGGGCAAGGAATTGGGCAGTGATTTCGTTGCCATCGGATTCGTTTTCCGTTTTGAGGAGAGGATGGGATCTTCCGTGGGTGTGGAGCGACCTGCCTCTGTGGGATTCGACCTCCATCTCATTCGGTTAAAGGACAGTGCAGAGGTGTGGAGAGGGAGGATGGATGAAACCCAGAGGCCGCTGAGCGAGAATCTTCTCAAGATCGGCTCCTTCTTCAGAAGAAAGGCCCACTGGCTGACCGCAGAGGAGCTGGCGAGCGTAGGAATGGATGAGGCATTGAGAAGGCTTCCAGGAGCAACGGAACTGGAAGAAAAATAACATTGCAAATTGAAAATTGTAAATTGCAGAATTCAAAATTTACTGTTGATGAACTCGTAGAAGGTTAAAAAATACGCCTTGCTGTCATTCCGGCGAAAGCCGGAACCCAGTCTTTTTAAGTAATTATAAGTTCTCTGGACTCCGGTTTCCACCGGAGTGACGACTTTTAACGAGTTCATCACAGTTAACAATTTGCATTTTTCATTTTGCAATTTTCAATGAGTTTTTCTATGATCATCATCCCGGCCATAGACCTTAAAGATGGGAAATGTGTGAGGCTCTCCCAGGGAAGAATGGATCAGGAGACCATCTATTCCGAGAAT
>Ga0194113_10000718_pt1 | contig 44258 bp, 39 predicted proteins | sample TA2MahC200mmetaG_FD_146193 | JGI IMG/M metagenome (GOLD analysis project Ga0194113, IMG submission 146193) | Freshwater microbial communities from Lake Tanganyika, Tanzania - TA2015017 Mahale Deep Cast 200m | ecosystem: Environmental > Aquatic > Freshwater > Lake | place: Tanzania: Lake... | reverse complement strand
CGAAAATTTGTCCCGTTTTCCCGTTTTCTCGTTTTCTCGTTTTCAGATTTGCTTCCTTACAAGACGCTTCTCAGCTAGCTTGCTGTTGGGTTTCGGCTTAAACTGATGCGTATGCCCCCTGCCCCCACAACCCCCTACCCCCTTTGGTAAGGGGGATTAAGGGGGAGGGGGATTGGGCAGGGAGGTTGTGATACGGTAACAAAAGCGACTGAAGTCGCTACTACGAACCTTTGTCAACATTAACTTCATCCAGAAAAATACATACTGGCGTAACTAACAACAGATTGTGTCTCCCGTTCAACACTCTGGTCATATTTGCTTAACTTACCTTCCGAAGCATCCAGCACACTAAGCATCGTGTATATGGCGGGCAATCCACATATCCTCCGTCGGTCGTTATGCTGTTGAATTGAATGGTAAAATTCTTCGGCCTCAAGAGCCTCCACCGTTTGCAGCATTTGTAAGTCCTCGCTCTTTATCTGATTTAACAGCATTGTCGTCAACATCCCTTCATCGCCGAACCGCCCGCCGACGTGACTGAGGTCAACACCGGCTATCAAGCAGATTTTTTGATTACTTTCCGCGATGGCTTTCTTGAGAGATTCAATAAAAGTTTTCACTTGTTTCACTTCAGAGGGCGATACGCCTTGAGCTATGATTTCATGGAACGAGGAACACAAAATCGGCGCGATTTTGATTGGGCGTTGATTGCCAAAGAGATAGTGCAAAAAAACCACTTGAAATTCAATGGAATGTTCTTGTTTGTGTACAAACTCACCGGCGAACAGGTCATCGCCATAATTTTGCGCCAGTGCGTCGATGAAAGCAGTATCCGTTTCAAGTAATCCGAGGGGAGTTGCAAAATCTTTTCGGGTAAGACTGAAAAATCCATTGCCGCCAAAATGATTAACTCCCAAGATAACAAACAGGTCAGCGTCAGATTCTTCGGCGACATGCTTGTAGGTATGCGCAAAACATGCGCCGCCTCGTCGTAGGTCAATATGCGGCGCGATAACCGCTTTCAAAGCGCTTCCTTTATTTGTCTTTGGGTTTTGAGGGGTTACGTCCCTCATTGCAAAATTTGGTTTTCCAGGTCCTTGGGGAGCAGCAAAAAAAGCATTTAGTTGATTCCGCAATGCTTCTGGATTAGCATGATACGTTGTGCCAGCATGAGTTGCTTTCCGTATCAACGCATTTTTGAACGACGCTTCTACTTCTGCGCGCTGTTGTTGAAAACGCTCGCTATCCATAAATAGCTTCTCGTCCAACTCAGAGACGAGCTTGCGGATATTGTTACTAAATAACAACCCACCATGTCTTCGGGTGTATGCAACCTGGATGTCAAGAATGGAATGTTTACCATCGAAATAACGAATAATCTCTAACAATTCATAAGGTATAAATACCGCTTCTGCGGCGAAATTTAATGGGTCTCGCAGACAAAGCATACTGCGCCCTTGTGATTGAACGGGAAATATTTCAATATTGCGTAGTTTGGGATAATCCATTGGTAACCTTTCTTCGTTTTTTATTGGGTTCATTACGGATGCCTGATTGCTTCACTTCACTCGCAACGAAGTGAAGAATCAGGTATCCAAAAATTTATGAACAGCCGGTGAAGAAGCGAACCATGATAAAAGATGCAAGCTCAATTTCTGCTCTTACTCGCAGTGGAAGAGCAGGGGCCGTTGTAATTCTTGTCGCAGTGGCGCTCAACGCCAGCCTTGTTTTCATGCCTAAACCCGCATTTCTGATAGCCGTTAGCGGGCATGGATTGTTGTTCATACTTGCCCTGGTATTTCGCGACCCAATGGCGGTTCACGTTACCATGCTGACCTTTCTTTCCGCGGTCTGGGGCAAAATCTGGCCGTCCTTTTGGCCATTCTATCTGCTGGGCCCGTTGGTAATCTATGCCATGGTTGTGGCAATAATTCCGCGCCTTCGTCAAACAACCAGTTGGCTGCGCCTGGGACAGTTCGACCGCGTTGTGTGGTGGCTTGTCGGCTTGACGATATTCATTTCATCATTTGGGTTGCTACTGTGGTTTATCCTCTGGCAACCCAACTTAAGCCGTTGGCTCACCATACTTCCGAGTTGGAACCCGATGTTATTAATACCTGTTGGCCTTGGATTTGCCCTGGTCAATGCTGCCATTGAAGAGGCAGTCTACCGCGGCATCCTGATGCAGGGATTGGATGCCGCGCTGGGAGCGAGTAATATTCCAGTGATTCTTCAAGCAATTTCTTTTGGATTGCTCCATCTCAATGGCGTTCCTGGCGGGTGGTGCGGAATTGCTATGGCAACAGTCTATGGTCTGATGCTGGGCTTGCTAAAGCGTCGCGCACAAGGGATGTTGGCGCCGTTTGTCGCACACGTTTTTGCAGATGTTGTCATCTTCACCATACTCGTTCTCTTTATACCCTCATCACCACCGGAATAATAACCGGTCGGCGGTCTGTATTCTTTCTAAAGAATCTTTTCAAAATTGTTCTTATTTCTTCCTGTACTATTGCTGATTCGCCTCTCTCTTCAATGTTTAATTGATTAAGCGCAGATTTTATCATTTCCTTTGCTTCATTCATCAACTCTTCAGATTCGTCGATATAGACGAATCCACGTGAGACTATATCTGGGTCAGCTATTAATCCACCTGTCTGACTATTCAGAACAACTATGGGAATGACAAATCCATCCTCCGCTAATTGTCTTCTATCGCGCAGCACAACATCCTCCAGCTCGCCGATGGCTTTTCCATCGACGAATACCCAACCAGTTTTGATTCCACCGATATTTTCGCAGTTTTCGGGTGTAAGCTGAATCCGGTCGCCATCTTCAGCGATGATAATTTTTTCAGTAGGAATACCAGTTTTCTCCGCCAGTTTTGAATTGAATACTAAATGGCGATATTCGCCGTGAATCGGCATGAAGAACCTGGGACGGACGAGATTAATCATCAACTTTAAATCCTCCTGGCCGCCATGTCCTGAAACGTGTACTTTGGCTATTCTTTCATAAATTACATTGGCGCCGCGTCGGAAGAGATGGTCGACAATATGGTCAACATCCCTTTCGTGCCCGGGTATGATACGCGCTGAAATAACAACGGTGTCGCCTTCTTCAATTCGCATCCACGCATGGTCATCCACCGCCATTAGCGACAACGCGGAGAGCGGCTCGCCCTGGCTACCTGTGGTCAGCACCATACACTCATGTGGAGGACAATACATCACATCTTTGGCATCAATCATAATATTATCTGGCACCCAGAGATAACCAAATTCTTGCGCAACTCGGATATTGCTAACCATAGAGCGACCACTGGCGGCGATGTACCGATGATATTTATGAGCTAACTCAATGAACTGCTGAATGCGGTGGATGCTTGACGCAAAAGTTGAGAGAAAAAGGCGTTTCGGGGCAGATTGAAAAATCTGTTCGAGGTTAGGAAAAATGTCGCGCTCAGAGCCGGAATATCCTGGGCGGTCGGCATTAGTGCTATCCAGCATCAATAACAGCACCCCTTTGTCTCCTAACTCTGTGAGTTTGTGAAAATCGAGCACTTTTCCATCTACAGGTGTCTGGTCTAACTTAAAATCTCCGCTATGAACGACAATGCCTACGGGAGTATGGATTGCCAGCCCGACAGTGTCGGGAATGCTGTGGCTGACGTGGATAAATTCAAATTCAAAAACGCCAAGTTGAATCTTATCTTGTAGGGTAATCTCATGTAATTCAGTCTCAGATAGTAAATTAAATTCCTGCAGTCTATCCTTTACCAGGGACATCGTCAGTTTTGTTCCATAAACAGGAACGTTGAGTTGTTGCAGCAAATACGGCAGACCACCGATATGGTCTTCATGTCCATGAGTTAAAACAACCGCCCGCACTTTTTCCCGATGTTCTAATAGATAAGTGATATCCGGCACAACAAGGTCAACACCATACATATCCTGATGGGGAAACATCATCCCCGCGTCGATTATAACGATGTCGTCGCCATACTCAAACAGCATCATGTTCATCCCGAACTCGCCCAATCCTCCCAAAGGAATAATGGAGAGATAATTTTCTTCATTCATTTAAAAATTCCTCAGTGTTTCTTTTGAGCAACCTGTTCTTTTTTTGCTTTTCACAAAAAAGAACAGGTTGGTTACCTTTTTTATAGAATTATAACACTAATTCAACTCAATGAAAAGCAAAATCTTTTAGTTGACAAAGCGAAATTTTTAGTATATAATTATTCCATCCCAAATTATTTAGGAGGTTCTAATGAAAAGTTTATTTGTAGGTTTACTCGTCGTATGTTTTATGACGACACTAACCGTTGCTTCGGTAGCCGAAGTAAAACCTTTGGTGTTTGGTCTTTCCTTTAATAAAGGGTTTGTAAGTGGAACTACAGTAACGGACCAAAGTGGAAGGGGCAATAATGCCACCCTCAACAAAGGCGCGAAAGTAGTCCCGAATGGCAAATATGGCGACGCCGTAGAATTTAACGGAGTAGACGGTTATGTTGAGGTTGTAATGGATGTTCCCGAAAAGAATTTCACGATGGCATTGTGGATTAAGACCGATTCTCCCGATGCCGGTGTGTATTCCGTTTTAGATGGTGCTGCAGGCGCCGGTGGGCATGACCGTCATTTCTATATACAAGGCGGTAATATCTGCTTCAGAGTGTGGCAAGGAGTAGGTTGGTGTACCACGACAAAAATTTCTGATGGGCAGTGGCATCACCTTGCTCTATCAGTCGAATCAGGTAAAGGACAGACAGCGTATGTTGATGGGAAACAAGTGGGAACTAACGCTTATGACCACTCCGATTTTGATTGGCAAAAGAGAGTGTGGATAGGCTTTTCCAACGATGCGAAAAACCAGTACCTTAAAGGGCTCATCGACGAAGTTGTCTACCATAGCGCACCGCTAAAAGCAGAAGAATTAGCAGGCATAATGGTTGCGGTCGAACCTACGGGAAAACTAACTACAACCTGGAGCAGCATCAAAGCGAATTATTAATCGCTTTGTGGACACAGTACCTTACAATTGTAGGTCGATTTTCTAAAATCGACCTTCTAATCATTGATAATATTGAAGTCGAAATTTGAATTTCGACCTACAAATACTTTGTCACCAAGAGGAGAAATCATGAAAACTTTAGTAAGCGTGTTAATCGTTAGTTTAATAGTGTCGTATGCTAACATTGGGACAGCTAAAATTGACGATAAGGACATATTTTTTCACTTCACTTTTGATGAAGGTAAAGGAGATGAAGCTAAAGACGTAGGACCTAATAAACATGTCGCTACATTAAATAACGGCGCAAAGTGGACAAAAGATGGTAAAATCAAAGGTGGGATTCAATTTAGCGGAAACGCCTATGTTGAAATTGTGGTAGACGTTCCGGAAAAAAATTTCACCATGGCATTGTGGATTAATACGAAGAATTCAGGTGTTGGAGTGTATTCCGTTTTAGATGGCGCTGCAGGCGCCGGTGGGCATGACCGTCATTTTTATATACAAGGCGGTAATATTTGCTTCAGAGTGTGGCAAGGCGCAGGTTGGTGTACTACGACAAAAATTTCTGATGGGCAGTGGCATCATATTGCTTTGGTTACCGCGACCGGAAACGGACAAGATGCTTATGTTGATGGAAAAGTAGTTGGGCATTTTGCTTATGACCACTCTGATTTTGATTGGCAAAAGAGAGTATGGGTTGGATTCTCTAATGACGCTGGACAGCAATATTTCGACGGCATTATCGACGAACCCGCATATTACAACAGACCGCTGACGGAGAAAGAGGTAAAAGAAGCAATGACTTATTCAGCTCATGCCGTATTCCCAGGAGGAAAGTTAGCAACAACATGGAGCAACGTGAAAAGGATAAGAAACCGAGTTTTTTGAAAGAACTCGGTTTCTAAGCTTGATTCAAAAGCCCGTCGGCAATTACAGTTGCGTGGGTTTTGGGGTTAAATTTTGTAATATAAAGAGAAGAAGATGAAGAAGAAAGTCGTACTTATTCAAGCCACCCAGATGGAGGGTGACAAGGTAAAAAAAGTTGAGAAAAGCTATATCGTCAGTCGAACCATGCCATATTTAGCTGCCTTATTCGCCGAATATTCCCACGGCGATTGGGAAATTGTTCTAATTGATGATTATTTGAAAGGTGAGTCTCCCTTTAATGAAACAGCCGACCTCTATGCCATAACCGCTATGGTTGCAACTCTGGATAGAGCTATCCAGATTGGTGAAATACTGAAACGCAAAAATCCGCAAATACCTGTCATCATTGGAGGCCCTGGGCCCACGGCGTCTTTAGATAAAATCAAAGAACTCGCCTGGTTTAACAGCATTTTTGTGGGAGAAGCGGAAATAACCCTGCGGCAATTTATAGAAGATTTTGAAAGAGGCGCCGTAAAAAAAGTATATTGTTCAGATAGGGAACTTTTGCAGAAACTTGGAATCATAATTCCAGAGCATTTAATCTATTACGCGGAGCAAAAGCCGGATCTGATGGGTTTGCCGGTTCCGCGATATGACTTGTTAAATTTGCAGCGATACACCAATCCACCCTGGGGTTTACGAGGCTTATTACAATCTAAGTATCGGGCACCACAAATTCCTATTGAGTTTGGGCGTGGGTGCCCGCATCACTGTGAATTTTGCACGGTTTACAAGTTTTGGGGTCCGAGGATACGGCGTCGTCCGATGACAGAAGTGATAGATGAACTTCGGCAGTATCCACCCAAGGCTTATATGGTAATCACAGACGATAATCTTGCGGCTGTTGAAAAAGAAACGATTAATCTGCTCAAGGAAATAATCCGCGTTAAGGAAACTGAAGGCTATGAGTGGAAATTCTTCGGGCAATTTTCGACCCTGGCAACGCGGAATGAAGAACTAATTGAGCTTGCCGGGCGAGCAGGATTTGCCAGCGCGTTCCTCGGACTGGAAAGTATCGAACCGGAATCCCTCTGTTTGACAGGCAAAGAGTTTAATTTGGGAACTGTTAATCATGCTTTTCTTGAAACATTAAGAAACTTAGGACTGACCAAGGAGCAAATTAAAGAAGCATCCCAAAAAGGCATTCAGGTTATAGCCCTTAGGAGGCAAGGAGTACCCGACAACATCATCAAGGAATGTATCAAGGAAAACTATCGTCAAGTTTTTAATAAATTCACTTCTGCCGGAGTTAATCCTTATGCGAGTCTCATTTATGGGTTTGATGGCGACACCGTCCAAACAATTCACGAGACAACGGATTTTTTGATTGACGCGAAAGTACCTGTAAATTATCAATGGATTTTAACCCCCCTTCCTGGAAGTCGGCTGGCAAAGAGATTGGAACAGGAAAAACGCTTGTATTTACCTTTTAACTTCTCAAAAAGCGACTCATGTTACGTTCTCTTTGAACCCAAGAAGATGAGCCGTGAAGAGTTAGAACGCGAATTCTGGGCGTCGTATCATAAATTTTACAGTATCTCTTCGATTATCCGCCGAGTGGTAGCAAACCCTATTGTGTTCCGACGCCCATCTTATTTAGGACTTCTTTACAATAATTTGTTGTATCGCTCCGCGGTTAAAAATAACATCCAGCCGCTCTCAGTCGGATATCGGTGGTGTTTAGAAACGCCAGAGGAGACTGGAATTCGGAATTTGGATTTCGGAATTGAGGAACCCTCTTATGGACATCGACCGCGCCACGCTCTATGATTCCCAAAAACGAAACCACGGGTGAGAGAAATGAGAATGTCAGAAGAATTGCTTAAAATCAGAAAAAATTTGCTTGAAGATGGGTTCATTTTAGGCCTTGATGAAACTGATACCCTGAGTAAATTGCGCCGGGAGAGAAATAGAATTAAGGAAACTATGGACGCCCAAAAAAAAGGGCACGAAAGTTTATGTGGAGACCCCAATCGACATCGCCAACGGATGATGCTATGGTCGGGGATTCCATTCCCAGAGAAACAAATACCGGCGATTAATCTAAATTCTCACGGAAGGCATTTAGTGGTTTCAGTGGGCGGGACAAACACCTATTTCATGGTGATGGAATTGAAAGATGGAGAGATTATCGCCTTTGAGAAGGGCAAACCACATCAGGAAGAGAAGATTGAAATTCTTCAAAAGAAGAATCGAATGGCCACTCCGCACAGCGAAAGCGCGCAAGATACAGGCAAAGAAAAAATGATAAACCCCATTGTTGCGGCGATTTATCCGCATCTTACCCATACTGCGCATCAGTGTAAATCTATCATCCTTAATTGGGCCTATTCTCAGACGGTGAAACAAGATGGAGCAGGTTTTTTCGATATATCAACCACCACGAGAATTGAGAAAGGGCAAGAGGGTTTCAGCGACTTGATGGGGGCAAAGGTGGAGGATGTGTTCAGAGATGCTATCGCGGAAAAAATTGAATCGGAATTGAAAACATTGGAAGAATTCGATGAATCAACTGTTTTCCAGATGGGCATTCATCTTTTGGGTAAAGGCGAGGTGGATACATCGGCGAAGGATAGCGATATAAAAAATCGTAAAGAATGTCGAAAAAAGCATCTGGAAAATCTTTTAGACGATATTCTTTCTAAAAAGAAACCCAAAATCACCGTAGCAAACGATACGATAATGGCGCTTCACTATTTTCTGACTGGAGAGAACCTTCAAACCTATGACCAGATTGGCCTCTTCGTCAACGGCACCGGGGCGAATTTTACCATTGCCGAAAATTATCTTGTGGATGACGATGGAAGAATGGTGTATAAACATGGAAGCCTAAATGAAATTAACCAGCGACCTCTGGAAGCAAATAGACAAAATGCCCAAAAATTCTTTATCAATTATGAAGCGGGTGTTTTAGAACTAAGAGAAACAAAAACCATCTATGATACTGAGCAAACAGACCAGATGGAACGCAACGCGCTATCAGGAGCCAGTTTCGGCAAATCATTTAAAGAAATTGTCTGCAGAAATCTCTCCATTGCTGTTTATGAAATGATAGTGTCTTCAAGAGAGGGCAAGAAAATACCAATGGGAGAAAATGCGCCATACCGAGAACTTACACCAGAACCTGAAGCTATCGATATCGCGCAACTTTCCAGTTGTGGACTTACTTCGCTTGAGCAGAGAAAAATCCTTTTGGGAAAGGTAAATTTTGAACCGGTTATCATTGAAAAGTTAATAGTCATCGCCGATGCAATCATAGAACGGTCTGCTCTCCATGCAGCCCTTGTTTTATCCGCCATCACCGAGAGAACGGGATATGGTCTCAAAGAACCTTGCGAAAGGAAAAAATTTGGACTGGACGTAACCAAAGGCGATGCGCTATGTCTCGAAGGCAGCATCTGGAAAATTGAAGGCTACCAGGAAAAGGTGCGCAAATTCTGGCAAAAATTAGTCGGCCTGGAACTAAATATCGATTTTCTCCATGAGCCAGATTACAATGCGTCTCTCTATGGGCCGATATACATGGCGGCGGTACATGGCAAATTGCGTTAATTTTTAAACATCCAAGTGAACGGAATGCAGGAAGCGCTCCAAAAAGGCTTGCAACCTAAAAGTAGGATAAGAAACGAATTAAATGGAAACTAAGAGGAACTAAAGAGAACTAAGAGAAGTTCCCTCTTATGTTATTGGAGATGTCAAGTCTGTATACTCTTCTACTCACCACCCGTCGCTTGTCTGTCACCTTATGGGAGTGGCAAGCAGGTATAAACGAAAATCCCATTCATCCTCAACAGGTCTTCGTCCAAAGTTGCAAAAGCGTTGACGCCGTGCTCCAACGCAACAGCAACATGATAGGCATTGGTTGGAAACAGCGCATAGCGCAGCATCAGTTCAAAAGCTCTATCCTTCACAGTTTCAGTAACAGGTAGATGTAGAGTCATTGACTCTAACTCCGCCTTGCGGGCAAGAACGACAGGCATCGTAGCTGTGACAATGCCTGGTCGCTGGCGCTGCAAATGCGTCCAGCGGATGCCACGAATGCGCGCCTCTGTGACATAAGCGCTTTTCAGGATGTAGAACGCCAGCTCATTATGAGTGAAGTCGCTGGAGGATGATATAATAGACTCTACCCTTAATCGCCGTGCAAACGCGCTACACTCTGAATAATATAGTTCTGTATCAATGACAGCAGCGATAGCAAAGCTGGCATCCCAATAGATAAAATCTTCTAATGAACTGGAAAAATCACGTCGAACAGCAGGCATAGGTTACCTCCTATAAGGGTCGTTCTCTATGTCTTTGTGCATCTCTTTGACTACTTCGGGGTCCAAGTGAATGCTCCCTACAAACCTTTCCATCGCCTCCTCAATCTGCTTCTTCAATTTCTCATCCGGAGGCCAGCTCCAACCACGCTTTCTAAGCAACTCACGAATCTTAGGCGGCAGCTTTTCAGAAATGACAGGTTCATTCTTTTCTTCTTTTTGCTCAATCCGTTCCATTGTAATCACCTCCTTCGCTCTTGTGCCCCTATACTTTATGGTTCTTCGGAGTTGTCAGTGAAATTGAAATCCAACAAAAATAAATTCATCGGCAGGTTTCAAATTTTCTCAAAAATTAGTTGCGCGAAACGTGATGCGTGATGAGTAATTAGTGATTTTTCACCCTTCGCTACGCTCAAGGGCAGGCTTTATCACTTATCACTCATCACTCCGAAATGTTGATTGCTTCGTTCCTCGTGATTGCTTCGTTCCTCGCAACCTTCGGCTTCGACTATTTTCTGAAACATGCCGGTTACTCAAAGATCTCCGCTACCGAACAATGGAATCCTTTGATGACATCCTCTCCTGTCAAAGTGTCTTTGACAGTTAAAACCTTTATATCCGTCCGAGAACGATAGACAGTAACTGTCTGTCCAACCGGTTCAATCACCCAGACAAGCTGTGTTCCCGCGTCCAAATATTCAAACACTTTTTCCTGAACATCATAAAGAGTGTCGCTTGGCGATACAATCTCAACTGCCAGGTCGGGTGGAACAGAGCTGGCCTGGCGTACATTTGCGGGAATATGTTCTTTAAAGAGAAAGGCAACATCAGGTTTTCTTCCCGAGTTGCCGACTTGAAATGTGGTTTCGATTGAATAGACTCTGCCAAGTTTGTTTGCTTTCACATATGAGTGCAACAATATGATAATATTGACTCCAATCTGTCCATGTTCCATTGTGGGTGTTGACATAGGCCTTAGTTCTCCTTCGACAAATTCGTAAGACTCGTAATCATTGGCCATAAATTCTTCAAGTGTGATTACGCCAAAGTCTTTTGGCTTACAAACTATGGTTGCGTTCATCTTTACCACCTCGCTAAAGGGTCCGGATATTAAATCATGTCATACTTTCTCTATGTCAATAACTCGCTCATCGTAAGTCGCCCGGACAATCTCTCCGGAGTGAACGACGAGAAAATCCTTACTATTCCAATCTCCATCTAACAAACGCTGCAACAGGTTCATATCGCCTTTGAGCTCATCATATTCCCATCCATGCTGACGACAAATTTCTTCTACCTGCTGGCGAAAATTGAGATGCCTGGTAAAATCAAAATCAATTAATACGCCATGTGTATAGTTTTGCGTCCAATTGCCCAGGACTTCCATCACGTATTTAGCATTATCTTCGCCGTATTGTTCAACCAATTCTTGATAACTCTTCATACGTCCGTATCCGCTTTGTGTGCCTTGAGAAACTTCAGGATTCCGAGATTGCGGATTTTCTACTGCTCCGGATGTATCGCTTCTCAAAGCGGGATTGGCGCCGTAGCCGACTGCTGGTACACGCTCACTCTTGCGCTTGCGATATTCCAGCCATCCTGAAGTGTAATAGTACGTCCCCGGGCGCGAGGTATAACACTCCATATATCGTTCCTTAGAACCAAGGAAAAAGGTAATGCAATCATGCGCTCGAGGAATGACCAGCGGTATGTGATGTGTTGTTAGCCCAACGAGCATATTGTTACACAACGCGTATCCTAACAAAATTGCGTCGTACTTGCCATTTTCTACCGAATCAATTTTTTCCTGAATGAGCGCTCGCCCAATATCAGGATTGTCATGGTAGCCCTGTGTGAAGAATTCAAAATCAATAAGATTCACCGACCGCGCCGCGGCCATACACATCTCGCGAAAAGCTATTTCACAGGCAATCATTTTCAATAACATATCTTGTACTCCCAATTAAGTAAACTTTATGAAATCGTATGACATTGTGTCTGAGGTTTGAAGAGTGAAACGTGAAACGTGATGCGTGAAACGTAATAAATGATTATGATTTTAATCTTCACGTGTCACTCTTCACGTTTCACGACTTGCATTGTACCTAAATTTTTTGCAATTCCTGTATAATTTGTTCACCGGGTATTGTAGTTTCAGGTATTTGTTTCCATCTGATAATTCCCTGTGTGTCAATGATAAATATGGAAATAACGGCATTGTTACCAGCCGCGTTCAAAACGCCATATTTCTGAATCGTCTGAGTATCGACATCGCATAATACAGGATAACTTAGCTTGAAGTACTCAACAAGGTTTTTGGCAGCAGCTTGTGGAACAACACTTATGGATAAAATAATTGTGTTCAAATTTTTTATCTTCTCATAGTTTGCTTGTAATTCGCGCAACTGCGCGGCACATGAGCCTCATGTAGAACCTGTATGGAAGAGAAGGATAACATTTTGTTTACCTACATAATCGTTCAGGGATACCAGATTACCATTCTCATCTGGCAATGAAAATTCGGGAGCTTGATTTCCGACCTCGTTTCCTACGATAGGCTCAGATGGTTCTGGATTAACAGGGTTTATTATTTCTTCCTGCCCAATGCAGCCCAATAGCCATATAATCATGCACACCAGGATGATACTTATTTTAAACTTCAACAAAATCGTCATTTTCTTTGCCTCCTATTCGTGAAACGTAAATATTTTCGTGAAAAGTAAAACGTGAAACGTGAAAAACGATATAATTACACTTCACGTTTCACGCTTCACGTTTCATTACCTAATACGTCGCTTGCAAAAAGGATTCTATACTCCGCCTTACAGTATCAAAAGCCTCTTTGAGTAAGCCGAAATGTGCGAAACGTATTTTTCGCGCCTTGATTTCCGCGTAGATAGGACACCGTGCGCGACAATCTAATGATGAAAGACAAAATTGCGATTTATACTCCGGTGTGGGAATTGGCGCAGAAACCCTGCCATCTGTGCATGACCCACAGTATTTGTTTGATTTTGGTTGTCGGTAATAAGGGCAAGTCATTTTACTTTCCTCCATAGTTTCTTAACATTTCCCACATCGCAATGATGTTTTGTGGGGGTACATCAGCCTGAATGTTATGCACAGTATTAAATACGAACCCTCCGCCGGGGGCTAAATCTTCAATCCGACGTTTTACTTCATCCCGCACCTCCTGCGGCGAACCGCACGGCAAAATTCTCTGGGTATCCACACCGCCGCCCCAGAAGACAACGTCGCGGCCAAATTCCTTTTTCAACTGTTTGGTATCCATTCGCGCCGCGCTGACCTGTATGGGATTGAGAATATCCACGCCCACTTCTATCAAGTCGGGGATGATTTCATACACACTCCCACACGTATGAAAGAATATATGGACGGGAGCTTGCTGTTTAATGAAAGAAAACAATTGTCGCTGACGTGGCTTAATAAGAGTACGGTAAATGTCAGGCGACACCAGCAGACTATTCTGCATACCAAGGTCATCGCCCTCCATGGCGATGTCAACGTTGTCTTTTACTTTGGGAAGAATAGTTCCCCAATACTTCAACTTCATCTCTAAGATCTTATCCAACATCGCTTCTGCTACTGGTTTATTGACAAGCAAGTCCGTGTAAAAATTCTCAAAGCCGCGCATCCACAGGCTCACTTCCAACATGCCAGCGCAGATACCGCCGAGTATTACAGCCACGCCTGTTTTACCCCCCTGCGTGCGGGGGGGTTGGGGGGGGGGACGGAGATTCAAGGCTTCATCTTCCAATCCTTCAAACCGCGCTGGGTCGGTTGGATTTGGCCAGGGATATTTGGCGATATCCTCGGAGGTTTCAGCTTTCTTTAGCGGATGTTCGAATAGGTCGAAATATCTGCCATTTTCCTTTGGCATCCGCCGTTTCATGCCCCATTCATCGGTATAATAAATATATTCTTCATCCTCAGTTGTTTCAAACTTCCACGCCGAGGATGACTTAGACAACAATCCACGCGTATCGACTTCCAATGCCTTCAGCATATCATCCTCAACGAGTGCCATCTGTTGATTGATGTCATAGATAGTCGGTTCGCGCTCCTCTAAACCAAGCGCAGGACGTAATTTACGATACGCAACCTTATGAATTCCAGTTACTTTCGTCGAGCCTAAATCAAACGGTATTCGGTCAGGCTCTCTATGCTGTAATGTGGTTAATACGCGTTCTCGTGCGGTCATAATCTCTCCTCTGTTTATGTTTCCGCAGATTGTTGCGCTCTCACAAGCGCATTTTGATTAAAAGCCAAGTTGACGTCTACGTGGTTTACGAAGTAAACCCGTCCTCAGAATGAAAAATCTCACAATGGCTCTTCTGTTTCCTAAGCGAGCCGTCAATCCTGTCGCATCGTTGATGAAAATCGGTGTCTGAATGTTGAGCGAAACGAAATCCCAAGAATCGGGGCAATTGCCGGCATTCGCTGTAAGTTCAGGCAAGCTCAAGATATAGTCTTATGAGAAATTCCATCTGGAAACACCAGCATGTCCGCAGGAAAGCTATCTCGCGATCCGACTACTATTGCAGGATTAACGTTGCGTCCAAAGCGGAAATAGTTCCATCTCAATCTCATTCAATACCGAGTTCGTCAATACTATTAGCACTCAAAGCCCATCGGAAAAGCGAGGTCAATCTGTCAACATCTCGAATGCTCCGAATTTTATCATTTATCTCTGGACTGATGTTTTGAAAGCGAAACTTTAACAATTCAATTAAGCGTTCCTGGTTAGTTTGGATTACGCCCTTTTCCACTCCGATTTCCATTCCTATCCCTTTGCCTATCACTTTTCCCTCCTCGATTAATGCTTGCGCAATTGTCCTTCCCATTTTATTTACCTCCTCTCGTTTTTTTCTCTCTTGTACTGTATTAGCAACAACATCGGTCAATTTTCCGTGTTCCTCTGATTCACGCCTGTTGTAGATTAACAACAAAATGTAGTGCATTCCTCTAATCCACTGGTTAATCTCGGAATCAGGCCATTTATCAAGTTGTGATATAGCTAATTCTAACTCGCTGATCAATTCTTCCGTTGACGCATTCTCCTGCTGGATTATCCGCAAAAGCCAACCAAACGGATGCTCATAAGCTGTCAATTTCTCTTTGTCCGTCGCCTTAACATTTAGAAAAAGTGTATCATGGCTTGGAACAAAGCGTTCCAAAGGTTTCGGTAGTTGCTTCATAGCATCTGTTATGCTGATAGGCATATCCCATGATGTTTCGCCTGTGTAAAAGAGAATAGGCACAATCGGTCTGAAATTCCATTGGCTCTTGGAAATTTTATTCCTTTCCCATTCTCTACGCTGTGTATCCCAAATCTGCATCATGTAAAACAACATGCGAAATCCCATGGATATATCAGGTTCTGATTGATGCTCTATAAGTATATAGATGCATACTTCACCCTCTTTGCCATATTCTTCTAAAAACGGTGCGGTAAAAACCAAATCAGATTCTTGTTGGCGAAGGTTATCAAGTATGAAACTCTTTTTCTCATCATGCAGACGAGAGAAATCTATCTTAGTTGAAAGGTTGAAATCAAGAATCTGAATCAACCCCAATACGTTTTCCGGCGATTCCAGAAGCCATTTTGTGCCTCTATCGGCGAATTCTCGAACGGGTAGTAGTTCCATTGTGACTTTCCCTCCACAGAAACCGAGTTTTTCCCCAAAACTCGGTTTCTTATCTTTCTACTTCACCAGAATCATCTTCCTCGTAGCCTGAAATTCTCCCGCTTTGAGAGTGTAAAAATACAGTCCATTTGCAACAGCCTCACCACTCTGGTTTTTGCCGTTCCAAAACACAGCTTTTTCCTTTGATAAGTAGCAGCCCGCGGATTTGTGTCCGATTGACAAAACGCGGACAAGCTCGCCTTTGATATTGTAAATCTGAATAACAACTTCTGCTTCTTTAGCAAGTTGGAACGGAATCCACGTTTCCGGGTTGAAGGGATTGGGGTAGTTTTGCAAGAGTGTTGTGTGCTTTGGCGGTAACTGGGTCATAGTTTCACGCGTATCGACTTCCAACGCCTTTAGCACATCATCCTCAACTAACGCCATCTGCTGATTGGTGTCATAGATAATCGGTTCACGCTCCTCTAAGCCGAGTGCAGGACGTAATTTCTGATACGCAATTCTATGAATTCCAGTCACCTTCGTTGAGCCTAAATCAAACGGTATTCGGTCAGGCTCTTTATGCTGTAATGTTGTTAATACGCGTTCTCGTGAAGTCATGATTTTTCTCCGTAATTACATATTATGCGACCTTTGAATAATCTTTTGGATAGCCTGGTTGACTTCGTTATAGACATCTAAATCCGATAGCTTTGACCTAAGTTGTGGCAATACGCTTCTATCTCCTAACTCCCCAAGAATCCAAATTGCAGATGATTTGCTTTGTTCGTTACCAAGAGCCCGCAAAGCAGCATCGATGACAATATCCCTTGAAGCCATATTTAGAAGATTTAAAATTACATCCTGTATTATCCTACTTTCGTTTCCCTCCTTATCAGCCCAATAATGATGACCTCGCAAGTAGGAAATATATTGAATTGTTTCGATTCCTGTTTTACCTGCAAGGCAATTTTCCACAGCCGCTTTTTGGTCAGCAGTATTGAACTGGATAGCCATTAATGACTTTCGCGCCTTACTGTTATGCTTTGCTATTTCTATCGCTATAGTAGCCATCAATCTTGATATAAGTCCTTCATCAGAAAGCAAATCGACAAGAGCTTGCATCGCAGCAACGCTACCGATGCGTACAAGCGCGCTGGCAGCATCGCAATGCAACTGCCAGGCTCCCAACTGGTACAAATCAATATCAAACGTCCCAAGGTGTTTAATCAGCAGTTGAATAGCTAAGTCACTGCCAATAGTTCCCAAATCAAAAATTACAAACCCTCTGTTGAATATGTTAAATTTGTCAGGTTTACGCGATAGACTAAGTATTAATAACCGCTCATAACGCTCATTCCCTAATACTTTGATAACTTCTTCTGTTTCTTCTCGTAATGTTGCAAGAAGCTCAAATCTACTTCCAGCTAACCTGGAGCCGAACTCTGTATCGTTATTCTCCAAAGCTACTAATGCTCTTGTAAGTTCAAGAGATATTCTATCTGAATCGGGTTCAATTTCAATTTCTCCAATTTCTACTAAAGCTTCCAGGGCTGCTGAGTAAATTGCTATATTGCTTGATTTGGAAGATTCGCGAAGTAATTCAATAACCTGTCTGTTTTCGGAACGCTGATACGCCATATCCACCAGACAATATGTCGCTTCGAGGCAAACCCGCCAGCTAGGGTCGTCCAATCTTTCCGCAAGAACCTGAATAATCCGTTCCTCTTCGCTTGGAAGCCATCTCCAACTCCGACCAACAATACGTGTGGCTTCCATCCGAGCGGTAGGGCTAAGATGAGAAACATCCTGCAACTCATCAATGACGTCTGGATTTGATGTTCTGGATAAATCCCATAATTCGTTCTGCGCCGCCTGTTGTATGTGAGTTTGCTTTATTTCACCGTCCAGCACTTCCTCTCTCTCTGAAGGTTTCAACAGCGAACGTTCTTCTTCCGATACTATTTCCAACAACGCCTTAACAGCAAAAGGCTCATCGCCAGCAGCGCCTCCCAGCAATTTTATTCCCAATATTCGTTCTGCTTCATCTGTAGAATCAATTAACTTCTGAACGCACCTTTGAGAAGTTTCCTTTGCTGATATACCGGCTTCACCTGCAAGGCATCTGCCCACTAAGGGCACATTTCCTTCACTCACAACGTATTCTACTACAAAAGACGGTTCATCCATTATGCCGATAGCAAAGACTGCCACTTCATGCCACCAGGAATTAGTAAGATAACTAAACGCTTCATTATCTCCATTCATCAACAACTCCGATAGTTTTTTAGCCGCGAAAAATTCTTGGAACAATTGATGCCAGAAAGTTATTCCATTCCCAAGTTTCAATAGAAGTCTGCTATTCCAAACCTCTTGAAAAATCTCAGCTTCGCTATATGAACATCGTCCTTCGCTTCTGAGGCTTTCCCAATATTTGCGAACGATTCTACGCACTCTATCTTTTTCGAGATACAGTCTCATTTCCTGTTGCATTTGGAAGGCTAATTGTCCGAGATATAAATCAACATCTATAAAGGCATCGCTTGTTTTAATATCTCCTTTATCGATTTCGCGCTGGATAATATCAGCTATAAATTGGGAAAATAGAGATGCGCGTGATTCAGGAAGTCGCCCTTCGTTGTCCGCCGCTACCTTTGCGATGATGTATGCAAGCAACGGTTTGGTTGCTACATCCAACAGGCGCGGTGTTAGTGAATGAAGGACATTTAACCCTTCGGTTGCGTTTCCAGCGTAGTGTCCAAAGAATTTTGAGAAAAAGCTGGATACATCCTCACGCTTAAATCCATGGACATTCACTTCTACAGCGCCTTCAATCTTCTGCGTGTAATCCTGCTCTCGGCAACTGATGAGATACTTATGACCTGGATATGTCATTATGAAGGCTCTTAACTCCCTCACACCATCATTCATTTGGTCCCCTGGAATCTCATTCAGCCCGTCGAACATAAAGAGAAATTTCGCGTCGCTGTTCAGCATATCACGAATGTGAGTGTCGTCTAATTGAATCTGATATGCTCTGAGAGTTTCTTTTATCAATCCCAAAAGCCCGCCCCTATCTTTGTCATACAGGTTCAGCTTTACAAGGATAGGGATATGCTGAGTTTTATTCTGTAACTTACTCTCAGCATAATCTATGGCTAAGTGTTCCATGAGTGTCGTTTTTCCAGAGCCTGGTTCGCCCAAGAGGGCAACGCAAGGGTACTTTTGGACAACGCTTGCTATATCTGTCGTTCGTTTCTCATAGATTTCTCGTGCTTGCCCTTGTATATCAATTATTTGCCTGGGCACGATTTCAGTTACATTCAATGGAACATAAAATCTACGCCACTCCTTATCCTCATCCATTAAAGATTTGAGGTATTGCGCCCATGGAATCTCAAAAGGCAAATCAATAGACGCCAACAGTCGATTAAATTCTTTCAAATGCGTGCAGTTTAATAATTTCGGGATAGCCGTCATCTCCGCTTCAGTTAAAGAGATACCGCGCGAGATTTCGCTGAATAAATGCTGATGAATTTCATTTAGCCCTATGACGGTTACTTTCCAATCGACATTGATTTGAGAATCAGGATATAATTCAGGCGAAATGGCAACAACACATTTAATCTCTTTAAATCTCATTTGTGAAGATTTCTGCGCGGGCAGAAATTGAGCTTTATTTTGCTCAAGAAAATCTCTCAACCCGTAATAATATTGTAGGACTTGATTATATGGGTTTCGCCTGCCCTCATTGAGAACCTTTACCACACTCCTTCGGGAATCAACGATTGTCCAATCCCCATTTACTCCGCCGATAATTGCACCTTCACAATGCTTCAATTCAACGACAAAAATACCATCTTGTTTTATGATAGCTAAATCAATATTACCCGCCGGGTCAGGTACATTGAAATTAACCAGCAAAACATAAAGTTCATTGAGAGGCTCTAATGCCCTTGCCAAAGATACCATAGCTTTTCGCTCATTGGAATATTCAGGTATACTGCCAATCCATACTTGGACGCTCATTTTACCACCTCCCTAATACTCTGTCAAGTCCCATTTGATGGCTAAGAAACCCGTTTTCTCCGAGAAAACGGGTTTTTAGAGAAATCGTTCCATCTCCCTCCATGGGGTACGCCAAGGATATGCCAATGCAAGATATAAAAATGATTGCGGATAGGAAATAGCGAATTGCGTCAGTTCACCACAAAAGCGTTCAGAGAATTGCTGCTTTATTTCTTTCCACGAACCGGTGGTTGGAAAGCCACGTAGGGTTGTCTTTCCCGATTTGGGAAGGTATTCGTACAACTCGACTTCGGTTGGCGGTTCATACTCCTCAATGAAGAATCTCGAAATTGAACTCCAATGTCGCGCTACTAACTCACGCAGATTAAGATGACACGAGAGCTTGAGCAGAATGGGCAAAAAGTACGAATGATAATTCATTGAATAAACAGGGAAACGTTGGAACTCCACTCCCGTAAGATGGACGAGTGCCGCTTCATAAGGTTCATAAGGATTTGGCAATCCCTCTTTATCTTCACCATGAAAAGACATAAACCAATCCATAGTTTGTATCACATAATCTTTTACTAATGCTACTTCTCCTGATGCCATTAGCCCAATCATTGATATCCAAAATGTTCCCATCTGTCTTTCCGTAATCAGATGGCAGAAGACGGGATTACTTTGCACGATTATCTGTAATAATTTGACCTCCTGTTGATTATCTTCATTGCGAAGTTTCTTCAATATCAGAAGAAGCGCGATTTTTGATGCAAGACTATGCACTCTTAACGGATATTGAAAGAGTTCCACTGGACCATTTTGGGGTTCAAGCAAATCATGAAGGAACTCACGATTACATTTGCAAGATTCTACTAAATCTGAAAGTAAGAACTCCAGGTTTTTTGCAAGATTGGAAAGGATTGTTTTGAAAACATTGTTTTGGACACCTCGGTTCCCACCTAATTTTGGTTTTGAATGTAATGTTAAGATAACATCCATAATTCTTTTGTCAACATCTTTTTTCTTCCATGACCTTTTCCGCTATCCATTGTTGTAGGGGAGTCTGGTATGAGATGCCATATTGTACTAAGCCGCCAGTTCGATGAGCGGTTTGTCTATCAATGAACTAAAATCTTGAAGTTGCATCATTTTGCGTTAAGCTGTTGTTCCAAAACACGTTTTTCCCTTTGCACAAAAGCTTCCAACTGTTCCTTAGTGGGAAGTTCCAGGAGATACCGTGATACAAAAAGATGATTATCCATGCCGCCAAGAGCATATTCGACATGGGTTTCGTCCTTGCTGGCACAAAGAATAATCCCAACGGGTGGATTTTCTCCTTCCTCCATCTCCTCCGCTTTTGCATAATTGAGATAAAAATTCATTTGTCCAGCGTCTTGATGAGTAAACTCACCCATCTTCAAATCAATCAACACCAAACATTTCAACTTCCGATTGAATAGCACCAGGTCAATGTAGTAATGCTGGTTATTAATAGTAACTCGCTTTTGACGCGCTGCAAAGCAGAAGCCTTTTCCCATCTCTATCAGAAAATCTTGCAAATGGTCAAGCAATGCTGATTCTAATTGCTGTTCAGTAACCACTAATTTCTCTTTCAGCCCCAGAAATTCAAAAACATAGGGGTCACGAATCATCTCCTCTGGAGTGGTCACAATTTCTCCGCGTTTGGCTAATTCAAGAACTTCCTCCTTGGCTCGGCTCAATCCTATCCGCTCAAACAGAAGACTATCAATCTGACGCTTCAATTCACGCACAGACCAACGATTTTTCAGAGTTTCGACTTCATAGAAGGAACGTTTAAGCGGGTCATCAATTCGGATGAGTTCGATAAAATGAGTCCACGTTACTTTTTGTAAGAGGTTCTGGGATAACTTTTCCTGTTCAGGCGTGATATTGACATGCGTATTCAAGCCGGGAGAAAGCATTGGTGAATCGGCTTGAGATTTAGCAATCACTGATTGCCAAATTGAATAGGTTCGATAAAACTGCCGGAATAAACGGAGATTCCTTTCTGAAAACCCACGTCCTAATCGCTGAGTTAAATCCTCTGAAAGTTGCTGAAGCAGCTTTTCTCCATACTGCGCCCGGTCACTGCCTTGTTGCTCGTATTCCACAATGTAGTATCCGATGAGCCAGTTTTGGATGGTAATACTGGTATTGACCGCCTGAACAGCGTGATATTGTGCGTTTTTATGAATATATCCAATGGCTTCAACCAATTCTGAGTAATTCATAACGATATCTCCTAATGATATTTCAGCAATAAATCTGATGCTCAAAAAATCAACAACCGCCTCGTTCTGACGCGGTCATCCAGGCGCGTCAATCCTGCGTCCAAAGCGGCTTGAACGGCGTCTTGATATTCCTGGCTTGTTGGGCGGCGATTGATTTCGGGAAATTCATGCGCTCGGTAACAGGGATGATATTGCGCCATAACGTTCACATACGTGTTTTTGGAAATCTCCTTTGCTAAGAATCGCATCACTTCAGGCGTACCGGCGAGTCCATTGGGTAGAACGAGATGCCGCACTAACAGTCCGCACAACGCTATGCCGTTATCGTCCCAAACAAGGTCACCTACCTGACGGTGCATTTCTTTCAAAGCGGCTTTGGCAATCGACGGATAATCTTTCGCTTTTGACAAACGTTGCCCAACTTCCGGGTCGACGTATTTAAAATCGGGCATGTAAATATCGACGATGCCATCAAGGATTTTGAGCGTTTCTACGGATTCATACCCACCACAATTGTATACCAACGGCACGCGCAAACCATTCGTTGCGGCGATTTGTAAGGCTGATAGCATTTGCGGCACAACATGGGTCGGCGTGACGATGTTGATGTTATGGCAGCCATGCCGTTGCAAGGTCAACATCATGCCGGCAAATTGCTCTAAAGTTACTATACTGCCATGCCCCAAATGGCTGATGTCGTAATTTTGGCAGAACACACATTTCAAATTGCAATTCGTTATAAAAATCGTCCCTGACCCATGCCGACCGACCAATGGTGACTCTTCGCCGAAATGCGGCGCAAAACTCGAAACCATCGCATCTTTGCCCAAACCGCAGACGCCAACTTCGCCTTCCAGTCGATTAACCCCGCATTCTCGTGGACATATCCGACATTCACGCAATAACTCATAAGCCCGGTCAATGCGATTCTGCAATTCATTGCTATCATGAAGTTTTCGATATCCAGATATAAACATCTTATGTATTACTCCAGAGTTCACTTTGAGACTTCCGAAGTCTCAAAGACTTCGGAAGTCTGGATGGGTGTTATTGTACATCGAAACACTTTCAACGTCAAGTTGCTTTCTAAATTCAATCTGGTAACCAAACTTTTCTTTAAGAAAGAAAAGTTCGATCAAAAGAAATAAGAGGAAGAAAGTAATGGTTGTTAGTATAGCACTTACAAGAATTTTAGTCAACTAAAAAGTTGTATTTTCGATAATGCTATTACGCAAAATAGCCGTTGATTTACAGACTACGCTGATTTTAGTAACTCAATAATCAGCGTTGTCTGGTAATCAGCGGCTCTAATTTTATACTTGACAGCATTTGCATGTTAAGATAAAATTATCCGAGAGTAATGAACAGGAGGGTAATAATGCCAGAATCATTGATATTTGAGTTAAGTACGCCGGGCAGGAGAGGTTATTCATTGCCGAAATGCGATGTGCCTGAAAAAGGGCTTGATGAACTTATTCCCAAAGAATTTCTGCGAGAAACTGAACCCAATCTGCCGGAGGTCAGCGAATTTGATGTAGTGCGTCATTTCACGGGTTTGTCGCGATTGAACTATAGTGTGGATACAAATTTTTACCCGTTAGGTTCGTGTACTATGAAATACAATCCTAAGGTGAATGAGGAAATCGCAGGCCTGGATGGATTTGCGCGGTTGCATCCGTATCAGCCTGAAGCATTAACTCAAGGCATGTTGCAATTGATGTATGAGCTTGAGAGGTGGTTGTCCGAAATATGCGGCATGGCGGGATTTTCGCTACAGCCGGCGGCAGGCGCGCATGGCGAAGCGCTGGGCTTGATGCTTATTCACGCATACCATGAAAGCCAGGGACAACAGAAAAAGCGTGTGCTGGTCCCAGATTCTGCGCACGGGACAAATCCGGCAAGCGCGACGCGCTGTGGGTATCGGGTAGAACAGATAAAATCGAATGAAAATGGCGAAGTTGACATAAATTCTTTAAAATCAGCGATAGGTGACGATGTTGCCGCGCTGATGTTGACGAATCCCAACACTTTAGGATTGTTTGAAACACAAGTGCTTCAGATAGCTGAAATTGTCCATGAAGCGGGAGGATTGCTCTACTACGACGGCGCAAATGCGAATGCGATTTTGGGCATCTGTCGGCCAGGAGATATGGGATTTGATGTTGTGCATCTGAATTTGCACAAAACCTTCTCGACTCCACACGGCGGCGGCGGGCCAGGCGCAGGGCCCGTGGGTGCCTGCGAAAAATTACTGCCATTTTTGCCAGTACCGACAATCGTGAAGGATTCGACAGAAACTGGCAATGTATATCGGCTTAATTATGATTTGCCGCGATCCGTAGGAAAAATCCGCGCTTTCTACGGCAACGTTGGTGTGCTTGTCAAAGCTTACGCATACATCAGGGCGCATGGCGCGGATGGTTTGTATCAAGTCAGCGAAAATGCTATCATCAACGCGAATTACATGATGACAAAACTGAAGAAATATTACAATTTGTCGCATGACCGAACCTGCATGCACGAATTTGTGCTCTCCGCCGACAAGCAGAAAAAGCAAAATGATGTACGCGCCCTTGATATTGCCAAACGCTTGTTAGATTACGGCTATCACGCGCCAACGGTCTATTTCCCGTTGATTGTCCCCGAAGCACTGATGATAGAACCTACCGAGACGGAAAGCAAAGAAACGCTTGATAAATTCATCGAAAAAATGATTGAAATTGCTCAGGACGCGGAATCTAATCCTGACGTGGTCAAAGATAGTCCAAAAACAACACCAGTTAGCCGTCTGGATGAAGTGACAGCGGCGCGGAAACCGAATCTGAAATATAACCGATTATCCTAATTGAAAAAAGTTCCATCATAAGAAATAAGAGGAATCAAAATCAGGGGGGGAAAATTATGTTATCTGTCAGAGGCATTTTTAACGGTAAAACCGTGGAATTATTAGAGGATGTACCATATCAGAAAGAAGTCGCTGTCGTGGTAACTTTTTTGGAAGATGAACTGGCGCCTGAACAGGATGCAGAGCAGGAGAAATTGAATCGGCGGCTAAAGGAAGAATGCCGTCAACTTGCTGCTATGAATTTTGATGACATTGGCACAGATGAGGAATGGACAAGGGTTCAGAATGAAGCTCTGTTTGCTTTAGAGGAAAAATACGTTGAGGAGTAACCAAACTTTTCTTCCAAACTTTTCTTTAAGAAAGAAAAGTTCCATCATAAGAAACAAGAGGAATTATGAAAAGTAAAACAATGGAAATTCGTAGAGGGGATGTGTTTTTAGCCAATTTAGACCCTGTGATGGGACATGAACAGGGCGGCAGACGTCCTGTTGTAGTTGTGCAAAACGATGCGGTTAATCCTATTCTTGATACGGTTTTAGTTGCTCCGCTGACGGCGAATCTCCAAGCCACTGATTTCCTTCTTACAGCTACACTTCCAGCGTCAGAAACTGGTTTAGCCAGAGATTCTGTAGCGTTGCTATTCCAAATTCGGACATTGGATAAACGCCGGCTCGAGCGTAAGTTATCACATCTCTCAGAGCAATTCCTCCGACAGATAAATGCAGCAATTCGTTTGGCGTTTGACATTTAATCCTTTTGCTCCAAAGGAGACAGAAATGAAATCTGCTTGGCGATTGTTACAGACGGGTAACAACACCGCCGCGATGAATATGGCCATTGATGAAGCGTTAATGTTGCGACAGTTGGAAAATGCTCTGCCAACGCTCAGATTTTATGGCTGGGCGCGCCCGTCTTTTTCGTTCGGCTATTTCCAAAAAATTGCAGAAGAGGTGGATTTGCCGAAATGTCGGGAACAAGGAATCGACCTTGTTCGACGCCCGACGGGAGGCGGGACGGTTATTCACGGCTGGGATTTGACCTATTCGGTTGCGGTATCGTTGGACAATCCGCTGATTCCCAAGGATACTCTTGGTTCATACCGTTTGATTAGCGCGTGTATCATCGAAGGATTGCAGCAATTGGGCATAAAAGCGGAACATTATTCAGAACGTGCTAACGGCGATGCAATGCTACAAAATATCTGTCTTACTAATCCCACTAAATACGATGTCCTTATCGGAGGTAGAAAAGTCGCAGGAGCGGCGCAACGACGGAAGCAGGGCGTGATGCTGCATCAGGGCTATATCGCTCTTGATATGCCGCCAGATGATGTGACAAGTTTAGTTTCAAAACAGGATGACTTGTCCCAATTAGTTACAACGTCATCAATCGCAATCAACACTATCTGCCAATCTCAATCCCCCTTACCAAAGGGGGTAGGGGGTTGTCTATTAGAGAGAACAAAGCTGGAGCGTGCTATCGCATCGGGCTTTGAAGCAATAATGAATATCCAACTGACATCAGAAGAACTGAATCCAATGGAAATAAATGTGGCGACTCAGTTAGCAAAAACGAAGTATGAAACTGATAAATGGAATTTTATGTGATGAGTGATGAGAGAATTTTTAATCACTTATCACTTATCACTCATCACTTATCACTCTTCATTTAAAGAATATCAATTAGGCAAAATCACTTTCGGGAGATGATATAAAAATGAAATTATCTATTCGACAAAATATGGTACCGGGGCGAACGCTTCCGGAGCAACTAAAGAATTTAGAACAATTTGGATTTGAAGGAATCGAATTGACGCCGCGTGATGTGACCGATTGGGGTGAGTGGCTTGACGAAACCAAACGGGCGTTTGCCAATAGTTCAGTAAAACCGAGTATTCTTTCTGGCGCGGAGGGATGCCTGCTTGACCCAAACAAGGCAGAACGTGACCGAGCAGTCGCCAGTTTTAAACAGATGTTGGAACTGTCCGCTGAAATCGGGGCTATTGGAGTCATCTGCGTGCCGCTGCTTGCTATCACGATGTCTCACGGCGCGCGTCCACGCATTCAAGATTTATCCCCCTTGGAAGGTGTCCAGAGTTTAGAACGCAACTTATTCATCGAATTGTTAAAGGATATCGGCAAACGCGCTCAAGAAGTCGGAACCTATCTGATTATAGAACCGCTGAACCGTTATGAATCGTTCTGGTTAAATTGTTTAGAGGAAGGCGTTGACATCTGCAAAGCCGTCGGTAATCCTTATGTTAAAATTATGGCGGATTTCTTCCACATGCACATCGAAGAGAGCGATATCCCACAGAGTATATTGGAAGCTGGCGAATATATCGTCAATGTTCATCTCGCCGATAGCAATAGACTCACTCCTGGCAACGGACACACCGATTTCAAAACAGGACTCGCCGCTCTGAAACAAATCGGTTACAACAAGTACATGGCGTTAGAATGTGGTATCCCAGGCGATGCGTTTGTAGAATTGCCGCGATGTGTGCGATACCTGAAGGAGCGTATGGCGTAAGCGTTTTAGACTTCCGAAGTCTCAAAGACTTCGGAAGTCTGGACGGATGGTGGTGGAAAGGAGGAATTATGCAAATTACAGGAAAGACTAAAATAGTTGGAGTAATCGGCGACCCCATCGAACATTCCTGTTCTCCGCAGATGCACAACGCTGCTTTTGAACAACTAAACATGAATTATGTTTATGTCGCTTTCCATGTCAAAGCTAAAGACCTAAAAGCCGCGGTAGATGGATTCAAAGCGCTGAATATAGTCGGCATCAACGTGACTATTCCTCACAAACAGAGTGTGATTCCGCTGGTTGATAGATTAAGCAGAGAAGCTGAACTGATAGGCGCTATTAATACTCTGGTATTCAAAGAAGGTGAAATTGAGGGACATAATACCGATGCGCGTGGGTTTATTGCAGCGATGAAAGAAGAAGGTGTGAATACTCTTTGCGGCAAATCAGTCGTAGTTTTGGGCGCTGGTGGTTCGGCGCGCGCTATCGTAGTTAGTTTAGCGCTCGAGGGCGTCAAAAAAATATCTATCGCTAACCGAACTGCCTCTAAAGCAATTCAGCTTGCCTCGGACATTTCTCAGAAAACAGGAACTGAGATACACAGCATGGGACTGGATGATAAATCACTTCCCGAAGCGGTTTCGGAAAGCTCACTGCTGGTCAACACCGCATCTGCAAGTATGAATTTAGAACATCCGCTGCTCATCAATGAAGATTGGTTGCATCGTCAATTGGTTGTGTATGACATCATTTATAACCCTCCCGAAACTCGGTTGCTGAAAGTTGCCAAAGAAAAAGGGTTAAAAACAATTGGAGGAATTGGAATGCTGGTACATCAAGGGGCAATAGCTTTTGACTTATGGACGGGACAATATCCGCCCGTAGATACAATGCGGCGTGCTTTGATAAATGCGCTGGGTTTGTAGGAAAACAAATAGGGCTACGAACTCCGAATTATTTACCCTCTTGCTCCCTTGCCATGGATTGTCGATTGTCGATTGATGATTGAAAAATACAATCGACAATCAACAATCATCAATCATCAATCAATTTAGCCCTATTGCCTTGCTTTCCAGGTTTTGCCCAATTTGGGCGTCCAAACCTGGTTTTCAGGTATGCCCAACTGTTCAAACTTCTCCTCAATAAGGCGTGTTGTGCCGAGTTGGTTGATATTATGCGCATCCGAGCAGATGGATAACATTACTCCTTGCTCCTTGAGCAAATTGACGTATTCCCAGTATTGCTCCTTGAAACTGTCACTATACTGTGAATTGCAAAATATAGCGCAGGAATTGATTTCGATGGCAGTGCCATTTTCTTTTGCGGTCTGGGCGAATTCGAGGTGATATTCCTCGGGGACGACAGATAGGTCATTGAACCACGGAAATTTCTTATTGTCAAACTCACCCCAGGAAAACCACCATGGATGGACAACAACATCTATCAATGGGTCAGATGCAAACCGACAGTGATGCCGATGTTGAATTTCTACCAGTTTGTCTAAGTCATAAGTATCCAAATAGGTCGCGTGAATTCCACCTATTACAAACTCAAATCCCATTTCATCCCTGATGGATTCATTGTAAGGAATATCGCCTTTTACTGATAACAGGTTCAACTCAACGCCAAAAAATACTTCCAAATTAATTTGAGTATTTTGGATATCCCGCTTAATCTTCAGATGTTCCGGTAAAAAATCGAGTTTGTTCAAATGGTCAGTGATGCCGATGGATTTTAGCCCTAACTCTTCAGCTTTTCTAAAAATTGCTTCTACGGTCATCGTGCTGTCAGCACACTTCAAATATTCAGTGTGAATGTGATAATCAGTGCCTTTTAGCATTATTTTCCCCTTATCGAGATTTTATTCATTTATAGTTTAACACAAGCAGATATTATACGTGAAGGAAAAAATTATAGCCGTTGATTGTCGGACAGCGCTGATTTTAAAGGCTGTTCTAATCAGCGTGGTCTGTTCGCTTCGTTCAGCAGTTTACTTCGTAAACTGCCAAATCAGCGGCTCTAAGGGAGGTGAAATTAAATGACCAATAATTCCTGCTCTAACATTGAATCCGTAATTACCTCAATAAATCCAGCAGACTTGAGCATTATTGGAGAAATTAAATCGGCTCGTCAAGAAGATATTGACAACGCTGTTAAGCAGGCTCAAAATGCCTACCAATCATGGAAAAAGTTGTCATATCCGGCGCGTGGGGAATATCTTCTTCGAGTTAAGGATTTAATTTTGGATTATTTAGACGAGATTGTCCCTTTAGTCACACAGGAAATGGGAAAACCGATTTCAGAAGTTCTGCTAACAGAAATATTCCCAACTTTAGAAGCACTCACCTATTTTGCCCTGAATGCGGAACGATTATTGGCAGATGAGAAAATTGAATATCAGAGCAGATTGTTACTGAACAAACGCGGTTATACAACTTATGAACCATTAGGAGTCATTGGAATTATTTCTCCTTTTAGCTATCCTCTCGCCATACCCATCACCCAGATTGCAACTGCTCTAATCGCAGGCAATACTGTTATTCTCAAACCTTCTGAGTTGACCCCTTTCATCGGATTGAAGATAGCTGAGTTTTTTTCAAAAGCTGAATTGCCCGAGGGTTGTTTGTCTGTATTGCCGGGAGATAAATTTACCGGGGAGTTGTTGGTTGCCGCTGACATAGACAAAATTTTATTCACCGGTCGTACTATGACCGGGAAATCTATTTTGCATGCTTTTGCGAACAGAGTTCTTCCTGCGACATTGGAGTTAAGCGGAAAAGCCCCCATGATTATCCTCGGCGACGCCAATATAGAACGTGCTATCAAAGGAGCTATCTATGGCGCTTTCATAAATGCAGGGCAATCATGTTGCGCAGTGGAAAGAATATACGTGATGCGTGATATTGCAAAATCGTTCATCGATGGAGTGGTTAAAGAGGTAAAAAACTTGACAGTAAGTGACCCGATGAACCCCAAAACCGAAATTGGACCTCTTGCGAGTGAAACCCTGCGTGCCAATGTGGAAGCCCACATCGCAGATGCAATTCAAAAAGGCGCTAAAATCTTGATAGGCGGCAAAATACCAGAGAATATCTCTGGATATTTTTATTTACCAACGGTGCTGACTGAGGTTGACCATTCGATGCAAGTGATGCAGGATGAGACATTCGGCCCTGTGATGCCTATCATGGTTGTGGATAGTATCAATGAAGCAATCCAATTGGTGAATGATTCAAGATACGGACTCAGCGCCAGCGTGTGGACTATGGATGTGAACCTGGCAGTGGATGTGGCTCATAAAGTGGAAACAGGTACGGTTACTATAAATGACCTTCTCTTCACGTTTGGCGCAGTGGAATGCGCCTGGGGTGGAACGAAGGAAAGCGGCATTGGACGCGTGCATGCTGTCCAGGGATTGCGCGAAGTGTGTAATGTCAAACATATCAGTTTCGACAAAGGCAAAAGGGTCTCAAAAACCTGGTGGTATCCATATAACGAAGAATACCAGGAGTTCATTCGTTTAGCTATAATGAGTGAATATGGTCAAAAGCTCAGAACCCGCTTCAAAAGCAGCTCTGAACTCCTCACGCATTGGCGGCGCATTTTTGGAAAGCAATACGAGTGAAAATGGATTGACATTTCGTTAGACTGTAATGTAAGTAACTATGAATTTGATTCTTTATCTTTTTTAGCCACTGATTTTCACGGATTAAACCTGGTTACTGGTTACTGGTTACTGGTAACTGGTGAGTGGCGACTACCAATCACCAGTTACCAATCACCAATCACCAATCACCAGTTCTCCACATCTTTGCAGTGAAAAGGTATAAAATTGATTTCATAATTACTTATAATCATTTTGTTCTGGCTCATTTTGACTTACGATAATCGCAGGCCTGGCGGATTTTTAGATAGGCAATTTCAAGATAATAATGCTGTTTCCAATTCCAAAAACAGCCTGGCAAATTCCTGTTAGAAAACCACCAGGCTTTTTTTATAGCCACTTATTTTCTCCTTGATGTGATTCAACCATAAATTTCTTTGACAGTGTAAATACCTAGTATAATTTCATTTGTAACAAGCAGTTTAGAAATTCCATACTCTCCTTTTCTGGAGGATGTTTCTTTTGGAGGCTTGTATCACATACATCGCAAATATTTTCTGGACAACGAGAATGTGATGGAATACCTCAGGCCATAATAGTTTGGTCGTCGGGCGGTTGCAGATAGGGAAGAATAATATTAGAAGATGAATAGGAGATAACCTATATATGGAAGAGCTTATGAGTTGGTTGTCCACATTAGGAAGCACTGCATCGATATTGGGTCTAATCCTTACATCTATTACGTTGATTTGGGTCGATACAGCAAGACGAATCATAAAACGGTATCTTTTTATAATTAGAGGTCCTAAACTAATTGAGGAACTGGAAAACATCGGAAGTGATATTGTGTATCTACTGCAAAACTTTGATAGTTCGGATATAAATCTGTCGCGTGCTTTAGCTAGACTTAGAGCTAGAATTAGGTCACTTCAGAAAAAATTAGAATCACCCGAGAATAAACAATGTAAGAAACTGAATAGAAAATTGGATAAGTTTATCAAAGGAAAGAAATTGAGTGAACCTGATATCCGGTCAATATACAGGGAAGCACAAGGTATAATCGAAGGAGCAAATGAGATGTTGAAAGATATTAGATTGGGAGGATAAGTATGGAACTTGATAGGGAAAAAAGGGATAAGGATATTGAGTTTATTTCTAAATTAATCGAACTTACACAAAAAAGTAAGATAGAATGGAGTATGAGTTCATTTAACGAGTCAATTATGCTCTTATCAGGAGACGAAAAAGTAGATTCGGTATATACCGCTGTTTATGAAGAACAGGGCCTGAGAATATATCGACAATATCGTAAATATCGTAAATCAACTACTTTGAGAGACTGGACTCGTGAAATCTTCTTTATGACAGGTGATAAGAAAAGAGAAATAGACGATTATCAGGTTGTAGATGTAATCTTGGAAGTAATTGATGAGCAACACAATATAGTACAGACGTTTAGTCAAATAAACGCCTTATCTGATTTATTAAAAGTAGTAGAATACCAGGTCGCAGAGCGAGAAAGAAGTATCATGGATCCATTCACCACGATTGCATTAGGAATTATCGCTAATTTCGGCTATAATTTCATGCAGGGACATGAGACCACCGACAGTGCATTGGATGAATTGAGAAAAATCCTTTTCGGTGACGCGAGAACTGTATCTGACCTCAAGGGCCAACAGTGGGAACACCTCTACGAACACAAAAATTTAGTGCGCAAAGTAAAGGTCTATCAGAAGGCGACAAACAGGATTCATTCTCTTATCGATCTGGTCGAAACGTTTGATAAAGTGATAAGTCAAAATGAGCCTTCACTGAAGGGTAAAATTGATGAGGCATTGAATTACCTCAGAACAGACGAAAAGGCTTACAATGAAATTATCCACAGACTTCAACTAAGTATGCTCTGGGAACTTCTGCGTAAGTCTCCTTCGCCTAAAGCATTGGAAAATCGTGAGAAGGATGTTCTCAGGAATTACGGCGAGAAGTTGAGAAAGCGATGCCAAAAACTCGACCTCTTTGGCGTCAGAGGTGCATCGGACGTTGGAGTACAACTGGAAGAGATCTTCGTCACTCTCTCCTTTTTCGAGCGTGTTCCCCCCGGTGACATGCCGCGCATACATCGCGAGGATTTTCCAGACGATGAGAGGGCGATGGAATATCTCAGCCAATATAAGGCTCAGAATCCAATAAAAGCTGATGAATTGTTCGCCCATCCTCCGAATAATGCTCTCCTCATCCTTGGGATGCCTGGTGCCGGCAAGACAACTTTGTTGAAATATCAATCACTTCAGTATCTCGGATCTTTCAGCAATCCATCAGATGCCGACGGTCAAATATATCTGCCGATATTTATCCGGCTCCGGGAGTTCGTGAAATACGAGGGATACCTTCCCTTCCGGCTCTCAGAATATTTGAAGGATGAAACTGGAGAACCTTTTGATAATGAACTCCTAGAATTATATCTTAAGGCAGGTCACATCGCGCTCTTCTACGACGGTCTGGACGAAATAGTAGATAATATGCAGTTGAACAAAATGGCAGAGGATATAGCTACCTTCGCAGAAGACTATCCTACAGGTCTCCACATTGTCACATGCAGGATTGCAGCCTACCCGGAAATAACAGTTGATATGTCATCGTTTGGTAAATTCACCATAGACGATATGAATGAGAATCAGCGGAGTGAATTCATCCACAAGTGGTATAATGCCAGAGCCTCCCGGTGGGAGGGGGAAAATGTGGATGAACTGGCGGACAGGCTGATAGAGAAAATCGAAAACACTCCCAGCATCCGACGGTTGGCAGTCAATCCGCTTATGTTGACCATAATGGTAATCATCTATAGTGACCTCAGAGACTTACCTGATACTCGGTTGGAGTTGTATGAAGAGAGCATTAATGTCTTGATGTATAGGCGGAATGTAGCTATAGGATACCCGGTTGAGGAGTTCAGAAGGATGATGCCGAATCCGCATTTCATTCTAGGAGAGCTTGCGTATGGACTCCATAAGGACTCAGAAATGCAGGGTTCTGGTATAGCTGAACCGCCGCGGGAAGAGATCAAGGGCAGGCTCGCAAAGATTATCATAGAGCGACGTAAGGTTGTAGATGACGATAAAATCGATGCCATTAGGTCCCGAGAAGTACCGGAATTTTGCAGATTTATTGAGGAACGAACCTCCATTTTAGTGGGCCGGGGAATGGGACGATATGGTTTTGTGCATCAAACGTTTCAGGAGTACTTCGCAGCATATTACCTTAACACCATCTGGGATATGGAAAAAATATGGAGCGAAATTAAGAGTAAGATTTGGAATCAATATTGGTGGGAGGTATTGCTTCTACTGTCCGAGATGCTGGCGCGGCGAGGGGATGTGCTCGATATATTGTTGGAAAAGATTATCAAAGAGACGGAAGAATTGAAAGGAGTACCATCGCCCCTGCTTTTTCTCGCGGATATCGTAATCCAGGGAACACCGGTCACAGATTTTTTCAAATCAAGAATATTAAAGCCTCTTTATGAGACATGCCTCGCTTATGGAGAAGTTTCTGGCAGTTTCGCAGACAGACTTGGTAAGCTGGGTGACCATGGGTTGAATGAAGAGACGTATAATCTTCTTGAGAAAGACATCGGGGGTACATCCGGCGAGCGGAGGCATTGGGCTATCCGCTATTTTGCCGTGCGAAATGATTTAATCGAAACCTGCGTAGAGCGATTTGAGAGAGTCGTGGAGCCATATATTGAAGATAAACGTGTTCGCGAACTACTACTACCGCTTCTGGGCGATTTGAAGCGCCTTACCGCTCCAATTCTCAGATCCACTGATATAGAGTTGATGATAAAGCCCTGGTATCTACCCCCGGTCCTGCCTTTTTACTATAGATACCTGATGGAAAGCGAGCGATTTGCTGAACCTAGTTATGTTCTGAAGAAACTATCTGCCGGGATGTTCGTATATTCATCCAACCTTGCCTTCCTGACTCTGGCTCTAGATCTGGATCCGGATTTGGCTTGGGCTCGGATTCGGGCTCAGGCTCGGGCTCTAACTCTGGCTCAAGCTCTGGCTCTGGCTCAAGCTCTGGTTCGGACTCAGGCTCAGACTCAAGCTCGGGCTCTAGATCTGGTTTTGACTCTGGCTCAAGCTCAAGATCAGACCCGAACCATCACCGCCATGATTGCAATAGATGATGAAACCATTTTCCACGGGGCTATGATTCACATGGCAGCTCTCCTGGAGTTTGTATCTGTCAGAGAGGAAGAACTCCCGTCCCATCTGGCCTACGCGCTGGAAAAGCAGCCGGATCCGCTGAGCCCTTACGTCCGCGCGGCTCAACTATTCCGCCGATTCATCAGGCGCGAGATTACCCCGGGAGAGGAGCTTGAATTCCAGCGGCTCCTGAACATTGAGGACAAAGAGATACGGCATATTTTCGACCTCGCGTACCTGACAGATTCAGAAACCCGCGATCCTATTTTTCGCTTCCGTACAAAGCTCGAATCGACATAATCTAATGATAAAATGTTCTTGCCAGAAGGAGATTTTGGAATGAGTGAATATGATATCACAACAGGTTATCTATTCAGGCAGTTTCCAGAGGATTTCGTCAAATTTGTAGCAGGCGGCGCCGTGGAAAATATCAAGCTTGCCGACCCTGTACTGAAGCAAATGCGCTACGCTGATGCCACGGCTTACGCTACGATTAGAGCTGAATATGGTACTGAAATGGAAGTCGTCGTCCATATCAAGTTTCAGACGGACGCCGATGATACAATGCCAATCAGGATGGCCGGATACATCGGCAGATTAATCGATATGTATAAACGCCCGATACACGCGTCCGTAATCTATTTGCGTCCGCAAGAAATTGACGACCCGGGAGTTTATCAATACACGTTTCCAAGTGAGTTTATGGCAAGATATAACGTGCTCAAAATTTGGGACTTTGATGGCGAAGAGTTGCTTGCAAAACGCATTTTGGGTCTGTTATTTTATTCCAATTATTTCTTTTGATCAAACTTTTCTTTCTTAAAGAAAAGTTTGGTTACCGTTCACACCATTGATGCAACCCAAAGGCGTTAGCGATTATGAATGGCTGGGAAAATGCGTCCGAACAATTGATAAATCGGTGCCAAATGAACAAGATAGAAAAGACCTGCTTGCCAGTACGAGTATTTTGGCTGGTTTGGCGCATGATGTTAATTTTGTACAAACTTTTATACCGGAGGAAATCATGAGACAATCATCTGTCGTTAGAGAAATTATAAGAAAGGAAAGAGCGCAAGAAAGGGCTCAGGTTATTATCAAAAATATAGAACTGCGTATCGGTACATTAGATGAATATATTAAAACTCGTATCCTTGCTATTCAAAACGAAGCGCTCTTAGACCATCTCCATCGTCAATCAGTGCTTGCTGAGAAGGATGACATCGAAAAGGAGATTATGGCTTTAAGCGCATAGAGGAAATCATGAAACAATCATCTGTTGTTAAAGCATTACTTGATAAAGAACGAAAAGAGATTGTAAGAAAAGAAAGGGCTGAAGATATCATTTCCGTTTTAGAGGCTCGGTTTGGCGACGTCAATGATACTATCCAAAATTGTTTAGTATCAATCCAGGACGAGGACGCATTAAGGTATCTACTTCGTCAATCGGCTGTTGCTGAAAAAGGTGATATTGAAAGAAAGATCGTCGCTTTGAGCGTATAGAGGAGAAAGGAGAATACCACATGGCAGTTTGCGAAATCCATCTTAGAAACAGTGAAGCACTGAACAAAATGACATCAGCAATGGTTATTTTGCCCGAAGGAAAGCCGGGCCCATTCCCGGTGTTTTATTTGCTGCACGGGTTATCGGATGACCATACGGTCTGGACACGCAGAACGAGCATTGAGCGTTACGTTGAGCATCTACCCCTGATTGTCGTGATGCCCAATGGTGAGCGCAGTTTCTACACAGATTCGAAAAGTAACTCAAAAGCAGCCTTTGAGACATACCTGATACGCGACCTTATCGGCTTTGTGGATAATACATTTCAAACAATCCCTAACCGTTCGGGCCGCGTCATTGGTGGATTGTCGATGGGCGGTTATGGCGCAATCAAAATAGCATTGAAGCATCCCGACTTGTTTTGTGCGGCGGTTAGTCACTCTGGTGCGCTCGGGTTTGCATCACGGTCTTTTTCAAAAGACGATGAGTGGGGCCGAGAGTGGATTCCCGTATTCGGTGAAAATCCACAAGGTGGCTCAGAGGACATTTTCGCTTTAGCTGAACGCGCTGATCGAAATTCCCTTCCGGCGTTACGAATTGACTGCGGGGTTGATGATGGTTTAATCGAAGACAATCGACGCTTTCACCAACATCTGGAGAAACTGGACATCCCATACGAATACCAGGAATTTCCTGGTGGGCACAACTGGGCATATTGGGATGAACACGTCCAGGAAGCAATTGCCTTTTTCGCGGGTATATTGGGACTACAGGAATGATATTCGTGAGATGTATCTATAAATGAAGAGGAGTCCGATAAAAATGATATACGTTGTGAGTTTCATTATGTTCGTTTTGAGTATCTTTATTACACCTTCAACTTATGCACGAAGTACGCCGCTGCTCTTCTTCTTTGACCGCAATGAGAATTTTGACCAACAGTTCCAACGAGCACTAACGGATTTATTGTACAAAGAAAGCAAAGGGTTCAAATTGACTCTCCTTGCGAAGGGTGAGAAAAAGACGAAGCAAACAATGGAGCGCCACAAAGTCAGTGAAGAGGACTTCCCAATTGTATTAGTTTTGGCAAAAGATTCGAGTCGTGTGGAGAAGCGTTTGCTACAGAAACGAAGCCGAGATAGCGATAAAGCAGCTATGGAAGCCTTCCGCCAAATCACCGGCAAAGTAATTGAGCAAATCAACCCCAAAGATGGTGCGGAGATGGTCTACATCCCCGAGGGCGAGTTCATAATGGGAACTGACCAGGCTGAAATAGATAGAATCTGGCAAAGATTCGGATGGGAGAAGGAGTGGAAGCAATATTTCAAGAATGAATCTCCTAAACATCAGGTTTACGTAGACGGATTTTGGATGTACAGATACGAAGTTACCGTCGCACAATACCGCAAATTTTGTCAGGAAACCGGACGCCAGATGCCGCCTGAACCCAAGTGGGGCTGGCAGGATAATCACCCCATTGTGAATGTGACTTATGATGATGCCGTCAATTATTGTAAATGGGCCGGAGTGCGGTTGCCGACTGAGGCGGAATGGGAGTACGCAGCACGTGGTGGGAACACAGGGTTGAATGAAAAGACCCGTTACATCTTTGTCTGGGGCGATGAGACGCCCAAAAGCCTGCCTACGCCGTTGGTTCGGGGGTTAAACCCCCGAAAATCGCGGCAGGCAGGCGCGGCTGCAGCGCAGGCAGGTAAAGGAGGATACGGTAATTTCGCAGATGAAAGTATTAAAACAAAGTTTCTCCCATCTTCGTCGGGACAAGTCGGCTGGATTATTTTTGAAGGATATGATGATGGATATGTTTATACAGCACCGGTGGGAAGTTTTAGTCCCAATGAGTTTGGGTTATATGACGTGGCAGGCAACGTCTGGGAATTTTGCGCGGATTGGTACGATGAAAACTATTACCAACATAGCCCTACTCGTAATCCTCAGGGGCCTTCAAACGGCTCTTATCGCGTGTTGCGTGGCGGGTCGTGGAGTATTGGTAGTCCAAACTACCTCCGCATCGCTGTCCGCAAAAAGTTCAATCCCAGTAGCCCTGGGGGTGGTGGCTTGGGTTTTCGATGCTGTATTCGATAGCTCAGTGGTTGAATTTATGAGTTGAGGCGTTGGAACTGCTTTTCTGGAGTGTTCGCTACGCTCAGCAGTTTACGAAGTAAACTGCCAGAAGACTCTGCTTCTGCACTCTGCGGTAGCAGAGACTACCGCACTCCAAATTCATCGGAGGGATAAATATGGCGATTGACAAAGATAAACTTGCGAAAATCTTTTCAGGGACTGATGGAATCGTGGCGACCTATTTTTTCGGTTCGCGAATTAGAGGTAAGACAGACCGCTTCAGCGATTTTGATTTTGCTGTGCTTTTTAAGGATGGGTCCTGTGAGAATAGATGGAACATTGTCGGTGATTTGCTTTGCAAGGCATTTTCCGTTGTCGGTCAGGACAACGCTGACGTTGTTGACCTTTCCAATCAGCCGCTCTGGTTTCAGCAAGTGGTAGTGAAAACAGGGAAGGTTATTTACGAAACTGACAGTGAAGAGAGGATGAAATATGAGAGAGAAGTAATGTTCAAATGCTTACAGGAGGGATTGCCTGAATATGTGGAGGATGGGAAGATGAAAAAACAAGATGTACAAATTAACTTTGAGACTATCGAAAACAATTTGGCGAAACTTGAGGGGCTTAGACGCCTGAACTATAACGAGTTTATAGCTAATCTTTATTATCTGGATGCGGCGGTGCATGAATTACAAACTTCCATTGAGGCATTGGCAGACATCTCTCGCTATGTAATTCGTTCGCTTTCGCTTCCACCTGCCGAGGAGTATTGGCAGATTCCAATGGTTCTTTCAGACGCCGGGTACATTGACCCAAAAGATGCTGAAGTTTACGTAGAAATGGTCAGATTTCGGAATCTTGTCGTTCACCATTACTACAAAGTTAAGCCTGAAGAAATATACAGGATTCTGACAGAGGAACTTTCATACATCCACAAATGGCGTGATAGATTATTAGAGATTATTGAGGCTGAAGGAAATTGATGAAGAGGGAGAATTTTAACATAATGAACCAAACTTTTCTTCCAAACTTTTCTTTAAGAAAGAAAAGTTTGATCAAAAGAAATAATTGGAAGAGAAAAGTTCCATCAAAAGAAACAAAGAGGAATTAAAAATGAATAAGATTTTCAAAAACAGTTTTGGGGCACAGGGTAGCTTGAAGGTAGGGCAAAAGAAATTTCAAATCTTCCGACTTTCAAAATTAGAGGATTTAGGACTGACGCGGCTTGCTCGTTTACCTTTTTCCATTCGGATTTTATTAGAAAATGTGCTGCGTAACGAAGATGGAAGATCGGTAACTGAAAAGGATGTGAAAACGTTAGCCGGATATGATGCCGCAAATACGTCAAAGTCGGAAATACCGTATATGCCGGCTCGAGTGTTGCTTCAGGATTTCACCGGTGTGCCCGTCGTGGTTGATTTGGCGGCTATGCGTGATGCTATGAAGAAGTTCAATAGCGCCCCGGCTAAAATTAACCCTATTGTGCCTTCTGATTTAGTAATCGACCATTCGGTGCAGGTAGATAAATTTGGTACTTCTGACGCATTTCGAGTTAATGTAGAAAAAGAATATGAACGTAACAGAGAACGATATATCTTGTTTCGCTGGGCCCAAAAGAGTTTCCGCAAATTTAGCGTAGTGCCTCCAGGAACCGGCATTGTTCACCAGGTGAATTTAGAATACTTAGCTTCGGTTGTAACCTCTGATACCTTCAACGGTCAAACTTTTGCTTATCCCGATACGTTAGTTGGCACAGACTCTCACACTACCATGATTAATGGCCTCGGTGTGGTGGGCTGGGGTGTAGGTGGCATTGAAGCAGAAGCGGTTATGCTGGGCCAGCCTTATTACATGCTGATACCGGAAGTGGTCGGATTCAAACTTTACGGAGAATTACTGGCAGGCGCTAATGCTACGGACCTGGTGCTCACCGTGACGCAAATGCTCCGCGAAAAGGGAGTAGTCGGAAAATTTGTGGAATTTTTTGGCCCCGGGTTAAACAAATTGAGCCTGCCTGACCGAGCAACCATTGCCAATATGTCTCCGGAATATGGCGCTACGATGGGCTTCTTCCCGGTAGATAAAATGACGTTAGATTATCTGAAACTCACCGGGCGCAACGAAGAATTAGTGCACTTGGTTGAAACATACACTAAAGAGCAGGGGCTTTTCCGTACTGATGACACCCCCGAGCCGGTATTCACCGACACTCTGGAATTGGATATGAACACCGTGGTCCCCAGTCTTGCAGGGCCTAAACGACCTCAAGACCGAATTCCGCTACAGGATATCAAAGCCAGTTTTAAGCAATTGTTACAGGCTCCGGTAGAGAAACAAGGATTTGACCTTGCGCCAGAAGATTTGAAAAAATCCGCGTCCGTTAATATGGATGGTGAGCAATTCAATTTAAAGCACGGCTCCGTGGTAATTGCGGCGATAACCAGTTGCACTAATACCTCAAATCCCTCAGTGCTGGTTGCCGCCGGTTTATTAGCGAAAAAAGCATTAGAACGAGGCATCAAGAGCAAACCCTGGGTCAAAACCAGCTTGGCGCCTGGCTCGCGCGTAGTAATAGATTACTTGAAGCGGTCAGGATTATTAGAGGCTCTGGAAGCCCAACGATTCAATTTGGTAGCTTATGGTTGCACCACCTGTATCGGAAATAGCGGCCCGTTGCCTGAAGCAATTGATGCTGCCATCCAAGAATACGATTTGGTTGTCGCGGCTGTTTTAAGTGGCAACCGTAATTTTGAGGGGCGAATTCATGCTTCAGTGAAAGCAAATTATTTAGCATCGCCACCGTTGGTCGTAGCTTATGCACTGGCTGGCCGTATGGATTTTGACTTTGAGAATGAGCCATTGGGAACGACTAAAAATGGGGCACCGGTTTATCTGCGCGATATTTGGCCAACTCCAGAAGAGATTACCCAAACAATAGCGGACTCACTTACTCCCGAGATATTTCGTAAACGCTACGCTAACCGTAAGACGAAGTCGTCGGTGAACGAAGTGAACGTATTTGAAGGAGATGAAAATTGGCGAAATCTACCTTCAGAATCCAGCGAAACCTATCAGTGGGATGAAGCATCTACTTATATCAAACACCCGCCGTTCTTTGAGGATATGAACCTAGAATTAACTCCATTGCAGAATATTCATGGAGCCCGTGTGCTGGCATTATTGGGAGATTCGGTAACCACTGACCATATTTCTCCCGCCGGTGCTATTCCTGAAGATGGCCCGGCTGGTCAGTATCTAATCTCTTTGGGAATCGAACCAAAAGATTTCAACTCTTATGGTTCCCTTCGTGGTAACCACGAAGTAATGAGGCGCGGCACATTCGCCAACATCCGGATTAAGAACCAATTGGTTCCTGGCATAGAGGGCGGCTGGACAATTTATCATCCCACTGGCGAAAAAGTGTCTATCTATGACGCTGCCATGAAATATAAGGAAGCTGGCATTCCATTATTAGTGCTTGCTGGTACAGAATACGGTTCAGGCAGCAGCCGCGATTGGGCTGCCAAAGGCGCATCGCTGCTTGGTGTAAAAGCGGTGATTGCTGAAAGCTACGAACGAATACATCGGAGTAACCTGATTGGTATGGGCGTTCTACCCCTGCAATTTATGAACAACGAAAACAAAGACACGCTGGGACTTACAGGCCTGGAAGTCTATCATATCGAAGGAATTACAAATGACCTGAAGCCAGGGCATATCTTAACTGTGTTCGCTTCGCTCACCGAATCCCCCCTCCTGTTCCCCCAGCGGGGGGAAGCCACATTCGGCTTACGGGTTGCGGACGAAAAACGCTTCCAGGTTCTTGCACGTCTGGATACTCCGGTTGAAGTTGATTATTATCGCAACGGCGGCATTTTGCAAACCGTGTTGCGAAATCTGCTGGCTTCATGATTTCATAAAAGAAAGAAATATACTTTTCTTTTCTTTTCTTTTTGATCAAACTTTTTCTTTTCTTTCTTAAAGAAAAGAAAAAGTTTGGAGGGAGGATTTCTAAGTAACTATGAATTTGGTTTTATTCCTTTCTGAATAACCGCAGAGACGCGGCGAACGCACTGGCGCGCTGGAGCGTTGGGGAAATGGAGAGATGGAGCTCCAGTGCTCCAATGCCCCAGTGCTCCATCTCCCATTTGCGCCTTTGCGGTGGAAAGCTAAAGAATCAGTTTCATAATTACTTATGCAAGAAAAAATGAAAATTGGCATCATAGGATGTGGTAATATAAGCGGCGCATATTTTGGGGGCGCGCAAAAGACGGATGTGTTGGAAATCAAATCATGTGCAGATATAAGGATGGAAGCAGCCCAAAATGCAGCAGCGAGGTATGGTTGCCAGGCGGTCACTGTTGACGAATTGTTAGCAGACCCAGAAATCGAACTCGTTGTGAATCTTACGGTTCCCAGGGCGCACGTGGAGGTGGGATTGCAAGTATTGGAATCTGGAAAACATGTTTATAGCGAAAAACCAATGGGAGTGAGTTTTGAAGAGGGACAGAAGCTAATTAAACTCGCCTCTGAGAAAGGGCTTCGTGTAGGGTGTGCTCCCGATACATTCTTAGGCGCTGGCGGTCAAACTGCGCGCAAAGCGGTGGATGAAGGCGCTATCGGTAGACCCATTGCTGGAACAGCATTCATGTGCGGTCACGGTCCCGAAAACTGGCATCCGAACCCGGTATTCTTTTACGACATAGGTGGAGGGCCTATGCTGGATATGGGGCCCTATTACGTCACTGCTCTCGTCAACATTCTTGGGCCTGTCAAACGTGTGGCCGGCATCACGACAAAGGCTTTTGAAGAGAGAGTGGCGACAAGTTCAGGCGCATCTGGCCAGCGTATACCCGTGAAGATAAGCACGCATCTTACGGGAGCCATGGAATTTGTGAATGGAGCCGTCGTTACCATGATTATGAGTTTTGATATGTGGAGACATGCTCTACCGTGCATTGAACTGTACGGTACAGAAGGGTCTATGAAAGTTCCCGACCCCAATGGCTTCGGAGGACCGGTGCTCGTTGCTCCGGCAAAGGGTGAGGGTTGGAAGGAAATACCATTGGCATTTCCACAGAATGCACGTATGATTGGCGTCATCGACATGGTCTGCGCCATTCACTCAGGACGGCCACATCGCGTAAGCGGCGACCTGGCTTATCACGTCCTGGAAGTGATGACAGCGTTTGATAAGTCTTCTCAAGCAGGTCAACACATCGAAATACAAACCACGGTAGAACGTCCCAGCTCATTCCCACCAGGACTTAACGGAAATTTTGGCTATAATTCATTTTCGATATTCGTATAAAGCCTGATGTTCAGCGACTTTTACGACTTCGACTTCTCGGTTGAGATTGTCGTAAATGCCTTC
>Ga0194113_10000710_pt1 | contig 44553 bp, 50 predicted proteins | sample TA2MahC200mmetaG_FD_146193 | JGI IMG/M metagenome (GOLD analysis project Ga0194113, IMG submission 146193) | Freshwater microbial communities from Lake Tanganyika, Tanzania - TA2015017 Mahale Deep Cast 200m | ecosystem: Environmental > Aquatic > Freshwater > Lake | place: Tanzania: Lake... | reverse complement strand
TCATAGATGCCGCCCCTGGCCATCTTGTCCAGCGTGGTCTGCACCATCTCCAGCGTGGAAGGCACCTGGCTGCGCTGGTAGTATCTCAGCAGCAATTCCAGAACCAGCGGCTGAGGAAACTTGGGTGCCATGCCGAAGCCGCCGTTCCTGCCATCAAAGCTACGCTTAAGGACAAAGAAGGCTTGCCTGATGATGTCGGCCACCAGCGGCTCCGCCTCATTGTTGCTCAGGCTCTTGGACATGGACAGCGAAAGTTTGCTGGTCAGCTTCTCGATGTCCTGGCGATGATTGCGGTAGGCATCCACAACGCTCTTCAGAACGCTGGGAAGACCGGGCAGGCCATGCTTGTCTTCGGGTGGGAAATAGGTGCCTCCGTGGAAGGGCTTGCCGTCAGGGGTCAGGAACATGGTCAGCGGCCAGCCGCCTCTGCTGGTCATGGATTGCACTGCATCCATATAAACGCTGTCTATATCGGGCCGCTCCTCGCGGTCAACTTTGATGCAGATGAAGTCCTGGTTCAAAAGGCTGGCGATGCCCGGATTTTCGAAGGACTCGTGAGCCATGACGTGGCACCAGTGGCAAGAGGAGTAGCCTATGCTCAGGAATATGGGCTTATCCTCTTCTTTGGCACGTTCGAAGGCTTCCTGGCACCAGGGGTACCAGTCAACGGGGTTATCAGCATGTTGCAGCAGGTAGGGGCTGGTCTCTTTGGCCAGGCGATTAGCCACGGGAATCTCCCAATAGGTGCCGCAGCGGGCGCTTCAACGTTGCACTGCTCGCTGCCTCAAGGTATCCACAACAGGCTGGAAATGGCATTAGCCAAAGATACATCAAAAGGGGCAAATTTATCAAGGGGTTGGTCTATTATATGTCCTGTTCGGCTTACCAGTGCGCTGGTAGATGTGGAGGACAAGCAGGATCAGAAAAGGGAACCAGAGGTTGTTGTGCACTTTGAAAGAGAGGGTTTTGGTAAGCAGACCGAAGGTGAGAGCTTCGACTGCCCTGTACTGGGTGATGCCCAAACCGGTGACGAAGTAGAGCACTACCAGTACCAGCAGCGACCAGCGCACAATCGCCTTGGCCTGGTTGCTCTTCAAGGCGTTGCTAATCATTATCAAAAAATTCCTTGTCCAGGTCGCCCGTGTTGGAATATCCTCTCTTCTCCCAGTAACCACGGTAGTTTATATCATCGGACAGCTCTATTTTGGTTATCCACTTTATCCACTTGTATCCCCACTTGCTCTCGGCAACCAGTTGGAAGGGGAAGCCCCTCTCGGGAAGAAGTGGGGCGCCGTTCATGTGGTAGGCTATGAGTATGTCATTGTTCATGATGTATTCAATTGGGAAGGACGTAGTATAACCATCATAGGCATGAAATATAACTACCCTGGCCTCAGGCAGCGGCCCGGCTTCGGCCAGCAAATCCTTGACCAGGAATCCCTTCCAGAGCACGGTGGCGCTCCACCCCTCCACACAGTTGAGCGTCACCACCTTTTCATAGCTCTGGTAATCCTGCAAGATTTGGGCATAGGTGTATTCCTCAGGGTTTTTCACCAGCCCAGTTATGCTGAGCTTATAGTTATCGATGTTCACTTTCTGCGGGCCTTTAATGGAGTTCTCCCTAAAATTGTTGACCGAGGAGAGTTTCTGCCCCTGGTATTCCCTGACCTCTACAGGCGCCAACTGCACCGCCTCTTCAGGCACACAGTTCGTGACAGCAAGCAAAGCTCCTGCCAAGATGATTGACAGCCCCAGCACACCACCGATTTTCTTTATCACCGATGTACCTCCAACCGAATAGACTTAAGAGGGCAATAATAAGAACGACCTATAACTTGTAATGATATCGCAAAAGCTAACTGCCGTCTGTGACTTGAATCGCCCAAAATGGTTTTTCCCCCCATCTCTTTGCGAGAACGCAGCCCAAGGCAATCTTATTAAGCAATCCTTGACATTGATGAATAAGCATTGTCAGGCGGCAAGGCGATTGGATGCGGATGAGAGTCGGAAGAACTGGTACAATAAAGTTGGCGTATCGAAACTATGCCTAGCTTGAGGTCAATTTTCACCAATATGTCGGTGCCCATGCCCTGGCACAGGAAGCTCTTCTTGGTATTCAGGAACAACGCCATAAAGCTGAGGAAGTGGCAGAGCTGCTGCGGCCACCTCGGCGAGCCAGGTTGCTGACAAACGGCGGCCGCACCTCCTGGTCCAGGAGGAAAAAGGGGCTGATAGCAGAATCAACGCACTGGTTGCCAGGACAATGCACATTTGCGGCGGATGGTGAGGCGACTACGCTAATTTATTTCGCTCTAGGTATTCGCCGTAGCTGGCCAGGGCGGCCAGGACGGCGGCGGCCTGGTGCGGAAACTGGTGGCAGATTGAGTTGTGCTGCCCTACAGCATAGTTGATTTGCGTCTCCTGTGCAGCGTCGGAAAACATCTGCTCAGAGGCCGCCACGACTGGTTTTCCATACTTTTGGGCTAATTGGTTGAACTCGTTCATTGCTTCCACCACCGCCTGCACTACTATCTCCTTATCAACTTTGCCAGCAGATGCTCTGAACCTTTCGAACCCCATAGCAGGCATGATGCTCAGCATCATTACCGCATCAACCACCGGACAGCGCAGTAGTATTTCAATACCTTTGAAAACAGCTTCCCGTGAACGGCCGGCCACCAGGTCGACCGGATTGCCCCGGTTCCACCAGGCGGGCATGACAGTATCAAGCTCCCTGATGGTATCTTCTGGTAGGGTGACCACCTCGAGGCTGAGTTCAGTACAGGCATCGGCGGCCAGCACTCCCCAACCTCCACCACCAGTCACTATGCCCACTTTCCGCCCCTGCGGGAGAGGCTGCTGAAGAAGGGCAATGCCTATGTGAACCAGCTCATCCAGGTTCTTTGCCCTGATGACGCCGGACTGCTTGCACACAGCGTCGAAGATGGCGTCGGAGCCGGCCACCGAGGCCGTGTGGCTCATGGCAGCCTTTGCCCCGGCCTCCGTCTTTCCCGCCTTGACCATGACAATGGGTTTCTTCTTGCTTACCTCGCTGGCGACCTCGATGAAGCGTTGCCCGTCTTTGAAGCCTTCGATGTAGCTGAGGATTACTTTGGTCTGGGGGTCGTCTGCCAGGTATTCCAGATAGTCCTCGATGTGGAGGTCAGCCTCGTTGCCGCTGGCGATGCACAGACTACAGCCCATGCCACGCAGCATCACCTGGCGGACTACGGAATCGAGGACATTGCCGCTCTGGGCAACAACGGCTATGGGGCCAGGGGGAGCGAAGAATTCCACGAATTGGATATGTAGCTTCTCCCACGGGTTCATGATGCCGTTGCAGTTTGGACCTACCAGAGCCATGCTCCCACGGCGGGCTATGTCCACCATTTCATTCTGGAGCCGAGCGCCCTCTCCTCCGAGCTCGGCAAAGCCGGCGGTGATGACTATCCCAGCCCCTACCCCCTTGGAGACACATTCCCTGATAACAGCATTCACGCTGGGTGGGGGCACCACGATGACTACCAGGTCAGGCCCCTGGGGAATATCGGAAACGCTCTTGTACACCTTCAACCCCAGTATCTCGTCCTCAGTGTGGTTTACGGGGTAGATTTTGCCCGGGAAGCCACCTCTGATAAAGGTGTTTAGCATGTTGAACCCCCACTTCCGAGGGTCTTTGGAAGCACCGATGAAGGCTACCGAGCGAGGAGCGAACAGAGGAGCGAATCTTTTTGTCATAGTATCCGTGCTATGTTAAAAGGCGCGCTTCATTCCTCGACATTTGCCGGCGGCGTAGCCGCGAAGGGATATTATAAAGGGACGAATTCAGGTAAAACAAGTTGCAGAGAAACTTGACAAACAGCCAACGACATGTTACGATATATAAAGATATATCGTGTTATATTGATTAGAGGAGGGTAGAAAGAGATGTTTCACAGGCACATGTTTTCTCACGGCCCGTGGCGCGAGCGCTGGTTTCAGAAGGGGGACTTGAAGTACGTTATCCTGGATTTGGTCAAAGACAAGCCCAGGCATGGTTATGAGATTATCCGCTCCCTTCAGGAGCGCTCACACGGTTTTTATAGCCCCAGCCCTGGCTCCGTTTACCCCACACTGCAACTGCTGGAGGAAATGGAGTATGTGAAGTCGGACCAGCAGGACGGTAAAAAAGTATATTCCATAACCGAGGAGGGTCTGAAGTTCCTGGAGAAGCGCGAGGAGCACGCCGAGGAAATCAAGAGCCAGATGGAGGACTGGTGGGCTCACGTAGATATGCGCGAGATGCGAGAGACCATGCGCGAATTTGGAAACCTGGCCCGGCTGGTGGCAAAGCAGGCTTCCAGGGCTGACTCAGCTAAAATGGAAAAGATTAGAAAGGTCATCGCTGATGCCCATAAAGAGATAGAGAAGATTATCTCGGAATAGATGTCCTCGGTACTAGCGCCTGTCCTGCTCGTCCCCCACTGAGATTCTTCCCCTTCACTTGATTCAGGGTCAGAATGACGAGGAGTCTGTCCCGTGGGGATGCGCTTCGATTACGTCCTGCGTACGGGGGGTCTGAGCAGCGCCCAGATGTATGGGCCGCCATGGGGAACCTGCTTTTCGCCTGCTACCTGGAAACCGTGCTTGCGGTAAAATTCCAGGTTCTTTTCTTTGTTGGTTTCCAGATAGCATGGCAGATCCTTCTCATCCGCCATGTTCAGCACCGGCTTAACTAAGAGGCTGCCAATGCCATTTCCCTGGTGAGAGGGTTCAACCCCAAGAAAGAATAAATAGCAGTGCTGTCCTTTGACTAACCTCTTGTGCATCTCGTTGGTGCATTCTGCAATAATCATCAGCCGTTGAAACGGGCCATCGCCCATTGCCTGGGGCAGCCTATTTCTGGGGTCGTTCGCCTTATCCACTGTGGGCCTGGTGGCGTCCCCGAAAAACCGCCATACGGCAATGCCTTTGAATGACGAGGTGGTGTACTGTTCGCCTCCTATGGCGGCATGTTCCATGTTGAGTATGTAGAAGTTTGGCCCCAGCTCTCTGCGTTCCTCAATGTCGGGGTAAAGGAATAGAGTCATCGGGTCATCCCAGAAGGCACGAGATAGAAGTGCTGCGGCATCGGGTATCTTTGATTGAGGTAATCTTATTACGGTTTCATTAGCTAAGCTCATGTCACATCGCCTCGCATTGGAATAAAGCCTCGCTCACATTTTGCTTTTAGGTAAGAGGTCATCAGGTTGAACGGGTGTATGTTGGTATCCTGCCAATCCATGAACCTGTGCCATTGTTCCTGTATGCAGTATATCAAGGATAGCACACATACCCTCGACTGCAAAGATTGGTTTGTCTTCACTGCCATCTTCTAGTAGGATGTATGCCTACACGGGAACCATTTGAATGAGCCTCACAGCGACGGATAATGCCAATGGCATGGTTGCCTGCTTGAATTGCGGCAAGTCTAATGAACCTGGCCGCCGGTTCTGTTCACATTGTCTTTCTGAGATGAAGGGTGAAAACACATCCGGTGCCGGTTTCTCGGCGGCAGTGCCACAGGAAATCAAGGGATTGAACTGGGGCGCCTTCTTCATTCCCTTGCTCTGGGGCATTTTCAACAAGGTATGGTTGGCGGTCTTGTCCCTTTTGCCGATGGTCGGAGTTGTCATGTCCTTTATCCTGCTGTTCAAAGGGAACGAGTGGGCCTGGCAGAGTAAGCACTGGGATAGCATCGAGCAATTCAAGCGAACGCAGAGAAAGTGGATGTACTGGGGTATCGCTGCCTTCCTGGCTCCATTTGTCCTGATTTTGGGCATCGGGCTGATTGTTTTCGGCCTGCTTGGCTACTACGGATATATTCGGTAGGTGTCCAGCAAGCCTGAATATAGTGGTATGCCCACGACCTAATCAGGTACAATATCAAATCGCATGTCACAGCGATAGGCAGAAAAGGAATCACAATGAAGGAACTTACTGATTACAGTGGCGAATTCAATCCCACACTGAAGCCCGAAGACTTGTCCAAAGAATTGCTGGTGGATTTATTGAAACTGTACGGCAGGCTATATCGGGCAGTTGATGGTTTCTGGTACCTAACGGTTATGGATAAGATGAATGAGGAAACCGCTACGGAATGCGACTTTGCGGTCTGGGAGCAGATGGCAAAATATGAGGTGGAGAGGATAAACAAGGCTCTAGGCGTGCAGGGGACCGATATCCAGGCCTTCATGAAATATCTCCAGCTCAGTCCCTGGGCCTGGAACATGGAGTGGGACGTCGAGATGAACGGTACCGATTCGGCAGTTTTGACCGTCACCAGGTGCTACACTTTAGAAGCGCTGGAGAGGGAGGGGAAAGGCAGAGACGGCAGCTTTTGCAAAGAAATAGAGACCAAGATGTGGGATATCTGGGCTGCCGGCCTTAATCCTGATATCAAGTTCGCCTACACAAAGTTGCCACCGCGGAAGAACAAAGATGATATCTGCTGCCAGTGGAAGATTGAGATGGAAGGCAAGTCAACTGTATAATCAAACTAAGACACCTGAGTGAATTTGGGTGAAAAGAGGGGACAAAACATGGTGCCCAACGAAGCATTTAAACAGTACTCGCTTTTCAGAGGTGTGGATGACAAGGAACTGGCTCAATTGGCTCCACTATGCCATGAGAAGACCTATGATGCCGGTGCAGCGCTGTTCAAGCAGGGCAACAAGGCCTCGAAGCTGCATCTGTGCAAGAAGGGCAGCGTGGACATCATCGTCCACCTAACAGAGCCCTGGGGAATCGATGTGACAGTCCACAAGGCGAAGGCGGGCGAGATATTCGGCTGGTCCAGCCTGGTAGAGCCACACATATACACCGCTTCTGCTAAGTGTAGTGAAAAGACTGAGGTCATCCAGATTGAAACCTCGGAGCTGGCTCGCCTCTTTGAGGAGAACCCGCACCTTGGCTACGTGGTAATGGCAAATCTCAGCGCTGTGATCAGCTCACGTCTCAGCGAATACAGGCAAAAGCTAGCCGTGGAGATAGCCGCCACTATCAAGAAGGAATGGTAAATTGCCCGCTCGGGGTTAAGACTACTTTTCCTTGCCTTCGTATTTGAAGGAGACTCTGACCTTGGCTCGGTAGCTGAGGACCTTGCCACCCTCAATCTGCATGTCCAGCTCCTCCACCTCTGCGATACGCAGTTCGCGCAGAGTCTTCGAGGCTCTCTCTACGGCAGCTTTGGCTGCCTTTTCCCAAGATTCGGTGCTCGTTCCCACCAGTGTGATAATTTTGTATACACTATCAGCCATTTCGCACCTCCATTTTCCGAAACCTTGTAGCTGCATCCACTATTATTAGGATAAGCCCTTCAAAAGTCAATACCTCTGGGGGTGCTATGGCTGGCAAAACAAGGTATAATCACAGTTCAGTAACTTACATAGAGAGCTGCTGCTTTGCAAGCGTGTAACCCCGCCGAGCTACTCGACATATTCTGGAGGTATCTATGGAAAAGGCATTGACTGGAACGAGAGTGCTGGATTTCACCCGCATGGCTGCTGGGCCGATATGTACCATGATTATGGCAGAGCTAGGGGCAGACATCATCAAAGTCGAACTGCCCCAGGGCGGAGACGCAATGCGTACTACTCCACCCCTCACAGAAGGCTTGGAAAGCTATCTGTTTCTGACCTGCAATCGAGGCAAGCGGAGCATAACCCTTGACCCCCGCACAGAAGAAGGGAATAGAATCGCCCGGCAACTGGCCAGCAAGTGTGACGTGCTGGTTGAGAACTTCACACCGGGAATAATGGATAAGATGGGGCTGGGACATGAAACCCTTGTTGCAGTGAACCCGGGACTGATATACGTCTCGGTGTCAGGATTCGGCAACACAGGGCCCTATCGCTCCTATGCTGCTTACGATACCATTGTTCAGGCAATGGGCGGTTTAATAAGCGTTAACGGTCACCCTGATTCTCCGCCAACTAAAGTTGGACCGGCCGTGGCGGACATCTGCGGCGGTGTATTTGCGGCACTGGCTACTCTGGCTGCTTTGCAGTACAAGAATCGGACTGGACGAGGACAATATGTTGATATCTCAATGCAAGATGTAGTCTGGATGCTTACGGCAACACAGTTCTTGCCCTTCTATACCTTGACCGGCCAGGAGCCTCCGAGGCCAGGCAACCGTCAGCTAGAGATCACTCCGTTCAATATATATCCAGCAAGGGACGGCTATATAGTCATCGGCATCGTCACCGTAGACCAGTGGCAGCGGTTCATCAAGGCAATTGGCAGGGAAGACCTGAAGGAAGTCAAAGAGTATGCCACGCAGGCTGACCGCATCAAGCACATAGGTGAGATAGATGCCCTGGTTGAAAAATGGACTAAGAAGCGGACGGTTGAGGAGATGCTGAAATTGCTGAGGGATGCTGATTTGCCCTGTGCGCCGGTGCCCACTTTCAGTCAGGTAGCCAACGACCCTCAGCTTGCCAGTCGAAACATGCAGGTGGAAATAGAGCAACTGGTAAGCGGGAAGGTTAAGGTGATGGGCTCCGTTTTCAAGATGAGCCAGACGCCAGGTGACCCTGCACAGCCTGCTCCCTTCTTGGGTCAGCACACGCAAGAGGTCTATGCTGAACTGCTAGGCTTCAGCGACGATAAGATAACAGAGCTACAAGAGAAGGGAGTCATTTAGGTAGCAGGATGTAGGCAATAGTCGGCAGTCGATAGTCGCTAGCCACTCGTCTCTTGTTCCCCACCAAGAGTCCCGAGCGACGAACCTGCATCTCGCATCTAGTTCTAGCCTTCCAGCAAGTGTTCGATTAATATCCTCAAGCCGATGAGTATGAGGATTATGCCCCCCACTGCTTCAGCGCGTTTGCCCATTAACTGACCTGCTTTTCTGCCCACAACGAAGCTCAGCGCGGTGACGGCGAAAGCTGTGACACCGATGGTCAGGCTGGCTAACCAGATGTTCACCTGGAGGAAGGCAAAGGATAGCCCTACTGCCAGCGAGTCTATGCTGGTGGCTAAAGACACTGTCAGCAGCAGAAGTCCCCTTGTGATGTCTGCGTTTTTCTCACGCGCGTCGTCATCATGAAACGCTTCCCATAGCATTCTGCTGCCGACAATTGCCAGCAGCCCAAAGGCAACCCAGTGGTCGTATTCCGCTATGAAATTTACCACCGTCTGACCAGCCAGCCAGCCCAGTAGGCACATGATGGCCTGGAAACCGCCGAATGCCGTAGATAGACGGAATAACGGAGCAGCGGATGTCTTGCCCAGGGCGATGCTGCCGCTGAGCGCTACGGCAAAGCAGTCTGCAGATAAGCCGAGGGCGATGAACAGGACGGAGAGGAAATCGGCGCTGGACATCGCCTAAGTATGCCACAATGAAGAGTATATGCTCAAAGCTGGTGTGCTAGGCGAACTTTATAGCAAGATAGGCCCGAGCGATTGTAAAACCGCCGAGCCTATCAGCCGGGACTTCCGGCTCCAGTACTGTGGTGAGGCATGATTCGGTTTACTTCTCCAGCGATCTCCTGATAACTAAGGTGAAGTAGGCCGACCAGGCAATCACCAGGAGCGTGCACATGAAGACAAAGAGCACGATACCTGCTTTGATTAACCCGTTCCACTCACCGGGCGGTACCAATGCAGTCAACCATACCGCCAGCACCACGAAAACCGCCGTTATCACTATAGTCACTAGAGCCGGGATAAGTATTTGGATAGATTTCATTATCACCTCCTTCCTGATTTTCGATACCGGCTACTTCGACCTTCATCTCTACTCTACAACTCAAACTATACCTTGGCTTCCGCAATCATACCTGTTTGGCATAGCGTGAAATACGCAAAATGAGTCCCATCAAAGCGTCGCTTATTACTTATTAATTTGTAGAGAGCTATCGGAAGCAGGTGTAAGTGCTTGTCGAGGTCTTTGGCCGACAGTCGCTAGTCGCCAGTTAGCAGTCTGTCATTCCCCATGCCGGATCCCGAATGGCAAATCCCCCTGTTGCCACTTGCATCTTGCGCCTGGATTATTGAAGCCGTCTATTTCTTGGTAGAGACCAGCTCGCCGCTGCTTTCGTAGAAGTTCCAGGCGCCGTCATACTTGGAATTCACTGGGCAGGTTTTGGTTACGCTCCAAACGCCATTGCCCATGTATTTAGCATCATAGATTGGTTTTGCAACTTCTCCCGGAAGGCAAATGGCTCCCGCTCAGCCGTACTTGTCCCTACGGCATTCTGGGCTGACCCTCTTGGCAACAGCAATAACCTGCTCTTTGGAATATCGAGATGAACCCGTGACCTCGACTGGCTCATCCTCCGCTATGGGAGCATCTTCTGGTACAGGCCTTATGATAGGCGGCGCGCTTGGCCCAGGCGACGATTGCTTCAGTGAAAAGCCTTTGCCTGAACCTATGGGCTCAGAGCCACCGCCTGTGATGACCAGGAAGAACACAACCCCGAGGCATAGGATAGCACCCACGATACCCCAAAACGCCCAAAAGCCATGCCTGTGATGACCGTGAGGCGGTACCATGATAGGCTGTGGTGGCATCACAGGCGGTGGCTGAGAAATTTGGACTTCGCCAGGAGCCTTGTACTCAAATCTCTCCCCACAGCTAGTACAGTAAGCCTGTCCCACCGGTATTTCAGCGCCACACTTTGGGCAGGGGAATTTGTGTGCCAAATCTGCTCCCTTATTATCCGATTGCCGCCAAAACTTTTTTATAATCCGCCATATTTTGGAACAGAAAATCAGGCCTATGCTCTGCCAGTTCTTGTGGTGAGTGCGGGCCGGTAGCTACTGCAATGGTTAGAGCGTCAATCTCTTTTCCACAATCTATATCGCGGACTGAATCGCCTATTATGACCACGTCTTTGCCCCTGAATTTCACGCCGTTCATCTCCGCTGCCTTTCTTATTGCCATCTTGACCATGTCCAGCCGTGTCCGGGCTTGTGTGCCATATACGCAAAATTCGAAGTAGTCGGCTAAGCCAGTAGATTCCAGCACATGTTTTACTACACTAGGAGAGTCGCCGGTGTACAGCACCACGATGTGGTCTGTCCTGACCAGTTCCTCCAGCAATTCCTTCACACCCGGCAGAACATGGCTGGCGCCATTGCGTGGGATATTCTGGCCGAACAGCATCTCGTAGGTCTTCAGCAGCTTACCAGCGTTCTTCTGGACTTCCTCATTGGGTATGTTTTTAAGTCTTGCCAGTGCTATGAAGTTCTCGGCCATACTGCGGCCGGAGAAATCCACTTCCTCAAGGCTGGCATCCACTTTGAAGAATTTCTTAAAGAGCTGGCGCGTGGTCTGCAGATGAAAGGGCATGAAATCCACCAGCGTTTGGTCCATATCGAAAATAACCAGCTTCATTGTCCTTAACTGAATTATAACATTTGTTTTCACCTTTGATTCAGTGGTAAAGTAAAAGGCTACGGATTTATCATGCCCAGTCTCATTCAAAGACGCGACAGTTGGTTACGGAAAGGACTGGAAAACAGCGGTTCCATTTACTTTTTCTACCGTGACGTCCTGTTCAAATATCCTTTCCTGCGCCTGTTCAACGTTTACCTGATTTTGCGGGCGAAGCTGCAAGGCACATCTATTATTCATGTGATAGGCGATAGCCATGCCATGCCCTTCGTGTTCAAAACACCGTTTGTCATCCACCACATATCACAGGCTACCGCATACAATTTGAATAAAGAGAATAGCTTCTCTCGGTCGAAGCAGCACCTTCATGCGTTTTTGCAGAGGATAAACAAGCGGAGGGATGTGCTGTTGCTGGTTTTCGGGGAAATAGATGCCAGAGTACACATCTACAGCCAATACTGTAAAAGAAATAAGGCGGTGAATATCGCTGAGATTATACAGGCCACAGTGGAGAAGTATGGTGAAACCATCAAAAAGCTGCGCGACCAAGGCTTTGCCGTGTGTATCCACGGCATCCCCCCCGCAGCCCGGAAAAACTACACATCCTCCCTGCCTTTCACTGGCTCTACCCAGGAGAGGAGCCAGATATCCACCATTTTCAACCGCCAATTGAGAAACTTCTGCCATGACAACGCTGTCGCCTATATCGATGTGCAGACGGTTTCAGCAGATGATGAGGGATTCATCAGCGACGAGTACGCTGCTGACGACGTACATCTCAGCAGTAAGATAGTGCCTCTTATCAGGGAAAAGATAACTGAGGCTTTCGGGGATAAAAGATTCTAGTGGGCTTCCCTTAGCTGCCAGTTGCCGGTCTCAAGTTAAAAGCTGCCAGTTGCATGTTTCAACTGTTGTGCATCTCAGCATCTACATCCCGAATCTGGCATCTGGCTCAAAGTATCTGGTGGCTAACGCTTGAAGAGCAACTGCCAGACAGAGGCTTTTTCGTGCTTCACCACTGTTCTCTGCTTCTGGACCTGGACCGGGACCTGGCGGTACTTAATGACTTCCTTGGTTATGGTAGCTTGTGGTGCAGCTCCAGAAGACGGCTCATCCCATTTCAGAGCCAACGTCAGCCTGATGTACTTGCTACTTCGGACATAATCTGACGAAAAACGCATGGTATAGACGCCCGAGACTGTGGGCACAAACTCGAAATCATCAGTCTGGAGCGAGGCTTCAGCCCCTTTGTGCTGATAGGCAAACATGTTGTCTGGACTAACTATTGAGACATATACGGCGAAGGGGAAATTCTCGACTATCCAGCTTCCGGTGACCCTGGGGTTTGTTTTCCCGGGGATGTCGAGTTTGAATTTGACCTCTGTGCCCCAGCGGTCTGGCATGACGCTGGCGCCCATCTCAAAGAGCGTTCCATCGAAAAAGGTGATGGAATTGGTTGTTGTGCTGGCTGTTGTTGTCTGGGCAGGTACAGTCTCAACCACAGTATAAGCCTCTTCCTTATATTCCGTTTCAGTATAGGTCTCCGTAGTGGCTACAGGAACCTTAACCAGGGGCACTGAAAAACCTATTCCCACTAACAAGATGATAAGGACCAGGAATAGAGCGACTGCTCTCCAGGTATTTGTAGGCTGTGGTCTTGTTTGTTGTACCATTGCCAATACCGCTCCTTATATTCTTAGAACCCATTATACAGCGAGATGGCAAGAAGCAAAAAGCTAGATTACAGTCAAGCAATTCAAAATTTGAGACTCAGCAGGCTTCTCGAGGTGCCTAAAAAGGAGGAGAGACCTTTGGCCCGGGAAGAGGAGGAGCTGTCAAAGGTCTCTCTATCAGTTGTGGGAAGTGATCGTGCAGAAATATTATGCCACCGTAGCAGGCGTCGGTCATCGGCTTTAATGCTTGTTTTTGAACCTCCGCATATAGGCATTTTTGCCTAGTCAGAATGCAATCGTTACCTCCCCTGGTTTAAGCAGCTCTCAATTTCAGAATAGAGAGGCTGGAACTCTAAACTTTTGCCCCTTTTCTATCGTTATAGTTGGCAGAAAGTGGTATTAATGATGAACCGAGAGCTTCTGGCCATAATGAGCGGTTTTCTAGTGATATCCCTGGTCTTTTGTGCCTGCTGCTGGTACTTGATCTAGTACCAAATCGGCACTTATATCATAACCCTCAAACAAAGATCCCTGCTAACAGCAGAACAGCCACCACACCTTCTATAACCGGACACAGCTTCATGGGGAGAATCGGTGTCCTGGCCCCAGTAAACGCCCCCAGAACCGCCAGCGCCACCAGTACGGCCGCCGATGCCCAGTACACTACCTTTGAAGATTCAGCTCCCGACCCAGCGATAACAGTGACCAGAAAAACCAGTAAGCCTATAAATATCTGCGCAAAACCCGCAGCAATCCACTCCATGGTGATAATTCGCTTGTTGTCCTGTGATATCGGCCCAAAACCATTCACCACATTTTTAGTCGGCACAATATGAGCTATCCCCCAGACCGTGATTATGGCCGCACCAATATACAACAAAACGTCGCCTAACATAGCTTTTCCTCCTGCCTAAACTATCGATTGGTATTGACTGTTCACTGTGCGCTCTGGCGCTGGCGGTAAGCCTGGATGTAGCGCCTGGCATGATGGTCGCGGTTCGAAAGCAAATCAGCAGCCAAAATAATGGGGCGTACCCTGGCCACATCTACGATGAGCGCAGTGGCACCTGCCGCCACCGCCATAGCCAAAAAAGCATTGTTGAGCAGCTCGCGGTCGGGCAGGCCAAAGGAGATATTGCTAGCCCCAAGAGTGATGTTCACCCCCAGTTCACTCTTGACCCGCCGAATAGCCTCAATCACGGCCATCCCGGCAGAGGCATCAGCACCAACGGCAGTAGCCAGGCAATCTATGACTACATCCTGGCGTGGTATACCTGCCGCCTCAGCCTTTTCCAATATTCTCTGGGCAATGGTCACCCTTCCTTCAGCATCCCTGGGAACCCCTCGGTCATCTTGCACCAGGCCGACCACGGCTGCCCCATACCGTTTCACCAGTGGTAAGACTGCTTGCAATGAGCGCTCTTCACCAGTCACCGAGTTCACCAATGCCTTTCCTTTGTATACCTTTAGGGCTGCATCTAAAGCCTCGGGCTTGGCACTATCGATGCAAAGCGGCAAGTCCACCGCTCCCATCGCTGCCTGTACTGCTTTGGGCAGCAAAGCGACCTCATCCACGCCGAAGGTACCCACATTGACATCGATGATGTCTGCTCCCGCTTGAGCCTGGGCAACGGCTTCAGCACGGACAATGTCCAGGTTGCCTGCTACCAATGCCTCAGCCAGCTTCTTCTTGCCTGCGGGATTGATGCGTTCCCCAATGAGCACTGTGGGTCGGCCATGGCCAATGATAACCTCTCTGGTGGCGCTGGATACGATGGTTTCCATCATTTGATTTCCTCTCTCCGGCCTTTGAGCAAACGGTAGCGTCCCAGGTAGCCAGCCTGGATAAAGGTCTGGTTAAAACCCGGAGCGCTGGCTAACTCGAGATAGCGGACTTTCCTGGACAACATCTGGGCTTCGGCCCGCTTATTCAGAGATATCAAAGCTAGCTTGGCCCCCATGCCGGCTGCGTTTCCCACCTGCTGGAAACGCTCCAGTGGCAACGTGGGCAACATGCCGATGGTTATGGCGCTGGAGATATCTATATAAGTTCCGAAGGCGCCAGCAATGAAAACCTTGGTGATATCTTCCTCAGAGCAGTTGTTTGCTTCCAGCAATACCTGGATGCCGGTGCGGATTGCGGCCTTGGCTAACTGCAACTCCCGTATATCGTTCTGCGTGATGACCACGGCAGAGCGCTTATGCTTCTTGTCCTCTTCCACCAGCACGAATTCCAGGTGATTGTTCTGCCTGCGAACTCTTGCCTGTTCCTCTTTCATCCTGCCGCCCTCGTCGATGATTCCTGCCAGATATAGCTGCGCCATGGCATCCAGTATGCCCGAACCACAGATGCCGACTGGCGGTATAGCATCGACAGTCTGATAGTGAACGCCCTGGCTATCTATCCTCACCCGTTCTATGGCGCCGGGGGCAGCGCGCATGCCGCCCTTTATATGGCCGCCTTCGAAGGCAGGACCTGAGGCACAGGACACCGAGGTTATTTTGCCCTCTCTAATCAGCGAGACTTCGGTGTTGGTGCCGATGTCCAGGGCTATCACCACATCCTTTTTAACCCAGAGATTCTGAGTTGCCGTTAGCATGGCTACGTGGTCGGCACCGACGAAGCCAGCGATGTTGGGCAACAGGTGTACATAGGCTCCCTGCGCGATGTGTAGCCCCAGTTCACGCGCCTTGACATCCACTGCATGGCTGACCGCCGGCACAAAAGGAGAATGCGCTAGCTGCAGTACAGGTAATTTCAGGAAAAGATGGTGCATAGCGGTATTGCCCACCACCACCATGTCAACGATTTCGTTCTGGTCTGCGTTTACCTGGGCATAGAGGTCAGATATAAGCTGGTTTAGCGCTTCTGCTACCACTTTTTGCAGTTTTTCTGCTGTCTCTATCGAGCTGATGGCTGCTTGAATACGGCTGACCACGTCCTCGCCATAACTTATTTGAGGATTCATGACGCCTTTGGCTGCCAGTGTGCGGCCTTCCTTTAAATCAACGAGATAAGCAGCTATCTTGGTAGTGCCCAGGTCAACGGCCAATCCTAGCTGGGCACTTTGCCAGGGGCTTAAGGCTGTCACTTCATCATCGCGTACTGCAGCCTGGCACTTCCAGTCCAGGGAGCGTAGCTGCGGGGGAAGATGTCGTAACAGTTCAATATCAACTCTGTGACAGTGCAATTTATGTTGTCGGTTCAGCGATTGTAGCAGTCGGTCAGCGTCAGCAGTGAGGTCCGAAAGAGAAGGAGGTTGCAGCTTTACCTGGTATCCTTTTACCGCAGGTTCTGGCCGAGTTCTGACCTCAAGCCATTCCAACTGTAGCCTTTGCGGGGCTGTCATAGATTCGGCCGGAATATGCAGCTTGCAGTCGCTGAGGGGATAGGCCTGGCAAGCCAGCCTCCAGCCCGTCTTCAGTTCATCAGCAGAAAGCCATTCCGTCTCGCTGGAAGTAGCTTCCGAGGTATTCCCATCCAGGATTTGTACCTTGCAAGAGCGGCAGGTGCCCTGTCCACCACAGACGCTGGCAATGCCAATCCCCAATCTTCGGGCACAGCCCAGGAGGGACTGGCCAGCAGGACATTCCCCCCTTCTACCTATAGGCTCAAACTCAATTTTGTAGGCAGTCACTTGCTCAACTCAGGTCTCGTTTGACACTGGGGCATTATAATACAGAGTCCTGGTGATAACCACCCTCGCGGTGACTCCTGGAAGGTTGTTTGAGGATAGAGATACAAAGGGTAAAAAGCTGGTAGCTGGAAGGATTACCAGTGGGTTATTTTATGCCTGAGGCTTCTTCGTAAGTCCTGTCTTTCCACTCGATGCCCTTGTGCAGTGCTTGTCGCCAGCCACCATATATGGCGGCTGCAAACATGAAGGCGATGCCCAGGGGGTGAAGCGGGATGGAGATGACCGATGACTTAAAGTAGGAGTCTGCCAAAATGCGCATGAAGAATATCAGGGCAACTTGGAAGGCAATGATGAAGCGCCACTCGGTGGGGGGTACTGCCATTACGAAGTCATGCCACAGCCAGTAAAAGGGCGCCAGGAAGAAACAATATCCCGCTACCGCCAGCCCGATTAAAGCTGCTGGTGACAGCGAGCCTACCGAATATATCCACTTGATGAACCCCTCCCACATCGTCCCCACGTTGCGGTACATGTTGGTGCAGGCCACGGGCACCAGGTTTACTGCCACATGTCGTCCGCCGTGCCGCACCACCTCAAATGCCATCCAGACGTCTTCCAGTATCCTCGATTTTACCGCCCTGTGCCCGCCCACACGCCAGTACTCTTCTTTGGGGAACAGGAAGAATTGGCCCACGGCCAGCGATGGCTTGGGCTTCTTGGAGCGGTGCAGCCACCACAGCGGCAAGAGGCTCACGATGACAAAGTAGAAGGGGATGGGCATGGCTATCTTCTGGGGCAGACCAATAGTTAGCTGGCGGGGGAATCCTGAGAGCAAAGATGCCTTCATCTCAATGGCCAGGGCTAACGTGCTGCGCAGCATGTGGGGGGCATGCTTGGTGTCAGCATCCACAAACAGGAAATAGTCGCCTTTGGCTTCTTGGGCCAGTTGGTGGCAGGCAAAGGGCTTCCCCGCCCAGCCTTCGGGCAAGAATTGTCCCTTTATCAATCGCACACGGCTGTCATTTGCCATCAGGGTTTCCACGATTTCGGATGTCCTGTCGGTAGAGTTGTCGTCCAGCACCACGATTTCGAAGTTGGGATAGTCCTGCTTTTGCAGGGATTTCACACAGGTCCCGATATTCTCCTCCTCATTTCTGGCTGGAACGAGCACAGATACCAGGGGCGCTGGGTCAGGGACTCTGGCCCGCTTGCTCGGCGTTCTCAGCGAGCGCAGGTTGAGAATGACATTGATGGTCAGGAGCATCAGGCCTATGGCTATTATTATCTGATATATCATGAGCTATTCCTGTATTTCACCATTCTAAGTCCTGGCGTTTTTGGCCTTGAGCCATTCGATGGGCCTAACTGTAAGCCTGGGGGCTGTTTTCAGGTCTTCGAAATGCTTCACCACCAGTATCGCCAGCGTGCAGAGCATAAACAGCAGCTCCCAGGAAATGCCGTGGGCGACAGCCACGTAAACCGTAGTCGCTATTATAGCAAACATGATAGTCCAGGCATCGGGTTTGCTAAACAAAAATGATAGGAAGGCAAGAAGGAGCACAACCACAAAGATGTCAAAATAGGGCTGTGCCAGCAGGACACCGGCGGTGACAGCCAGTGCCTTGCCGCCTTTGAATCTCAGGAATGGTGAGTAGGCATGTCCCAGTATGGCGCAGAGTCCGATGGCGTACACCGCTGGGTCGGGCAACCTGAAGACCAAATGTGCCAGCAGGACAAAGGGGACACCTTTGGCTATGTCCAGGAGAAGGGCCAGAATGCCAACGCTCATGCTGCCGGCGCGGAACACGTTGGTGGCGCCGGGGTTACGGTCGCCATAGCGCCTGATGTCTTTGTGCAGCAGCCAACGGCCGAGCCATAGGGAAAAAGGACAGGCACCCAGCCAGAAAGCCGCCACCCCTAGCACTAGTGAATAGACCAACTCCATCAGCCAACTCCGCCTGGCAGCATTCGCATACCAACCCTCGCTATGCGAGGCATAGCATACATTCCGGCCCCATCCTTGTCAAGGTGGCGTGCTATTTCGAATCAAGCTCGGTGAGGACTTTTGTCAATGCTCTGGCTACTGGTTCCAGCAACTCTGGCCCCGTCTCCTTCTCGGTGTCCTGTAGCGTATGGAAAAAGTAGTTGCTGCCGAAAAAGCCAAAAGCATTATAGCCGGCATTGGCGATTTCCTTCAGCTCGCCGGCATAGCCGCCGGCACCGATTTTGAGTCCCGGGATATGTTGGAAAGCCAGCTCGAAAACCGGGAGCAGTTCTTCAGTTCCCCGCAGGAATGCGCGTTCGTTTGGCTGGTCAAGTGGGATAAACTCCTTGCCCGTCTTCTGCCACGAGCGGCAAGCGATGCCAGCACCCAGATGAATCCAGGCGGTAACATTTTCCCTGGTGATGTTATAGGACGGAAGGTATTCATCCAGGGTGAAGTGCGCTCCCATATTATCCAGCTCATGACCGGAATTGGCTATGAAAATGTAGCTGTGGTTTGTATTCTGCTGTGCTGCCCACCGTGCCAAGCCGAGGAAAAGGGCTATGCCAGGGCCGCGTTCTCCACCGCAGGTGAACCACCCCGATGAAGGCGTGGTGACCACTATCCACCTGTCGCCTCTTTTCAGCGTAGCCATGACGTTATGGGCTTTTGCCTCTGCCTTGTGCTCTCCGTCGATGCTGATAGAAGCTGTAGCTCCGGCCAGAGCAGCGGCGGCAAGTTTGGCATCGTCATCGTCAGCTACGAATACCGTAGTGATAGGCAGCGGCGCCTGGTAATAGTCCAGCCCCTGGCCTTTTCTCTTGGCATTTGCCGCAGCCAGCAGCCCGGAGTCATTATGATTCCGGGACACGGAAACCAATCCTATGGCTCCAGCGTCACTGACAGCATCTACTAGCTCGTCAAGACGATTATAGGGCAAGATGCCGTAGGCAGAGCCGGCATAGGCGATATTTCCTTTCAGGTTGCTGGTATCCTGGTAGTCATAGGGAACGAGTTTTCCTGTAACGGGCGTGGTATTAGGATACCAGCCTGGGAAGCAGTTGAATTTCTCACCACCAACAGTGAGCTTGCAATCTGTGAGAAAGAATTGCTTAAGAGTCCAGGTTTTCAACTCTACATTGAGACCTGCCTGGCGCAAAGACTCTGCTATCCATTCGGATGTTTTGATGTCGCCAGGGTAAGCCGTGTGGTGCTCTCCAAAATCTACGTACTTGACAACGTCAGCATAGAGCCGGTCGCCGGCCAGGGGGTCTGTGGGTGCTTGTTTAGTGCCTGGAGTGGTGCAGGCGCTGCTTAAAGCTAGCAGTGCTATCGTTATGAGGAAAACAAAGCCTAATGCGCCTCTCATCTATTCGTTCCTGCTCAGTTATTTGAAGACTGCGCTGATTTTATCGCTTGCGCATCATGATGAGACCGATTACGGCCATGACTCCGCCGATGGCGAAAGCCCCTATCATGACGGACATGCTGTTTTCGGCATCAGGCTGGCGGACGATAGTCCATATAGGCACAAAAATTGCGCATGCGATTCCCAGCCCGAACAGGATGTCGCCAATTATCGACACCGTGGATTTTGGCTTAGCCTGCTGTCTTCCCGGCGGGGGGGCGCCTGGGACAAGGGCTAAACCACAGTTAGTGCAGAAGGTAGCCTGCGGACTGAGAAAGGCACGGCAGCGTGGACAACTGCGCTGTACCGGCAATCCGCAGTTAGCGCAGAAAGGCTGACCAGCCATGAGCGGAGCCCCGCATCTCAGACAACGGAATGGCTGTTGCATCTCCCACCACCTTGTTTAGACTTGTATGATTATACACCCTTTAAGATAGGACGAAAACACCCATACCCCGTGTCATCCCATGCAGTTGCAAGATGCAAGTAGCAAGTTCGTCGCTCGTCGCTCGGGTATCGTCGCTCGGGGTTTGCGTCATTGCGAACCTTTTTGCTCTGTCATTGCGAACGTAGTGAAGCAATCCCATAGCCTGTCCCCAACTATGAGACTGCCACGCCGCTGGCCCGCAATGACAGGGTGGGCGGCTGCCGACTATGTTAGGTGTCACCTGCCTACAGGTGACCCATCATGCGGCGCGAACTACGGTCACCCGAGGGCGGGTGACACGTAGGCCAATGACAGGGTGGACGGCTGGCGACTATCGACTGCCGACCTCGTTAGCCAGCCAGGAGCACCAGGCATCTAACCCTTTGCCTGTTTTGCAGGAGACTTCGAATATTTGGACGTCTGGATTAAGCCCCTTAACCACCTTGCGGAAGTGAGCTAAGTCGAAATCTACGTAGGGCAGCAGGTCGAGCTTGTTTATCACCACCACATCGGCCTCAGCAAACATTATGGGGTATTTAGTAGGCTTGTCGTCTCCTTCGGGTATGCTGGCTATGACCAGCTTCTTGTGTTCCCCCAGGGCAAAAGTGGCGGGACAGACCAGGTTGCCCACGTTTTCAATGAACAGCACATCGGTCTTTTCCAGAGGTAATTGGTGGAGGGCGGAGTTGACCATGGCCGCTTCCAGCGAGCAGCCGCCGCCGGTGTTTATCTGCACCACCGGTATGCCCTCCTTGTCAATCTTGTCAGCATCCACCTTGGAGGCGATGTCGCCCTCGATAACAGCAATGCTCAGCTTGTCCCTGAGGCGGGCGATGGTGTTCAGTATCAGGCTGGTCTTGCCGGCGCCGGGCGATGACATCACGTTCAATGCCAGGATATGGTGTTTGTCCAATAGCTGCTGGCTCTGAGCGGCTATGGCATCATTAGCGCTGGTGATATCTTTTAGGACTTGTATCTTCCTCTTCATTCTGCTACCTCTATGCTCTCTATAAAACAATCACGGCCGGCAAGGACCTCCACGCTTGTGCCCTGGCAATTGGGGCAAGCCCAGGCGGTGTCCTGTGGGCTGAACTCTGTAGCGCATCCCCGACATTTTAACACGGCCGGCACCGTCTTGAAATTGAGCGCGGCGCCTTCAGCGGCACTGTCCCTGGTGAGGAAATCGAAGTAAAACTGCACAGAGTCAGCCACTACCCCGGAAAGTTCGCCGATGACCAGGTTGACCCTGGTGATTTTGGTTGCACCGGCGGCACTCGCTTCCTTGAGGGCAATGTCCAGGATACTCTGGGTAATGGCTAATTCATGCACCTAATCCACCGCGTCTCATGCCAAAATAAGTGATATGTTTCAGAGGGGCAAGTAGCTCTTTCTGTACCGTCCTAATGCTATTTCTATAACGCCTTTTCCACAATCTCAGCCAGGTCCAGGACATCTACCCTGCCCAGTGCACCCTTGTCCTTCAACCCATCTTCGAACATGGTCATGCAGTAAGGACAGCAAACGCAGACGGCGGAAGGGTCATGCTCCAGTGCTTCCTCGGTGCGCGCCTGATATATCTTCTTGGGTGTGCTCTCTTCCAGCCACATACGACCGCCACCGGCGCCGCAGCAGAAGGAGTTCTCTTGGTGGCGTTTCATCTCCAGAGGCTTATGTCCGGTGACTGCGCTGATGACATGGCGAGGAGCCTGGTATATCTGGTTATAGCGCCCCAGGTAGCAGGAATCATGAAATACGATATTGCCCAGGTCAACAGCGCCATTGAGCTTCAACCTGTTGTCCCTGAGCAGTTGTTCGATGAACTCCGTGTGGTGAATGACTTCAAGCTCGATGCCATACTGGCGATAATCGTTCTTAAAGGTGCTGAAGCAATGTGGGCATTGCGTGACGACCTTCTTGATGCCCTTATCAGTGAACAGCTTAATGTTAGCTTTGACCATCTGGTCGAAAACATACTCGTTGCCCAGGCGGCGGAGGCTATCACCGCAGCATAGTTCGTCCTTGCCCAAGATTCCCCAGGAAACGCCGGCTCTATTCAAAATATTGGCCACGGCGGCACTCACTCGCCTGCTGCGGGCATCGAAGGCGCCATAACAACCCACATAGAACAGGTACTCCGTGCCGGCCTCGAAGTGCTTCACATCCAATTCTGAAGCCCACTTGGCACGGTCGCCAGGGGCTATGCCCCAGGGATTGCTGCGTTGCTCCATATTTTCGAAGAAGGACAGCAGCTCCTCAGGGAACTTGGCCTTCATTTCCACCAGATTACGGCGCATATCCACTATCCGGGGCACGTGTTCTATGAACACAGGGCATACTTCCATGCAGGCACTGCAGGTAGTGCAAGCCCAGAGCGCGTCTTCAGCTATACTGCCTTCATGCCCACCGCCGATGAGCGGCAACGCCACATCTTTCTTGCCGTTCTTGAATAGCTGCGGCCCATTATGGAGCAAGTTAGTCTTTATATCGTGTATCACCAGCCTGGGGTTCAGCGTTTTGCCGGTGGATGTCGCCGGGCATACATCCGAGCAACGTCCACACTCGGTACAGGAGTAGGAATCGAACAGTCCCTTCCAGGTGAACTGGTCAACCTGTCCCACACCGAAGGTGTTGCCTTTCTTGAACTCCTCGCGGGGTTGTGTGGTGACCTTATCCAGGCTGCGGAAGAAGCAGTTGGGGATGGAGGTCATGATGTGCATGTGCTTGCTGTAGGGCAGGTAGTTGAGGAAAGCCAACAGTGCCAGGGCATGGGCCAACCAGAATATCTCCTTCAAATAGCTTGCGGTAACAGGCAGGGTCCGAGCCATGAAAGCATTGGCTACAAAGCTGGATACGGGCATGTAAGCAGCTTCCTCCTGACCCAGTTTGATCTTGGCAGCATGCAGGCCGAAAAAGGCCAGCATCAAGATACCCACCAGGCTGAGGATGATGAAGGCATCCCGGCTGCGGGCGTCTATGTAGGCTGGGGGGAATGCCAGGCGACGGATAATAGCCACGCAGACAGCCAGCAGGGCAAGGAGCGATACAATATCGAAGATGAATGACAGAGCGTAGTTGGCCTCAATCGGAAGCTTAGACAGGCTGATATATTCGGGGAAAATGCCGTTGAACAGGAACTCGGTATTGGCCAACAGCAAAATCATGAAACACCAGAAGAGCACGAAGTGGTTAACGCCGAAGGGTCGGCTGACAACCCTCTTCTGGCCGAAGGCATAGAGCAGCATATACCAGATACGCCTGCCGATGTTGTTGAAGCGGTTGTCAGGTTCGCCCAACGTGATAAAGCGAAAGCGCCGATAGCAACTCCAGCCGAAAATGGCTAGCGCAACCAGGAAAATCGCGGCTCGCAACGCTTCATCGGGTGACACAGCTAATTCCTCTTTTCCATATTAGTTTGCCTTGCTGGCGCGCAAATCCCGTATTCGCTTCAGTATAGCAGGAACGACCTGGAAGACGTCTCCAACAATGCCGTAAGTGGCCACCTCGAAGATGGGCGCTTGCCTGTCACGGTTGATGGCAATGATGACATCGGAATCCTGCATACCTACCAGGTGTTGTATGGCTCCGCTGATGCCGCAGGCGATGTATATCTTGGGACGGACTGTCTTGCCGGTCTGTCCTACCTGCCGTTCCACGGGCAGCCAGCCAGCTTCCACCACGGCGCGGGAGCATCCCAGCACTCCGCTCAGCTCGTCCGCCAGCTCCTGGAGCAGTGCAAAGTTCTCTTTGCCAGCCATGCCGCGGCCGCCGGAGACGATGATGTCAGCCGCAGCGATATCAATCTCATCCCGCTTGGAATCTCTGATTATCTCCAGCACCTTGACTGAGAAATCCTCTTCTTTGAGCGGCACGGACTCGCGGATAATTTCTCCAGTACGTGAGCTATCCTTGCCGGGCATGGGCATAACATGTGGTCGAACCGTGGCCATCTGGGGACGAGTACGCTCGGTGAGGATGGTGGCCATGATGTTACCGCCAAAGGCGGGGCGGGTCTGCAACAGAAAACCACGCTCATCTATGGACAGGCCAGTGCAGTCGGCGGTCAGACCGGTGGCCAAATGTGTGGCAACAGCACCAGCCAAATCTCTGCCCAGGCCGGTAGCACCGAAGAGCATGATTTCAGGCTTGTACTTCTCCACCAGGTAACAAATAGCCTTGTAATAAGGCTCGGTGCGGTAAAAACGGAATATCGGGTCGTCCAGCAGATAGGACTTGGTAGAACCGTAGGTGAACGACTCGTGGCACAACTTCTCTACGTTTTCACCGAGAACCACGGAACATAGCTCTACGCCTCTTGTCCTGGCTAAATCTCCACCCACACCCAGCAGTTCCCAGGAGACCACAGCCGGCTGCCCTTCAGTCTGCTCCACGAAGACCCAGACGCCCTTATAAAGTTTGAGCTTAGCTGCAACATCAGCCTCCTCTTCCTCTTCAACTTCGGGTTTCTCTGCTGTTTTAGCCTGTGCCTCTAGCTCTGCCAGTATCTTCAGCTCCTCTGGTGTGAAATACATCTCGATGGCTTCGGCAGGGCAGACCTTGACGCACTTGCGGCAGCCGATGCACTTCTTGGTGTCGATAATCGGCTCGCCCTTGTCGTTCATCTCTATGGCATCTTTGGGGCACGATGTCTGACAGCGAGCGCCACAGGCAATGCACTTGCCAGGGATGAGCTGGGCTATGCCTCTCGGCTTCTTAACCTTTTTCTCTTCAGGCATGGAAATACACTATCTGCTATAAGAAAAGCAGGTCTTTCTCCACCAGCTTATTTATCAGCAACTCGGCGGCTTCTTCAGGAGCATTCAGGCCATTGCCGAGAATCTGTCCCTTAGCGCGTTCCGGCGAGAAGATTTTGCGTACTTGAGTGGCTGACCCATTCAGCCCTATGGTTAACTTGTCCAGTCCCATCACGTTGTTATCCCAGAGGTTGACAGGAGCATCCGCCGACATGAGTCTCATGGGCACGGTGGGGTAGCGGGGGTGGTTAATTTCTCGCAATACGGAAATCATGACTGGCAGTTGAGCCTCGACTATCTCGTGTCGCCCTTCTAGCTTACGCCGACATTTCACCTTCTTGGCATGGATATCCACGGAATCTATTCGGTCTACCAGAGTGAGCTGGGAATAGCCTAGTCGGGTGGCGATTCCCGGCCCTACCTGGGCGGTGTCTCCATCGATGGTCTGCTTACCGGTGATAACCATGGCCACCTCTTCCTTCTGGGCCAGCCGTTTCACAGCTTCGGCCAGCACCAGGCTGGTGGCTAGAGTATCGGCACCGCCGAAAGCGCGGTCGCTCAACAGTATGGCTTCATCAGCTCCCACAGCCAGAGCTTTTCTCAGCGTGACCTCGGTGTTGGGAGGACCCATGGAAATCACCGCCACGCGAAAGCCGTATTTGTCTTTAAGCCTCAGGCTCTCCTCCAGGGCATGGGTATCAAAGGGATTCATGATGAAAGGCACCCCTTCTCTGATAAGGGTGCCGGTTACAGGGTCAATCTTGACCTGCGTGGTATCGGGGACTTGCTTAACACACGCTACTATTAGCATTGGTCAATCTCTGCTGGGACGGGAGCCCCACACAATAGCGTTTATTCTAAACTTAAATTGGTATTTACGTCAATGAGCCACTTGGCTCAAAATATGGTGGCAACCATAGGCATTAGCAACTAATTCAGGTGGTTCTGAACTGGGCCAGCCGTCCGTCGCCTGTTGCAACCTGCAACTACAAAGTAAGCGGTAGGGTAGGTGCAGCATAGCGAAACCCACCTTCAGCCATTCCCGATTTTTCAAGGGTGGGTTTCACCCACCCTACGCCTAAATCACGAGCGACGAGTCCCGAGTGATGAGCGACGATTCTTGACAAAAGCGGGAGAAGACGTTAAATTTCAGCCTTACCCCGTGGGATACGGTGTGTTGAGAGAGGATACGGAATGTTAATTGCGGTTGATGCTGCTGGCGGCGAATATGCCCCGCGCGAGGTGGTGAAGGCAGCTGTTGAGGCTACCAGGGACTACCCCATGGAAATAGCACTGGTGGGCAATAAACCCATCATTGAGATGCTGCTGCGTAGGTACAAGAATCCGCGGGGCATCAGCATTGTCCCTGCCAGCCAGGTGGTGGAATTCAACGAAGATGCCATCCAGGGGGTGCAAAACAAACCCGATTCCTCGGTGGCGGTGGCTGCCAGGATGGTGAAAGAGGGCGAGGCTGCTGGCTTCGTCTCCATGGGCAGCACCGGCGCAGCCATAGTGGCAGCTTTCCTCAACTTCAAGGCGATACCCGGTGTGGACCGAGCCGCGCTCTGCGTGGTAGTCGACCTCAACCAGCCAAAACCTACCTGCATCATCGATGCAGGAGTAAACGTCAACTGTAAACCCCTGTTCCTGGTGCAGTTCGCTCAGATGGCCAGCATCTTTGCACAGCAAGTGCTGGATATGAAAGCTCCGCGGGTGGGTCTGCTCAACAACGGCGAAGAAGAGATAAAAGGCAATTCGCTGGCCAGGGAAACCCATCAACGCCTCAAGATGACCGAAGGAGTGAACTTCACAGGAAACATCGAGGGCTTCGATGTGTTCAAGGGCAAAGCCGATATTATTGTCACTGACGGCTTCACCGGCAATGTCCTTATAAAGACCATAGAAGGCTATTCTGAGCTGATGCAGAACCTGCTGGCGCTGGGGCAGATAGCCAGGATAGACCAGTACCTTACAGGCTCTGCCCTTGTTCAGTACGCCGAGATTGCGGCTACGGTAAGGAGACTGGACTACAACAACTACGGCGGTGCTATTCTGCTGGGCCTGGAGGGAACTGTTGTAGTGGGCCACGGCCGCAGCCTGGCTAAGGCTATTAAGAGCGCCATTGTCCTGTGCTACCAGGCAGCCAGCCGCCACGTCGTGGAAAGCATCAAGAACGCCAAATACGCCACCGACTGACGCCCCTGCCGCCACATTCCGAATCTCAAACGCCACTTTATCGCTAGTCGCTGGTCGCTCAAGCGAAGTTGCAAGATTCAAGTTGCAAGTTGCAAGCGGCAAGTAGCGGGGTTCGTCGCTCGGGACTCGTCACTCGGGGATCGTGATGGGATATACGGCCAGGGTCACCCGCCCCTGGTGACACCTAAAATATGAAGGGCTGGTGGGTTTGGGAACCCACCCTACGTAAGCTTGTGAACCCAGCCTACTCTTTGCTTTTCTGAATTATCTCCAGCGGGTTTGAAAACCCGCTCGCCGTACACAAGGACAAGTTGACAAAACTTGAGCTGCATAGTATTTTTGAGGTAAGCCCAGTTGTTGCCAGGGATAATCCTCCAGATGCCAGCCCGGTGACTTGCTATCGGGGTTTGGAGCAGGGATGTAGTTATGGGTGGCAAGGTCAAGTTTGCGCCAGTTGTTCTGCTGCTTATCATCGCCTCTTCTGTCCTTGTTTGCCCCACAGAGATTGCTGCAGCTAACCAGCAAGGTGGTGTCCATTGGCTTTATCCCTGTGCGCAGTACGGTGGAGAAGTCGAGCAGGGCGGAATCAAGCTACAGTTCTCAGGGTATCTTACGACAAGCGGAGGCAGTTGCCAGCAAGTTGCCCCAAACGTGACTAGCTGTCAGCTCCCGACGGGAACGCAGGGCATTATTAACTTAACAGCGACGAGAACTCCTGCCGGGGCGGTCAACATACGCGCCCATTCGCTACCAGCCGGCTGGCCTGCTTTTCAGGTGGCTAGTGGATGGGGTACTATAACCAGGGGGTATGCTTTTACCGTTCCCACTGGCTCCGCCGGCAAGCGTTTCGAGCTTGTATTCCGAGCCTGGACGGCAGGGGTTCCACAAGAAATTGAACTTAAGTGCCTTATAGATGCCACTGCTCCACCCTCTCCCGCTCCTACCACTCCGCCTCCGCCCACTTATCCCACTCCTCCGGCTGCTCCCGCTATCCCTAAAGTCCCGCGAATTCAAGTCGAACCAATTAGCCTGGATTTTGGAGAGGTGCCGGTGGCAACTACAACTGAGCGCCAGTTTACCATAAGAAATGTTGGTGAAGTTGACCTCTGGATTAATGCTGTTAACATCCAGGGCGGCACTAGGTCTCCCTTTGACCTCTGCGGCAGGATGTGGAGCCCCTATCCACTGCCACCGGGAAGTTCAATAAACCCTACCCTCTGTTTTTCGCCGAAAGCTGGTGGGATTTTCAAAGACCAGGTCATTGTTCAAAGCGGTGACCCGGCTAATCCCTCTATCAGGGTGACTCTGGAAGGCAAGGCATCCAAAAAGAAGAGCACTATTTCCTGCAATGTGATGGTCAGGGCCAAACCGGGCGGCAAGCTCAGCTTGCATCAGGGGGGTAGAGAAACCGAGGTGCTGGTTATGGTCACCTTATCACCGGCTCGCTCTGCGGACTATACAGCAAAAATCAGCGACCCCGGCGGGCGAGAACATGGGCCGTTTAATAATCGAACTGATGCAGCGGGGAAGGATAAGAAGGTTGTTCCAGTCTGGGCAGGGGGCGTTACTGGCGACATTAGCGGCACTTGGAAGGTTGAAGTCAGTTGGAAAGGGGATGAAGAATACGAAGGGGCATCAAGCCACTGCGAGTTTACCGTAGGCAAGCTAGGCTCGTATGAAGGGACTGAAGCCGGTCCCTCTACATCAGCATTGACCAGGTCCCCCAACAAAATTGATGTTACCTACAACGGTTTTTGTAGCGATAACTGCGCCAAGATTGTGTTCATTCAGGTTTTTAGCGATGCAGGCGTGTTCAAAGATGGACATCAGTGGTTGAAGCCATCGGAAACGGGTTCCGCCTTTAATTTTTTAGATGCGGATGCACAGCAAGATGTGAGTGGGCAATGGTTCACAGTCGACCATCTAAGAAATGAAAATGACCCCTATTACAACGGAGATGACTCTGGCGATACCGGCGCTGAGCCGGGCAAGGCGCGTCGCTGGATTCAAGGCGAACACGATGGTACCTCAACGGCTACGACCATGTCTGATGCTCCCAGGTATTCCAACACAGCCTTCAGCCGATTGGAGACCAGTTACTGGAAAGAGGTTACAAGGATAGTAACGTACTTTGAAACCTTTGCCTTTTGCGTTGAGGGACGGGACAAGGGCAAGTTCTATCAGGGCATTAGGTGGAAATACCAGCAGGAGAAAGGAAAGGCGGGAACAAGCACAATCGATGAGGTGGTTTACGAGCCGTCACAAGGTTTTAAGGCGGCTTTAGACAAGTGGTGCACAAACCACGGCTTCGCTTTGCCAAAATAGTGTTTGGAGAGGTAGCGAATTGGTAGGCTCAGCATTAAAGCTCTTATCGTTTTTGGGGTTGATAATCCTGTTTTGCGGGATGGGTAGCGCCTGTGCGCCAAAGGAGACAGAAATGGAATTCAAAGAGTTCCAGGATTTTGACCTGCAGCAACTTCAAACATTGCAGGTGAAGCTGACTTATGTAGGTTCTCAAAAAAAGCCCATCCCAACGGTTGCCTTCACCTCCCATTTTAATGTCCTTGACATGGAGAAATTCCGCCCCTTCCGCCGAGACGGATTTGACTACGGCAACGACGACATCGCTGTATGGACCTTCACTTGCTCACCAGAGGAGCTGCAAAGGATAACAAAGTCCGCTGGAGAGATACAGGTGGTCAGGCGTGGTGAAGTCATCGGCGAGTTTCTATCTTTTATGATGCTTAACACCACTCTCCGTGGTGACAGGGTGCATGAAGCCATCTTAGATGCCGAAACCAGCAGGCTGCTTCTGGAGAAGCTGAGGGCGGCATTGGAACCGGGGAACACTCAAGGGATAGAAACTTTCGACCAGTTGATGCAGATTCTGTTTTGAGCTTGTTTCACTACATGGGTTCGTATTGGTAGCTGGCATTGTGCCGTGCCTGCCCTAGCCAGGTTCATTGGGAGACTCGTGCCTCGGAATGATGGGGTAGATTGCCACGGGAATCCGTCTCACGCAATGACGGAGCGGAAATTAGCAATACCGGTGAGAGGCTGAGAACGCCATCCCCCGATTGCATCGGGGCAACGTGAGAATCTCGCGGAATGAACCGGGAACCGGCAAGTTCATCGTGATTGTTACCTCCAGACAGTCTCGGCCAGCGTGAGTGTGAATCCCCAGCCACGGCCGGTGGCAGTTGGTGCAAGTCGAATGTTTCCTACGTGCCACCCGCCCACGGATGTTGTTGGGAAAGAGCGGGTTACCATAATTTCTCATATCCCCAGTGCGCAGGGTGCCGACCAAATTAAGACTGACAAATGCGGTAGATAAGAATTTTGACCGCCGTTGTGTTATGATGAAATAGAGGTAGCCAAATGAAGGCAGTTGAATCGAGGTCCGAGATTTATTTTATGGCTCTTCAGTCTCTTTCCAGGTCGGAAAGGGAGGCTGTCATTGCCCGTTTGCTGGAAGATACTAAGCTGAGAGAAGACATTCTTGATTTGATAACCATCTACCAGCGCCAGAGAGAACCATCACGACCTTTTAGGGAGTACCTAGCAGAGACCAAAAAGTGAGGCTCCTAAAAGGGTGAAGTATGAAATCCGTATCCTCCGCTCCGCCGAGAAGGAGCTGGACAAACTCCCCATAGCAGTCCACAGTCGCATCAGCAACAAAATCCTTTCTCTTGAAAAAAATCCCAGACCGCGAGGCGCAAAGAAACTTAGTGGCCGAGAAGAATATCGCCTCAGGGTCGGCAACTACCGAATCTTATACACCGTCAGCGACGATGATGGCGCTGTAACCATCATAGCTGTTGGTCACCGGCGCGAAGCTTACCGCTAAACTTGTGACACATCGATATTCGACACTACAAGATAATGAAGCGGTTCAGGGCTTCATATCAAAGATGTTATAATGAGGCCATCGAGCTTATCAGACTAGCTCGAAATACAAAGAGGAGGTTGGGAATGAATGAAATTACTTATAGCTACTGTAGTATCAATAATAACGGGGCGCGCTGCTCAGGCAGCCTTGCTGATTATTATTGACCATCTAGAACAACTTGCCCGAATCTTGCTAACAGCGTAGCAAGTTCAAGAGGGAGCGATGATAACCGCTCCCTCTTCTCATTTGAGCATGATGCGCAGTAACGAACACCTCGGGTCATTCAGCCTTAGAGAATGGGTAGGACATTAACTTGATAACTACTGGCAAATTAACCTGTGAGACACGACTGTGTGTAAACTCCGAACGCATAGGCAAGAACAATCGCAGCTCCAGTCACAGTCACAATGTACGCCCAGATACAGACTCGCATCTCACCGCGTTGTCTCCCTGATCCTTGTTGCTTAAGGACAACTCCCTGTATTAACTGAGCAAGCCCCAAAGGTGCCAGTATTGCGCCGGCGTTAACTATTGCCATCGTCTCTGGCTTCGATAATAGCCGGTAAAAAATGCAGCCGATTACTATAACAACTGCACCAACAATGAACAAAATTTTCCCCTCTCGTTTCACTTTTTTTGCTATTTCCTCCGGAACAATTCCCGCACGGCGCAAAGCATTCCGAACCAACATCAATCGTACCCCTAGCACAAGCAAACCTAAACCTATATTTGGAAAAACTGAAGTAACCAACCTAGCCCTCCTTCTTCTTATTACCGTGATTTGTGGTAATTAACTATAGCATATATGCAACTTTACATTTTATGAGCCACAAGAGGTAAACACAGCCCGGTTCGGGTTTTCCTTTGATGGCCAGTAAAGCGAGTCTGAAGTGACGTAGTAAGGATCGGGCGGTGTTACCTTGGCGCTGAGGGCAAAGCCCCTCGACTACCATTGCTCTATAACACAATTTGCCTTCGCGCGTGACATAGATTGATAGGCATCTTGTGGGTAGCTCTTACCAATTTCCGGGTTATGTTGTATACTGTGAATATACGAATTCGATAGTCGCCTATTCCAGTCTTTGCCATATAGGTGCATGTTCGTAGGCAGTCATGACAGTTCAGAATGAAGGTGTGGAAATCACTAAACGGACCGCCGGCGAGCATGTGCTCACCTCGCACGAAGGCGTGGAGATACATTACAGGGGCAAGCCCATAACTGACGGACTGACCCAAGCGGGCTATGTATATCTCGTCATTGATTGCTCGGGTAGCATGGAGGGAAACAAGATTAAGCAAGCCAAGAAAGGCGCGCTGAACTTCGCAAAGGAAGCTCTAGCTAAAGGGTATTCTACTGGACTGATTCAATTCCATTCATTTCCTACTCATCTGTGCGAACCCCAAAAGGACATATCAAAGCTAGAGGTATGCTTGAGCAAGCTGGTAACAGGCGATTTAACTTACATGGCAGACGCCATTCATCTGGCTATTCAACAGCTTAAGAACAGGAAAGGAACCCGCATTATCGTTGTGGTAACAGATGGTATGCCCAACGGCGACGGTGACCCACAAGCTACTTTGAAAGCTGGCCAGGACGCAAAGAACAACGGGGTCGACATAATTGTCATAGGGACAGACGACGCTGACAAGGGCTTCCTGGGCAAGCTAGCGTCGCGCGCAGGTATGGGCTTGAAGGTTGTAAGTAGCCAGTTTGAGAAAGCTATTACCGATTCGGCTAAGATGCTCCCACAGGGAAGTAGAACAGTGGATACAGGTTAGAGAGGTTAGCTGACCTGACATGGCCGCTTTCGAAGATTACTACGAGATACTCCAGGTTCACCCATCTGCAGAACCCGAAGTCATAGAGGCAGCATACAAGAAACTGGCTCAAAAATACCATCCTGACAAAAACAAGAGCCCAACCGCCGCCGAGAAGATGAAGAGAATAAATGCTGCCCATGACGTTCTGAGCGACCCTGTGCAGCGGAAGAGATATCATGCAGAATGGCTGCAGAGAAAAGGTGGTGGCACCAAACCGGGAGGGGCATATGCCACAAATCCGCCAAAGCCTGTAGTCAAGCCCTCGCGCATTCGGTTCGCCAACATGGAACCAGGAAAGACCAAGAGGACGTCTTTCATTATTCAGAATGCAGGCGGTCCCTATACCAGAATATGGTTTAGCAACCCAAATTCCTGGGTCAGGGTAGTTGATTACCGCTCCATGACTGCTTCCGAGGAGTTGCCCCTGGAAGTGGTGATTGAAGCCAGAGGATTAGATTGGGGAGAGTCTGCTACCGAACACATCAGGGTAAAGCTAGATGAAGAAGAGACCATTGTAACGGCGGAGATTCAGACCAAGCCGAAACCCGCGGCAAAACCCAAACCTGCGCCAAAATCTCAGCCAAAGCAACAGCAGCGGGGTGCAGCGCGTAAACCATCACCGACCATAAAATGGCCTTCAAAACGCAAACTTAAGATAGCTGCCTATGTAATCGGCGGCCTTGTTGTACTTGTCACCGTCCCCTTGATTCTTATAAACATACTATCGAAACATGAGTATGACCAACCAGCTCAGAGCGGCGATAATAAGGCGGAAGAGACAGTCGCTCCAGATTTCACCCTGCAGGCTACCAGCGGGGAAAAAGTGACTTTGAGCAAATTCCGTGGGCAACCTGTCATACTCGCCTTCTGGCACATCTGCCCCAGCTCCGGCTGCAAAGTCCAAGAGTCTGTCCTCCAAGCATTTTATGAAAAGCAGACATACGGCTCTCTGAAGCTGATAACCGTAAATGTCGGTGGGTCTCCGCTTGAGGTGGAGCAATATGCTGCTAAGAATAACTTGACTTTCCCCATTCTGCTTGACACTAATTGGGATGTGTCTCACGACTATGGCCCGTTTGGAAGCCCGATTGGATTCCCGAGAACTGTCTTCATAGATGCACGTGGCTACATAACAACCTACAGAATGGGTCCCTTCAAGAGCCTTGACGACATAGAGAAGGCTGTGGATTCCATCTGGCCATCCCTCACCAAAACTCCTTACCAAAGCCACCAAGGCCAGATTGCCTTTGCTTCCGACCGCGATGGCAACGAAGAAATCTATGTAATGAATGCAGATGGCAGCGGCCAGATGCGGCTTACCTTTGATCCTGCGGAAGACGGCTGATGCATGAGTTGGTCTCCTGACGGTGTCAGGATAGCTTTTTCGTCCGATCGCGATGGCAACTGGGAAATCTACACTATGAATGCAGATGGCAGCAACCAGATACGCCTCACCAACAACCCTAGGGAGGACACGTGGCCAACATGGTCTCCGGATGCTAAGAAGATTGCCTTTGGTGTGTCCAATCGCGATACCAAATTGGGAATCTATGTAATGAATGACGATGGCAGCAACCAGATACGCCTAACTTCCAACCTTAGTAATAACTGGCAACCGGCTTGGTCACCGAATGGTAAAAAGATTGCCTTTGCTTCCGATCGTGATGGCAACTGGGAAATCTATACTATGAATGCAGACGGCAGCAACCAGGTATGCCTTACCGCTTATCCTTCGGGAGACGACTGATGCCCGAGTTGGTCCCCTGACGGCGTCAGGGTAGCTTTTGTATCTTACCGCGATGGCAATCTCGAAATCTATACTATGAATGCAGATGGCAGTAACCAGACGCGCCTTACGTCAGATCCTGCATCGGACAAAATACCAACTTGGTCGCCCGATGGCAAAAAGATAGCTTTCCAGTCCAACCGCGATGGTAAATGGGGAGTCTATGTAATGGATGCTGATGGCAGTAACCAAAAGAAACTCGCTGATGGTTGGGCACCAGCGTGGTCGCCAAGTGGACGTGCGCCTGATTTTAGCTTACCCACGCTGGACGGAAACACAATAACATTAAGCAATTACCGTGGCAAAATAATCCTTCTGAACTTCTGGGTTGCACTTCCGTCAACTAGAATCGAGCTACCCGTACTCCAGCAAGCCTATGACAAATGGCCAAAAGACAAGTATGTCATGCTGACCATAAACGTTAAGGAAAGCGACAAAGACGTCCAGCTCTTCGTCACTAAAAATGGATTGACGCTGCCTGTCCTTCTGGACAAAACAGGAGATGTTGCAGCCATGTACGGCGTAACAGCTAGGCCAACATCGTTCTTAATAGATAGTCGGGGGATAATCAGGGAGATAAAACTCAGGCCCTTTCGCACAGTTGAAGAAGTGTCAGAATCATTGAATAAGATTGATTAAAGCGGTATCTTAAGTACATCGTCTTGAAAGGAGATTTAAACACCGATGGTCAGCTTGCTTTTTACAGGGTTGGCTCTTGAGTTTTGTTCAATCCTATGGGGCACAGCATTTGCCACTAATGCCCACCTGCGTCAAAAAGTGTCGGCAAGAAAAGCTGCAATAATAGGAATGTGGATATTTGCATTCGGGATCCTGTCCCAAATTTGGTATCACATTTCACAATTGCAAGATTGCAAAGTATAGCCAGAACTGACATTCGTGCAGCGATAATCCAAAACAGTGGCAAGCAAAGGTGCAAAAGTTGGACTTGTCTCAGCTGACATGGTACACTGCGGTACGTAAGAAATATGAGTGCAATTATTTGGACTTGCTTCGGAATCCTAATCGAATTTGCGACTCCCTGGGAGCAAGTGATAATGCAACGGATCAATGAGACCCTTGCTGAACCGTCTATTAGCAGTCACCCTGAATTATCATCTCTAATAATGGCTTTGGGCCTATTCTTCGCTTACTTATTCCTTCCATTTACATTGGGGTTTGGAAGTTTCGTCTTCGATAGCAATTCGGAATAGGTTGATTTTGATTTGCACGATGCATCCCATGCTCCTTTAGTACGCATAAAATCAGAGAGAAATCACTGGTTTCCAATGGTGGCTCTATGTCATAGATTCGCGCAATATCGCATTCACTCATTTCGTATAGGTTAGGGTCACGATATCCATCTTTGTTTGCCAGAAAGTCAGCGATTCTTGCTAACATTATGCCAACGGATTGCGAATCACGCCCACCATTTTCGTGGCTCGCCGCTCAAGCGAAGTTGCAAGTTACAAGATGCAAGTGGCAAGTAGCGGGGTTCGTCGCTCGTGATGGGATATACGTCCAGGGTCACCTGGGGCAGGTGACACCTAGGAACCATCCGAGTATAGGCTATCCCCCATCCTTCGCACCACACACGATAGGGGCAGGTGACACCTAAAATAGGAATGGCGGGTCCTTCACGGGAAGGGCTGGTGGGTTTGGGAACCCACCCTACGTAAGCTTGTGAACCCAGCCTACTCTTTGCTTTTCTGAATTATCTCCAGGTATTTGCGGCTGCCCTGGCGCAGTGTTCGCTGCTGAGTGCTATAGTCCGTGTGGTAAAGGCCAAACCGCTTTTCAAACCCATGCGCCCATTCGAAGTTGTCCATGAGCGACCAGTAGAAATAGCCCTTGATGTTCATTCCCTCGGCAATGCCCTTATTCACAACCAGCAGATGGTCTTCGATGTACTTTGCCCTCTTGGTGTCGCTATCATCGGCGATGCCGCTCTCGGTGATGTAGATGGGCTTGGAGGTGTGGCTGGTAATCAGCTTCAGGGCGCGGTATAACCCTTCGGGATAAATCGAGTATCCCATGTCCGTCAGTTGCTCCGGCGGCACGCGTGTCATCTCTACGAACTGCTCCTGGCTGAAGGGATTGAGCCTTCGCCAGAAGTGCGTGTAATAGTTGAGACCGACGAAATCGAAGGCATCCTTCACACCGCTGTTGTACGATTCCTTCGCCAGGCCGGGTATGGAGAAGTCGAACCGCCCTTCCGCCAGGTACTGGAAATGCGATTCCACCAAATTTTTATTGAGCAGGCGGGCTACCAGCACATCCAGCAGGTACCACTGGTTGGGAGGGTCGAAGCTGCTCATGTACACCACCAGCCCAACCTGAGCCTCTGGCTGGATTTTCTTGATGGCGGCGTAGGACGCCGTATGAGCGCGCAGCATGTTCTTGAACACTATTGCTGCCTTTTGAGCGTCTTTTTCGGCCGGCGGGAACTCGGCGGTGAAGTAACCGAGGATGGCATAGATGGACGGTTCGTTGATGGTACACCACAGCTTCACCTTGGGGCCGAGGCGCTGGACGACGCGCTCCACAAACCTCACGAAAATATCAGGGGAATCGTCCTGCAGGAAGGCTCCCTGCTCGGTGAACCATATTGGGTCGGTGAAGTGATGCAGGGTAACCACCGGCTCAATGCCATTCGCCAGCAGCTCGTCCACCACCTGCTCGTAGTGGTCGAGCGCCGCCTCATCGAACTGCCCTGGTTTAGGCTCGATTTTGCTCCATTCCACCGAAAAGCGATAAGAATTCAGCGATAGCGCTTTCATCAGTTGGATATCTTCCTTGTAGCGATTCCAGTGGTCACAGGCAATGCCTGCTTTCTGATTGTTCAGAATTCGAGGTTTACTGTTTTCGTCAACGGCGGATTCGAATTGAAACCAGTTATTGTTGGTGCAGTTGCCTTCCACCTGGTGGGCTGCCGTGGCTGTGCCCCAGAGGAAGCCCTTACCAAAGCGCAGCGGCTCGCCTCTTATCCTGTCGAAGTCCAGGCGCAGGTTCACATCGGGGTCTCTGAGCCAGAGCACGGTGCCGAAGTGGGTTGCCACCAGAACTGCGATGACTATCAGGGTTATAATAAGCGGTTTCTTCAATTCTCCACCCCCATTGCTGTGAAAGCGATGTTTAGCTGGAGTTCGATTATAGCACTTTCGATGGCCAGACAGCCGCTCATGCTATCAAATCACCACCAACCAACAATTATCAAGATAAGTGGACAGAAATCAACACAAGTGGTATACTTTTCGGAGAGGTCTATGATGGTAACGGCGAAAGACGTTATGACTCCGGAACAGGTAGCTGATTATCTCCAACTCAATAAGGACACGGTGTATCGCTATATCAGGGAAGGTAAGCTTGCTGCCTCAAAGTTAGGGCGGAACTATCGCATTCTGAAGGAGAATCTTGACCTGTTTCTGCTGGCAACCAGCACCGGTCAGGTAGCCAGGGAAGCTCTGTTTAACCGCCTGGAAAGTGTGGCAGAGAGAAACAAGGGGATTCCTTTTGGAGAAGTTGGAGGAGATGTGGCTGAAGCTGTTGCCGAAGTTCGCGCCAGGAATAGCTGATGCTCAGGGCGGTGGTGGATACAAATGTATTGGTATCGAGCTTCATATCGCCACTTGGTTCTCCCAGAGAGATCGAAAGGCGCTGGCGTAACAGGGAGTTTATGTTAATTACGTCTCCGGCAATCATCAAAGAGGTAAATCGCGTTCTTCATTTGCCTCGGATTCAACAGAAGTATCATCTTACTGAATCAGACATACAAGCTTTTGTTCTGGCTCTTGCCCACCAGGCATACTGCGTGGCGGGAAGATTAGCTCTCAATGACGTGGCTCCCGACCCCTGTGATGATAAAATAATCTCCTGCGCTGTTGAAGGTAAAGCGGATTTCATCGTAACCAGTGACAGGAGATTGCGGGAACTCGGAGAATACCAGGGAATCAGGATTGTCAGTGCAGAATCTTTCATCGGGATTCTGGAACAAACATAGTTTATGAAAGATTGAATACATGCAGAGAGATACCAAGCAGAAACGGGCGATATTGAAGGTGTTGACGGGGACGCGGTCTCACCCCACGGCAGAGTGGATTTATAACGAGGTGCGGAATGAGATACCGAATATCAGCCTGGGTACGGTGTATCGTAATCTGAGGCTGATGGCTGATGCCGGCGATATACTGGAGCTGGACATGTGCGGGGCGGTTAGCCGATTCGATGCCCGGCGGGATAACCATTACCATTTCCGATGTGAAAGATGTGGCGAAGTGTGCGACGTGGATGAGCCGGTACACCAGGAGCTGGATGAGAAGGTGGCGAAGGTGACCGGGTTTACGGTGTCATACCACAAGTTAGTGTTTGTGGGCTTGTGCAGGGAGTGCCCAGGAACGCCAATTTCCAAGTCCTAAGCTCCGGGATGCCGTGCACCGATTGCACTGTATTTGACTTTGGGTTCGCTGATGACTATATTTTAAGCATATAAGCCACTCCTCTTGTTTGGCTTGTTGCGTGGGGTGGGAGAAGATGAATTCATTCAAGAAAAAACAGCGGAGAGTCGGCACATAAGCGTTGAGAAAAGGCTGCCAGAGATGTCTTCCTGGCGGCCTCTTGTTTATTAAGGCAAAACAACTGAGGAGGAGCGAAAATGGCAAAGCAGGTCAAGGTCTATTCCACCACCACCTGACCCTGGTGCATCAAGGTCAAGCAGTTGCTTGACGCAAACAAGGTGCAATATGTCAACGTTGACGTCTCCCAGGACAAGGTGGCCCGCGACGAGATGGTGAGCAAGACAGGGCAACTGGGTGTGCCCGTGGTGGACATCGATGGCGAGCTCACCGTAGGCTATGACGAGAAATGGATAAAGGAGAAGCTAGGCCTTTGACCCAGGGAGCGGAGAGGGTTTACGACCTTATAATTGTGGGCGGCGGCCCTGCGGGCATGACAGTAGCCGTCTATGCGGCGCGCAAAAAGCTGGATGCCCTGCTGCTGAGCAAGGATGTCGGCGGGCAGGTGAATTGGACTCTGGGCATAGAGAACTACATGGGCTACCAGTTCATCGAGGGCCCGGAGCTAATCCGTAAGTTCGAAGAGCAGGTGAAGCAATTCCCGCTTGAGGTGAAAACCGGCAGCGCCGTTATCAGCCTGTCTAAAAGCGATGGCGGCTTTGATGCCAGGACTGAAAGCGGCGAGAGCTACCGGGGCAAGGCCGCTATCGTAGCCACAGGGAAACGTCCCCGCCAGTTGAACGTCCCTGGAGAGGAGAAGCTGAAAGGGCGTGGGGTCACCTACTGCGCCATCTGCGATGGTCCTCTGTTCTCCGGGATGAAAGTGGCGGTAATCGGCGGCGGCAACTCAGCCCTGGAAGCGGCAGACGACATGGTTAAGGTCGCCGACCACATCTACCTGATATCGCTGACGCAGCTTACTGGCGATGCGGTGCTTATCGATAGAGTGAAAGCTGCCCAGAACCTGACCATGTTCCTGGAACACGAGGTGCTGGAGATAAGCGGCGACAAGTTTGTCGACGGCATCAGGATACGAGACCTGAAAAGCAAGCAGGAGAAAACGCTGGAGGTGGCAGGCATCTTTGTGGAGATTGGCCTGCTCCCCAACTCTGAGCTGGTGAAAGGCGTTGTTGCGCTGAACCGTCTGGGGGAGGTCGAGGTCAACTGCAACAACGAGACCAGTATGCCTGGTTTGTTCGCTGCTGGCGACGTGACCAATGTGCCCGAGAAGCAGATAGTAGTGGCCGCCGGAGAAGGTGCCAAAGCAGCCCTCCAGGCACATCGATACCTGCAACGGCTGGCTTAAAGAGCTGCCATAATGGGCAGGAAGCTGTCGTATAGCGACAAAAGTCGCATACAGAAATTTCGCATAGTCATAAGATAGCTTTTAGCACATAGGCCACACGTTCATTCTAAGTCGAGGTGGAAAAAGCCATGGAGCTTAAAGGAAGCAAGACTGAGGAGAAACTAAAAGAAGCCTTTAATCGGGAACTGCGCGCTCAAGCTTATTATCATTACGCTGCAGCGGCGGCAGACGCAGTTGGCGAGGACCATATAGCTGACATGTTCTCGGAGACAGCCCAGAACGAAGCGGAACACGCCAGGGCCGAATTCAATTTCCTCTATGATTCCACCGATTTGAAATCGAGCCTGAAAACCGCTATCGAGCGTGAACATGAAGACGCAACCAGGCTCTATCCTGAAGCAGCAAAGGTAGCTGGAGAGGAGGGGTTTGCCGAAATTGCTGATTTCTTCCGCCGCTTGAGCGGCGTTGAAGCCAAGCACGAAAGCCATTTTCATGATTTGCTGGAGACATTGGAGAGGGGCGAGGAATTCAGGGGCAAGACCGTGCAGTATTCCGCCACAGACATGGCGCAGTTGATGTTGCCTCACCAGGCCAACCCAGCGGGATTTGTGCATGGTGGCGAGATGATGAAGCTGATGGACAATGCCGCCGGCGTGGTAACCGCCCGCCATTGCCGTGCCAATCCAGTGACAGCCATGGTAGAGGACATCGAGTTTCTCAGCCCGATACGCATCACTGACCTGGTGATAGTACACGGCAAGCTCACCTTTGTCAGCCATGCCTCGATGGAAGTCCAGATAACGGTTGATGTCGAGGACCTGTTGACAGGCAAGATGAGAAAGGCATTGACTGCCTACTTCGTAATGGTGGCTATCGATGCTACGGGGAAAGCGCTGGAAGTGCCACCGCTGATAGTGAGCACTGAAGAGGAAGAGCGGCTGTTCAACGAAGGCCAGGCCAGGTACGAGGCACGCAAAGCCAGGCCCAAGAAATAGGAGAAGACGCAGATGGCGGCCGAGAGAAAGGTCTATCTGGATACTATTGCCACCACCTCTGTATTGCCAGAAGTGGTGGATGCCATGTTGCCCTATCTGCGGGAGTCCTACGGAAATCCGCAATCCTGGCACCTGTGGGGCGACCAGGCGAGGGAGGCAGTAGAGACGGCCAGGGAGCAGGTGGGGAAACTGATAAATGCCAACCCGGAGGAGGTTATTTTTACTGCCAGCGGCACTGAAGCCAATAACCTGGCTATAAAGGGGCTGGCGCAAGCCCATGCCGGCAAGGGAAAACACATTGTTGTCTCAGCCATCGAGCATTTCTCGGTACTTCATGCCACGCGAACGCTGGAGAAAGCCGGTTACGAAGTAACCCTGGTGCCGGTGGACAAGCATGCACTGGTTGACCCTGACGAGGTAGCCAGGAATATCAGAAAAGACACGATACTGGTTTCTGTGATGCATGCCAATGGCGAGGTGGGAACCATCCAGCCTGTTGCTGACATTGCCAGAAAAGTCAAGGAAGCCGGAGTCTTATTTCACACCGATGCGGTGGCTAGCACGGGCAACATACCAGTTGAAGTGAAAGCGCTGGGAGTGGATGCGCTGAGCCTGGCGGGAAGCCAGTTCTATGGACCAAAGGGGTCAGGTGCATTGTGGGTACGCAAGGGGCTGCGTCTCATCCCGCTGATGGATGGCGGCGTGCAGGAGGGTGGACGCCGACCGGGCACTGAGGACGTGCCGGCCATCGTGGGGTTGGGCAAGGCTGCAGAGCTGGCGGCCGGAGATATGGCTTCAAGAGCGGAGCAACTCACCAAGCTGAGGGACAAGCTAATAGACGGCTTGCTGGACAAGGTGAGCCATGCCATCCTTACCGGCCATCCGGTTCAAAGGCTGCCGCATCACGCCAGCTTCTGTATCGAGTTTATCGAAGGCGAAGCCATGCTGATGTTGCTCAGCAGTCAGGGGATTGCCGTTTCCAGCGGGTCGGCTTGCACCTCGCGGGCGCTAAAGGCTTCCCACGTGCTCATTGCTATGGGTCTGCCGCACGAGATAGCCCAGGGCTCATTGGTGTTTGGCCTGGGGCTGGACACTAGTCAGGAGGACATCGATTATGTACTGGAAAAACTGCCACCCATAGTTGACCGACTGCGGCAGATGTCTCCGCTCTACGCCAAGTTTGTCAAAGAAGGAAGGGGGTAAATATGCCGATATACAGCGAAAAGGTGATGGACCATTTCATGAATCCCCGCAATGTGGGAGAGATAGAGAATGCGGATGGGGTGGGTGAGGTGGGTAATCCGGTGTGTGGGGATATGATGACGTTCTATATCAAAGTTAAGGACAATCGGCTGGAAGACGTGAAGTTCCGTACCTTTGGCTGCGGCGCAGCTATTGCCGTATCCAGCATAGTCAGCGAGATGGCCATGGGAAAGACGCTGGAGGATGCTGCAGCTATCACGCCGGCGCTGGTTGCCAAGGAGCTGGAGGGGTTGCCCAAGCAGAAATATCATTGTTCCAACCTGGGGGCACAGGCTCTACGCAAGGCTATACGCAACTACGCCGCCAAGAAGGGAATACAAATTAAAGGTCTGGATATGAAAGGAGACGAAGATGAAGAAGAAGAACATGAAGAAAAAGCCTGCTAAGAAAGAGGTGGAATGCCGCTGCCCTTATTGCGAGGAGGAACTGATACTGGTCGGTGCGCCTTTCTGTTCTGCCTGCAAGATGATTATCGTCCGCTGTACCATGTGCCTGACAGCGGTAACAGACAAGGATGCCAAGACCTGCCCCAGGTGCGGCGAGCCTTTGCAACAATGAGGAGGTAATCGTCATGAAAGCAGATGAGACGCTAGATTGTGTGGGAACTTATTGCCCGGTGCCCATTGTCAATACTGCCAAGAAGCTCAAGGAGCTGAAACCAGGACAGGTTCTGGAGGTACTGGCCGATGACAAGGGCATAACGCAAGATATGCCAAGCTGGTGCAAGACTACGGGCAACGAGTGCCTCGGAGTCGAGGAGAAAGACGGCATCTATCATGCCTACGTGAAGAAGAAGGGAGACTGATATGGGGGACGAGCAAGCTAAAACCATAGAGGCGCTGCAGTTTGCCATCCAGATGGAAATCGATGGCAAGGCATATTACCAGAAGGCGGGGAAGACCAGCGGCACCCGCATGGGCAAAGAGCTTTACCAGTGGCTGGCCAGTGAAGAAGATAGACATCGGCAGCGGTTCGAGCAAATATACGAAGCCATCAGGAAAAATCAGGCATGGCCGGAGGCGGCAATCGAACCCAGCGGGGTGAATGAGTTAAACAACATATTTGCCAACGCCAGAGGCGCCAGCGTCCCTAAGTCAAAAAGACAATCAGCGGAGCTGAAGTCTATAGCCACAGCCATGGAGATGGAGAACAAGACGGAGCGATTCTACAAGGAACAAGGTGAGAAAGCCAGGCATCCTGTTGAGCGCAAGTTCTATGAGTCGCTGGCAGCTGAAGAGCGCGGGCATTACCTGGCGTTGGTTGACTACCGTGAGTATCTGGTTGACCCTGCGGGCTGGTTCCGCAAAGCAGAGCACCATTCCCTGGACGGAGGATGAATTTATGTTTATTTGTTATTGCGAGCCGCGATTTATCGGGGCGTGGCAATCTCAGCCCTTATCTGTCACCCTGACCATGAATGGAGTGAAGGGGCAGGGTCTAGATTCTTCGCTTCGCTCAGAATGACGGGGAATGGGGTCAGAATGACGGAAGGGGAAGTGCCCACAATGATATGCCAGCATAATATCCCAAAAATTCACTGAATAAT
>Ga0194113_10000707_pt1 | contig 44556 bp, 31 predicted proteins | sample TA2MahC200mmetaG_FD_146193 | JGI IMG/M metagenome (GOLD analysis project Ga0194113, IMG submission 146193) | Freshwater microbial communities from Lake Tanganyika, Tanzania - TA2015017 Mahale Deep Cast 200m | ecosystem: Environmental > Aquatic > Freshwater > Lake | place: Tanzania: Lake... | reverse complement strand
TGTGGCCGGTCTCCTGACCGAGCCACCCACGGGCACGGTCGGAGACCGGCCCAAGCTGTGCTTCGCTGTGGCCGGTCTCCTGACCGAGCCACCCACGGGCACGGTCGGAGACCGGCCCAAGCCGTGCCTCTTCGCTGTGGCCGGTCTCCTGACCGAGCCACCCACGGGCGCACTCTGCCTTCACGCAGGGCCGGTCGCACAACTGTGCCAACCACATCGCGATGCCGCCGGACGTAGTCGGAGCGTGCGACGACAACATCCACCGGCGCGCTCAAACCGGCCAGCGCACGGTAGATACGCGCGGCCTCGGCGCGTGGCGACGCCACCTCATCTTTGACCACCAACAAATCCAGATCGCTGTCCGGTTGGGCATCGCCGCGCGCCTGCGAGCCGAACAAAATGATTTGCTGGGGATCGCTGATAGCGACGATGCGTTGCGTGATCTCTGCCAACAGCGCCTCGTTCAGCTCGGCCATGTCACATCAACCCCATCACGCCGACCAGCTTCAGCTCTTCGGCCCGATGGCAGCTCACAAAATGATCCGGCGAGATTTCCCGCAGGGCTGGCTCCTCGCTCTTACAGCGATCCACGCAGTACCGGCAGCGCGGATGGAAATAGCACCCGCTGGGCGGATGCGCCGGATCGGCCACTTCCCCGATGAGGGGAACCGCTTCGGTCCTGATGCGCGGATCAGGCTTCGGCACCGATGAGAGCAGTGCCTCGGTATACGGATGTCGCGGGTTCAGGAACAACTCGGTGGTGCTGGCGCTTTCCACCAGCTTGCCCACGTACATCACCGCCACTCGGTCGCTGATGTGCTCGACCACGCTCAGGTCGTGGGAGATGAACAGATACGTCAGGCCGAAGTCCTTCTGCAGGTTCTGCAACAGGTTGAGGATTTGCGCTTGAACAGAGACATCGAGCGCCGACACCGGCTCATCGCACACCACCAATTGCGGGTGCAGTGCCAGCGCCCGCGCCACCCCGATGCGCTGGCGTTGGCCGCCGCTGAACGCGTGCGGATAGCGCGTCATGTACTCGGGGCGCAAACCCACTACCTTCAACAGCTCGGCAACGCGATCTTTCATCTCGCTGCCCTTGGCGATGCCGTGGTTGCGCAGCGGCTCGCCCACGATCTCAAGCAGCGTCATGCGCGGGTTCAGCGACGAATAGGGGTCCTGGAAGATCAACTGCATGTTCTGACGCAGATGGCGAAGCTGCTCGCCGTCCATGGTCGCCACATCCACGCGACCTAGCTCGCGATCGGTGAACCAGACCTGCCCGGCTGTCGGATCATACGCGCGCAGGATCAGCCGGCCGATGGTGGTCTTGCCGCAACCGCTCTCGCCGACCAACCCCAGCGTCTCGCCTTCACGAATAAAGAAGCTCACTCCGTCAACGGCCCGCACATTTCCTACCTGTCTGGCAAAAAGAAAGCCGCGTCGGATGGGGAAATGCTTCTTCAGGCCGACCACTTCAAGGAGCTTGGGTCTCTGGGTTGTGAGTTCAGCCATGGCTTTCCTGTCGTGAGAAACGAATCCCGGTGCGCTCTAGCACCGCTACAAAGTCATCGTACATGACCGACTTGGGCAGAACATCGGACGCGCCTTCGCCCCAATCCTCCAGCGACTCGTCCATACAGGAGTATACCACAACTGGGATATCACGCGTAGTCGCTTCTGCCTTCAGACCGTATAGCACCTTCCGATCGGGGGTTCCGGGCAGATCAATGTCCAGGATGATGAGGGCCGGTCTTGTCCGGTGGGCCAGAGCCAACACATCTCTGCCGTGACACGCGCTCACGGTCTGGAATCCGCTCTCCTCAGCATAACGCTGGAGCAGATAGGTGATATTGGGATCATTGGCAGCAATCATGATCGTCTGGCACATTCCGCGCTTCTTCCTGGCGACCCGAGCTTCGCCGCGGAATAGAAAGGCTTACGAGAGCGTCCACATAACCGGGCAAGACCAGAGGGCGATCATATCTTAGCTCATCTTGGGAAAGAAGTCTTCTGCGTTTGGGACATCCTTTCAGGATTTTGGAGCAAGATGGCGGCGCTGATAGTCGCGCGGGGACAGGCCGACCTCCCGGCGAAACGCGTCTGCGAAGTAATTGCTGCTGGAGAAGCCGACTGCGGCCGCCACCTCGGTGACGTTCTTGTCTCCCGCCTCCAGAAGCTGTTTAGCCTTTTTCACCCGATAGCGACTGAGATAGGCGATCGGGGAGACGCCCACCTCCTGTTGGAAACAGCGCGTCAAATGACGGGCGCTGACGCCAACATAGGAAGCCACTTCTTCGCGCGCCAACGGCTCGGCATAACGCTCGTGGATATAGGCCATGGCCTTGCGCACCATGCGCTGCGTCTCGCTGCCCAAACGCCGGTTGCGCGCCAACGTCTGCTCGATGTGCGCCAACGTCTCGTCCGCGCTGAACAGACCCTTTTCAAGCACCGCAGCCACCCCGCGGTTCAGCCGCGCCATCTCATCTTGCGTCAGCGTCTGCCCGGTCAACACGATCACGGGGATGCCGCGCAGCTTTTCGTCCTCTTGCATCGCAGCCAACACGCCCATCCCGTCCAACTCCGGCATCATCAGATCCAACAGCACCAACGCCGGTCGCGCCCTGTGCATGGTCTCCAACGCCATGCGGCCGTTGGAGGCTTGCAGCGTGCGGCAACCCGCCAGGGCCGTTTGCACGACACGCGTGTGCATCTCGCGGACGGCCGGGTCATCATCTACCACCAGAATCGTCCTGGCATCGCTGCACTCGTCAGCGGCCAGCCCATGACGCTGCACGGCATGAGCCAGGACAGCCGCGCTCACCGGCTTGGTCAGATGATCCAGCGCCAACATCGCGCCAGCGACATCTTCTTGCAGGGCGTAGAAAAGCACGGGGATGTCTTGCGTGGCCGGATGGCGCTTGAGCGTTTCGATCAACTGCCAACCGCGAGTCGAGGCCGGCTGGCAATCCAGAACGAGCGCGCCCGGCGCAAGAGCGATCACACGGGCCAGCCAGTCCGCGCTCTCGTCAATGCTGAGCGATTCAACCTGAAAGCCCTGGCGCACCAGATGCTCGCGCAAGCGCGGCCCGGCGGCGTGCGCGGCGCTGGCGTCGTCGCTGGCGTGCTCGGTTAACAACAACACCACTTGCGCGCCGGCCGCTGGTCCAGGCTCACCCACGGCCTGGTCGCCATGGACGGGCAGAGTGAAGAAGAAGGTCGAACCGCCCTCTTCTTCCCCCGACGACGAGACGCCGATCTGCCCGCCGTGCAGTTCCACCAGCTCCCGGCAGATCGCCAGCCCGATCCCCAGGCCGCCATAGCCCCGCGCCGCAGTGCGTTCCGACTGACGGAACTCATCGAAAATCGCTTCCTGTTCGACCTGCGGCACACCCACGCCTGTGTCGCTGACGAACACGGTAATCGCTCCATCTCCAGCCTCGGCCCTGAGCTCGACCTGGCCGGATGTCGTGAACTTCACCGCGTTGGCCACCAGGTTCAGCGTCACCTGCCGCAGCCGCGCCGGGTCGCCGCTCACCAACGGCAAGCAGTCCGGGATTTCGGCGCGCCACGCCAACCCCTTGCCGCGCGCCATCTGCTCGCCGACCAGCGCGACAGCTCTGAGCACTTGTGCCAGGTCGAGCGGCTCTTTGGCCAGGCGCAGTTGACCCATCTGGCTGCGCGTCAGGTCCAACACATCGCGCACCAGTCCGTCCAGTTGCTGCGCGCTGACATGGATGCGCGCCAGGTCTTGCCGATACGGTTCGGGCAGCGGCGGCCGGCTGTCGCCGGTTCGCGCGCGCAACATCATCTCGCTCAGACCGACCAACAGCACCAGGGGGGTGCGCAGTTCATGGCTCACCATCGAAAGAAAGCGGCTCTTGAGGCGATCGGCTTCCTCGGCCAGTCGCCGGCCTTCCTGCGCCGCTTGCTGAGCCTCCAAAGCCTGTTGATATAGCAGCTCGTTGCGCTCGGCGAGCATCACCGCCTTGAGCGTGACGCCGATCTCCTCACGCAGCACCTCATAGATGTCGCCGGCCGGCTTTTGCTCGAACACGACCAGGCCGAGTTGCTCATCCTGAAAGTAGAGCGGCTGGATCAACAGGTTGTAGGGCTTGTCGGTCGGGGCCAGACAGCCCATCGCCAGTCGTCGGGAGAGCATGCGCCGCCCCTGCGGTCCCAGCTCCAGGCGTCCGTTCTCGTCGTAGGCCAGCGCCAACCGGCACCACTCGGTGGGTCTGGTCGGGTCTTCGTACAGAGCCAGGTAGCAGGCCGCGATCCCCAGGTGCGGCAGCTCCTCGGCCAATACATCCATCAGGTCAGGCGCCCTGGTCGTGGTCGCCAGCACGTGCCGGATGCGCCGCAGATGATCGGTGTGCTGTTGCGCCAACCATTGCCGGTAACCGCGCGCGCGCTGCGCCTCTTCGCCGATCATGATGCGCGCCTGATGCCAGAGGTTTTCGGCGCGGGCCAGCAGTTCGGGATTCGCCGAGAGCACCGGCAGCATCTCGCGCCGCAGCGCGGAGAGCGCCGGTTGCCACGTACCGATGTCGCCGGTCGCCGCCGCCGCCTGGCGCAGGATGCGCTCCAGGGTCGGCAGGAACACGGCCGAACGCTCCTCTAGCAGGTCGCTCGTGAAGGCATCCAGGAAATGGGCGATCCACTCGGCCGAGCGCTCCTTCTCATCCAGGGCGCCCGCGATCGCCGCCAGGTGCGCCTCTCGTCCGGCAGTCAGGGCTTCCTCCGTCGAGGCCCGATCAGCCAACGCGCTGCGATCAACCGAAAGGCCGGCTCGCGTCGGCGCAGAAGCAAAGGGTGAAACAACTGCCCGCGCGACCATCGGATCAAGGCAACCGCACGACTCGCGCACGATCAGATAGGTGGGCAACAGCACTTGAGCGGGCGGCGTTTCATCGGTCAACATAGCCAGCAGCAACCTGGCTGCCTCTTGCCCGCGCTCGTACATGCGCCAGGGAACCGTGGTCAACGGAGGTGTGACCACCTTGCTCAACGGCGTGTCGTTGAAGCCCACCACCGATACATCCCCAGGCACGCGAATGCCGCGGGCCTGCAGCGCCTCCATCGCCTCGACAGCGACGGCGTCATTGACGCCCACTACAGCATCGAAGCCGATTTGACGCTCATCCAACAGCAGACGCACCATGTCGCGGCCGCCCGGCTCGAACCACTTGTAATGCGGCGAGATCAGTTCAGGCATCAGAGGCAAATCGTATGCCTGCAGCACATCCAGATAGGCGCGATAACGTTCGTCCGCATCGCGATGGCCGTGCGGCCCACGGATAAAAGCCAGGCGACGCCGGCCGTGCACTTCGATCAGATGAACCAGCGCCTCGCGCATCCCCCCGTAGCTGTCCAGGACGATGCCGGGAATGCCTTCCAACAACATCCCGATGCTCACCATCGGGGTCGGCCGATAGCGATCACAGAAGCTCTGAATGCTCTCGTGACTGACATAGCTGGAGAGCGATGAGCTCCAGATGATCAAGCCGTCCAGCATCTCCGTGTCAATCATCTCGTAGACGACGTTGCCGCGGCGGCTGAAATCGGTGGGGTCGCGCAGATAGCCGCCGGCGAAGCACATCAGATTGCCTCCCCGCGCCTGAACGGCATCGGCGATGCCTGGCCACAGGCTAGAGCGAGATTCGCCCGCCACATGGTCCATGATCACGCCGATCGTCGGCCCGGAACAGCCAGGCCTGGCGACTACACCTGGATCTGGTCTCACAGTATCAACCATTCACGCAGTATCAGTCCTGCCTCGAATTGACTGGAAGCTATTATACAGGCATAATCGCTCGCGGACAACATCGCAACCGCGAAAGGAGGCAAGGATGGCCGAGGAGGAGAAGCCGGCGCCGGCCGGCAAGGCATTGCATCAGGATGCCAGATGGCGCTTCGAGTTCTGGTACCCGGCCGACTGGCGCCGATTCAGCCTGGCCGACGAACGACAGGGCGTGCTCTGCGCGCCGGACAACGCCAACTTCGCCGCCAGCTTCTCAGTCGAGGTGAAGGATCTCGGACTGAGGGTACGGGCGAAGGATCTGGCTGATCTCCAGGCTGGTTTCCGCGAAGGGCTGAGCACGCTGACGGAGTGCCAGGTGGCGATGGAGAAACGCTGGAGCGCCGGTCATCTGATCGGCCTGGAAGCGCGCTACACCTTCCGGGAGCAGGGCGCGCTACGCAAACGGTGGGTGCGTCTCATCTTCGCAGGTCGCCGGCAGTTGCACCTCGTCGCCCAGGGCGCTTCGCCTGCCGAATTCGAGCACTGGCTGCCGGCGTTGACCGAGATGATGCAAAGCGTGAAGGTTGACTGAAAGCGAGGAGGTCGCAGATGAAACCCATTCTCAAGGTCGGCGTGATCGGCGTGGGCATCCTGGGAGAGCATTACGCCCGCTTCTTCCACGAGCACCCGGCCACGCAGGTCGTCGCGGTGGCAGACGTCCGGGCCGAGGCGGCGCAGCGCGTCGCGGGCCTGGTGGGCGCACAGGCCTATGCCGACTACCGCGACATGTTCCGCCAGCACGCGCTGGATGTCGTGGCGGTCGCCACGCCCGATGCGTTTCACCGTGAACCCACCCTGGCCGCCCTGGCGGCCGGCGCGCCGGTCGTGATCCAGGAGAAGCCGCTCGCCACCACATGGGAGGATGCACTGGCGATCTACGAGGCGGTAGAGAAACACAAGGCGCGGCTCTTCGTCAACTTCGCCAACCGCGCGGCCGGGCTCGACATCGCCACGCGCTACGTGATCCAGGCCGGGCTGCTCGGTCCGGTGATCTATGGCGAGGCGCGACTGGACGACAACATCATCGTGCCCACGGGCTTGTGGGGCGAACGCTCGCGGGCCTGGGCTGCGGATTCCTCCACCGCGCACTTCCTTCTCAGCCATGTCGTGGACCTGCTGCGCTGGCATTTCAGCCCGGCCGAGGTCAAGGAGGTTTACGCCATCTCGCAGGCCCAGGTATTGGGCTTTACCCCCGATCTCTACGACGCCTATCTGACGTTCGATGCCGGGCTGAAAGTGCGCGTGAAGGCCGAGTGGATCAAGCACATTGACGAGCTGGTGGAGTTCTACCTGTGCTTTTCCGGCCGGGACGGCACGCTGGTCTACAACAAGCGCGCCGGCTTCGGCGCGGAACCTGGCTGGCGCGCCAACGTCGCCGCGACCATCACGCCCGCGCAACTGCTGGCCCATCAGGACGCGCTGCTCGCCCGCGGGGTCAAGGTGTCCGCGCTATTGCACCGGCCAGAACCGACTACCGGCCAGCTTTCGGCGGGAAGCAGCGTGCTTCAGCCCAGCCTGGAGTTCCGCGGCCCCTCCTCCGGCGGGCTGATGGCGCTCGTCGGCCGCTTCGTGGACGCGATCCTGGAAGATACGCTGACGCCGCGAAGCTGGCAGGGCAACGGCCCCTTGCCGACGCACGCCGATGGGCTGCGGCAAACGCAGGTAGTGACCGCCATCATCCGCGCGGCCGAGACGGACCGGCCGGTGCGCGTGGATTGAGGCCAGCCCCCGGCCAGTCCGCCAGCCAGGAGCTAAAGCTTCCTGGCTACGACGCCCAAGCCCCCTGCAAGGGGGCTTCCACATGGTAGCCGGATGGCTTCCAGCCTCCGGCGGACTACTGGCGGAAGTTCACATCCAGAATGCGCAGACGCTGCAGGTGCATGGGCAGCCGCGCCATGAAGCCCGCGTACTCCTTCGCCGCGGCCGGCGTCCACAACACCTCGGCCAGGGCGCAGAGTCGCGGGAAGGCCATGTATTCCACCTGCTTCGGCGTCGGCATGTACTCGGTCCAGAGCTGCCCCTGCGCGCCGAGCACGTGCTGCGCCTCCTCGGCTGACAGCGCAGCGGGAATCGGCTCGTAGTCGTAGACCTTCGCCAGCGGGATGTAGCCGCCGATGGCCAACGGCTCGGCCGTCCGATCCTCTGACTGGTAGTAGTCGAGGTAGGTGTGCCGGTTCGGCGCCATCACCACATCGTGGCCAGCCCTGGCCGCCACGATGCCGCCATCCTCGCCCCGCCACGACATGACGGTGGCGTTGGGCGCCAATCCCCCTTCCAGGATCTCATCCCAACCCACCAGCCGGCGGCCGCGGCTGTTCAGGAACGCATCCATCCGCCGCACGAAGTAGCTCTGCAGCTCATCTTCGTTCTGCAGCCCCAGCTCACGCATCCGGGTCTGCGCAGCCGGGCTGGCCTTCCACTGCGTCTTGGGCGCCTCGTCGCCGCCGATGTGGATGAAGGGACTGGGGAACAGATCCAGCACTTCGGCCAACACGTTCTGCAGGAACTGGATGGTGGACTCTTCGACGTTGAACACGTTCTCGCAGATGCCCCAGCGCGTGCGCACCGAGAGCTGTTGGCCCGTGTTGCCCAGTTCAGGATAGGCCGCAATGGCCGCCTGGCCGTGGCCAGGCATCTCGATTTCGGGCACGATGTGGACGCCGCGCGCATTCGCGTACGCGACGATCTCCCGCACATCAGCCTGGGTGTAAAAGCCGCCGTGCGGCTTGCCGTCGTAGGTCTCGGCGGCCGCGTCGCGCTGATACTTGCCGACCAACGTCTCCTTGCGCCAGGCGCCGATCTCGGTGAGCCGGGGATAGCGTTTGATCTCCAGCCGCCACCCCTGGTCGTCGGTCAGGTGCAGGTGAAGGACGTTCAGCTTGTGCAGGGCGATCAGGTCAATGAACTTCATGACGAATTCCTTCGGCATGAAGTGTCGCGCCACGTCCAGCATCGCCCCGCGCCAACCGAAGCGCGGATAGTCCTCGATCTCGACGCTCCGAACATTCCAGTTCACGCTCTCCGGCCCGACCGTATTCCAGTTCACGCTCCGCTCGGCCGGCGTGTTCCAGTTCACGCTGTCCGTGCCTGGCGTGTTCCAGTTCACGCTCCTGCCGCCGGGGATGTTCCAGTTCACGCTGTCCGTGCCTGGCGTGTTCCAGTTCACGCTCCTGCCGCCGGGGATGTTCCAGTTCACGCTTCTTTCGGGTGCTATGTTCCAGTTCACACTCTCCGCGACCGCGCTGCGAAAGATGGCCGGCGGGAGCAGTTGCAGCAGGGTTTGGACCGCGTAGAACAGGCCGGTGGTGTGCGCCGCAGCCAGCGCGACCCGCTCGGGCGTGACGCTCAGGCGATAGCCCTCGGCGCCGAGCCCGGTCAGCGCCCGATCGAGCTTGAGCTCGACGACGCCGGCAGCCGCGACCGAGGACCCTTGCACCTTGAGCCTGAAGCCGGCCGCGGCCGCCAGCCGATCGGCCAGCAGATGGCCGGCCGCGGCCGCGCCGCGTGGAGCGACGATGACGGTGGCGGGCGAAAAGCCAAACGCCCCTTCGCCAGGCGTCAGCCTGACGGGTTTGGGAACGATCGCAAAGTTCGACATGGAAATCCTCCTGAGCGCCAACTCACTCCAGACCCATCGCCTTCAGGTTATCATAGCTGATCTTAAGGCTCTCGAATGGATCGCGGCGGCAGATGTCTTGCTCGATCGCATACCATTCGACGCCGGCTTCGCGACAGGCCTGCAGGATGGCGAGCCAGTTGAGGTTGCCCTCGCCGATCTCGGCCATCACCTGCGCGCCGTCTGCAATGACCATGTCCTTGAGATGGACAACCGGCATCCGGCCGGCCACCTTGCGCACCCAGGCCGCGGGATCGCCGCCGCCATGCTGCACCCAATAGGTGTCCAGCTCGGCCTTGAGGTAGCGCGGATCGGCCGTCTCGAAGAGCAGGTCCAGACCGGTGCGCTGGCCAAAACGCACGAACTCGAAGCTGTGGTTGTGATAGCTGAAGGTCAGGTTCCCCGCGGCGAGCTTTTCGCCCACAGCCGCAGCCTCGGCCGCGAAGCGCCGGAAGCCAGCCTCGCCCGCCGCGCGATACTCTTGGGGCATGCTGCCGATGGCGACGTGCTTGCACTGCCACAGATGGTGCTGCGCGATCACGGCATCCGGGTCATTCCACAACTGGCCGTAGGGCGTGTGTGTGATGCAGATGGTCAACCCCAGGTCATCCACCATGGTTTTGACTTCTGCATTCGGGATCGGGCCGATGGCCGAGACTTGCACGGCGCGATAGCCAATATCGCGCACCTTGCGCAACGTCGCGGCCAGGTCGGCGGCGGTTTGGGTGAACTGGCGCACTGTATAGAGTTGCGCCGCAAGAACTGGGTGTGACATGAATTCCTCCGGGTCCTTCTCACGCCATGATCGCGGCTTTGGCGCGCGTCAGGCCATACTGGAGCGGTTGGCCGGCCAGATAGCGCTCTAGCTCGGCGATCATGTATTGGCCCTGACGCCGGCATTCCGCCTGCATCGAGCCAGCGATGTGCGGCGTGATGATGACGTTGGGCAAGGTGTAGAGCGGCGAATCGGCCGCGGGCGGCTCTGGGTAGGTGACATCCAGCACCGCCACAAGATCGGGGCGCTGCTGAAGCACAGCGATCATCTCATCCTCTCGGACGATCGCGCCGCGCGCGGTGTTGATGAAGGTGGCGTAGGGCTTCAGCGAGAGGAGGTGCGCGCCGGTGATCAGCCTTTCCGTCTCCGGCAGCCACGGCGTATGCAGCGAGGCCACATCCGCCCGCCGGAAGAGCTCATCCAGGCCGACCATCTCGACGCCGAGGCTGGCCCCTTCGGCCGGCGTCACGAAGGGGTCGTAGGCGATCACGCGCACGTCGAACGGCTTGAGCCGCTCGACCATCAGCCGGCCGATCATCCCCAACGAGATCAAACCGACGGTCGAGCCGAATGCGCCGGCCACGGGCACGCGCGTCAGCTTGCGCGTCTCCCGATAGACCAGGACGTGCTGCCAGCCCGACTTCAGTCCGAAGAGGATCTGCGCCAGGGTGTACTCGGCCACCGGGACGGCATTGGCGGCCCATCCGCTGCTGAGCTGGATGCCTCGCGCCCAGAAGGCATCGCTGACGAAATAGCGCACCGTGCCCGCGCCGTAGAAGACGGCCTTCAGCTTCGGCGCGGCGTCCAACAGCTCGGCCGTGAACTTGGGGCAGCCCCAGCCCGAGAAGATCAGGTCGGCCTCGGCCAGGATTGTCGGGTCCGCCTGCACGCTCTGCGCGGTCTGCTGCCCCGCGTAGATGTCTACCAGCTCTGCGATCCGCCTGCGCTCCGGCTCGCCGTAGATCAGGTCATAAGCTGGCGTGTTGAGAATGTAGATGCCCTTCATGCTTTGAGTTCCGTTCAGTAGGAGAGTAGTCGGCGGCCAGCCGTTGCAGGATGTGCGTGGCCACGCGTCACAGCGGCGCGGTCGCGTCGAACTCTTCTAAATCCGGCTGGCCTTTGACGCCGATGCTGTTCAGCGCGGCGACCGACAGCCGGTCGGCGCGTTCATTGAGTGGGTTGCCGGCATGACCGCGCACCCACTTCCAGGTGAGCCGATGCGGCTGTATGGCGGCATGGAGCGCGCGCCAGAGATCGCGGTTCTTCACCGGCTTTTTGTCGGCCGTGCGCCAGCCGTTGCGCAGCCAGCGCGGCAGCCATTGGGTAATGCCCTTTTGCAGATACTCCGAATCGGTGTGCAGCTCGACCGTGCAGGGACGGGTAAGCGCCTGGAGCGCGACGAGCGCGGCGCGCAACTCCATGCGGTTGTTCGTGGTCAACGACGCGCCCCCCTGCAGCACCTTCTCGTGCGCGCCGTAGCGCAGGATCGCGCAGTAGCCGCCCGGGCCAGGATTGCCCGCGCACGCGCCGTCGGTGTAGATGATGACAATTGGCGCTTGATCGGCCATGCCTTGCTCTGCCCCGCACTCTACCTGATCCTGAACGACCGTTCTTGCGGTCCTGGGCCCAGATCGCTCACTTCCACGGCCGTCACCTCCGCGGCGGCCGGCCCACGGTGACACCAGGCGACCATGCGATCCACTGCTTCGGCCGGCCCCTCGAACAGCGCCTCGACCGAGCCATCCCATTGATTGCGCACCCAGCCGGTCAGCCCCAGACCCATCGCCTGCCGCGCGCAGCTGGCGCGGAAGCCCACCCCCTGCACCCAGCCGCGAATGACAACGTGCACGCGCTTGTCGCCCACGCGTCCGCCTCTCCTTTCTGTCGCCCCATCTACGCCGCGCTCTTCAACGCCGCAACGACCGCGTCCATCCCCGCGGTGCGATAGGCATAGGCCATGTGCGGCGTGCTGTGCGCCCAACCCACCTGGCCTTCGGGCGAGAGGCAGATGATGCCGCCCAACCCGCCGATGCGCAGCTTGAAGTAGGCGATGGCGACGTTGGCCGCGGTGGCGGCATTGCCCAACAGCGCGATCTGGTCCACGGTGGTCTTGGCCAGCACCGTCTTCATGATCTGCTCGCCCCAGCCGGTGCACGCCGCGGCGCCCAGGGTGTTATCGGCATACAGGCCGCAGCCGATGATGGGCGTGTCGCCCACCCGACCAGGATGCTTGAAGAAGGTGCCGCCGGTGGAGTTGCCCACCGCCAGATTGCCATCGGCATCCAGGGCCGCCGCGCCAACGGTATCCGAGGACCGCGCGACGAACGCCGCGCGCGAGTTGGCGGCCGCCGGCGCTGCGGCGCGGCGCCGTTCCCATGCCAGCCGCTCGCGTTCCACGATCAGTTCGGCCGGGTCGCACAGCGCCATGCCGACCTCCTGGGCGAACAGCTCGGCCCCTTCGCCCACCAGGAAGACGTGTTCGCTGTCGTGCAACACGCGGCGGGCCAGGCTGATCGGATCGCGCACGCGTTTCACCGCGGCCACCGCGCCAGCCATCAAGGTGCGGCCGTCCATCATGCCGGCGTCGAGTTCCACCGCGGCATCGCGGTTCAGGTGCGAGCCGAACCCGGCGTCGAAAACCGGATGCTCCTCCATCACCCGCACAGCCGCCTCGACGGCGTCCAGCGCCGAGCCCCGGCGGCTCAGCACAGCCCAGCCAGCTTCGGCCGCGGCGCGGCAGCCGGCCACATGTTCAGCGTGCAGATCGGCCGGGATGTCCCACGCGCCGCCATGGACAATGATAGCTTCGGGCATCTACCCTCCAAGAGTGGTGCAGCTTTACTCCCCGCACGACATCTGTGCGAGGTTCTCCACCAGGCCGCCATAGTCCGCCGCGATCTCCTGGGCGGCGGCCAGAGTGGCAGCCTCGGCGACGACGTGGAACAGCGCGGCGTCGGCGTCAGGCCGGATCAGCACCCAGGCGTTGTCGGCCAGGTAGACCTTGATGCCATCCAGTCTCTCATGGCGATACTTGCCGAACTGCTGCACCAGGCAGCGCATCACCCGGCCCTTCGACTCCCAGGCCGCCGCCACTTCTCGGGTGGCCACATGAAACGGCGGCAGCTCAGCTACGACCTCCGACAGACGGACCCGCTGTGCTGCCAGCAGCTCCAGCAGTTTGCCAACCGCCATCAGGCCATCCACCACCGGGTGCAAGGCCGGAAAGATGAAGTTGCCGCCGCCATCTGTGGCCATGATCGCATCGCCGCCGGCCGCGGCCTCCATCATTGCCTGCAAATCAACCGGGCAGCGACGCACGTGACCGTTGTGGCGTTCGGCCAGGCGCTCGAAGACATGCGATTGGTCGGCGGCGACCACGATCGTGCCGCCGGGATGGGCACGCAACGCCAGACTGGCCACGGCCGCGCACGCGACTGCATCTGGCAGGTCCACGCCTGTGTCGTCCACCAGGAAGATGCGCTCGCCGCCCACATCCAGGCGCACGCCCAGGCCCACGTCGCCCAGGGCCGCGACGATGGTCGCCAGTTGAGCGCGGCCCGCCCGGAACTCCTCGTGTGAGATCGAGACCTTGTTGGGATCCACGCGCGCATTGAGCGGTACGACTTCGACATTAAGGGTGTCCAGCAGGTTTGGCAACACGTCCGCGGCCGGCGCGTGTGCATAGTCCACGACGATCTTCAGGCCGGCGTCCCGGATGGCCGGCGCGTTGAGCGCAGTCAGGTAGCCGCGTGTATAAACATCCGCCACATCGCGGGCATAGTCAATGACGCCGATGTCCTCCATGTACGCTCGCCGGTAGTCCTCGCGGAAAAAGGCGCGCTCGATGGCGCGTTCCTTCTCGCGGGTCACGTTCAGGCCGGTCCGATCAATGAAACGGATATCCACGACGCGCTGATCGTAGGGCGAGAGCCGCACGTGCGCGCCCCCAGCCGCGCCGATCGAGCGGGTGTAGTAGCGCGCCACCGGAATCGGCGCCTGACGCAGATCGAGCACGTTGTTGCCGGCCGACGGCAACCCCGAGATCAGCCCGCGCTTGATCATGCGCGGGCTGCGGTGCGGATCACGGTTGATCGTCACCGTGCTGCCCTTGGGCAGAATGGAGCCATAGGCCGCGCCCAGCCGGGCCGCCAGTTCCGGCGTCAGATCTACGTTCACCACGCCTGTGACGCCATAGCGACCAAAAAGCACCCGACGTCCCTGCGATCCCCAGATGATGCTGTGATTGATCGTCGCGCCCGCGTCTATCTCCTTGTCCGGCCAGAGCTTGACGCCCGGTCGCAGGATCGCGCGCTCGCCGATGACCGTGTTGTCGCCGATCACGACGCCTTCGAAGGCAGTCGCGCGCGCCTTGATGCTGCACTGCCGGCAGACTACCGCGCCGTGCAACTCGACCCCTTCGCCGATGTAGCAGTTGCGGAAGATGATCGCGCGATCAATGCGCGCCCGATTGTCCAGGATGGTGTAGTCACGTATCACGGCGGGGCCATGAATCACAACGCCGCTCTTGATCTTCACCTCTTCGCCCAGGTAGATCGGCCCGAAGAGCTGGGCGTCTGGCGCGATCTCGACCGAGCCGTCCGACCAAATCCCGCTGCCGATGCGCTTGCCCAGCTCATCCAGCTTCAGATGTCCGTTGAGCAAGTCGGCGTTGGCGCGCTGGTATTCGCTCAGGGCGCCGATGTCGCACCAGTAGCCCCTGGCGACATAGCCGAACAGCGGCTCACCGCGCGCCAGCATGGCGGGAAAAACCTCCTGGCTCCAATCCACCGGCCGGCCGGCCGGAATGCGCGCCAGCGCCTCTGGCTGGACCACATAGATGCCGGTATTGACGGTGTCTGACGTGACCTTGCCCCAGCTCGGCTTCTCCAGGAACTGCGCCACCCGGCCCTGCTCATCTACATTGATGACGCCGTAGTCCAGCGGATCGGCGACCTGGTACAGCGCCATGGTGATCAGCGCGTTGCGATCACGATGAAAGGCCATCAGCGCGGTCAGATCGAAGTCGGTCAGCGCATCGCCGCTGATCACCAGGAAGGGTTCATCGTCGCGCAACAACGGCTGGGCGTTCCTGACGCTGCCGGCCGTGCCCAGGGGCATCTCCTCGATCACGTATTCGATATTGACCCCCAGCGACCGGCCGTCGCCGAAGTAGTCCTGGATGTGGGTCGGCATGTGCTGGAGCGTCACCACGACATCTACAATGTCGTGCCGCTTCAACAGCCACAGGATATGGCCCAGCAGTGGGCGATCCACCACCGGTAACATCGGTTTGGGCCGTGTCAGGGTCAAAGGCCGTAGACGCGACCCCTCGCCCCCTGCCATCACAACCGCTTTCATAGATGCCTCGTCGCCGATCGCGGATTGCTCGCGTCCCACGCAGCCAAATCGTGGATTGTCCACTGCGGTCTGCCATCTACTGCACAGGTCGCATGATACCATACCGGGCGCAGAACACGCAACACCCCGGATAGTATTTCGCCGCGCCCTGGCCCTGTGCTATACTAGCAGGCATGGATGAGAGAACATTGCGCGTGCTGGAATTCGACAAAATCCGCGAGCGGCTGGCGCGCTTCGCGTCCTTTTCGGTCGGCGTCGAGCGCGTCCAGGCGTTGCTGCCCACCGACGACATCCGGCTGGCCCAGGAATGGCTGGCGGAGCTGCGCGAGTCGCGGCGGCTGCTGGACCAAAAGAGCGACATCTACCTGGGTGGTGTACACGACTTGCGGCCCTTTGTGGCGCAGGCGTTGCGCGGCAGCCCGCTCTTGCCGACCGATTTCGTGGACGTGCGCTACACCCTGGTGCGCGCTCGCACCCTCCAGCGCAGTCTGGCCCGACTGGCAGATCAGTTTCCGCACGTGGCCGATGTGGCGCTGCGCATCAGCGCGCCGCAGACCGTGATCGAGGAGATCGGCCGGTGCATTGACGAACGCGGCGAGGTGCTGGACAGCGCCAGCGAAGATCTGGCGCGCATCCGCCGCGAGCTCCGCGAGTCGCACAGCCGGTTGATGGAGCGCCTCCAGCGCATCGTGGCCAACCCGACGAACTCGCCCTATCTTCAAGAAGCCCTCATCACCCAGCGCCAGGGACGCTACGTCATCCCGCTGCGCGCCGAGTTCAAGGGCCGCATCCCCGGCCTGGTGCACGACCAATCGGGCAGCGGCGCGACCCTCTTCATCGAACCGTTGGCGGTCGTGGATCTGAACAACCGGTGGCGCGAGGCGCAACTGGCCGAAGAGGAAGAAATCCGCCGCATCCTGGTGCGCCTGACCGAGCTGATCGCGGTCAACGCCGACGCCATCATCAACACGGTCGAGGCGTTGGGCGACCTGGACCTGATCTTCGCCAAGGCGCGCTATGCCAACGAGCTGCGCGGCGTGGAACCAGAGCTGGCGCCGTGGAAAAGCCAGAAGCCGAACCTCCGACCTCCAACCTCCAGCCCCCAACACCCCGGCAGCACGATCCGGCTGCTGCAAGCGCGCCATCCGCTGCTCGATCCGCTGACCGTCGTGCCCATTGACCTCTACCTGGACGATGACTACTTCGTCATCGTGGTCACCGGGCCGAACACCGGCGGCAAGACGGTCTCGCTCAAGACCACCGGACTGCTGACGCTCATGGCGCAGGCCGGGCTGGCGATCCCCGCAGCCGAAGGCTCGACCCTGTCGGTGTTCGAGCAGATCTTCGCGGACATCGGCGATGAGCAGAGCATCGAACAGAGCCTGTCCACCTTCTCCTCGCACATGACCCACATCGTGGATATCCTGGAGCGGGCGGATGATCGGTCGTTGGTGTTGCTGGATGAACTCGGCGCGGGAACCGATCCCGAGGAGGGCGCGGCGCTGGCCCAGGCGCTGCTGAGCACGTTGCTAGAGCGCCGCATCACCGCGCTGGCGACCACGCACTATTCCGAGCTGAAGGTCTATGCGCACACGACGCCGTTCGTGACGAATGCCAGCGTCGAGTTCGACATCGAAACCCTCAGCCCGACGTACAGGTTGAGCATCGGATTGCCGGGCCGCTCGAACGCCTTCGCCATCGCGCGGCGGCTGGGGCTGGTGTCCGCCATCGTTGCGCGGGCCGAGGCGCTGGTGTCGCCGCACGCGCGCGAGGCGGACGCGATGCTGGCCGAGATCAAGGCCGCACGCGAGGCGACGCTGGCCGCCGAGGCCGAGGCGAAAGCTGCGCAGGTCCGCGGCGAGGCGCTCGCCGCGGACCTGCGCTACCGGCTGGCCAAAGTCGAGGAGGAGCGTCGCGCAGTGCTCTCGGAAACGCGGGCCCTGGCCCAGGCCGAGCTGGACGCGGTTCAACAGGAAGTCGCGCAGGTGCGCGAACGGCTGGCCGGCGTGAGCAGCGAGACACCGCGCGGCCAAGGCCTGCACGCGGCGTGGCTGGCCGAAGCCGAGACGGTGCTGGCCCAACGCGCCGCGCAAACGCGTCCCCTGCCCGCCACCGAGCCCCCGCAGCCGATCGTCATCGAGGGGCCGCTGGCGGCGGGAGACAAGGTCTGGATTCCGTCGCTGCAGGGGATGGGCGAGGTGGTCGTCGTGGGCGACCGCGAGCTGGAAGTCAAAGTGGGCGCGTTTCGCATGAAGCTTGCGCCGCATCGCGTCGAGCTGCGCCAGCGCGGGGAACAGCCGGCCCTGCAGGCCAGCGTAGCCGCGCCCAGGCCGGCCAGCCCAGGCATGGAACTCGATCTGCGCGGCCTCACGGTGGACGACATGTTGATCGAGCTGGACCGCTATCTCGACACCGCCTATCTGGCCGGATTGCCCCATGTACGCATCATCCACGGCAAAGGCACCGGCGCGCTGCGCGTCGCGGTGCGTGACGAGCTGCGCCGCCATCCCCTGATCAAGGAGTACCGATCGGGGGAATCGAACGAGGGCGGCGAAGGGGTCACGGTGGCGAAGCTGGTGCAGCGGTGAGGTTTGCAGAGGACTCGGAGAAGTCAAATGGCTGTGCACACTCTTTCGCCGGTTGTTCGACCCGAAACGCAGGCGCCCATTGTCCCTGGCGCGGCGGCGTCGCGGCTGCGACCAAGAGGCATTCCCCGCCTCAGCCCAGGCGATCACCTGACGCGCGCCGAATTCGAGCGTCGCTATGAGGCTGCGCCCCAGATCAACAAGGCCGAACTGATCGAAGGAGTCGTTTATATGCCATCGCCAACGCGCGCCGAACAACACAGCCGACCACATGGTGATGTAGTAACCTGGCTAAACATCTACCGAACGGCGACTCCGAATACCTGGGTGGGTGACAATCCGACGGTGCGACTGGACTACGAAAACGAAGTACAACCGGACGCGATCCTGCGTTTGAGTGTCGGAGGACGTTGTTCTCTCACAGAGGACGACTACCTGTCCGGCCCGCCAGAGTTGATCGTAGAAGTCGCCGCCAGCAGCGCGGCCTACGATCTGCACATCAAACGCCGCGTCTACCAGCGCAGCGGCGTCCAGGAGTACCTGGCTTTGCAGGTCTATGAGCAGCGTGCGGACTGGTGGATTCTGCGCGAGGGGGTCTACCAGCCGCTGGGCGCTGATGCGGAGCGCGTCTTACGCAGCGAAACGTTCCCGGGCCTCTGGCTGAACGCGCCGGCATTCTGGGCCGGCGACCTGGCCGCGGTGCTCGCGACGCTGCAGACAGGCCTGGCGACGCACGAGCACGCTGCATTCGCCGCGAGCTTGATCGAGCAGAAAGCACAGGAATAGGTGAGTAGGGGCTATACCACCATGAACCAGCGTTCCGTTGTAACAAACCTGCGCCAACATCACGCAATCGAGCACGCTACCGTCACGCTGCTGAGCCAGCGGCTGCCGGGGCTGCAACTGGTGGCGCGCAGCGATCTGCAAGGATTCAGCGTCTTCGGCCCGGTGGCCACGGCCGACTTGCGCGCGGCGGCCGAGGAGGCGCTCAGACGCCTGCAGGCCGGCGAGTCCGGCCTGGCCGTCCACCCCAATTGCGGCACGAACCTGGTCACGGCCGGCGTGCTCAGCGGCGTGGCGGCCATGATGGCCAGCAGCGGCCGGCAACGCTCCTTCTGGGATCGTCTGCCGGGCGCAGTGCTGGCCGCCACGGTGGCTCTCATCGCAGCTATCCCTCTGGGCCGTTGGGTGCAGACGAATCTCACCACCTCGCCGCAGGTGAACGATCTGTGCATCGCCGCGGTGGAGAGGCTGGGAGACGGGCCGGTGAAGGCTCACCGGGTGGTGATCGAGTCTCGATAGCATGATTACCCTCATCCACGGCCCTGCCGAGTTGCTACGTGCTGAGGCGCTGGCCCAAATCCGCTCGGCCACGGCCGAGGACCCGACCCTGGCCGATCTCAACACGACCCGGCTGGACGCGGCCCAGGCGAGCATGGCCGCATTGCAGAACGCGTGCGATACCCTGCCCTTCCTGGCCGAGCGCCGGCTGGTGATCGTGCAGGGCCTGTTGCGCCGGCTGGCGACCCCGTCGAGATCGCGCACAAAGACCGCCGCGCCGGCCGATGGCGAGGAAGCGACCGACGAGACAAACGAACCAGAAGTCGCCGAGGACAGATCGCCCTCTGGCAGGGCCCAGGCCAAGGCGCTGCTGGCCTACCTGGATGCCATGCCGCAGACGACCGAGCTGGTGTTTCTCGAGGAGGACACGATCGGGGGCGGGCCGATGCTGCGGCGATTGCTGGAGCTCCAGCGCGATGGCCGCGGCAAGGTGATCCTATGCGCCAGACCGCGACGCCACGAGCTGCCCGACTGGATTCGAGGTCGGGCCAGGTTGCGCCAGGCGCAGCTCGATGCGGGGGCCGTGGCGGATTTGGCGGAGTTCGTCGGCGATGACCTGCGCCAACTCGACCAGGAACTGATCAAGCTGGCCGACTATGCGGGGGGCAAACGCGCCATCACCCGCAGCGATGTCCGCCAGCTCGTGGCCGCGACGCGTGCAGCCAATGTCTTCGAGTTGGTGGATGCGTTGGCCGCGGGCAACGCGGCGACCGCGGGCCGACTCATGCGGCACGCGCTCGATGCCGACGGGGAACCGCCGCTGCGGCTGCTCGGCATGATCGCACGGCAGTACCGGCTCTTGATCCTGGCCAAGGCGTTGCAGGCGCAGGGCCTCAAGCCGCCGGAGATCGCGCGGGAACTGGATGTGCCAGACTGGACCGCGCCCAAACTGCTAGGTCAAGCCGGCCTACACACCTTCGGCCGCCTGGAACATGCCATGGAGCAGATCCTCGCCACGGATGAGGCGATCAAGACCGGCAAGGCGAGCGATCAGGAAGCCATGGACATCCTGCTGGCCGAGCTGACCGACCCCCGCCGCGACTGATGGCGTCTGTCCTGAAAATGGCCGCCCCAGGCTGTGGCCGGTCTCCGACCGAGCCACCTCGTACCTTGCCACAGCGGGCGCCGGTCAGGAGACCGGCCCGAGCAGCGAGCGCCGGCGCTTGGTGGGTTTCATCCCCCGTGGCGCCGCGGCCGGCATGGGCGTCTGTCCTGAAAATGGCCTCCCCAGGCTGTGGCCGGTCTCCGACCGAGCCACCTCGTACCTTGCCACAGCGGGCGCCGGTCAGGAGACCGGCCCGAGCAGCGAGTGCCTGGCGCGGGTGGGTATTCATCGTCCCTCAGCGGCCGCGCCTTCGCCTGCGCCCCACGGCCGCAGCGACCAACAACGCCGCTGCGGTCACGGCCGCCGTCCCCAAGCCAATGCGCCACAGCGACGGATCGAAACGCAACTCCACTTGGTGGTCGCCGGCCGGCAGCACGACCCCCTGGAACGCGTAGTTCGTCCGCAACACTGCGCTTGATGATCCTCCATCCACGCGCGCCTGCCAACCCGGATACCACATCTGGCTGATGACCAGCAGGGCCGGACCATCGGCCACGGCGCGCAACGTCAGGCGGCCAGGACTCGCGACGAGCTCAGTCACTTCCCCACGACCGCCGGCCGCGATGACGGCCGCGCTCTCTACGACAGCCATCGTCGCCGGATCGAAGCCGGCCGCGTGGATCGCGGCCCAGGCAGCCTCGTGGCTGGAAACCGGCTGAACCTGACCCACCAGGAACGCACGCGGCAGCGCGCGGCGGTTGATGTAGACATTCAGCTTCGGATCGCCGTCGAACGCCAGGCTGAACTTGTCCCAGTCCAACTTCACATCCTTGCGGCCGATCAGATAGCGGATGTTCAGCAGGTCGTACAGGCGGCTGGAGCGCGACCCCATCCCCTCCCAATAGCGCGACCAATCGGCCAGCGCCAGCGGATTCACCAGCCCGCCGGCGTCCTCGAGGCCGTAGAGCAGCGCGATGTCCGGCTGCCACTCGCGCTCGATGCCGGTGCGCGCGTCCACGCGAAACGGCCCGGCCGGCTGGCCGGCGAGAAACCCGGCGATGGTGGGTTGGTTGAACCCGGCGCTCGGATCGCGATCGCCCAGGTCCTGGTACGCGGCCAGGCTCGCCACGTCCAGGTAGATCAGCGCGACCGCCAACCAGCCGAGTGTGAGCGGCCTGGCCCACTCCCCACGCCGGGCCATCAGCCACAGCAGGCAGGCCACCAGCAAGCCGGCGAAGGTCGCCACGGCGATCAGGGCGATCGAGACGCGCAGCACCACAGCCGGGTCGCGATCTTGGGTCAGCAGCAGCGCCAGATAGGCCAGCGGGACGCCGAACGCCAGCACAGCCCCGGTCGCATAGCCCACCAGACGCCAGGCGCGCTCGAACGTCTGGCGGGTCGCGCCGGCCAGCGGCCGCAGCGCGGCCTCCAGTCCCAACGCGGCGAGCGCGGCGAGCGCGAAATCGGCGACCAGCACGAAGCGGGCAGGGGCGCGCAACTGCCCGAAGCCCGGCAGCAGCGTCAGCCAGCCGTGCGGGATCGCATAGATGCCGAGCGCCAACACCAGGCTGATCGCGGCCAACCCGGCCCAGACCAGAGGCTGCCGCAAGCCGTTCCGAGACGCGGCCGAAGCGCCATCGGCAGCGGCGGCATCATCTCCGGCAGGGTCCGACGGCCGGGGGGCGCGGCGGAGCACGATCGCTAGCCCCGCCAGGATCAGCGGCAAGATGCCCAGGTAGCCGACCTCCACGCGCGGCCATGCGCCCCAGTGGAACTGCGGCCCGCGGCCGAAGAACCCCGGGATCAGCCAACCGATCAACTGCGCGGGCGACAGGGAGAAGCCGGCCGACTGGGTGTAGTTCCAGGTTGTGCGCGCGGTATGGCGAGCGAGCTCCAACGCCGGCAAGAGCACCGGCGCGGAGAGAAAGCACACGACAAGCAGGCACACGAGCAGATAGATCAAACCAAAGACAGGCTGGCGCCATGATGATAGGATTGTCTGGAAGCCGAGACGCGGACGAGCGCGGACGGGCGCGGATGGTCTTCTTTCACCCGCCGCGAGGTCTGCCCTGGAAACCACCCACCACGCGTCAGGCGCTTCGGAGACGCCTGGCGCGTGGCGAGTTTCACCCACCGTGCCGACGCGGGCGGCGCAAGCGGCCGCGCGGTCGAGCCAGAGCCAGAACGCGGTGTAGATCCCTAGCGCCAGGATGATGAACAGCGTTCCCTGGATGTGCCCGGCAAGGGTCGCTATGGCGAGGAGGACGCCGGCCAACGCCGCATTCCACAAACGCCAGGGTCTGCCGGCCGCAGCAAGGCCGCAGCCGAACGCCCAGAAAACCCACGGCAGCCAGCTCGCTGCCGCGTTGAAGTTCAAGTTCCCGAAGTGCGTGATGAACGCATCGGAAAACATGAAAGCTACCGCGCCCGCCAGCGCAGGCACGCGGCCCAGGCGCAACCCGCGCGCCAGCAGCAGGTACATTCCTGCGCCTGCGAACCAGATGTGGCCGATGCTCAGCCCTTGCAGCGCGGCGTAGGGGAACTGGGGCCAGAGCAGGAAGAGGAGCAGGTTGGGCGGATAGAGAAAGCCGGCCTGAATGTCGCCGACGTGCGGTGCGCCGGCATAGAGATACGGGTTCCATAGGGGCCACGCGCCACCGCGCAGCGTCGCAGCCGCGAAGCGATACGTCGGGTAGAGAAACGAGACGAGGTCCCCCCCGTCCGCGGGCATCCAGTTCTGGCCTGTGACGACCCGCCAGAAAAAGCCCAGCGTCGCCAGCGCCAGCAGCCCCAACGCGGCGATGTCGGTGTGCCAGGGCGTCTTGCAGATGCCGCGGCGATACGCGATAACGGCCAGAGCCAGCACGGCCAGCCAAAGCGCCAGCAGAAACCAGAGCATAGTCTAGCCCATCCTGTCGTGTGACTTGGGCTAGATGATACCATGAACTGCCCTGTCCTGAAAATCGCCGCAGCTCACGGCGCTCCGGGCAGCCAGCCCGCGGCATAGTCGAAGTTGACCGCGTTGAACGTCAGCAAGACCAGCCCGCTCCCGTCGGGCGCCACGCGGAAGATCTCACTGTGACCGCTGCCGGGCCGGTAGCCGCTGAAGACGATGAAGCCCGCCATGCTCCCTCGGCCCCAGGCGGGACCAGCCGGCCGCAGGCTGCGCGGAACGATCGGGGTCGTGCTCACGCCATCCGCCTGCCGAATGTAGAGGGTTGGCTCCGCACGATTGCCGAAAAAGACGAACTGAGCCCCATCCGCCGACCAACTGGGCTCCCAGTCGCCGTTGACGTTGAAGGTAAGCTGGGTCACGCCCGCGCCGTCGGCCGCCATGCTGAAGATCTCGCCGTTGGCATTGGCCCGGCCCGACTGAAAGACGATGCGATCGTGGCTGGCCGCCCATGACCAGTCAGGGCCGAGGTCGGCTGCGCTGTTGAAGGTCAACCGGTCGACCGCGCCATCGGCCAGGCGCAACGTGTAGATCTCCCAGTTGCCGTCGCGATCAGAGGCGAAGGCCAGGCGCGCGCCATCGGCCGACCAGGCCGCGTGCGTGTCATTGCCGACGCCAAAGGTGAGTTGGCGAGGGTTGCGGCCATCGCGACTCATCAGCCACAGGTGCGACGGGCCGCCGGCTGCCTCGATCCGTTCGTACGCGATCCACCGGCCATCCGGCGACCCGGCCGGCCCGTTCTCCCAGGCATCGGTGAAGGTCAGGCGCGTCTGTTCACGGCCATCCGGCAGCATCCGGTAGATCTCGCCGTTGCCGGTCCGATCGCTCACGAAGAGCACCTGGCCGGGGGCCGCGTCTTGGATGACCGTCACCGCGTTGCTCACGCCGCTCGTCACGTACACCCGGTTCCGCACGCTGTCGAGCGCGATCCCCTCCTCCGCGCCGGCCGGGACCGGGATGCTCACCACCGGCGACCAATCCAACGTGCGGTACACCTTCACCTCATCGCCGCACGCCACGAAGAGATGGCCGGTGGCCGGGTTGACCGTCAGTACGAACGGCTCTTTGCCCACCACGATCGTCCCGACCACGCTGCCGCTGAGCAGGTCCACGACCGTCACCGTCTGCGCGGTTCCGCGGTTCGCCGCGTAGAGCCGGCGGCCCACCGGGTCAACAGCCAGGCCGTAGGGCGCGGGGATGCCGTGGAAGAGACCGGCGACCGCGGCGTCGCGTAGCCGCGCCGCCTGGTTCGATCCGTGCAACGATAGATAGACATCGCCTGTGGCTGGGTCCGCGGCGAAGAGCGCTGGCTCATGACCCACGTGCAGCGTGGAGTGGACCGCCAGGCTGGCCGAATCGAAGACCGTAACCGTATCGTTGCCGAAGTTGGCGACGTAGCCGAAGCTGCCCTGAACGATCACCCCATCTGGCCAATCTCCGGCCGGGATTTGCGCAAGCAAGGCGGACGTCTCCGGATTGACCACCGATGCGTTGGCCGTCTGCCGATTGGCAGCCACCACGCGACCGCTCGCGCCGACCAGGGCGACCCCATTGGGGCCGCGCGCGCCTGGCCCCAGCTCAACCTGCCGGAGCAACGCCGGCGGATCGGCGCGGATCACGCCCAGCGTATGCCCCGTGTGATCCACGCCGTGAAACGCCACATACGCCTGGTCGCCGGCCGGGCGGAGCGCGATCCCGTGCGGCCGGCTGTCGGGCGGCAGGCCCAACGTCGCCAGCAGGCGCGGGGTCGGCCAGGCGGCTGGCGCAGCCGTTGGCACGCTGTAAGTCGTCGCCGTAGGGGTTGGGCTGGGGGTAACCGTCGGCGTGGAGGTCCGCGTGGGCGTGCGGGTGGGCGTGGGCGAGATCGCGGGGGACGCGGTTGGCGTGGGCGGCGGCGGCGTGTGCGATATGTCGTAGGTGAACACGCCGAACGATGTTGTCGCGTAGAGCCGGGCCGGCGCAGCGTCCAAGATCAGCAGGTCGGTGACGTTCAGTTGGTCGTAAGGCTGGCCGGCAAGCTTATACCACTCAAAGGTCGCCGGGTCACGCGTGTAGAGGCCGCGCACCGTGCCCAGGTAAAGGCGTCGCGTTGGATCGAACGGTTGTTGCGCCAGCGCATAGAGACCATACGGACGATCTGCCGTGCCTGGATCCACCACATCGGCCAGCCCAATGGAGCTGTTTTGCCAGCTCTGCCCATCGTCCCACGACAGGAAGAAGCCGCGCGAGCCAGGCGCATAGATCCACTGCGGCGTGTAGCGGTCAACCGCTATCTCCCCCAGCCAGCCCAATTCCGGGCCGCCCACCGGCGGATAGGCGATGGCCCAGTTGACGCCGCTGTCGGCGCTGACCAGGACCGCGCCCCCACCGCCCTCGCTGACGCCCGCCACCCAGACTTTCGCCCAGGCCGGCTCGACCGGCGCGATGGATTTGACGTCGAGCACGCCCCAGAGGGCATGGGCCTGGTGGACAAAGCCGGCGCCGGCGTCGCTGCTGCGGTATGGCCCGTTGCAGCCTGCCGCGTAGAGCCACAGCCGTTCGGCCGGCAGGCCCAGCGCATCGGCCGCGGCCAACGGCTTCAGGTTGACGCCGGCCGGTAGCTGCTGCCAGCTTGCGCCGCCGTCGGTCGAACGATACATCGGCGTGGGACCGTCGCCGCGGTAACATGGGTAGCCGTCGCCGGCGTAGAGCACGTTGGGATTCGCGGCCAGCACCGCGTGCTCTGGCCGCGATGGCCCGATCGCTCGCCAGCTCGCGCCGGCATCGTCAGATCGGTAGAGGATGCCGCCCGCGTCGGCGTAGAGGGCGGCCAACTCAGGCCGGCCGATCACCCGGCGCGCCCAGCCGGCCGGCAGCACCAACGCGCCGGCCGGCGGACAAATCTGCAGAGACACATCGTCCACATAGGTGCGGCTGATGCCCCCGACGCCGTTGTTGTAGGTGCCGAACTGGAACCGGACGCGTTGCCCCGCGTAGCGGCTTACGTCCAGGGGGATCGTCAACGAGCGCCAGCTTGCGTTGCTGGCGCGTTCCACCAGCAGCCAATCAATCGTCTCGTTTTCTCGAATGGCGATCACGTAGAAGAAGTCGCTGGTGTAGCTGGCCGCCTCGAGCTCGGCCTCGGTGGCCGGCCAGAGGCCAGAAGAAGTGTCCGGCCCCCAGCGGCCGCTCGCCGCGCCGCGGGCCAGGCTGTCGCCGTAGATGTTGTAGCGCCAGAAGGTCAGCGAAGCGGTCAAGCCAGGGCCCGACCAGGCCGGAAAGCTCACGCTCTGCTCGATCGGCGAGTAGCTCCAGACATTGGTTCCGCCCCACGCGATGCCGGTGCGCATGCTGCGGCTGCCGCCGTGGATTGGCGAGGTCACATAGGCAGCCGGGACCGGGTTGGGCTTGATGGCCCAGCCCGCGGCGGTCTCGAAGCCGCCGTTGACCAGCCCCTCGTAGCAGGCCGGACCGGCTGGCGGTGTGGTCGAGGTCGCAGTCGCCGTCGGGGAGGCTGTCGCACTCGCGGTCGGCGTGACGGTCGGCGCAGCGGTGGATGTGGCGGTCTCCGTCGGGCTGAGGGTCGCGGTGGATGTGCGCGTGGCAGTGGGCGTAGCGGTCGGCGCGGCGGGCGCTACGTAACCTTTGGTGATTAGCGGCAGATAGGCCCACGGCCTCTGCGGTCTTGGGGTGCGGGTGGCGGTTGGCGTTGGCGAGGGGGTCGGCGGCGCAGGGTAGCAGGTCAACAGCGACGCGTTGTCCACGTACATCAGGGTGCGCCGGCCATTGCCGTCATTGACCACGCCGAAGCGCAGTTGGATCGTGCGCCCACGGAACCGCGTGAGATCGAAGGTCAACTCCTGCCACGTCTGCGCATTGCTGCGCGTGTACATCAGCGAGTTCCACGCGTAACCGTCCCAAACCAGGACGTATTGCCAGTCGCCGGCCAGGGCGCCGGCCGGAAGGCTGTGCTCGGCCAGCCCTGCCAATGTCTCGGCCGGCGGCGCAGACGCGCTCGCGGCCGCGCCGGTCAAGGGCTCGGCAGTGATCGGATACCACCAGAATTTCAGCCGCGCGCTGCTGGCGCCGGCCGGGATCGTCAAGACCTGGTAGAAGTCGGAGTAGCTGTAGACATCGGGCGCGACGTCTACACCTGCGCGCATACTGCGGCTGCCGCTGAAGACCACGCTCGTGCCATAGCCGGCCTTGTACGCCGTATTGGGGATCTGCCATGCCAGATCGGTCTCGAAGCCGCCGTTCACCAGGCGCTCCTCGCACGGCCCGCCGTAGTGCCAAACGCCTGCGGTCGTCGCCACGTGCGCGGCGAGGCCGCCCGTGGCGTTCTGCGTGACTGCGATGTCGAACGGGTTCTCGTTGCCAGGGATTTGCCCCAGATCGAGCCAGGTTTCGCCGCCGTCGAGGCTGCGGTAGAAACGCCGGCTACCGCCGGAGACGAGCTGGCCGCTGAGCGCGGTAAAGAGGGAACGATCGGTCGCATAGCCCGGCGAGACAGCCAGCGGCAACGGGAATGGCTCGTACCAGCCGGGCAATCCGGCCGTAGCCCAGCCCCAAGTCGCGCCCCGATTGGTAGTGCGAAAGACGCCGCTCTCCGGCGATCCATCCCCGCGGCCCTCCATCGCCCGGTAGGTGTGCCAGACCGTGCCGTCGGCGATGTAGTTGGGCGAGATCGCCAACCCATACGAGGGACCATCGGTGGTCAGCGCCTGCCAGGTTAACCCGCCGTTGGCGCTCCGCCGCGCCCGGCCGAGGCCGGTGGCGAAGAGGGTGCGGTCGGACGCATAAGCCGGGGATGCCTCCAGGTCGAAGACGAAGAAGTCATCGCCAGGTCCCCCGAAAGAATAGTCGCTCCAGGTGGCGCCGCCGTCGGTGGACTTGTGCAAGATGCCATCGTCGGCCAGAAAGACGGTGCGGTCGGCGCCATAGGCCGGAGAGAGGGCCAGCGCCCGGCCGCCGACGCTCCAGATCGCGGCCCACGTCGCGCCGCGGTCGGCCGACTTGTACAGGCCGGTGCGCGGGCCGACATAGTCTTCGTAGGTCGCGAAGATGACCCCATCGGCGGCATAGGCCGGCGACACGCGCACCGCGGTGAACGCGTAGTCGTGTCCGGCTGCAGCGCCGGCGGTCATCACCTGCCAGCTTCCCCCGCGATCGGTGGAACGATAGACGCCGTGATCGGTGGCTGCGAAAAGTGTGCCGTCGGCGAGGTAGGCCGGCGAAGCAGTCACTCCGCGCGTCAGCAGAAGCCGCGGCCCGTTGAGCCAGCGCCACGGCCGCAGGTTGTCGTCAGGCGTCATCAAGATGCCCGTGTGTGCGCCGGCCATCACCGCATGGCAACTGCCCCAGCGCGGACAGGGCGCGACCGCGCGGAAGGGGGTCTGCGGCGTGACGGGCACGCGTTCCCAACCGCGGCCGAACGACATAGAGATGAAGAGGCCATTCTGCGCCGCGGCGTAGATATTGTCGCCGGCGATCGCCAGCCGGTTGACCGCGTCCCCAATGTTCGGCGCGACCGGCGCGGGAGCATAGCCGCCGTCGGCCGGCGCCAGCCGCACCACGCCGCTGCCGGTCGCCAGCAGCAGCGCAGCCTCGACCGTCTCCAACAGGTCGTTGACCTGGGTATTCGGCAGGACGAGCAACGGCGACCACGTCGCGCCGGCATCGGTCGAACGGAGCAGCGCGGTATCGCTTGCGCCGTCGTACTGCGCGGCGAAGACGGTCTGCGCCGCGGCCTGGGACGCGACCTGCGGCCCGATCTCCCGCGAGAACGCGGCGGCTGTGACGACGCCGGTCAGAGTCTGCGTCCACGTTGCGCCGCGATCGGTTGTGCGATAGAGCGGTCCCCCGCGCGGCGCGGTGAGGATCACGCCATCCGCGGCGAAGGCCGGGGAGATGCGCACCCACGCCATGTCATCCACCGTCTGGTCGTTGCCCGGCCCTGGCAGTCCCCCGCCGAGCGCCTCCCAGTTGATGCCGCGGTCGGTGGAGCGCAAGATGCCGTGTTCGGTAGCGCCGAAAACCGCGGCGTCTGTGGCGAAGGCGGGAGAGACCACCAGATCGAATACTCCGATGTCATCGTGCGGAGGGCCGAAGAAGACGGGCGACCAGATGGCGCCGTGATCGGTAGTGCGCACGATGCCATAGCCGCCGGCCACGCCGCGGCGTCCGGTGCGCCAGCCGCCCGCAAACGCCAGGCCGTCGGTCGCGAAGTCAGGCGAGAGCGCCAACGCCTGCGCATCTCCGCCGTAGGGCCCATCGGAGCGCCAGTCCGGCGTCCCCTCGGCGCTGCCTCGCGACGCCGGGGATGCGCTGCCAGCCAGCGCGCTCCACGAAATACTCACAACACATAGCAGTGCTGCGAGAGCTATCCACCACCATCTTTTTCGCGCCATTGTCAGATTCCCCCTTTGCTGCACTACTGTCGCCTTGAGCCGGGCGATGTCACACTAGGGAAGACGTTGGGGGCGAACAAATGACGCGGAAAAACACAGAGACCTCCCAGACGGGTGAGTCTGGAAGGTCTCTGGCACAGAAGGAGGAGGACGGATGATATCGTTATCTGCCGGTGGCCAGCGGCACGAATGACCGCTGCGCGGCGGCAGTCGGAGCATCGCTGCGATAGACCGGCGACTCGTTGCCGGCCTGATCGCGGAAGCGGTAGAACACCACCGGTTCTCCGGCGCCCTGGTAGCCAGGGGGCATCACGTACTTGACTGTGGTAGCATACGGCTGCCACGTCAGGTTATCGGCCGAGACGCCCAACGCCATCGCCGCCACGCCGCTTAACGCATCCCAGGCCTGCACGTTCAGCAGCAGCGCCCAGCCGCCGTTTGCCGCAATCGTGACGCGGCCGGTCGGTGGGTCAGCATCATAGACGATGCTCGCGGTCGCTATCGGCCCTGTCGCGCCGCTGGCAGTACGATAGCGCACATAGACGGTGCGCTCGCCGGACTGGACCCCCTCGAGTTGCCAGGACGCCTGCGACTGAAGCGACAGCCTCTGGAGTGTGCTGAAGTCGGCGCGGTTGCTGGCTTCGAGCTTCTGAGCCGCGGCTGGGATTTCCAGATCGAGCCCGACGACAGTCTGATTGGTGAAACGAGCGCCGTTGTTGATCGTCACCTTCATGGCCGGCAGGTTGACGACCGGGGTCGGCGACGGGGTCGGGCTTGGCGTCGGCGACGGAGTCGGCGAGGGAGTCGGCGACGGCGTGGGCGGCTCGGTCTGTCCCGTGACGACGATGGCGTCGCTGCTCAGCACTTCCTGGCCGTAGGCGTTGCGCAGCTTGATGTATACCGTGCGCACGCCATTGCCAGGCAGCAACGTCCACGCCTTGGTAGCCTTGAACGACTCCCACGCGGCGTCGGCCAGGTCGCTGCGGTTGGAGACCTGCATCTGCTGCGCCCAGCCCTGGCCCAGCAGAGCGAGCGTCACTTGCGAAGTCGCAGTAGAGAGCGCCTCGCCGCCGATCACCACCGGGTAGACGTTGTAGCGGGCCCCGAAATCCTGCGTCCAGTAGTAGAAATACGGCCCGCCCACGCTGCCGTCTGGCAGGCGCACGGTGGCCTGATCGTCCGGTTGATAGTGGAGGCCCACACCGATCTCGCGGTAGTTGGCGTTCAGGATGTTGGCGCGATGGCCAGGACTGCTCATCCAGGCCGCCACGACCTCCTCGGCCGTGGGATAGCCGGCTGCGATGTTCTCGCCACCCGTGGTCCAGTTGACGTAGCCGGCACTGATCAGCCGGTTGACCAGGGAACTGCCGTTGGAACTGGTGTGACCGAAGAAGTTGTTCTCTGCCATATCGCGGCTATGAGCGAGTGCAGCCGACGAGAGACTGGCATCGAGCTTCACCGGCGCCAGACCCGCCTGCGCGCGTTCCTGGTTCACCAGATAGGCGACCTGCGCAGCCATCTCCTCGACGGTCGAAGAGCCAGTCGAGCCAGCGCCGGCTGCCGAATGCACGGTCGTCGCGGGCCGAGCCGCCGGCTCCGCTGCGGTCTCGCCCCCGTCCGAGAGGTAGCTGAGCCAGGCTTGCGCGGGCAGGGTTGGGGCAGCCTGTGTCAGGAGAGCTGTTGCGGGCGCGAGCAGAAGCCAAGCCGCCAGCGCCAGGCTCACCATCATGCCCGTCCAGCAGCTAGAGCTTCTTTCGTTCTGTGGAATCAGACTGCGGATCACGGTATCGCTTCGCCTTTGCCGGTATTCCCGGTGATTGCATCTAACCTTCAGCGGCATTCTTACAACTTCCTGACAAGAACCATTATAGAGAATTGACCGCAGTCATGCAATAGTACCTTTGTAACAAGCGGCCCCTCGTCAAAGCAAGAGACCCGTTTTCTCGCAGAAAAACGGGTCTCTACTAAGGATCAGGCGGGCCGCGGCATCACGGCCGGTTGGAGACGGTCCTGCGCATCAGCGTTTCATCAACGGAAGATAGACCAGTCGCGGGGCAGACTGCTGCAGCGTCGCGGTGGCCGGCAGCGCGTCAATCGTCAGAATCCCGCCGAACAACACCTGGCCGTAGACAGTCTTGGGGCCGCCGCCAGGGGGCAGCTCGAACGGGATGGCCGGCGCGCTGTTCTGCCAGGGCACGCCAGTCCATTGCGGCTGGTTGGCGAAGCGCACCTGCATCCCGGCGGTCCCCGGGATCGTGACCATCACATTTCGGCTGGTCAGGGTCGCCTCGCCGTGGTTGATGACCACGGGATAGACCATAGCGCGACTCCCCGCGTTGAGGGTCCAGTAGAAACAATACGGCCCGCCGATCCCGCCGCCGTCCAGACGCACGTTGCCCTGGTCGTTGGGATCGTGGACGTAACCGATGCCGGCCTCAGTCAGGACTGGATCCACCAGGAGCGACCGATGAGCCGGGCTCAATGGCCACTCTGCTATGATAAGGGCGGCGTTTTCGTGGCCGCCAGCCAGGTTCTCCCACAACCTGAACAGGTCATAGCCGGCCGCTTGGGCGCGATCGGTCGGTGTGGAGCCGTTACTGCCGATGTGACTGAAAAAATCCTTCTGCGACATATCCTGGCTGTGGCCCAGCGTCGCAGCGGCCAGGAGCGCGTTGTAGGCCAGTGGGTACAGTCCATTCTGCAGCCGGAAACGGTTGACCTCCACGAGCAGCGCGTTGGCCTGGCTGGCCGGCGTGCTGCCGGCCGGCGGAGCGCCGCAGGCCAGCGGCGACGAAGCTGTCTGGGTCGCCGCCGGCAGATCCATATCCGTGAGGGGCGCAGCCGCCGTCGCAGCGCCGGCCTGGGCCAGCGCCGCGCAAAGCAGCAAAGTCGTCATGATGTAGCGAAGCATACTCACCTCCGGGTGTGGTAAGTCGTGAGGGCGTTTTGTCACTGTGCACCGCAAAGCGCCGACGCGATCGTCTTGCTCACGGGTTGCGTGCTGTGTATGCTCAGTAGATCTCACAACTGCTTTGGCCGGATCCGTGATCCGGCGGGTCATGGACTCGCTTGGAGCACGAATCTGTGATCCTCTGATGCTCATGATATGGCAAAATAGCGACATCTGCTGCAGGCGCAGGCCCAGTCTTGTGTGGGATGCGCTGCTACTTCGCGGTCTCCACCGCCCGCGTCTCCCGAACCACGGTCACGCGGATCTGGCCTGGGTACTCCAGGGTGTCCTCGATCTTCTTGGCGATGTCCTTCGACAGCCGGATCGTGGCCAGGTCGTCCACCTCTTCGGGTTTGACGATGATGCGGATTTCGCGACCCGCCTGAATGGCATATGTCTGAGCCACTCCGGAGAAAGAATTCCCCAAATCCTCCAGGGTGCGAATGCGCTTAACGTAGGTCTCCAACGCCTCGCGACGCGCGCCGGGCCGCGAGCCCGAGATGGCGTCCGCAGCCGCGGCGATGACCGCCTCCGCCGTCTGTTGCTCGGTTTCATGGTGGTGCGAGGCGATGATGTTGACGACTTCACCCGAGACGCCGTAGCGCCTGGCGATGTCCGCGCCCACCTGTGCGTGAGGGCCCTCAGCCTCGTGACTGATGGCCTTGCCCAGATCGTGCAACAGCGCGCCCATCTTGGCTATCTGGACATTGGCGCCCAATTCGGCCGCCAGCATGGCCGCGATGTGCGTCGCTTCGACCGCGTGGGCGAGCTGGTTTTGACCGTAGCTGGTGCGATACTTGAGCCGCCCCAACAGCTTGACCAGCTCAGGGTGCAACCCCTGCAAGCCGGTCTCGATGACCGCCTGCTCGCCGGCCTCCTTGACGGAGCGCTCTACCTCCTCTTTCGCCTTCTCCACTTCCTTTTCGATGCGGGCCGGGTGAATACGACCGTCTTGCACCAGCCGGCTGAGGGCCAGACGCGCGACCTCGCGGCGCACCGGATCGAAGCTCGAAATGGTGATCGCCTCTGGCGTGTCATCCACCACCAGATCCACGCCGCAAACCTGCTCGATCGAGCGGATATTGCGGCCCTGGCGACCGATGATGCGCCCCTTCATCTCGTCGCTGGGCAGCGGCACGCTGGCCACGGTCGTCTCAGAAACGTAGTCGGAGGCCACGCGTTCCATGGCCCAGACGATCACCTCACGCGCCCTGGCGTCGGCTTCAGCCTGCGCCTGCGCCTCCACCTCGCGAATCTTGCGCGCCATGTCTTGCCGCGTCTCCTGCTCCACCGCGATCAACAGTTCCTGCCGGGCATCCTCGCGGCTCATGGCTGCGATCCGTTCCAACTCGGCGATTCGCTGCTCCTCGACTTTGGTCAGCTCGGCCTCGCGCTTCTCGATGCGGCTCTGGCGCTGGTTTAGCTTGCGATCGCGGCCCTCCAATTGCTCGATCTTCTGATCCAGCGTCTCCTGACGCCGTTGAACCCGCTCCTCCGTGCGATCAATATCGCGGCGTCGGCGCAAGATCTCCGCTTCGCCTTCTTCGATGATGCGGACTTTGCGCTGCTGCGCCTCCAACTCCAGCGTCTTGGCCTGCGCCTCGGCTTGCGCCACGAGCTTGGCTGCCTCGGACTGGGCCTCTCTGAGCAGCGTCTCGGCTGCCGTGCGAGCCTGCAACTGGCGGGAGCGCATCAGCAGGTAACCGATCACGATTCCGGCTGCGCCCGCCAACAAGAAAATAAGCACGTCTGCGATCAACCGGGTCGCAGAACCTCCTAGTGGCATAGTGAATTCCTCACTTTCAGGTAGACTGGGATGGGATGATGGCGCGGCGCGGCACAGCGCCTGATGCGCCGCCCGGCGCCGCGGCCGATTAGCCCGTCAAGGCATCGCCCACTTCGGCTTGCAGGCGAAGAACCGCCGCGCGCACCGCGTCGTGGTCAAAGCCACGGCGTAATAGAAACTCGGCTAGTTGGCGGCGAAAGGTTACCGGGTCGCGATCGGGCAGGGCCGCCAGTCGCCGCGCGCGTGGCCGGCCGGCCTCACAGGCGCTGGCGACGGGATCCAAATCCGCCACTGCCGCCGAGATCGCGTCATCTGCCACGCCCTTCCGGCGGAGCTCCTGGCGCAAAGCCTGTGGGCTGCGCGGTCGGAAGCGCTCACGGTTCTCCACCCAGAAACGGGCGAAGTCCTCGTCATTCAGATAGCCCTCATCAGCCAGGCGTTGGACCACAGCTTCGATCATCGCGGGCTCGACCTCGGCGGCAGCCAGCCGCTGGCGGATTTCCACCTGACTGCGCGGCCGATAGCCCAACAAGCGGACGGCCCGATCGTAGGCTTGCTGTTCGGCATCCACGGCGCGCAGTCGAGCGACGTCGGCATCACTCAGATACTGCCCGACGCGCAGTTTGGCGGCCTCCACCGCTGGCAGACCGAGAGCGAAACGCTCATCGAGATATACATTAACGCGGTCGGCGGCATGTTTCTGAAAACGCAGAGCTGTGACCAAACCCGCCACGGCGGAGAGCCTCCTGGGTGCGTGTTGCGTATTGCGTTTACAGTGAGGGGCGCAATTTCAGGGCAGAACTCGCGCCACGAGTTGCTGGAACAAAAAAGAGCTGTTGTGCGAGCGCGTCTGCGCCCTGCGCCACAGCTCTTGTTCGATCACGCGGCAAAGCCATACTGCACTCATATGCAGTATCAGTAGATCACAGATTCATGCTCCAAGCGGGTCCATGACCCGCCGGATCACGGATCCGGCCTGAGCAATGGTGATCTACTGAGTATAGTTTTCGCACCCGTGCACCGATAGCAGCACGCGTCAGGTTCGGACACGGAGAGCGCCAGGCTCTGCCGGGTTTATCACGATGAGTGAAACACTTGACTTGCCAGGAACAAAGCTGTGATCAGTCGCCGAACGCTCAGTCTTCATCGTCCCTGTCGCCCGTATCGGGCACAACCATGCCGGGGACAGGCGCCATGACGGCGGCTGAGCGAACAGCATCCTCGATGCGCCGCATGATCTCCGGCGAATTCTCGAGGAACTCTTTAGCGTTCTCGCGACCTTGACCCAGACGCATGCCCTCGAAGCTGTAGAACGCGCCGCGCTTCTCGATGATGTTCATGGTCGCGCCCAGGTCCAAGAGATCGCCGGACTTGCTGATCCCCTTGTTGTACATGATGTCGAATTCGGCCTGGCGGAACGGAGGCGCCACCTTGTTCTTCTTGACCGTCACCCGTGTGCGGCTGCCCACCGTCTGCCCGCCCTGCTTGATGCTCTCGATCCGACGCACGTCCATGCGCACCGAGGCATAGAACTTCAGCGCCAGGCCGCCCGACGTCGTCTCAGGGTTTCCAAACATCACGCCGATCTTCTGACGCAACTGATTGGTGAAGACCAATGCGGTGTTGCTCTGGCTGATGGCGCCGGCGAGCTTGCGCAACGCCTGCGACATCAAGCGGGCCTGCAGGCCGACGTGGCTGTCGCCCATCTCACCTTCAATCTCCGCGCGCGGGACCAGCGCAGCCACCGAGTCTATCACTACCACATCTATCGCGCCTGAACGGATCAGCGCTTCGGCGATTTCCAGCGCCTGCTCGCCGGTATCCGGCTGCGAGATATAGAGATCACCCACATTGACGCCGCAGCGAGCCGCATAACTGGGATCCAGCGCATGCTCCACATCAATGAAGGCCGCGATGCCGCCTGCTTTCTGCGCCTCGGCGATGATATGTTGGCAGATCGTGGTCTTGCCAGAAGCTTCAGGGCCATAGATCTCCGTCACCCGGCCGCGCGGCACACCGCCGACGCCCAATGCCAGGTCAAGCGACAGAGAGCCGGTCGGAATCGCCTCCACCTTGAGCCGCGCCGCCTCGCCTAGTTTGACCACCGTGCCGTCGCCAAAGCGCTTCTTGAGAGTGGCCAAAGTGGTGTCCAACGCCTTGAGTTTGCCGGTATCTGCCATCAGATAGCTCCCTTTTCTCAGGAATCACCACCATTCTACACCAGACAAAAGATAAAATCAAATCCCTTTGTGCCACGGAGACCCATCAGTTTTGAGAAAGCTGACAGGTCTGCGTCTTGTCAATAGTTGCACAAGAGTCGCACTTGTGCTATAATCAGGCCGGTCTGGTTCACAAGAGAGGCACGAACCGGCCACAGGCGTTGTGCGACTGTAGGCAAAGCGGCGTGTGCGTGACCGTCAGAGCGCACCTTCGCCACCATGAATGAGGAGCAAGCTATGGCAAAACGTTCGATTCCCGATATCGTTATTGGACGGCTGCCGGTCTACCTGCGGGCGCTGGGTTTCCTGGTCGCCGAAGGTCGGCAGATCACCTCATCCCAGGAGTTGGGAGATCGGCTGGGCATTTCGTCGGCCCAAATCCGCAAGGATCTATCGCACTTCGGCGAGTTCGGCAAACAGGGCACCGGCTACGACATCCAGTATCTGCATGATCAATTGCGGCAGATTCTGAAGGTGGATCGAATGTGGGAGGCGGCCCTGGTGGGCGCAGGCAACCTGGGCAAGGCGATCGCCGATTATGGCGGCTTCGCGGGCAAGGGCTTTAACATCGTCGCGATCTTCGACAATGACCCGGCCAAGATCGGCGCAGTGATGGGGGTCAACCAAGTGAAGGTGCAGTCCGTGAGTGAGCTTGCCGCCACCATCCATGCCCGCAACCTCATCGTGGGCGTCATCGCGACGCCAGCAACCGACGCCCAAGCGATCGCGCGCACGATGGTGGATTCTGGCGTGCGTGCGATCTTGAACTACGCGCCGATCACCATCACCGTGCCCACCGGCGTCAGAGTGCAGTATATTGACCCGGTGGTGGGGTTGCAGCGCATGACGTACTATCTGCCGTAACGCTTGACGCACAGCGACCCCGCTGCGAGCGTTTCACCCTCGCGGTGAGACGCTCGCTTTTCGTGCGCACCGCGAGGATCGTCCGATTCTCACCGCGGCCGGCATCATGACCAGCATCATAAACACCCAGACCAGACGGTGCTAGAATGGACGCATGCTGGAGGGAGTTTGTGGAGGGAGGAGGGTCATGAAGGCCAGGCGCGTGGTAGCAGACATCATGACGCCCAATCCGGTCACGGTAAGCCCGCGGAATGCCATTCGGACCGCCGTCAACCTGATGCGCGAGGGCGGCTTCCGGCGGCTGCCGGTCGTGGATCGCGGGCGCCTGGTCGGGATCATCACCGATCGCGATCTGCGCCGCGCGGCCAATTCCCCCTTCGTCGTGCGCGAGAAATGGTACGACAACTTCATCCTCGACCATATTGAGGTGGGCTCGTGCATGACCCCGAATCCGCTGACAACCCAGCCGCAGATGACTATCGCCGAGGTGGCGCGCATTATGCGCGATCACAAGATCGGTGGGTTGCCCGTGGTCGCCGATGGCCAGTTGGTCGGCATCATCACAGAGACCAATCTTCTGGATTGCCTGATCAAGCTGCTCGAGTGCTCCGACGAACCGGGCTGACCGGCTCCCGATCATGGCACGTGCGCCGAACACCTGCACCGCTTCAGGGTCAAATGACCCAGAGGCAAGCGCAGGTGTCTGCTTGTTAAGGGGGTGCTCGCGGATGTTCAAGCGCGCCGATCTCGTCTTCTTGCACGCGCCGAGCGTGTACGATTTTCGCAAACATGCGATCCTGTACGGGCCTGTCAGCGACCTCGTGCCGTCCACGCCGGTGTTCGAGATGTATCCCATCGGCTTTACGACCATGGCCGAATATCTGGAGCGCCATGGTTTCCGCGTGCGGATTCTCAATCTGGCCGTGCGCATGTTGAACGACGAGGGATTCGACCCCGAGCTCGCCCTGGCCGCCCTGTCGCCGGCCGCGTTTGGCATTGACCTGCACTGGCTGCCCCACGCGCACGGCGCCCTGGCCGTCGCCGAGATCGCCAAACGCCACCATCCTCGCATACCCATCATCTTCGGCGGCTTCTCTGCTTCCTATTACCACGAGGAGTTGATCCGTTATCCGTTCGTGGACTACGTGATCCGCGGGGACTCGGCCGAAGAGCCGCTGCGCCAACTGATGGCGCACCTGACCGCCGCGCGCGGCGCGCCGGCCCTGGCAGACATTCCCAACCTGACCTGGCGCGACCGGGATGGCGCGATCCACGTCAATCCGCAGACCTATCGGCCCGAGACGCTGGATCACGTGATGCTGGACTATCGCTACGTGGTGCGCGCGGCCGCCCGCGATCTCGATCTCGGCTCCTATGTGCCGTTCAAGGACTGGCTCGACTATCCGATCCTGGCCGCGCTGAGCTGCCGCGGCTGCACCCAGAGCTGTGTCATCTGCGGCGGATCGGCCGCCGCGTTCAAGCAGATGCACGGCCGGGACAAACCGGCGTTCCGTTCGCCTGAACTGCTGGCCAACGATGTGCGCCGCGCGGCCGCGATGAGCCACGGGCCGGTCTTCATCCTGGGCGACCTGCGCCAGGCCGGGCGTTCCTATGCACAACGCTTTTTCGATGCCGTGCGCGGGTTCAAAGGGCCGGTGATTACCGAGCTTTTCTCGCCTGCGCCGGCCGAATTCCTGCAGCAGATGGCGCGCGCCTTGCCCGACTTCACCCTCGAAGTTTCGCTGGAGAGCCATGATCCTGCGGTGCGCCACGCCTTCGGCAAACACTACGGCAACGAACCGATCGAACGCACGATCGCTGACGCCCTGGACGCGGGCGCGCAGCGCGTGGACGTCTTCTTCATGGCCGGGCTGCCCCAGCAGACGGCTGCCTCGGTGCTGGACACGATCGGCTATTGCGAGAAGTTGTTGCGCCGTTTCGGGAAAGAGAGCCGGTTGGCGCCGTTCATCTCGCCGCTGGCGCCTTTCCTGGACCCCGGCAGCCGCGGCTTCGAAGAGCCAGAGGTCCACGGCTACCGGCTTTTTGCCCGCACCCTGGAAGAGCACCGCCGGCGGCTGGTTGCGCCAAGCTGGAAATATGTGCTAAACTACGAGACGCGTTGGATGAGTCGAGACCAGCTTGTGGACGCGACCTATGCGGCCGGCCGATGGCTGAATCGCCTTAAGGCTGCCTATGGGCTGGTGCAGCCGGCCCAGGCCGAGGAAACCGAGCGCCGGATTGATCGCGCGGCGACCCTCATCGCCGAGATTGACCGGCTGATGGCCGGCGCGACGCCAGAGCAATTCGCCCGCGAGATGACACGGCTCAAGCCAGAGGTGGAACAAGTCAACATGTCTACCGTGTGCGATAAGCGCGAGCTCAACCTGACCGTCTCTGGTCCGAAGCTGCGCTACGGCCAGGTCGCGCACATGTTGGCAGCCGATGCCGTGCAGGCATTGACCCGCCGGCTGGCCGCGCCCTTCCGGCGGCCGGCGCCGGCCTACGCGCCGCCGAATTCCTGATCGGCAATCTCGCTGTCACAAGGAGGCGCCGTACATGGCGAGAGGCACAGTCGTCATCGAGGCGGATCGTTGCAAGGGATGTGAGTTGTGCTCGGCGATTTGCCCGCAGGATGTTCTCGTGATGAGCAGCGACCATTTCAATGCGCGCGGCTACCGGCCCGTAGAACTGGTGGATCCAGACGGCAAATGCACTGGCTGTGCGCTCTGCGCACTGCTCTGCCCAGATGTGGTCTTGACCGTCTATCGCTATGACCCGAAACGAGCGGCGAGTGGGTAGAAGTTGGAGGCGAGAGGCTAGAGGTTTGGAGGTTGGAAATGGCAAAGGAACTCTGGAAAGGCAATGAGGCCATTGCAGAGGCGGCCATCCGCGGGGGCGTCGAGGCGTTCTTTGGCTACCCGATCACTCCGCAAACCGAGTTGCTCGAGTACATGGCTGCGCGGATGCCGCCGCTGGGGCGCACCTTCCTGCAGGCCGAAAGCGAAATCGCTTCCATCAATATGGTCTATGGCGCAGCGTGCGGGGGCGCACGGGCCATGACCTCCTCCTCTAGCCCCGGCATCAGCCTGATGCAGGAGGGGCTGTCCTACATGGCAGCCTCGGAAACGCCGGCGGTGCTCGTTGACGTCATGCGCGGCGGGCCCGGCCTGGGCAACATCCAGCCCAGCCAGAGCGACTACTTCCAGATGACCCGCTCGGCCGGCCACGGCGACTTCCACCCGATCGTGCTGGCGCCCTCCACCGTGCAAGAGGCGGTGGATCTGACCTACGAGGCCTTCCCCCTGGCCGAGAAGTATCGCACCATCGTCATCCTGGCAGCCGACGGCTCGTTGGGCCAGATGATGGAGCCGGCCGAGATGCCGGCGATGCGTCCGCCGCTGAGCGAGGCCGAACGCGGCCAGTGGGCTGTGCGCGGCGCGGCCGGCCGCCAGAAACGCATCGTCACCTCGCTTTTCCTCAAAGAAGATGAACTGGAGGCGCTGAATCTGCGCCTGCAAGCCAAACTCGCCGCCATCGCCGAACACGAACGACGCTGGGAAGAGCTGGAAACCGCGGACGCCGAGTATCTGCTGGCGGCCTACGGCACCGTGGGCCGCACGTGCAAGACCGTGGTGCGCGAGGCGCGCAGGGAGGGGATCCGCGCAGGGCTGTTCCGGCCGATCAGCCTGTGGCCCTTCCCCTGGCCGCGGCTGCGCGAGCTGGCCCCCCAGGTGAAACGAATCCTTGTCGTCGAAATGAGCGCCGGCCAGATGCTGGAGGATGTCCGTCTGGCGGTCGAAGGCCGCTGCCCGGTGGCGTTCTACGGCCGGATGGGCGGCGTGATGCCGCTGCCGGACGAAATCCTGCACGTGCTGCAGGCTGGCGTTGAGGCTGAGGTTGAGGCTGAGGCTGAGGCTTAGCCTTAACCTTAACCTTGACCTCAAGTCAGTCAGGAGTTGAACCATGGACGACGCCGTCACGCACGAGCAGATCATCGAGCAAGGGAACGTCATGTACCGGCGTCCCGACGCGCTGTCCGATGCGTGGACGCACTACTGCCCCGGCTGTACGCATGGCATCATCCACAGGTTGATCGCGGAGGCGATTGACGAGCTGGCCATTCGCGACCGCACAATCCTGGTGGCGCCCGTGGGCTGCTCGGTGCTGATGTACCACTATTTCGACGTGGACGCGGTGGAAGCTGCGCACGGCCGCGCGCCAGCCATGGCCGCCGGCCTCAAGCGCACTCAACCGGACAAGATCGTCTTCACCTACCAGGGAGACGGCGACCTGGCCTCCATCGGCGCGGCCGAAATCCTCCACGCGGCCAATCGCGGGGAAAACATCACCGTCTTCTTCGTCAACAACACGGTATACGGCATGACCAGCGGTCAGATGGCGCCCACCACGTTGCCGGGCCAGGTCACCACCTCGACCCCGACCGGCCGCGACGTGGCGCTGCACGGCCATCCGATGCGCATGGCCGAGATCATCGCCGGGCTGCCGGGCGCGTCCTACGTGGTCAGGCGCTCGGTCCACGACGCGCGCACCATCCGCCAAACCAAGAAGGCCGTGCTGACCGCGCTTCAGGCCCAGATAACCGGCCTCGGGCTGAGCATGGTCGAAATCCTGTCAAGCTGCCCGACCAACTGGCACATGGCGCCGGCCGACGCGCTGGCCTGGGTCCGCGATGTGATGATGCCGTACTATCCGTTGGGCGATTTCAAGGTCCTGGACGCGGTGAAGAGGGTAGGGTAGCTTGGTTTCCTGGTAGATTAGAAAATTGGTTACCTGGTAGATTGGGAGATTGGCGATACAGCAGAGACCACCAATCTACCAACCTACCAATCTACCAACCTACCAACCTACTCCCCAGGAGACGCGTATGCACGATGAGATCATCTTCTCCGGCTTTGGCGGGCAGGGCGCGCTGTTCGCGGGGCAATTGCTGGCCTATGCTGCGCTCGACGCCGACAAGCACGTGACGTGGATTCCATCCTATGGGCCAGAGATGCGCGGGGGCACGGCGCACTGCACGGTAGTGGTCTCTGATGACCCGATCGGGTCGCCGCTGGTTCGCCAGCCCACGACTGTGGTCGCGCTGAACCAGCCCTCGTTCGAGAAGTACGAACCGCTGATCCGGCCTGGCGGCCTGCTGGTCTACAACAGCTCGTTGATCGAGCGACAGCCAAACCGCAGCGATATGCGCTACGTGGGCGTGCCGGCCAACGAGATCGCCTATGAGTTGGGCAACGTGCGCCAGGCCAACGTCGTGCTGTTGGGGGCATACCTGGCGGCCTCGGGCTGCCTGCCTCTGGAAGCGGTCGCGACCGCGCTGGACAACCATCTCCCCGAGCGCCAGCGCAGGTTCCTGGCGAGCAACAAAGAGGCGTTGCGCCGCGGCGCGGCTGAGGCGCGGGGTGACGGGGTGACGAGGTGACAAGGTGACAGGAGGCCAGATGGCTGCACTGTGGAGAAATCGCTACGCTCAGCGCAACCAGCGCATGGGCCGGTCGGTGATCCGTGAGCTGCTGAAGTTCACGATGCAGCCCGACATCATCTCGTTCGCCGGCGGGCTGCCGGCTCCCGAGGTCTTCCCCCTGGCCGAAGTGCAAGAGGCCGCGTGTCGGGTGCTGGCAGAGCGCGGCGCGGCCGCGCTGCAATATGGGCCAACCGAGGGGTATCAGCCGCTGCGCGAGTTCATCTGCCATCAGATGTACGGCTACGGCGTCAAGGCGGAACCGGGCAACGTGGTCATCACCAGCGGCTCGCAGCAGGCGCTCGATCTGATCGGCAAGCTGCTGATCAACGCGGGCGATCGCGTCCTGGTCGAAGAGCCGACCTACCTGGGCGCATTGCAGGCGTGGAACGCATACCAGGCCGAATATGCCACGGTGACCAGCGACGACTGCGGGCTGCGCACCGATCTGCTGGAGGAGGGCTTGCGCGTCGGCCCCAAGTTCATGTACGTGCTGCCCAACTTCCAGAATCCGGCCGGGACCACGCTGCCGCTGGATCGCCGCCTGGAGCTCGTGCGGTTATCCCACAAGTACGGCATCCCGATCGTCGAAGACGACCCCTACGGCGCGCTGCGCTACGAAGGCGAGCACGTCTCACCGGTGCTGGCGCTGGACGCCGACTTCCAGACGGCCGAAGGGTTGGCCGGCCGCGGCTTCGAGGAGGGCAACGTCATCTACCTGGGCACCTTCTCCAAGACCTTGGCGCCCGGCCTGCGGCTGGGCTGGGTGGCGGCCCCGGTAGAGGTGATCGAGCAGCTCGTCATGGTCAAGCAGGGCGCGGACCTGCACACAAGCAGCTTGGACCAGATGTTGGCCTACGAGATCGTCAAAGACGGCTTTCTGGACCAGCACATTCGGATCATCCGCCAACTCTATGGCGAGCGCCGCGACGTGATGCTGTCCAGCCTGGCGCGGCACTTCCCCGCGGAGTGCTCTTGGACGCATCCCGAGGGAGGGCTATTCCTGTGGGCGCGGGCGCCCGAGTGGCTGGACACGGCTGAACTGCTGAAAGAAGCGGTGAAGCGCAAAGTGGCCTACGTGCCCGGTTTCGCGTTCTATCCCAACCCCACCCACGGTCGCAACGCCATGCGCCTGAACTTCTCCAACGCCCAGCCCGCCCAGATCGAAGAGGGCATCCGGCGGCTGGGCGTGCTGCTCAAGGAGACGATCGACGCAAGGCCATTTGTCGAAAATAAAACAGTAGGTGCAGATATAACATACAAACCCATCGCGCGCTTGTAAGGGGTCTGCGACCCCGCCTTGACCGCTTGTTTGGCCGCTTCTGGCGGGACCGTCGCCAGCAATGGGGCGTCGGCGCTGCTCGACCGGGAAGTACACTGCCTACCGCGAGCA